>Ga0116230_10000686_pt1 | contig 30297 bp, 28 predicted proteins | sample S1TSphfallax_3_FD_88678 | JGI IMG/M metagenome (GOLD analysis project Ga0116230, IMG submission 88678) | Host-associated microbial communities from peat moss isolated from Minnesota, USA - S1T2_Fd - Sphagnum fallax MG | ecosystem: Host-associated > Plants > Peat moss > Unclassified | place... | reverse complement strand
GGTTACAGCATCATCGGCGGCCGCAGGCGCATCGCGGGTTCCGCGATCGGCGGCATGCTGGAAACGCAGGAGATGCTCGATTTCTGCGCGCAAAACAATATCGTCAGCGACGTCGAAGTGGTCGCGATTCAGGATATCAACGAGGTCTATCCGCGCCTGCTGCGCGGCGACGTGCGCTATCGATTCGTCATCGATATGGCATCGCTGAAGCGATGAGGCTGAACATTCCCGATCGCGAGTTCGGCGCGTACATTTTCGATTGTGACGGCACGCTCGCCGATACGATGCCCCTGCATTACCGCGCTTGGGGCGAGCTGCTGAAGGACTATGGCGGCACATTGCCGGAGGACTTGTTTTATCGCATGGGCGGCAAGCCCACCGAGCAAATTCTCGAGTTTCTACGCGACGAGCTTGCCGTGCCGATCCATGATCTCAGCGCTGCAGCCCGCCGCAAAGAGGCGCTCTTCTTGAATATGCTCGACGCGGTGAAGCCGATCGAATCCGTCGTGAAAGTGGCGCGTCGCTGGCATGGCATCAAGCCCTTGGGGGTGGCCTCGGGCGGATTTCGCCGCAACGTGGAAATGACGCTCGCTGCTCTCGGAATTCTCGACTTATTCGATGCGATCGTCTGCGTCGAGGACTGCCCGCGCGGCAAGCCGCATGCGGATCCGTTCTTGGAAACTGCGCGTCGCTTGCGGGTTGCTGCAGCCGATTGCCTCGTCTTCGAGGACAGCCCGCTCGGAATCGAGGCCGCAGTCGCCGCAGGCATGCATTGGGTGCTGGTGCCACGCAGCGGACAATGAGCAAAGATTTTGCGGCAACGCCAATTTCGTTGCGACCTATGTTGGGCGACGCACAGACAGCGGGTGAATTTCGGGCCGAACCTATCGCAGATCGGTGAGACGCTAAGGAAGTGGCCAGTCGAATGGATGCCGGACGCCCCAGTGAACGAGAAAATGCCGGCGGCGACCTGGACGCGGCGCGTGACGTGGGCACGTTGGCGGCCGGACCGTCGAGAGCCATCACGAGCGCTTCACTGGAAGAGACACGCCGTGTGCTTCTGCTCATGGATCACAGTCTCGATTTCGTCGAGTTGCTGGGCGTCCAAGGCGTGATCAAGGGCGTATCGGCCGCCATCAAGACACTCGCCGGCTACGATCCGGCGGAACTAACAGGGCGCCACTATCAGGAACTCCTGCACCCCGATGACTGCGCGGCGGCGGCGAGCACCTTCACGAGCGTACTGCGCGGTGAGCGCCCCGACCCAATCCGACTCCGCTACCGACTCAAGGACGGTAGCTGGCGCACGGTTCAGGCTAGCGCACGCAATTTTCTCAACGATCCCAGTGTCAGGGCCATCGTGGTCGTCACGCGTGATCTCACCGAGCTCCTCGATACCGAAAACTCCCTGCGGCAGTCGAACATCGAGTTGCGCCGGCTCTCCCAGGAGTTGATCGACGCCCAGGAAAATGAACGGCATCATCTCGCGCGCGAGCTGCACGACGATGTTCAGCAGATCCTCGTGGGTTTGCGTCTGGGCATGGAGGCGGCGAGGGGCACGGCGACGCCCCAGGCGTTGGAGGGTCTGATCGACGGCTGGATCGCGCACGTCCAGGAGGTCATCGATCATCTCCACTACTTGACCACCAATCTACGCGTGCTCACGACCGGTGAACACGGCTTACGCGCCGAGATTTGCCTCTATATCGAGAATGTCAAACTGGCAGACGGCCAGAACCTGCGTCTTGAACTGGGTGACGGCTTGGGAACGATCGCGCCGCATGTCGATCTTGCCTGCTTCCGCATCGTGCAAGAGGCGCTCAATAACGCGGTTCGACACTCCCATGCGCGACACCTGAAGGTCGCCTTGTTGCGGGCCGGAAATTATTTGACGGTGTCGATCGGGGACGATGGCGTGGGGTTCGACGTCAAGGCGGCGCAAACCTTGGCCATGACGCGGGAGCACTTTGGTCTGCTTGGCATGCGTGAGCGGGCTTCGCTCGCAGGGGGGCGCCTGAAGATCAGCTCATCGATCGGCCACGGCACTCGCATCAGTGCGTCCTTCCGGCGCACCTTGAACTAATCAAGAGGATTTCCAGTTCAAGAATTTCGTCGAAAACTCGGCTCCGGGCACCGGCCTGCCATACAAGTAACCTTGCACCTGATCGCAACCGAGGCTCCGCAAGATGTTCGATTGTTCATCGGTCTCAACACCTTCGGCGACCACCTCGAGCTCCAGAGAATGCGCCAGATTGATGATCATGGCCACGAGTATGTTCGACTCGCGTTTGGTCGCCAGATCGGTCACGAACGAGCGGTCGATCTTCAGGGTGTTGATTGGCAGCTTGGCCAGATAGCTCAGCGAGGAAAATCCCGTGCCGAAGTCGTCGATCGCGACGGTCAAGCCCATCGAGCGGATTTTCTGGAGACTCGCCACGCTATGTTTGACGTCGGACATGATCAAGCTTTCCGTGATCTCGAGTTCGAGAGCCGCGCCGGCCTTCGGATGAACAGCGATGATCCGCTCAACCTCTTTGACGAAGCCGCGGTTGCCGAGCTGCAGGGGCGAGACATTGACGGCGATGCGCACTGGGTCGAGTCCCGCGCATTGCCAACACAAATAGTCCTCGACGGCCTTTTGCAGCGCCCAGTAGCCAACCTCGTTGATCATTCCGGTCTCTTCGAGCATGGGAATGAATCGGCCGGGCGGCACGAGTCCGGTATTCGGATCGTTCCAACGAATGAGCGCTTCGACCCCCATGATCGCGCCGGTTGCGAGGCTCAGCTTGGGCTGGTAGTGGAGCACGAACTGTTGTTGCTCGAGTGCCTGACGCAACCGATTTTCAAGGCTGAGGCGGCCGACAGCCGAATCCCGCATGGTGGTCGCATAGAAGAGATACGAGTCGACGCCGGTCTTGGCGGCTTTGAGCGCGGCTTCCGCATTCGCAAACAAGGTCTCGGCAGCTGTGCCGGCGTCCGGGAAAACCGCGACACCGGTCTTGGCTGAAAAGCGATAGGACGCGCCCTTCCAATAAAAGGCCTGTTTGAGAAACGCCTGCAGAGTGGCCTCGACCGTCGCGGCCTGGTCGGTGTCGCACGCCATGCTCGGTAGCACGACGGCAAAATGATCCGCGCCGACGCGAGCCAGGTGGCCGACGTCGCCCACATGCTTGGTGAGTCGTTCGGTCACTTGGCGCAGCAGCTCATCGCCCGCCGGACGACCCAGACTATCGTTGATGTTCCTAAAGCGCTCGATGTCGATCAGGACCAGAGCCAAGCCTTGATCCTCGGTTTCGGCGACGCGCAAGAACTGCGAGACTCGATCCAGGAAAAGCGCGCGGTTGGCGAGACCGGTCAGCGGGTCGTAAAACGCCAGGTATTCGATGCGCTCCTGCTTCTCGATGTAATCGATCGCAAAGGCGACGTCACCGGCAATTTCTGTCAACAGGCGCATCTCGTCCGCGTGGAAGAAGTCCGTATTCTTGGAATACAGCGCCAAGACACCCACGGCTTCATCGCCGACGATCAGGGGTAATTTGGCGAACGAACGGATCCCCGACTGCGCAAGGATTCTCCCCGTCGCAGGATTCAATTGGCTGCGCACGTCGTTGACGATCAGGGTTTTTCTTTGCTTGACGACCTTGACGGTGGCGCCGCGATTGGCTGTCTCGCCTTTCATCGAAAGCCCCTCTTCGATGCAGGTTAGCAGCAGCTCGGTGGCACCCACCGACGCGACCGGCACGATTTCCAACAAGCCGCGATCCAGGATGCCGATCCACGCCATCGCGAAGCCGCCGGCCTTGACGGCAATGTTGCAGGCCTCCTTGAATAGCTCGGCTCGGTCACGCACCCGGACGATGAGCGAGTTGATGCCGCTCAGCATGGCTTCCACGCGGTTGAGCTGGGCGATACGCTGCTCCGCGAGCTTGCGTTCCGTTACGTCGCGAATCAGCGAGACGATCACCCAGCGTCCTTCCAGGAACTGGGCTTGACGTCGCACCTCCAACCAATAGACTGTCTGGTCGGCACGGTGGCGCAGCAGCTCCAGCCGTTCCGAGACCGTGCTTCCCGCGATGAGCTCGTCGTAGCTTAATGCGAGTTCGGCCTGCGCAATGCCCAGAACAGTGGCGGGGCCCGCTGCCAGGATCTGCTCTCGCGTCTTGTTCTGCATTCGGCACGCCGCGGCATTGCAATACAAGAAGACCATCTCCGCGCGATCGGTGACGTAGATGGCATCCATCGACGCATCCATGGCCGCCGCAAACTGCAGCAATGACTGCTGATCGCGCTTCCGATCGGTGATGTCCACGTGCATGACGACGGCGCCGTGCCGGGCCTTTTCATCGAGCGGAGTCACGATCAGCATGAACCATAATCTGCCTGCGGGTGAGACGCAGTCATATACCAGGTCGAAGCGATTCGCCTCGCCGCGCAACACCGATCGGATACCCGCGGCGGTGGCATGGGCGCTTGGCGCGTCCGGCCCCCAAGCGCCGTCACACAAGGCAAGATAATTCATACCCAGGCCGCAGTCCGCGCTTTGCATCGCATTCTCAGCGGCACGCAGCCGCCACGCCTCATTGACTGCAACGATAACTCCGTGCGCGTCGACCAGCACGACATGTGCCGGGAGCGCGTTGAGAATCGCGGTTTGGTATGCGGCTTCCTTGGCGTGTATTTCGCGCTGGGCGTGACTCAATAGATACGCGTTACCTTCGCTGTCGGACACCGAATCCACCGCACCAGCCGTCAGTTCTTCCAAACGCTGATCGGCGCTGCGCAAGGTCCGGACCAGGCGCGAAATCTCGATATCGTCGTCGCTTCGTTGTAGTGCCTTGCGCATCATGCCGGATCGACTGAAATGTCCAGCGCCGCGGCCAGGACCGGTGCTGCATGCAGAGAGCCCACGATGCGACCGCCCGGATCCGGTGACAGCTTGATCAGCGTCGGAGTCATGCGAATATGATCGGCGCGTGCGCGTATGGCATTTCGCGTACCTTCCGCCGTATAGAGCCGGAATCGGAATTGGCTGCGGCCGCTCATGAGCGCATCACTGTGTGACTAAGCATGGGACTTGTTCATTGGTTTACGTGTGCCGATTCGCCGTCGTGTTCGCCACGGTCTCACGAGCTGATCCGTTAGCGACCCACCACAGGTATCGGCCGGATTTCAAAGCCCTGCAATAAATTCACTCGCACGCAAGACGCAGGGAAACCCTGCACCAGACATGTTTCGTTAATCGAAAGCCGCCGGAGAGAACGGGGGCGCGTTGCGGCAACGCGGTTCATTGTTTTCCGACGATTCGTACCCATATCGAGAAAGGACCGAACGTGATCCGTTTAGTGACGTGGATCGCACGCGGCAATTCGAATCGGCATAGTCTCACGGCCTCCCAATCGGTAGGCGCGTTGGAATTGGCTTGGCTGGGTGAACCCGGGACGATGGCGCCACTCGGCGTCGCCGAGATCGAGCAACTGACGCAGCTCTTCGATAGTCAGAACCTCGCGGCGGTGGATCAGTTCACGAGCCTCTCGAGCGCTCTCGAACAGCGGCTGGGTACGCTGCTGATGCGCGCGCTGGCTTGATCGGCCGTTCCGCTCTGCCTTTGCACCGCGGCTCGAACTTCACTAGGATCGTCGATGATTTTCCCGCAACCCCCAGCTGGAGCATTCGATGACCGCCACTCGCTACCCGGGCAAGTCGATGACCATCGTGAATTACGACGGACGCTGCATCCATTCACGCAACTGCGTGCTGCAACGTCCCGAGGTGTTCATTGCGAACGCACCCGGGGCGTGGATCGCGCCCGATGCAGCCGAGCCTGAGGCCACGATCGCGACCATCCTCAACTGTCCGTCGGGTGCCTTGGCATACGAACCGGAGGACGGCGGCAAGGCGGAATCGGCGCCGCCCGTCAATGTGATCCGCAGTCGCGAGAATGGCCCACTGGAATTTCACGCACAACTGGACGTCGCCGGTGACACGGGTCATTTCCGGGCGACGCTGTGCCGCTGTGGCCTGTCGAAGAACAAGCCGTATTGCGATGGGAGCCACGTGGCGGGGCATTTTCAAGCCAGCGGCGAGCCTGCCAGCATGGAGTCAAAACCATTGCCGGTGCGCAATGGCCCACTGAAGGTGACGCCGGCAGCGAATGGGCCGCTGCTGATCCACGGAAACGTCGAAATCTGCTCCGGCACCGGACGCACGGTGATGCGCACGCAGAAGACCGCCTTATGCCGCTGCGGCGCGTCGGAAAACAAGCCTTTCTGCGACGGCAGCCACCAACGAGTCGGGTTCACGGCCCCCTAGCGCATGATCGAGCCGATCGGTCGGTGCGCGACGATGCCGTGCAATGCATGAGGGACCAACGCGTGGGATAGTGTTCGCGCTGAAAACCGGGCGCGTCAACGCCTGAGCCCCGACACGCAAGCGCGCGGTCAGCGGATGGGCGACGCCCGCGTTGGCCCTCATCGCTGTGCAAGCAGTCGGTCGAACTCTGCGCAAAACAGATCCGGCACTTCAAAATGCGGCAGCGCGCCTGTCGGAAATACGCTGAAGCGCCAGTTCGGACGCGCTTCTACCAGGGCGCTCTGTCGATAGTCCGTAAAATCGCCGCGAACTCCGCGCGACATCCAGACCGGCACGGCGACCCGCTCGTAAATATCGTCGACATCGGCGCTGAACAGCGCGCCGGCCAGGAAATACAAGGGCGCAAATTCTGCGCCGGGTTGGCGCGCGGTCATGACATCGTATTGCCAGAGCCACGCATCGATTTCCTTGCGGCCCCAAGTTCGCCGCAGGAAGTAGCGAATGACTTTGGGCAGAGTCAGGGCTCGATAGAGGGAGCGACCCCAGCCGAATCCTCGCAAGATGGGATAAACCCCGGGAACTGCAAGCGTCGTGCCGGGCGCGCCACGATGCGGGGTCTTGCCGGCCAGGCCCGTGGGACTGACCAGAGAGATGCTCTTGAAGGCGACGGGCACTGTGACGGCCGCCCGGGCCAGAAATTCGGCCGACAGCGAAAGTGCCAGCGCATCGATGGGGGCGGGTCCAATCCGTTCTTGTAGTTCGCGGACTGTGGCTATGATCGCATCCGTCATGAGTTGCGGTGTGTAGGCCTGGTCGCTGCGCTCGGAGAAACCAAAGCCCGGCAGATCCAGCGCAATCACGCGACGTGTCCCGCGATAATGATCATAGAGCGGTCGCACCTCGGCGGCCGAGCCCACGGCATTGGTGCTGTGGATGAGTAATAGAGGTGCGCCGGTGCCCGCCATGTAGGCGCTCAATCGGCCCGCCGGGCTGGTAAATTCAAATCGCTCGCCAGTCAAGGCTGGCGGTAGGTTCGGGTGTGTACTGGCGGCGGTCGACTTTCCGCCGACTCTCGCATTTCCCTCCAAGCCTTTGACGATCATGGTCGCAACTCCGTGTGACGAATTGCCGCCTCCTTGTCATTAGTATCTGCACCGCGAGACCAGCGCATCAGTCAGGATTTGGCGCGGACCGACGTAGGAAAAACGGTATATTGGCGATCGACAACGCGGCCAGGCGCGCCGAGCCGGCCACGACCCTGAGCCCGGAGATCCGCGTGCACCGTCCGTTGCAGAATATTTCTCTTTGCCTGTCGCTATCGCTTGCGGCGGTCGCCGTTCATGCGCAGACCAGCACGCCAAGCGCGCCGACGGATCTCGAGGTCGTGGTGGCGGCGAGCCATGGACAGGCTGATCTGCTTCAGGAGTTGTTGGAAAAAGGCGGTAATGCACGCGCACAAGGTCCGCATTCGGCACCCGCCATCGCCTATGCAATCGGTGCAAAAAGTCTCAAGACGGTCGACGTCCTGTTGCAGGCGGACCCAGGACTCGCCAAGGCGACCTACACAGATCAACAGGGCGTGGCTCGATCGGTGCTGAGCGGCGCAATCCGTTTGCAGCAATGGGAGATCGCTGCGCATTTGCTGCAAGCCGGAGCGGACGCACGCGCAGTCGACGCCGCCGGCGGAAGCCCGCTCCTGTTTGCCGCGGCTGCGGCGAGCCCCGAATTCTTGAAATCCTTGCTCGATCGGGGTGCCGATCCGAATCGCCGCGACATCGACGGCGTATCGCCGCTCATGGTCGCCGCGACGAACGGTAACCTCGACGCCGCCGGTGTCCTGGTCGGGGATGGCGCATGGACCTACCCGCTCGATGCGTCCGGTAATTCGGCTCTGCACATGGCCAAGAGCAACATCAAGGACCCCGCACGCGCACAAGCCATGGTCGATCTGTTGATCAAGGCGGGTGCTCCCATCGACGGCAAGAATCGGCCGATCGACGTCGATTACCTCGAGGCCGTACACCGTGGCGATCTCGCCGCGGTCGAGGCGGCACTCACGAAAGGCGCGGACATCAACGCGCGTCGCGCCGGCACCATCGACAACACGCTTGGTTCGTCGGTGGCGTTGGCGGTTCCCTATCCGAAGCTCCTGGTCTATCTGCTCGATCACGGCGCCGACATGAATGCCTGCAATCCCTACGGCTTCAATGCCTTGGACGTCGCGGTCGGTCGCGAAGGCAGCGCAGAGAGCGTGGAACTCCTGGTGGCGCGCGGCATGGACGTCAATCACGTCACGCGTAACGGCAATACCCCGCTCTACACAGCCGTCAATTTCAACAAGCCGTCGATGGTCGAGTTGCTGCTGCGCCTCGGTGCGCGCGCAACCGATCCGGGCCCGGGCGGAGCCAATCTGATCGATCTCTCCCGACAAGGCAATCGCAGTGCGCTCATTGCGCCAATGCTCGAAAAAGCCGGGGCCACTGCGGGCACGGGCGCACCCATCGGCTGCGCTGTCTCGGCGAAACCCGTGCCAGCCTGCGCGATGTTCCTCTTTGCGGAACTCGGCAACGCGGACGGTCTCAAGCGCGGCCTCGCCGACGGCAATGATCTGAATGCCCGCGACGGCGGTGGTCGATCGCTGCTCGAAATCGCCTTGGTCTTGCCCGCGCGCAAGACGAACATGGGGGTGGCGGCGCCGGATGATAGTCTCGCCTTAGCCACGATTGCGCAAAAGAAGGCGGCGGCGCGTTTTCTGCTCGAGCACGGCGCCAATGTGGGTCTCGCCGATACCTCCGGTACGACGGCACTGCATGAGGTCGCCGCGGACGAGCGCCTCAACGAATTTCTGGATCCGTTGGTCCGCAAGGGGGCGCCACTGAATGGCGTCGCGGGCGCCAACAGGACGACGCCGCTCTTGGCGGCCATCGACCGTGGCAACGTCGCCGCTGCGGAATTCCTGCTGCGTGCGGGCGCAGATCCCAATATCGCGATGAGCCGCGGCCTCACGCCCTTGATGGCTGCCGCCTACCAAAAGCAGGTCTCGGTGGCCGCTTTGTTGATCGAGAAGGGCGCCGCGGTCGATGCGGGCGCGGAGAACGGCACGACGGCACTGAAGGCGGCCGTGTTCGAAGGACAGCCGGAGATCATCGCTATGCTGCTCAAGTCCGGCGCAGATCCGGACTTCGACGCCGGCTTCCCGCCCTCTCCTCGCAGCATGAGTCGCAGCAAGGAGCCCGTCATTCAAGCCATGTTTGCCAATAAAACCCCGTAGCAGGAGCTCCCGTGCCCTCAAAAATTATGCGTGTCGCCGCGGTCTTGCTCGTGACCGCGTGCTCGACCACCACACCGAACCCGGCCGCGGCGCCACGCTCGGGCATCGATACGGATTACGTGGACGCGGCAGTCAGACCGCAGGACGATCTCTACCGTCATTTGAACGGCCGGTGGTTGGAGAGCTTCCAGATACCGGCCGACAAGGGCACTTATGGATCGTTCGCCGCCATCGACGACAAGATCCAGAATCAATTGCACGGGATCGTCGATGAACTCGTCCGCACGACCGCGAACGGCGCTGCGAATCCTCAGCAAGGCGCGGATGCGAGGAAGATTGCGGATCTGTACACGAGTTTCATGAATGAAGGGCGCCTCGAAACGCTGGGCGCCGCCCCGCTCCAAGAGAGCTTCGCCCGGATCGCGGCGCTCACGAGCAAGCAGGAAATCCCGGGGCTCATCGCGCACTTCAATCGCATCGATGCGATTGCCCCGTATCGACTCAATATCGGTCAAGACGCGAAAGATTCGACGCGTTATGCGGTGATCGTCGCGCAAAGCGGCCTGGGTCTGCCCGATCGGGATTACTACCTCAAGGACGACGCCAAACTCAAAGAGGCGCGCGCCAAATACCTGGTTCACGTCGAGAACATGCTGCGCATGGCCGGAGAGCCCGACGCGCGGCAGGCGGCAGCGGACATTTTGACGCTTGAAACGGCGATTGCACAATTGCATTGGACGCGCGTGGAGAATCGCGATCCCGAAAAGACCTATAACAAGGTGGCGCTCACCGATCTCGACAAACTGATGCCGCGTGCGGGCTGGCAACAGTTCCTGGTAGGCAGCGGAATCCAGGGTAAAGTCGACTACGTGATCATTCGTCAGCCGAGTTATTTCCGCGGCCTCGACGAGTTGATCGAGCGCACGCCTCTCCCGGTTTGGAAGAGCTATTTCAAATGGCAAGCGCTTGCGGCCGCCGCACCGTATCTATCGCAATCCTTCGTCGATGAGCGGTTTGCATTTGCCGGCACCGTGCTGCGTGGCATCCCTGAGAATCTGCCGCGCTGGAAACGCGGGCTGGCGCTCGTGAACAGCGGCATCGGCGAAGCGATCGGTCGCCTCTATGTCGAAAAATACTTCCCGCCCCAGAACAAGGCGCGCATGCAGGCGCTCGTCGCCAATCTGCTCGCGGCCTATCGAAGTGATATCGACACCCTCGACTGGATGAGCGCCGAGACGAAGCAAGGCGCACAGGCCAAGCTCGCCAAACTCGTGCCCAAGATCGGCTATACGGATCGCTGGCGCGACTACAGCAGTCTGCGCATCGAGCCTGACGACTTGTGGGGCAATGTGCTGCGCGCAAACGAGTTCAATTTTCTTCGCAACTTAAACAAACTCGGCAAGCCCATCGATCGCAGCGAGTGGGGTATGACGCCGCAGACCGTGAACGCCTATTACAACCCGGAGCTGAACGAGGTAGTCTTTCCTGCCGCGATCCTGCAGCCGCCGTTCTTCGACGCGGGCGCAGACGACGCCGTGAATTACGGTGGTATCGTGGCGGTGATCGGTCACGAGGTCAGCCACGGATTCGACGATCAAGGCAGCCAGTATGATGCGGACGGCAATCTGCGCGACTGGTTCACGCCGGAGGATCACGCACGAATTGCGGCCAAGACCAAGGCCCTCGTCGCACAGTACGATGCCTACGAGCCGGTGCCCGGCTATCACGTCAACGGCCAGCTCACCCTCGGCGAGAATATCGCGGATAACGCGGGCTTGACGCTGGCCTACAAGGCCTATCAGTTCTCGCTCGGCAGCAAGCCGGCACCGGTGATCGACGGTTTCACGGGGGAGCAGCGCTTCTACCTGGGCTGGGTCCAGGTATGGCGCGGCAAGACGCGCGAAAACGAAGCGATCCAGCGCATCAAAACGGATCCGCATTCACCGGCCGCGGTTCGCGGCACGGCACCGGTCAAAAATCAGCCGGGCTTTTACCCCGCGTTCGGTGTAAAGCCCGGAGATAAGATGTATCTGTCCCCGGACGAACGGGTTCTCATTTGGTAGGCGCGCGGCTAGGCGGGAGATCTCATGTTATCCTCGGCGCTGATGCGAGCAGCCGTCGAAATCAGCATGTATCCCTTGATCGAAGGGTATCGGACCATGATCCGTGCCTTCATCGAACGACTCAAAGGCGATCCGCAGCTCGTGGTTCGTTCCAACACGCTCTCGACCCAGCTTTGGGGCGATTTGGATCATCTGATGCTGGTGCTCTCGCGCGAAATGCACATCAGCGCCGCGGCCGGCGCACAACTCGTGTTCGTACTCAAAGTCTTGCCGGGCGTTGCGCCGCCAGCGGCCGCGGTGCCATCCTAGCTGCGATGCGACCCGAGCTGCGATCGATGGCCGCAGCCGCGCGAAATCTCATTCCTCCGCGAGAGTGCAGATGGCTTCGGGGACCGTGCGGAGGCGATCCATCGGAATTGGCCTGCCCGTGACATCGGATAAGCCATAAGTGCCATCGTCGATTTTCTCGAGCGCGCGCTCGATCGCGGCGGCGCGCTGCATTTGCCCTGCGGCGCGCTGCATTTGCCCTGCCGCGCGCGCCTCGCGATTGATCGCACTGCAATGATTGGCGCGCTCCGCCAGCAAGCGCTGTCTCTGGCCGGCGATGAACGCTTCGTCGAGAATCCGGTGATGATCACGCATGCCGCGCTCACTCCTCAGGCTCAGGGTGTGCGCGACGCGGAATGCGCCGCATTTGCCGTGGACGGCGCGTGCGGCCAGTAGCCGTCGCGTCCGTAATGGTTGTGGGTGAGACGCTCCTGCTCGATATCGAGCGGCTCGTTCGACGTGTAGGCCGGTGAGTCCTTCACGGCGGCGCGGCTAAGATCCACGGTCACGATGTTCTCTGCCCAATCGACCTCATCGATCCACTCGGGTGCGATGATGACCTCATGCCCGAGCCACCAATTGCTCGTGTTGACCACGACATAACGAATCGCCCAGGTCTGCTCCTCGAGCAAGAAGCCGCCGACGTGGCCGATATCCCCGTCGCTCGCATGAACGTAGTAACGCGCCACCGTATTGGCACTGCGCAAGTGCGGATCGTCGTTTGCCTCTTGTCGCTCGACCGTCTTCAAACCGGCCTGAAGAATGTCCGGATAGAGACCGGCACCCCAGAGACCCCCACCGCCCCAGTACTTGCCATAGGCGTCATAACCGAAATATCCCATCTCGTGTTGTTCCGAGACCGGCTTGATTGCATCGACGTCGGCACTGCGCCGCACCTGGTCCTGAGTCAGGGCGACGTGAAAGGCCTTTGCCGACCAATCCGCCGCGGTTATGGCGTGCGGTGAGAGCAAGACGCGATGCGCGGCCTTGGGCTCGCCCGTATCGACGACCAAATAACGGACGACCCAAGACACATCGTCGAAGTAGAAATCACGCACTTGCGCAAACACGCCGTCGCGGGCTGCGATCTGGTAGTGCTCCAGTTCCTTCGTACTGCGTAACATGGATTTTTCCTCCTCTTTGAACAAGAGAGAGACTGCGCGAATCGGCGCATCCGGTCTGTTCGCTATCCCACAACCGCGGGCAGCGCCGGTACGACTCGAACGTCCAGGGTGCCCGAACCGAAGCGATAGTTGCTGTGCACGCATGCCTCGACCACGCGCGCGATGACCCCGGACTGCACGATCGAACCGTTGGCGAAATCGCCGACGCCGAACCAGACCTCATAGGCTATCCCGGAGTCCGTGATCCCCGTGGCATAGACAGCCGAGGATCCCGCCGATACGCCGGCGGCGCCCGCCGCGGCGGCCAGCAGAATGACCCCCACCTCTGGCGGACTATGTCGGCTGTCGATCTTGAGGCGTATGACGCAGAGGTAGGGTTCATGCAGCCGCCGATGATTGGTGACTACGGCTTTCGCAATCACGCTGTTGGGAATCACGACGATGTCGTTGACAGCCGTCTTGATGCGTGTCGCGCGCCAATTTATTTCGATGATTTGCCCCTCGACATGATCGAGCAGCGTAATCCAGTCGCCGGCACCGAAGGGCTGTTCGATATTGATCGATAGACCGGAAAATACATCCCCTAGCGTATTCTGGAGGGCGAGTCCGAGCACGATTGCGAGCACGCCGGAAGTCGCCAGCACGGCCGAGAGCGGCTCTTTGATGACCGTGTACAGGATGCCGATGAAGGCTACGACATAGATGAGCACCGATGCGAGATCCGCAAACAGACGCCGTGCATGCGGCAGGTTGTCGTTGGGAAACAAGGTCCTGCTCAGAACCAGGTTCAATACCCGCCGCGCGAGCCCGGCACCGAGGAGCCACCAGGCGACGCCAAAGATTTTTGCGGCTAAATTGTCGCCGCTGCCCGCCGCCGGCAGCGTCTCGCGCTCTAGTAGCACGGGGCGCGCGAAGTAGACCGCGACGCTCAGGAATAGCAAGAAGCCGCCGATGAACAAGCCACGATAGGCGCGCAGCTTCGGCACCAAGGCACCGACCAGCAAGCCTGCAGCAACCGAAAAAAGCAGCAAATCGACTGCCAACATACGCTCTCCGCGACCCTTGACGATCAGGGCACGATATCGCCTCGACGTCACACGGGCCGTACGACACCGCACAGATCGCGATCCGCGGCGCTTGCATAATCACTGCCCGCGTCGGTTGACGCAGCACCAGATCACCGGAGCGATGAGATGTCACAACCGTATTGGAGCGATTGGTATTTTGGCTGGGGTTGGTTCCTTTGGTTCGGAATCATTTTTCTGTTGTTCTCGAGCATCGGCAATTGGGGCTATACGTATCGAGCGCACACCAAATATGCGCGTGGCTTTCGCAAGCCCGCCATCGACATCCTCGACGAGCGCTACGCGAGGGGCGAACTCAGTCGCGATGAGTACACGCGTCTGAAGACGGAAATATCCGCAGCCTGATCGCGCGGACGCGCACCCCGCCGCGTCAGGTGCGCAGGTAGCTCGCGCCGTTGACGTCGATAATGCTACCCGTCATCGCTCCGGGCGCATCGAGTGCGCAGTAGACGGTCGCATTGGCGATCTCGTCCGTGCCGTTGACGCGACCCAGTGGATGCTGCGCCAGTATCGCGGCGCCATCGGGGCCGAACAAATGTGCGCGCGCCATTTCAGTCTCGACCCAACCTGGCGCGATGCAGTAGACGTAGATTTCCTGGGGCGCGACGGCTTTGGCGAGCGACTGCGACAGCGCATTGAGGCCGGCCTTGCTTGCGCCATAGGCAGGCGCGTCAGGTTCACCGCGAAACGCACCGCGGGAGGAGATGTTGACGATACGGCCGCGACCGAAATCGCGATCGCGGGGCAAGCCACGTTCGGACATGGACTGGACGGCCAATGCCGACAGATTCGCGGGTCCGGTCAGATTGGTTGCGAGCGTCTCCCGCCACGCCCGGTCCCAGACGCCGAAATCGGTCGTGAGCGGCGGATGCATCGTATAGATGCCGGCGTTGTTGATGAGGATGTCGACCGAACCCATCTTTTCGCGGACCGCGCGCCATAGCGCCACAACGGCGTCCGAGTCGGCGAGATCGGCGGCGAAGGCGACATGCCCTTCGCCGGCAAGAGCCGCGAGCGTACGCGCAGCCGCCTCGCGATCGCTGCGGTAATGCACCGCAACGCGGACGCCGCGCGCCGCCAAACGCAGCGCAATCTCTCGACCAATCCCGCGCGAAGCGCCCGTCACCAAGGCAAGAGAGTTGTTCATGGAAGCCGGGGTTCCTAGTATTGTTGCTGCAGATCAGGGGCAAGGCGAGTCGGCCGGGCAAGATCGGTGATTTCTTGTGTGGTCAACGCGCGCCAATGACCTTTGGCCAGATCTCCCAGAGCCACAGATCCTATCGAAAGTCGGATGAGCCTGAGCACCGTTGCGTCGAGCGCGGCCAGCAGTCGACGGATTTGCCGGTTTCGACCCTCCTCGAGCGTGATTTCCAACCAGGCATTCTTCTCACCGGAGCGTAGCGACGTCGCCTTCGCCGCCGACAGGTGATCACCGTCGACAGTCACGCCGCGCAGCAAAGCGGCGAGGAAGGCGGCGTCCGGGTGTCGATTGATTTGCACGTGATAGCGCTTCTGCGGACCCGACACCGGGTCCGTGATTTGCGCGGCCCAGGCGGGGTCGTTACTGAACAGAAGCAGACCTTCACTGGCCTTGTCCAATCGACCGATCGGCGCCAGCCATGGCAAACCCGCGCCATCGAGGCAACGGTAAACCGTATCCCGATTTCGTTCATCGCGCGTCGTTGTCACCAAGCCGCGTGGCTTGTTCAACATGATCACGATGCGCTTTGCGGGATTCGCGTCATGCCCATCGATGGAAATCCGATCGACACCGCTGCGTACCGGGAAATCCGGGTCGAGAACCTGCCGTCCATTGACCTGAACTCGCCCCTCCAGAACCCAGCTCGATGCCTGTGACCGTGAGCCGATCCCGAGTTTCGACAAGACGCGCGCCACCCCATGCCGAGGCGCCGATGCCAAGACAGACTTCGGTTTCATGCCGCTACTGTAGCGAGAACCGGGGCGGCCTGTCAGGTCGGCGGAACTGCGCTGCAAGCCATCTTGAAGCGCAGCCGCGACTTGCCGTCTACCTCAGGCTAGATCGAAGCGGTCGAGATTCATGACTTTGTCCCAAGCGGCGACAAAATCGCGCACGAACGCCGCTTGCGCATCGTTGGATGCGTAGACCTCGGCGAGAGCCCGCAACTCGGAGTTGGAACCAAAGACGAGATCAACGGAGCTGCCGGTCCACTTAATGGCGCCGGTCCTGCGATCGCGCCCCTCGAATAAGTCATCGGACATGGGCGACTTCAGCCAGCGCGTGGCCGGATCGAGCAGGTTCACGAAGAAATCGTTGCTCAAACTGCCGGGCCGGTTCGTGAATACGCCCAGTTTGGACTGACCGACATTCGCATCCAGCACGCGCATGCCACCGATGAGAACGGTCATCTCGGGAGCGGTTAGCGTCAAGAGATTGGCTCGATCGAGCAGCAACTCCGGGGTGGATTGTCGCAGGCCGGCTGCGGCGTAGTTGCGGAAGCCGTCGGCGGTGGGCTCCAGCACGGCAAACGAATGCACGTCGGTCTGCGCTTGCGATGCGTCGGTACGTCCCGGTTTGAAGGGAACCCGTACGGCGTGACCCGCGTTCGTGGCGGCCTGCTCAACGGCTGCCGATCCGGCCAGAACGATCAGGTCCGCAAGCGACACCCGTTTGCCGCCGGATTGCGCGGCGTTGAATTCCGTTTGGATCGTCTCGAGGGCCTTCAGGACCTTTGCGAGCTGCGCGGGCTGATTCACCTTCCAATCTTTTTGAGGTGCGAGCCGCAGGCGCGCACCGTTGGCTCCACCCCGCTTGTCCGTGCCGCGGAAGGTCGCCGCGGAGGCCCAAGCGGTGGCGATGAGTTGTGATGGGGAGATTCCGGACGCGAGAATACGTGTCTTGAGCGCGGCGATATCTTGCTCCCCGATCAGCGGATGATCGACCGCGGGAACGGGGTCCTGCCACAACTGCGGCGGAGCCACGAACGGACCAAGACAGCGTGTGATGGGTCCCATATCGCGATGGGTCAGCTTGTACCAAGCCTTCGCGAACACGTCCGCGAACTCCGCCGGATTCTCGTGAAAGCGTTTCGCAATCGGCGCGTATACAGGATCGAGCTTGAGTGCCAAATCGGTCGTGAACATGATGGGCGCGTGCTTCTTGGACGGATCGTGGGCATCCGGAACGCGGCCTGCCGCCGAGGGATCCGTCGGGGTCCATTGCGTGGCACCCGCGGGACTCTTTACCTGCTTCCAGTCGTAGCCAAACAAGTTCTCGAAGTAATTGTTGTCCCACCTGGTCGGATTGGTGGTCCATGCACCCTCCAAGCCGCTGCTGATGGTATCGCCCGCATTGCCGCTGCCGAAAGTGTTCTTCCAGCCCAGGCCTTGCTCTTCGATGCCCGCACCTTCCGGCGCGGGTCCCACATACTGGGCAGGATCGGCAGCGCCATGCGCTTTGCCGAAGGTGTGGCCGCCCGCGATCAGCGCCACCGTCTCCTCGTCGTTCATCGCCATTCGCGCAAAGGTTTCGCGAATGTCCCTGGCTGCGGCCAGCGGATCCGGATTGCCGTTGGGACCCTCGGGGTTCACGTAGATGAGCCCCATCTGAACTGCGCCGAGCGGATTCTCGAGTTGCCGGTCCCCGGTGTAGCGCTTGTCATCCAGCCACTTGTCCTCGGGTCCCCAGTAGATATTTTCCTCTGGCTCCCACTTGTCCTCCCGACCGCCGGCGAACCCGAAGGTCTTGAATCCCATCGACTCCAGGGCACAGTTACCGGTCAGGATCATCAGATCGGCCCAGGAAATCTTGCGACCGTACTTCTGTTTGATGGGCCAGAGCAAATGCCGCGCCTTGTCGAGGTTCACGTTGTCCGGCCAGCTGTTCAAGGGTGCGAAGCGCTGCATGCCGGAGCCCGCGCCGCCGCGACCATCGCCGATGCGGTAGGTGCCCGCGCTATGCCAGGCCATCCGGATGAAGAACGGCCCGTAATGGCCGTAGTCCGCGGGCCACCATTCCTGCGAGTTGGTCATTAGCGCATGAATGTCTTTCTTCAGGGCCTCGAGGTCCAGGCTCTTGAACTGCGCGGCATAATTGAAATCCTTGTCCATCGGATCGGACAGAGGCGAGTTCTGGCGCAGAATCTTGAGGTTCAATTGTTCGGGCCACCAGTCTTGGTTCGACCTCGCACCCGCGGCCGTATGTTTCAGAGATCCGCTCATTACTGGACACTTGAGTTCGCTTGCCATGTTCGCTCCAATTGAGATCTAAATAATTCGACTCGATGCGGCCAAACTAACGCAGCAGAAGGTATGAAATCCAATCAATCCTGCGGCTGATATCAATAGATCCTCTCTATGGATGATAAACCGCTGTTCTCACCTGAACAAATCGGCGCTTTTCAGTCGCAGTGCGATCTTCCAGGCGCATGGCCATTGGTTCGGCCCGCCTGTAATCCAGCGAACAGACGCGCTCAAGCGCTTCACGCATTCTACGGGGTGTCACCGAGGCGAAAGACGAATCGACCATGTCGCTATTTGCAAACGCAAATCAGTCCTTGCACTACCTGGTACGTGGCCATGGCGAGGCGCTGCTGATGATTCATGGGCTGGGATCGAGCGGCGCCGATTGGGCCATGCAAGTTCCCGCGCTCGAGGAGCAGTTCCAATTGATCGTGCCGGATCTTCCCGGCTGCGGACATAGCGGAGCGCTGCCGGAAAATTGCAGCATTGCCGACTTGGCGGACAATCTATGGGCGCTTCTCGATCACTTGGGCGTCACGCGCTCAAATATCGTGGGATTCTCATTGGGAGGAGCGGTCGGCCTGGAAATGTCTCTGCAACGGCCGGCAGCCGTTCCGCGGCTGGCGCTCATCAATAGTCTGTCCAGCTATGAGGTCACCGATGTGAACAAGTGGCTGGAGGCCCGCGTTCCTCTGGCGCTGATTTCCCTGTTTGGGATGCAATGGGCTGGCCGAAAGTTTGCCGGTAGACTATTTCCGCATCCTTGGCAGGGATGGATGCGCGAGCGCGCCGCGCAAGTTGTTGGCGCAGGCTCTGCCAAATCGTATCTAGGGCTCATGCGCGCTCTGGAGCGGTGGAACGCGAACGACCGCCTCGACGCACTCGCGTGCCGCACCCTCATTGTTGCGGCCGAACATGACTACGTGCCGATCGTCGAGAAGCACGCGCTCGCCGCGGCACTGAATGCGGAGCTGGTCGTGATACGCGGTTCGCGACATGGCACGCCGTTCGATTCTATTGCGGCGACCAACGCGATCCTGGTGGCGTTCCTCAACGATGCGGCGCTGCCGCAGACCGACGACTGCGGGTGCGACGAACCGGCAATCCACTATCCGCTTGCGTTTGTCGGAAGCTTGGCCGAGCAGCACGCGCTGGGTCCACAAGTCTGAGACTTGAAAAAAACTGCCGCAACACTATTTTTGCGCCTCGCGCTTGGTCGTGCCCTTCGTCCAATGGCCATTCACCATTTCCTGGTCGGTCACATAAACGTATTTGTCGCTCTTCGAGGCATCTTCGATCTCCCGAAAACGGGGCACGGGCTTGTTGTCGATAACGGCGTAGTGGGTCGTCACGTGATAACAACATCCGTCCTTGGATAATGTGATCAGGAGTTTCTTCGTCGCATCGACCTGAAAGAACCCCAAGCTGCCCGCAATGAGCTCGCTCAAGGGTTTGTTCAGCACGAAATTCTTGGTGTCGGCCGAGTAAAGGTAGACGTCATAACTCGGGCCGCCGTAAGCCCCTGCATTGCCATTCTGTATCGCGAAATCTTGCTGACCATCGAAGTTGAAGTCACCGACATTGATCACGCCTTGCCAGTCGTACAGCGCAGCATCGTTAACCAGCGGTCGCCCATTTTTGTCGAGACTCAGGAAAATATTGCTCATCGGAATGCTCTGCAACGGTAGCGATTGCCCCTTCGCGGACACGATGACGTGTCCGGGACCCTCGCGCGTATCGTCGCCGGGGTCTGCGGGCTTGGCGAATAGGCGGACCGTGAAGTCATATAACTTCGATGCGTCCTGAATCTTGAAGACCGTAACGGCACTGGCTTCGAGTGGGCGCGTCGCCTCGAGCACCGCCAGGCGACTCGTTTCCTGCTGCACAAGGCAGGCAACCAGTTGTTTACCGTCGCAGAGGTCATTGAGACCGTCGAGCCAGATCCGTTGATCGCGTCGTACGACCACGTCGCCCTCGCCGGCGATCTTCTGGGCCTTCACATACGCAAGACCCATGCGTGCGTCGAGGTCGCTCAGGCGAGAGTCCGAACAAATGGCCTTTTCGATGGCGGTCTTCGCGCGCGCGCAATCGAAACTAGCGGCGTGCAACTGCACCGGCAGCAACAAATACCAACCATAGAGGCAAATTGATCTGGCGTTCATATGCGATATTATTCCAGGTATCGACGGCCCCTACGCGAGAACCAGCAGCTTGTCCTACGGGCGGCGAAGCGAGTGTCCGATAGTGGCCACGCCAGGCATCGCCATACTGGGCGGCCGCTTGTCATCATGAGTACGGGAAATCACCAAGCAATGCCTGCCGATCCGGATTGTGTGGACGTGATCAAGCCAAACGACAGACCCGCGGTCGTGGGTAGTGGCCTCGCCTTCATCGTCTGGTCATGGTGCCTGATGATCTTGTTCGCGGCGCCGATTTCCGCGCTTGCGAGCGATGCACTTGGAGTCGGCTACGCGCCGCTGGTCAAACGCGTTGCACCCAGTGTCGTGACCGTGATGGTCGAGGAGCAGCGGGTCGGCGCCGGTGAGCGGGCCGCCGCTCGCGCAAATCCAGACACTAGTGACGGCGCCGTGGGCGAACTCATCCGGCGCCTACTCACTGGTGCGGGTGGCAATTCGAGCGCGGACGAAAGCGCCGGCGGGGCCTTGGGCTCCGGCTTCATCATTCGCGCTGACGGACTCATCGTCACCAACCGACACGTGGTTCTGGGCGCACGCCTCGTGCGCGTGCGGCTCAACGACGGCCGGGAGGTTCCGGCCAAAATACTCGGGGCCGACGCCGTCACGGATATCGCGCTCCTGAAGATCGACTTAGGCCAACTTCCGGTGCTGCGCCTCGGGTCCTCCAACACCGTGTCTGTCGGTGATCCAGTCATTGCGATCGGCAACCCCTTCGGTTTGGGACAGTCGGTGTCCGCGGGCATTATTTCGGCTCGCGCACGCACGCTCGAAGATGACCCCTATATCGACTTCTTGCAGACGGATGCCGCGATCAATCATGGTAACTCGGGTGGTCCGCTCTTGACGCTGGACGGCGTGGTCGTCGGGGTGACGTCGGTCATCTTCTCGCCCTCCGGGGGATCCGTCGGCTTGGGTTTTGCCATTCCGGCCGAAACCGTTACCTCCGTCATCGGTCAACTTGAAGCGCACGGACGAGTGCAACGTGGCTATATCGGCATCTCGGCGCAAAGCAACACACCGAACTTGGCCAAGGCCCTAGGGATGTCCAAACCCGCCGGCGCCCTCATCACGACGATCGACCGGGGAGGTCCCGCGGTCGGCGCGCTGTGGATCGGGGACGTGCTCCTCAGCATTGGCAACACAGAGGTGAATTTCAAGAACCTCAGCAAGCTCACGGCGCGACTCGTCCCCGACACCGTCGTCGTCGCAACCGTGCTTCGCGGCGGCCACACCCAATCGGTGGGCCTGCACATCGGCACTCTGCCGGAACCGCCGGGTGACCCCAGTCTGACCGACGGCCAGGACACCTGGGTCCCTGCCCTGGGTCTTGGCGTCGCCAACTCGACCGTCGACATTCGCAAAGCGATCAAGGCCGGCGATGAATCGAGCGGCCTCATCGTGACGCAACTACGTCCCGCGGGCGCGGGCGCGCTCGCGGGACTTCAAGTGGGTGATCTGATCACGCAAGTCGGCAGCAAACCGCTGCTCGACGTGCTAGACGTCGCGAGCATCGCCGCACCTACCGCCCAAGCACCGCTGCTCGTGCGGGTCGTTCGTGACGGCACGGCCACCTTCGTGGCCATCACCGGCGATGCCGAGCTACCGTTCCCCTGATTTAGCGTTTCAGGGTACGAGCCAGGTAATCGCGAAACGCTTCGGCCGCCTTGGTGGTGCTGAGTTCAGCAGCTCGCAACGGGGTCAAGCCGGAGGTCAGATTCATTGACGAAGGGCTGATGATCGCTTGGGCCGCGGCCAACACCTCGCCTGTTTGCGAATCATAGGCGACGCCCGCGACGTTGATCGAACCCACGAAGCTCGCCGATTTGTCTTGGAGACCGCGCGTCGCACTCATGACGAGTCCGATCGGCGTCAAACGCAAGGCCGTCGACAAGACGGGGCGACTCTGATTGACCCCGAGCAGCGTCAAATGCACACGCACGATACCTGGCCCTGGCGCGTCGACGACGTGGGAGTTTGGGCTGAGGACCCGCTTGAATTCCGACGTCAGCTTCGCCGCAAGTTGCAGTTGATCGGCCTGGGATACGCCGCCGAAATCCGCTTCGGGCGCCGTGGAGACGTCGGCTGGGTCGATCAGTATTCCGCTGTAAGCGGCGGGGTCGAAAGTCGGCGTTTCATAAGCATGGACGTTGGGCAGCTTCGTGCCCTTGATCGGGATCATGCCGCTGACATTGACAACGTTTGAATTCGCCTGCTTGCCGGCACAACCGCCGAGCAGCGACCCAATACCAAGCGCAACCCCCATGGCTAGAACACCAAGTTTGCTGCGGGTCGATTTGCTGAATGTTCTCGATCTGTTGCGAACCATGTTCAACGTGCTCCTTTGGCTGTCGGGACGGCGGCGCTGCGTGGCTTTGGTCGTGTTTATTGTATTGCATCAATCGCGCGATGTCCTCCAACAGACACGGACATCGTCGCGTGACGCGTTTCTTGCGCGGGACTACGCCCGGGGGGTGCGAGTGTTACTATCGTATCTTTCGGGCGCCTGCTCATGATCGCGATCTTAGAAAGCTATCGGGCTGGCCTGTTGGTGCGGGCCAACCTGTCGCGTAATTTGATTGCGGGTGTCGTTGTCGGCGTGGTGGCGTTGCCGCTTGCCATGGCGTTTGCGATAGCCTCGGGGGCGCGGCCGGAACAAGGCATCTACACCGCGATCGTCGCAGGACTTTGCACCTCCCTTTTCGGCGGTACGCGACTGCAGATTTCGGGGCCCACGGGGGCGTTCATCGCAGTGCTCGCGATCATCACGGCGCAACATGGTATCGCCGGTCTACAAATCGCCACGCTGATGGCTGGCATCATTCTTCTGGTCATGGGCTTGAGCAAGCTCGGCTCGGTCATCAAGTACATTCCCGATCCGGTCATCGTCGGTTTCACCTCGGGCATCGGGATCATCATCTTTGTCGGGGAGTGGAAGGATTTTTTCGGTCTTCATCCGGCATCTACGGGTCTGCATTTCCACCAAAGACTCGGCGCGCTCATTGAAGCGCTTCCCGGCCTGCACCCAGCGACGACGATGCTCGGCGGTATCGCACTGTTGATCCTGATCTTCGGCACAAGAGTGCTGCGGCGTGTGCCATCGCCGCTCGTGGCAATGGTCGTGGTGACCCTGTTGCAGTGGCAATTCAATTTTGCGGATGTCGCGACTTTGGGAAGCGCCTTCGGCGGCATTCCGATGAGTCTGCCACCGCTGCATCTGCCCATGATCGATTTCGCGAGCATCGTGCAACTGATCGGTCCGGCGTTTACGATTGCGCTTCTCGGTGCCATCGAGTCCCTCCTGTCTGCAACCGTCGCCGATGGCATGGCGGGAACGCGGCACGATCCGAACCAGGAACTGATCGGTCAGGGTATCGCCAACATGGTGTCGCCGTTGTTCGGTGGATTCGCCGCGACCGGCGCCATCGCCCGCACTGCCACCAATATCCGCAACGGCGCGAACAGCCCGGTGGCCGGCATCGTACATTGCGTGTTCCTGCTGCTCGTCATCCTGCTGCTCGCGCCGCTCGCGGCCCACATCCCGCTGACAGCCTTGGCCGCAATTCTTTTTTATGTGGCCTGGAACATGAGTGACGTGCCCCGCTTCGTGCACGTGATCCGGACGTCGCCGCGGCCCGACGTGGTCATTTTGGTGCTGACGTTTACGCTGACGGTGATTACCGACCTGGTGGTCGCCGTGAACGTCGGGGTCGTGCTTGCCAGCCTGCTGTTCATGCGCCGCATGGCGCAGTCGGTCAGCATCGAGGAGCATGCGAATGTCACAGTGGCGGCGAATCCCAACGGCGCCGTCGAAACGGCGCTGCCGCCGGATACCGTGGTCTATAGCATCGATGGCCCCTTCTTCTTTGGCGCCGCCGAAAATCTCGAGAAAACGTTGCGACGCAGTCAGAGTCACGTGCGAACCATCGTCATCCGTATGGGCCGCGTGCCATTCATCGATACGACCGGCCTGAGATCGCTGGATGAGATCGTCGCGGATTTTCAACGCGCCGGCACTCGGGTCGTGCTCTGCGAGTTGCGACCGAATGTTCGCGAGAAACTCGAACGCGCGGGTATTACGGCCACCCTCGGCCCGAACAACGTCATCGACAGACTCGCAGACCTGCAGTGTCTGCGCCTATGATTGGCCTAGTTCCATGGGGAGTCCGTATGCCGATTCACACGCTCAAGCTTGTTGCGCTGGTCGCCGGCGCGGTTGCACTGCTGACCTCCTGCGCGGGCAGCAAGCCCAAGAGCGGTACGGCACCGCCGCCCATGGTCATCACCGAAAAGCCCCATACACCCACCGTCAAGGAACAAGTCCTTGCGGCGGAGTTGGCGTTTGCGAAAACCTTTTCAGATCGCGATTTCAGCGCCTTTGTGCGCTTTCTGTCGCGCGACGCCATCTTTTTCAGTCAGTCGGGCGTGGAACGCGGCCCCACGCAGATCGCCGCAGTTTGGGAGCCTTTGTTCAAGGACAATGTCGCGCCGTTTTCCTGGACGCCGGACGCGGTCGAGGTCCTGGGCTCGGGCGACCTCGCGCTCAGTACCGGCGTAGTCCTCGTAGGGGGTAAAGTCGTGGGCCGGTTCAACTCCGTGTGGCGACTCGAGACGGGTCACACCTGGCGCGTGGTCTTCGATAAGGGCGAACAGATATGCTCGGCGCCCGCGCCTTGAGTCCGCTGCGGCCTTATCTGGGCTCGACGATGACGGCGGTGCCATAGCAGAGAACCTCGGCGGCACCGACCATCGGCCCGGTGTCATAGCGAATACCGATCACGGCATTGGCACCCAGCTTACTTGCATGCGTCAGCATGAGCTGGAAGGACTCCTCGCGCGCAGACTCACAGAGCTCGGCGAAGATTGTCACCCTACCTCCGAGCAGCGTGCTCAAACCGCCGAGTATGCTCATCGGCAGGGATCGCGTGCGCACCGTGATGCCGCGCACGACGCCCAAGTTCCTGGCGACTTGAAATCCCGGCAAATCGAACGTCGTCGTCGTCTGCATTGCCGACAGTATAACGATTGAGAACAATGTCTGGCGACGTACAGACGCACTGGGGACATCGCCATAGAGTGGTCAATAAGTAGACAGGCCTTTTCCCTAACAGGAGTTGCACATGTTACGCAGCGTCACGAATATCGATGGGCTGGCAATCGGCGCCGCCGACGGATCGATCGGCACGGTAAAAGACTTCTATTTCGACGATGAAGCATGGGTCATTCGCTATGTAGTCGCCGATACGAGCAAGTGGCTCGGCGGTCGCAAGGTCTTGATTTCGCCCTATTCGCTCGGGAAGCCGGATTGGTTCGGCAACACGCTGCCGGTCACGATCAGCAAGGAGCAGGTCAAGAACAGTCCGAGCATCGATACCGACAAACCGGTTTCGCGCCAATACGAAAGCAGTTACCTCGGCTACTACGGCTATCCGTATTACTGGGGTGGCATGGGGCTCTGGGGCGCCGGCTACTATCCCGGTACGCTTCTCAACGGAACCAGCGGAGACGCTTATAGCGGCTACCAGGGTTACCTGCGGGCGCCGAGCGACGTTGACTCGGGCGCGGATAGCCATCTGCGCAGCTGCTCTGCCGTCAAGGGATATCACATCAGGGCATCGGACGGCGAGATTGGGCATGTTCAAGGCTTCCTCGTCGATGATTCGACCTGGTCGATTCGCTACTTGATCGTCAACACGAGCAACTGGTGGGTGGGCCACCAAGTCTTGGTCTCACCAGAATGGATCAAGGATGTGGATTGGACGGAATCCGTCGTGACGGTGGGGCTCACGCGCGAATCCGTAAAATTATCGCCGCCCTATGAGTCGGACATCGAATTCGGGCGTGCCTCGGAAGATGCTCTTTATGGGTACTATGGTCGCGCGAAGTATTGGCAGAATCCGTTCGCGCGCGCCGTCGCGTAAGAGTGCGGACTGCAAGTCTCAGGCCCATTCCGGGCCTTGAGCCGCTGTCCGGTTGGTGCAGGTCGGGCCGGTTTGGCTCATACCCAGCCGGAAATAAGCACATGTGCAATTAGTAGTTACGAGCGGCGAAATCACCCTTTACTCTGCGGGGATGGTGGGCGCAAAGCATTCAAGCCCGTGACCGACATACAACGCAGAGACCGCGGTCGCGAATTCCTCTGGTTCGCCGTGCTCCTGCTCGCCGTCCTGGCATTTGCGGCCGGCAGTCCGCAGGAACCAAACACCGCGTCCGAACCCGGGGTCGTTACCTCCCCATAACAATCCGCTCGCCACTCTGTGGATGCGGCATGCACGTCTACAATTTCGGCGTCCCGGTATATGCTTCGTCGGCTTACCCCATGGCCGGAGATAGAATGATTTCGCAACAGCTGCCCATGCAACCCGCGACCCGTGCCTCCGACGCCGCAAAACTCGCTTTTCTCTATGAACACCCGCAGTGGTTCGCGGCGCTCTTCGCAGAACTGACGCGACGCCGCGTGCCATACGACAAAATTTTTGTACCCGATCATTTCTACGACGTCGGCGCCGAGCCACCCGCATTCAAGGTGCTTTTCAACCGCATGAGTCCATCCGCCGATAGCCGCCAGCATGGTTCCGGTATTTTTCATACATTGGCGTACTTGGAGCATCTGGAGCGCAGCGGCGTCCGTGTCCTCAACGGCTCGCAGGCCTTCCGCTACGAAATTTCCAAAGCATCACAGGCCTCGTTGCTCAAGTCTCTGGGGCTGCGATTCATTCCCACCCGTGTGATTCACGCCGCCGACCAGGCGGTGGCGGCGGCCGCGGGCTTGCGCTATCCGATCGTGGTCAAGCCCAATATTGGCGGCAGCGGCAAAGGCGTCACTCGCTTCGAGACCAGTCGCGAGTTGGCCGAAGCCGTTGCGGCAGGACGCCTCGACCTCGGCTACGACAACATCGGGCTGGTACAGGAATTCGTGCCGGCGCGCGGTGGCTTCATCACGCGCATCGAAACCCTCGGCGGTAATTATTTATATGGCATCAAGGTGCATCTGAGCGGCGAGACTTTCGATCTGTGCCCGGCCGACATCTGTCAGACGGCGTCGGGGCAGAGCCTGCAAAACGCCTGTGCAGTTGAAGCTACCAAGGCGGGGCTTCAGGTCGAGGGATTCCGGCCGCAATCGGAGATCGTCGGCCACATCGAGCGCATCGTCCGTGCAGCAGGCATCGACGTCGGCGGAATCGAATACCTCGTGGACGACCGCGACGGACACATTTATTATTACGACATCAATGCGCTGTCGAACTTCGTGGCCGACGCACCGCGCGTGATCGGTTTCGATCCGATTCAGAACCTTGCCGACTTCGTGGAGAAGGAGTTGCGCAATGCCGGCTGAGAGCGGCATCCGTTTCGGTTATTGGATGCCCGTGTTCGGCGGATGGCTGCGAAATGTCGACGATGAGAACATGCAAGCCACCTGGGAATACACCAAGAAGCTGGCACAACGCAGTGAACAGATCGGCTACGACTTGTCGTTGATCGCCGAGCTGAATCTCAACGACATCAAGGGGATCGACGCGCCCAGCCTCGATGCCTGGTCGACCTCAGCGGCACTGGCGGCCGTCACGAGCACGCTGGAATTGATGGTCGCGGTACGACCCACTTTTCACTCTCCCGCGCTGTTTGCGAAGCAAGCCGCCAATATCGATCACATCAGCAACGGACGGCTGGCATTGAACGTGGTCTCCTCCTGGTGGGAACAGGAGGCGCGCATGTACGGTGTCGAATTCGAGCGGCACGACGACCGTTATGGGCGTACGGCGGAGTGGCTCGATGTCGTGAACGGTGTCTGGTCGCAAAAAGCTTATAGCCACGCCGGCAAATACTATCGGACGGAGGGGACCGTTTTGGAGCCCAAACCCGTCCGTACGCCCCGTCCACCGATCTACGCCGGCGGTGAATCGGAGGCGGCGAAAGATCTGATCGCCCGCGCTTGCGACGCGTACGTGATGCACGGCGATGAGCCTGCGCGCGTGGCGGCGAAGGTTGCCGACATGCGCGAGCGACGCGACAAGCTCGGCCTCGCCCCCATGCAGTTCGGGGTCGCCGGCTACGCGTGCGCGCGCGATTCAGGTCGCGAGGTCCAGGAGGAGCTGAGTCGCATCACGAACGTGCAGCAAAATTCCAAGGGTTACGCGAATTATCAGCAGTGGCTGCAAGGCACGCAACTCGAGCAGTCCATGACGATCGAGGAGTATTCGGTCTCCAACCGCGGTTTGCGCAGTGGGCTCGTGGGCACGCCCACGCAAATCCAGGACCAGGTAGGCAGGTTCCGGGAGGCCGGGGTGGACCTGTTGCTCCTGCAGTTCAGCCCGCAACTGGAAGAGATGGAACGGTTCAGCGACGGCGTCATCGGCCGGATTTGATTGGCTCCCTAGTCGGGTGTTATCAGGAGAGTGGGTAATGACAAACCGAGGTATTCTTGCAGCCACCGCGCTCGTGTTCATGACGCTTGGCAGCGTCGCGATGACCGCACCGGCTGCGGCACAGGATGCATCCGTCGGCATTCAGAAGGCGCAGATTTATCCCCCCATTGATTCTGCGGCGGCGGACATCAAGGCCGCGGTGGCCGAGGCGCATCGCACGCACAAACGCGTGATTCTGGATTTTGGCGGTGACTGGTGCCCGGACTGCCAGGTGCTCAATATCTATTTTCACCAGAGCCCGAATGCGGAACTCATGGCGAAATATTTCATTCGCGTCAACGTCAATGTCGGACGACTGGACGCGAACCAGGATATCGCGGCGAACTATGGCGTCCCGTTGAAGGGCGTGCCGGCTCTGGCAGTGCTGGACGGCAAAGGCAAATCGCTGTACGCGCAGAACAAGGAGTTTTCCGACATGCGCCACCTCGACGCTTCGGCGCTGACGACATTTCTCAATCAATGGAAGCCGTGACGGTCAACCAGTATTCGTCGCGGGAGTAGGGTCCGGCTCTTGGAGTTGCTGTGCGGCATCCCGCGCGACTTCCATAATGCGCCGCTGCACGGGTTCGTACATGCTTTGCATTTCGCCCATCATATTGCGCATCAACAAGGGCATTTTCACGAGCATCGCCTGACCCGCCGGGGTGCGATAGAAGGCGGTAATGCCGTCGACGTCGTCTTGTGTAAAGGATTGCCGATAGAGACGGAAGTACATGGGTTGCAGTTTGTCCCAGCTCAACATGTCGTCGAGGATCGCAACCATCTTGACCTTCGTGGCATCGATGATGGCTTGTTGCCGCGCGGTCAGCGCCTTGCCCTTGATTGCCTGTTGAATGGACTGCTGCATCGTGCTGTCCATCGTCGCATGAAGTTGCGTTTGTAAGCCGGCAACGAGCTGCTTTGCATCGGTGAGGTCAAGCAAGGTCTGGATGGACTCGTCGCTGGGCGGTGCGTCGTTTGCCAGCACCGGGGCGGCAAGAAAAACACAGAGCGAAAATCCGTAGCAGTGTTTGAGCATGACCGTTCTCCTTGCCCGGGATTGTATGACACCCCGGGGCAGGTACGGTCCCACGGCCCGCCATTTCGGTCCGCTGCGGGTGGTCAAGCACAGCGATTTGGCGCAAGCCATTGATTTATAAAGTTGGGTTGACGATCAGGCCTCGCGCCTGTCTAATACGCCGTTCCCGACGGCCAGGTAGCTCAGTTGGTAGAGCAGCGGACTGAAAATCCGCGTGTCGGGGGTTCAATTCCCTCCCTGGCCACCATTCCAAGTAGG
>Ga0116230_10000684_pt1 | contig 30433 bp, 26 predicted proteins | sample S1TSphfallax_3_FD_88678 | JGI IMG/M metagenome (GOLD analysis project Ga0116230, IMG submission 88678) | Host-associated microbial communities from peat moss isolated from Minnesota, USA - S1T2_Fd - Sphagnum fallax MG | ecosystem: Host-associated > Plants > Peat moss > Unclassified | place... | reverse complement strand
GTACACGGCCAAGCCCGAGGCCTTTCATCTGTGGCTGTCGGTGCCGGACCACTGGACGCGCAACGAGTTTGCGACCCATCTGCGCGCCCACGGCGTGCCCGTGGTGGTGTCCGACTCGTTCGTGGTGGCCGCCCCACCGCTCGAGGCCGTGCGCGTGTGTTTGGGTGGACCCGCCGGCCGCGAGGAGTGCCGGCATTCGCTCGGCATCATCGAAGATGCCATCGAGCAGCTCCCGGCGGTCGCACTGCGCGGCATGTAGACGCTCGTGCGTCGGCGTTACGCCAGCACGGCCTCCACGTCCCCGGCCAGGCTCTCCGGCTTGTCGGTGGGCGCGTAGCGCTGCGTCGGCACGCCGTCTTTGTTCACCAGAAACTTGGTGAAATTCCACTTGATCGCCTCGAGTCCGAGGATCCCCGGACGAGCCTCCTTCAAGTACTTGTAGAGCGGATGCGCGTCGGCGCCATTGACCTTGATCTTGGCAAACAGCGGAAAACTCACGTCATAGGTCAATGAGCAGAATTGCTTGATCTCGGCCTCATCCCCGGGTTCCTGATGGCCGAACTGATCGCACGGAAAACCCAGCACCACCAAACCGCGTTCGCGGTATTGCTTGTAGAGGGTCTCGAGCCCGGCATACTGCGGCGTGAATCCGCACTTGCTCGCCACGTTCACGATCAGGAGCGGATGTCCGCGGTAGGTGGCGAGCGGCACGTCGACACCATCGATGGTGCGCGCGCTGAAGTCGAAGGCATTCATTCGGGCTCCTCGGTACTCGGTGGCCGGCGTGCCGCCTTGACGGCGGCCGGCGTCACCGTGTCCTTGTAATGGTTGCCGAAGTGGGTGCGGATGTAATTCACCACGTTGGCCACCTGGTCGTCGGACAGATCCGCACCGATCGGCGGCATGGCCCGCTGGCCGTTGAGCACGACGGTGAGCGGGTAGATGGCCGCGGCTAAGCGCGGGTCGCCGGCCAATGCCGGGTATGCCCCCGCGCCTACCGCGCCTTGCGCATTCGGCATGTGGCATCCCTGGCATATGCCCTTGTAAAGTTCCTCGCCGGACTGTTGCGGATAGGATCCGGCAAACATGTCCTGGGCGTGGTCTACGCCGACCGCCGCGAGGCCCAGCACCATCGCCAGCATCATCGCCGGGATGAGTGACGGACCCCTCATGCCGCCATCACGCGTTCATGCAATCGCCTGACGGCATCGAGGGAGGAGAGCAGTGCGCCCTCCTGCCACGCCGGCAGCCGCGACGCGTGCTCGCCCGCGAGCACGATGCGGCCGTCGATCGCACATAAATCATCGTAGTGTTTGGCGCGCAATTCCGGGGTCCAATGCCCGGCACAGCCGAGCGTCCACGGCACCCGGTGCCAGGCGACGGCGACGCCGTGCTCGAACTCCGTCGCATATTGCGGATGAATCTGGGTGCCGTACTCCACGGTCTTGCGCACGCGCTCTTCCGGCGACATCGCCGCGTACAGGAACGAATTCACACCGAAGGTGTAGGCGCCCAACAGCACGCCGGGTCCCTCGGCGAAATAGCCGGTGCTCGGATAGCCGATCAGCGCATTCGGCAGATCCGTGTAACTCATGCCGCCAAAGATCGCATCGTCTTGTTCCCAAAAGCGGCGCTTGAACTGCAGCCCGACTTTGATCGAGGAGTCGTAGTACAGGGCATCGATGGCGCTCTTCATCGGGGCGCCGACGGCCACGGGAATCTGACTCAAGATCGAGGCAGGGATGGTGCAGATACACCAGTCGGCGGTCGCGGTCCGGGCCGCTCCGCCCGCCTTGGTATCCTGGTAAACCACCGAAACGCCATGATCGTCCTGTTTGATCGCGGTCACCTTGGCGTTGTACTCGATGAGCGGGCCCAACTCGCGCCCGAATGCCTTGCCGATCATCCCCATGCCGCCGACCGGCTGGAAAATCGCACTTTGAAATTCATAGATGTGCCCGGCGGCGATGGACCGCCACAGTCGCGATTGCAGCAATTCGTGCAGGGCGATCGGATCGGAGGCTACCGGCTCCGAGGTCAGGCCACCGCCGGGATCGGACACGTAGCCTCTGCGCTCGCTGGTCAGCAACCCCTTCTTGTATTCGTAATTCTGGTCGAGCGCGCCCCACTCGCGCATGGCCCCGAGCAATATCTCCCGATCCTCGCGGGTCACGGTCTGGTCGAGCTGACTCTGCGCCGTGGCCTTCGCCAGCAGCTCGGCCACGTGGCCGTCGAAATCCGCCTGAACTTCGCGGTAGCGCCGCGGTTTGCCGCCGAAGGCCTTGGCTGAATGCAGGTACGCGGCGTAGTTGACCTGGGTGAACGGCTCGAGTTGCACTTTGAGGCGCTTGCAATAATCGAGCAGTGCACGATGATGATAGGGAATGCGCCATGGGCCCGGATTCAAGTACAACCCTTCGGCAAATTGCACGTTTTGCGTGTGCCCGCCCATTTCGGTATAGCGGTCGCCGCCGTACAGCGTCCAGTTACGGCCGCCCGGGCGATCGTTGTACTCGAGGATCTTGACCTGGTATCCGGCGTTGCGTAATTCGAGCGCGGCCGACATGCCGGCGAGGCCGGCACCCAGGATGAGTACCGAGGCGCCCCGCGGCGAGCCTTTGAGTTCGACGGGTCCGGTGTAGCCGGACTCGCCCGCATGACCCAGCTCGGTCATCGCCTGATACATCACTGCGCTGCCGGCGGCCGCGCCGATCAATTGGAAAAGAGACCGTCGATTCATGCACACGACGTTATCATGTTGCGCCCCGTCACCGCGACAAAAGCTGCGCCTTCGTGTCAGAAAATGCTGATAGGCGATTCGCCGCTACACCGGGCCTTCGACATGACATCATGGCGCGATGGCCGTACATCCAGTACCGGACGCCGCGTGGGCTGCGCGGCAAGCGTCTACGGGCGAGCAACGCATCGAGTGTCCGAATTGCGGTTTGACGCAGTTGGCGGGCGACTGCATGCGCCGCGAGATCACCTCCTGCTGTCGCTGCGGCACACCCTTGGTGCGGCGCGTATTCAAGAGTCTGGAGGCGACGCTCGCCTGCTCGGTCGCGATCCTGGTGTTGTTGTTGCCCGCCATGCTGGAACCGTTCCTCACCACCTCGGCATTCGGCGCGACACGAACCAGTATCCTGCCGATGAGCGTCTCGTACCTGTGGCGCGAAGGCTGGCCGCTCCTGGCAGGGTTGGTGTTGCTGTTCGTGATGGTGTTCCCGGTCGTGCACTTCACCGCGCTCACGGCCGTGCTGCTGGCGCTGCGCAGTGGTCAGCGCCCGCGGTGGCTGGGGTTCGGCTTTCGCATCGCCAATGCGTTGCAAACCTGGGCCATGCTCGATGTGTTCCTGCTCGGGTTGATGATCGCCTACGCGCGCCTGCGTGTCTCGATCCACGTCACCATCGATGTGGGGGCGCTGTGTTTTACGGCGGCCGCGGTGCTGTCGCTGTTCGTGCGCGCATCGTTGGACAAGCCCCAGGTGTGGCGCCTGATCGCGCCCGATCGAGACCCCGGCGAGAACGTGCCGGCCATCGCCTGCAGGAGCTGCGATCTGTTGATTCCCGCGGCCGGGAGTGGCTCGCGCTGTCCGCGCTGCACGACGATCATCACCGCCCGCGAACCGGAGAGCATTGCGCGCGCCGGGGCACTGCTCATGGCGGCGATGATCTTCTATCTTCCCGCCAATCTGTATCCCATCGCGACCATCCCCATCGACGTGACGCCCACCGCCTATACGGTGATCGGCGGTGTGGCCGACCTGGCCTCCTCCGGCCTGCTCGGACTCGCGCTGTTGGTGTTCAGCGCGAGCTTTGCCATTCCGCTGCTCAAGATGGCGGGTTTGAGTTGGTGCATCGTCTCGGTCCTGCATCGCTCGGACCGCGGGCTCCTCGGCAAGACCCGGGCCTACAGAATCATCGAGGAAGTCGGTCGCTGGTCCATGGTGGATCCTTTGACCATCGCGTGTTTCGTGCCGGTCATGCACTTCAATGAGCTCATCGTCGGCCGTGCCGAATTCGCGGCGACGCCGTTCGCGGCGGTGGTCGTGTTGACCACGCTGGCCTCGAAATACTTCGATCCACGGTTGCTGTGGGACGCGGCGGAGCGACCCACATGAACAGCGTACCCGTCGCCGCACGGCAAAAGACTCATTGGCCGGGGTTGGTTTGGGCGGTGCCGTTGGCGGCGCTGTTCTTCGTCGCCTATCTCGGCATACATGCATGGGCGCGGCGCGGCGAAGTCATCACCGTGACCTTCGATCGCGCGGCGGACGCCAAGCCGGGTGAGACCAAGGTGCTGTATGAAGGCGTCGAATACGGTCATCTGCTGAAGATCGTGCCGAACAAGGACGGTCACCGCCTCGACTTCCTGCTGCGGGTCACGCCGGAAGCGAAAGCGGGGCTCAACAGCAATGCACGCTTCTGGCTGATCGGCGCATCGCCGAATCTGACCGACTTGAGTTCGCTCAAGGCGGTGGTCTCCGGCGTGGCGATCGGCTATGCCCCGGGCAAGGGCGGCACACCGCAGACCACTTTCGACGGCCTGGAGAAGGCGCCGACGGTACTGCCGGGCACCCCCGGCACGCGCTACCTGCTCGAATCACACACCTTGGGCCCGATCCGCGAGGGCTCCGGTATCCTGTTTCACGGACAAGAGATCGGCAAGGTGACCGACGTTCGCTTCGATGGCGAAACCGGCTTTCAACTCGAGGTGTTCATCTTCGCGCCGTACGATGCCCTCATCAAACCCGGCACGCGCTTTTGGAAAATGAGCCCGCTGCGCCTGTCATTATCCGGCGGTGGCGTCAGCGCGAGCCTGGCACCGGCCAGCACGCTGCTGTCGGGCGGCATCGATATCGAGGTTCCGCCGGCGGCCACGGACGTGGGACCTGCGCCGGCAGATGCGAAATTCATCCTATATGCCAACCGCAGCGCCGCGCGGCAGGGATTGTCGGGACCCACGGTGCGCTACGATTTTGCGTTCACCGCGCCCGCCGGTGACCTCGATGAGGAAGCCGCGGTGACGCTGCTCGGGTTTCAAATCGGCGAGGTCGAGACCACCCACCTGAACTTCGATGCGCGGACCGGCAAACCGTTCACCGCGGTCACGGCGATGATCTACCCGCAGCAGCTCGATCTGCAGGCACCTGCCGGCGCCGGCGGCTGGCGTGCGGCGACGGACGCGAAGATCCGCCAACTGCTGAAGCAGGGGTTTCGCGCGCGGCTGCAACAGACACCCGCGCTGGTCGGCAGCGAGTCGATCGCGCTGGTCGAGGTGAAGGGCGCCGCCACGGCAGATCTGGGCGAGGACGGTCCGAATCCACGGATCCCGAGTGCACCCGGGTCGAGCAGCATCGAGGACATCACCTCGCAGGCGGATCAGATCATGGCCAAGGTCAACCGCATTCCGATCGAGCAGATCGGCCAGAATCTACGGCAGGTGACGGACCGGCTGAATGCGCTGGTGTCGTCGCCGAAAATGAACGAGAGCTTGAATCATTTGACCGCGACGCTGGCTGAAGTCGACCAGATGCTGTCGCAGCTTCAACCGCAATTAGGTCCGCTCATCTCCAAGCTCAACGATGCGGCTGGCCAGATCTCCGGCGCGGCCTTGGCCGCTCACCAGTTGTTGGGCAACGAGGGTGACACCGCCGGTGGCAACCTGTCCGAGACCATCCATCAATTGGACGAGGCGGCGCGCTCCGTGCGCACGCTGGCCGATTTTCTCGACCGACATCCCGAAGCGCTGATCCGCGGCAAGAGATCGAATCCACCATGAACCCGAACTGGCCCTCGCGGCCGCTGCTGCTCACCTGCACCGCAACGCTGCTGCTCTCTGCGTGCAGTAGCGCACCGACTCGCATCTACACGCTCTATGCAGTCGCGCCCGCCACCACCCGCAGCACCTACGCCGGCCCGCCGCTGCGCGTCGACGCCGTGCATTTTCCTCCCGCCCTGGATCGGATCGAAATCATCCGCAACCTGGGGCCAGGCCAATTGCAACTGAGCGACACGGCGCATTGGTCCGCACCGCTGGGAGCAATCGCGCGCCAGGCCTTGTCGGCTGACCTGGTGGCGCGGCTGCCGCCGGGCAAGATGATCTATCCGCAGCTGCCCAAACCGGACGGCGCCCTCGGGCTGCTCGTGGACGTGCTCGAGTTTCATACGGATGGCCAGAGCGCAGAGCTTGAGGTGAGCTGGGTGGCCAACCCGGCGGGGAGCGCCGGCAGTGCGACGCTGCGCGCGAGCGGACCGGCCGCGAATGCGGCCGAGACCGCGCAGGCGTTGAGCGCCCTCCTCGCCCAGTTGGCCGACCGAATCGTGGCCGGACTGTAGCAGCCTGCCGGATGTACCCCCTTCACACGCGGGCCACCTTCAGCTGGCGCGCCAGCGCCTCGCGCAGGATCTGCACGCGCAGCGGCTTGTCGAGGATCTCGACCACCCCAGCATCCTCGGCACCCGCATCGAGCGTCGCGTCGCGATGCCCCGTCATGAGAATGATGGGCACGCGCGGATCAATGTCGTGGATCAAACGGGCAAACTCCAAGCCGCGCAGCGGCTGCATGCGCTCGTCGGTCAACACCGCATCGAACCGCCCGGGATGGCTCCTGAACGCCTCGATGGCCGTACGCGCATCCGAGAAACCCACCGGTTCATAGCTCAGGGACGCAAGCAGCTCTTCGGTCAACGCCACCAGTTCCTTCTCGTCGTCGAGCACCAAGATCACCTCGCCGTCACCGGCCTCTGGCAGCGTTGCCGGCGCCGGCAATTCCGCGGACAGCGCAACGGCGGCCGGTTCGACGGCTGGCCAAAACACGGTCATCCGCGTGCCCGACCCCAGTTGGCTATCGACCTGCAGCGCACCGTTCATGCGGGAAATGATGTTGCGCACCACCGTGAGCCCGATGCCGGTCCCGTGGGTCGACTGACGGGTGGTGTAGAACGGCTCGAAGATAGACAGGATTTGTTCATCGGCCAAGCCGATGCCGGAATCGATCACCGCGACGCTCACCCACCGGCCCGGGCGCAGCTGGCCGAGCGCGAGCTTCTCGGTACCCTGCACCTCGCGCGTCTTAAGCTGTATTTGCAAGATGCCGCCGGCCGGCATGGCATGCACCGCGTTCGAACACAGATTCATCAGCACCTGATAGATCTCGGTGGCATCTCCCTGGATGCTGGTCGAGCCATCGACGCCGCCCAGTGTGATTCGCACGGCGGCCGGCAGCGTGGCGTGTACCTGCTGGACCACTTCGACGATGATGGGCTCGAGCGCCGTCGGCCGGTAGCTCACGCTGCGCCGCGGATCGAACGTCAGCACGCGACGCACCAGCAAGCGGGCGCGTTCGGTTGCCGCGAGCAGACGATCCACGTTCGCCAGCATCGCGGGCTCCGCCTCGACCATGTCGTGCATGAGTTCCGCATAGCCGGTGATCGCGGTGAGCACATTGTTGAAGTCGTGGGCTACGGAGGCCGCGAGCATACCCAGCGCTTCGACCTGCCGGATGCCGGCGAGTTCTCGCTCCAGCCGGCGGCGTTCCTGGTCCATGGCGTCTTGTCGATCGAGCGCGGCGCGCAGCGCCACCAACAGCACGGTGGCGAACACCGCCAGCGTCAGGGTTCGCACCGCGCTGCTGCGTTCTTCGGCGATCCAGGGTCTGAGCACGCCGGCGTACGAGCGCGACACCGTGATCACCATCGGATAGCGGCCGACATCCTGGGCCACTTCGATCACCTCGTCGCCACTCGGCAGGCCGCTCGGAGGATACTCGGCAAGGGTCACGCCATCCAGGCGCGTGAGGCGTATGGACGTGTCCGCCGTGACATTGACGCCGGAATAAAACGCGGCCAGATAGTCGAACGCAACCCGTGCCACCACGACACCCGTAAACTCGCCGCCTGGCGTGGTCACGCGCCGGCTCAATGCAAAGGTCTGCGCGCGATCGCGACCGAGGAACCGCGGACGATCGATGTACAGCGCATTGCCGCCGCTCTGGGCCGGCGCAGAAAATACCGCGAGTTCCTTGAAATTGCGGTCCGCCACGTCGTCGTCCCGGGTGCCCGCCAGGATGCTGCCGTCGGCACCGATCAATAACGCCGACGACACGAAGGGCAGGCTGACGATCTGAGAATTGAGCCGCGCCACCAGCGTGCGTTGATCCGCCGCCCTGCCCTCCGCCGAGGTCGTCCACGCCGCATAGTCGGCGAGTACGACCTCCACCTCCTGCACCAGCCGCTCGGTCTGTTCGGTCAGTGCGCGATTGAGTGCGAGCATGATGTGCTCGTTGTCAGCGATGACCCTGCGATAGTCCTGCCACGCCTCGTAACTGTCGGCGGCAACGATCAGCAGGATCAATGCGACGCCGGCCACCGTGACCGAGCGTCGCAGCGCGCTGGTCTCGCGACGGGCGGCGCGACGGGGCAAAGCGGCCGCGCGTGACATGCTGACTGATGTCGCCGGCCGCTAGCGCAGCACGCTGACCGGAACGTTGAAGATGTAGCCGGCACCGCGCTCGGTGGTCAACAGCGTGGGATTCGAGGGATCCGCCTCGATCTTGCGGCGCAGACGCAAAATGGTGACGTCGATCGAACGGTCGTAGACCTCGAGGCTGTGCAGACGCGAGCGCTCGAGCAACTGGTCGCGGGTCAGCACCTGGAGCGGCGCGGCGAGAAATGCACACATCAGGCTGAACTCGCTGTTGGTCAGGGCAATGAGCTGACCGTCGCTGGCGGTCAACCGGCGTAACCGGGTATTCAGTTCCCAGCCGCCGAACCGGTAGGCGCGCACCGGCTCATCGGCCGGGGCGGAGGCTTGAGGGGTGTGCGCCCGGCGCAGCAGCGCACGGATTCGCGCCAGCAACTCCCTGGGGCTGAACGGCTTGGTGACATAGTCATCCGCAGCCAGTTCGAGACCCATCACGCGATCCGCCTCGTCGGCTTGTCCGCTCAAGATCAAGATCGGCACCGTCGACATTTCCCGCACCCGCGTCGCCAGTTCGAGTCCGCTCTCCCCCGGCAGTCGCAGGTCCAGCATCACCAGATCCACCGGCTCGTGCTCGAGCACGGCGAACATCTCCTGTCCGCGCGCGACGGCGCTGACGCGATACGCCTGCGCGCCCAAGTAGTCCGCGAGGATTTTACGGATGTCGGCATCGTCGTCCAGGGCGAGGATGTGCGGCGGAATCGAGTTCATCACACGGCTTCCATGCCGAACTGCACCTTGACCGGCGCGGTGGCCGGGGTCGATAAATAGTCGACCAGCTCGCGCGCGGCATCCAGCCGCGCGCAGCGGGTGGTGATGCCCGCGGCAAACACCGTGATGCTCTGGATCGCCGCGGGCAGCGGTCCCAAGACCTCGATGCCGCGCAGGTTCATCAGTTCGCTCTGCTGTTGAAAGCCGAGTGCGACACGACCGTCCGCGACCAAGGATCCCACCGGCACGCCCGGGGGTGCGATGACGATCCGCGGGCGCAGCGTCTCGAGGATCCCCCACCCCGCCAGCAATTTTTCCAGATGCGCGCCGCTGGGTCCGGTCGAATAGCCGATCGCAGCCGCCGCCATCACCGCGTCCCGGAGCGCCGCTGCCGTGCTGATGTCGGGCCGCGGCGCACCCGCCGGCACGGCAATCGCCATGCCGGACTTGACCAGGTCGCGACGTGTGCCGTCACGGACGCTGCCTGTCGTCACGAGCTTGTCGATCGCGGCCGCCGCCAAGACCACCACGTCCACCGCCTCACCGGCCCCAACGCGCTGCGCCACGTCGACTCCGCCCGCCGCTTGCGCGCTCACCGCGCGACCCGTGTCGCGCTGGTAGCGCGCGACGAGTTCCGCCAGCAATTCGCGAGTCGCCATCGACGATAGTACGGTGAGAGGTTGCGCGGCCATACACCGCATCATAGCGGCACGCCTTTCATGCCGGCAGCATTTTTCCCCGGGTCTCGAGGCAAAAAGGCAGCACCAGCAGTCCGCCGACGAAGGCGGTTGCGGTGAGCGCCACCGGCAAGCCGATGCTGCCATGGGCATGCACTCCCGCCGCAATGAGAAAGTTCACGCCGGCGCCGATGAACCGGCCGATCGAGGTGACGAACGCGAACGCGGTGGCGCGGATGACGGTGGGGTATTGCTCCGGCAACCACAGGTTGTACATGGCAAAATTGCCGCCGCAGAAGCCGAGCAAAAGGAGCAGGCAGATGAACGGCGTCAACCCGGCGGGAGCGTAAAACGCCCAGCCGAAACAGGCCCAGATGCACGTGGCCATCCCGGCGAAATACCCCGCGAGGGTGACGCGCCTGCCATAGCGCTCGGCGAGCGGTGGCAACGCCAGGCACCCGAGACAGGTGCCCACCGACAACACCCCGGTGCCGAACGAGGCCAGCCGCGTGGCCTCAACCGCGCCCGCTCCCGCCCGCTGGGCGAGGGCCACGATGGCAGAGGGCTCGTAGACCACGGCAGCCCATAACCCGATGATGGAGACCGTGACGAGCGCAGCATTCAACAGCGTCCGGCGGTGGTAAGGCACGGCGAACAGCTGGCGAATCGGGTTCGCCGCCGCAGCGTGCGCCACCCAGCGCTGCGGTTCGCGCACCCGCGACGCCATATAAAACGCGAGCAGCACCGGTGCTCCACCGCAGCAGAACATCGCTCGCCAGCCAAAGCGCGCACCCACCGTGTAGTTCAATGCAGCCGCCAGGAAGAACCCGATGTAATAGCCGGTGCCGAGATACCCGGCACCCATCTTGCGGCGCGACTCCGGCCACACCTCCGCCACGTAGGTACCGGCAAGCGCCCATTCGCCGCCGATACCCACGCCCGCCAGGAAGCGAAATGCGCCGAGCTGCCAGACGTTCTCGGCCAGCGCGGCGGCCGCGGTGAACACGGCGTAACAGGCCACCGCGGCGGCCAGTGTCCGCGTGCGTCCCCAACGGTCGGCGATCGGTCCCCAGAGGAGCGCGGTGCCCCAACCGGCGAGAAACACGGCGAACAGGACCGAGCCCGCGAACGCCACGCTGGCGGGCGAGCCATCCAGGCCGGACTTCGGCAACAGCTCCGTGAGTGCCGGCGCCAGCACCAGTGCAAAGATGAACGAATCCATGCCGTCGAGTGTCCAGCCCGACCACGCCGCCCAAAAGCCCCGCACTTGGGCAGAGGTCAACGGGTCACGCGGCGCTGCCATGCAGACCCTCCCAGAGGCACTGGGTCAGCTCCACCGGCAGCCCGGACTCGGCCAGACTCTCGAGCCGCGCATCGCGCGCGATGACGGTCTGCGATTCGAGGAAGGCCAAGGTACCGAACAATTCACCGACATGGCGCGCCGCGGTGAGAAACTCCCCGGGCGCATCCGACAAGGCGGCGAGCAGACGGGGCGATGACTGCCAATCGCGCGCGATGTGCAACGACATCCCCGCGGCCAGCTCGCCGATCAACTCGACGCCCAGGTTGCCGTTGGGCGGGAACATCGGGTTGCGCGCGTACACATCCACCAACGCGCTGTACACCACCAGCGGTCCGAGCGCGCTCAACAACACCACGAGCTGCGCCTCGAAGCGGTCCGCGGGACTGACTTGCACGGCGTAGATTTCTGCCGCCCGCGCGGCTCGCTCGGTTCTATCCCACAGCATGCGCGGCAGGCGCGGGAAATTCTTCGCCGACGCGCGAAACGCCGGCTGCAGCATCGCCGCCGCGAGCATGCCTCGCAGTCCGTCCACGCCGCACACCACGATGGCCCGTTGAATGGTCTCGATCGGTGTCACCGACAGCCGGTACAAACTCGAGTTCGCGAGTCGCAGAACGTCCGCCGCCAGCACCGGGTCGTGCGCCACGATGCGCGACAGCTTTTCCGCCGCCGCCTCCGGCTCGTTCACCGCTTGCATGAGCTGCGGCAGCAGCGCCGGACGCCGCGGAAACAATTTCCGGTCGAGACTGTCCACCTGCAGCATGGCGGTGACGTTGTGCTTGACCAGACCATCCAACCGCTGCGGCGCAGGGCTCTTGCCCGGTGGGGCGAAGGCAAGATGCCACAAGCGCAGCGCCGCGGCGGCGCTCGCCGCCGCGAGCCGCGGCGCGTCGACGCCATCGCGCGCCCTGCCCGAGTCATGGGCCAAGCCCGAGTCGTGCGCCACGGCCGCGCGCCCGGGAACCGCTGCCAGCGCGGCCGGCGCATGCGGTGCCGTCGCCGGGGCGCGCGAGCGGCGGCGCCAGAACCACGCGGCAGCGGCAGCCGCGGCGGCCGCGACGATGATGACGACTATGATGTCAGAACCCCAACGAATCCAGAGTCCGATACGCGAGCACGGAGGGTGCGAGGAACCAAGGCACGCCGGAGTAATAGGGCCGCGACGGGAAATTCAGGCCATCGAGTGCGGTGCGGCCCTCCGCGAGTCCCATCATCTGTTGGCCGATGCGGCGCCCGAAGTACGGCGCCAGCGGCACGCCCTGACCGCAATAGCCCATGCAATAGTAGAGCCCGTCATCGTGGCCGAGATGCGGCAGCGTATCGAAAGTATAAGCCACCCAACCCGCCCACGCATGCGTCACCCTGGCGCCCGCGAGTTGCGGGAACACCTGGGTCAACATCGACTTGAGCCGCGGCAGGCAGGCGAGCGGATCGTGCTCGGCGAGCGCCGCCCGGCCACCGAAGATGATGCGTTCGCCGTCCGGCGACGGACGGTAATACACCACCACCCGGCGGGAGTCGACGATGTTGCGTAGCTGCGGGATCAGCTGACGGACGCGCTCGGCACCCAAGGGTTCGGTGGCGATTTGATAGCTACCGATCGGTATCACCCGACGCCGATGCCACGGCGAGAGCGGTCCGGAATAACCGTTGGTGGCGAGCAGCACCTTGCGCGCCTTGACGACACCGCGTGAGGTCGACACCGAAAACCCGTCGCGCTCCCTGACCAGTGACAGCGCCCGGCAATGATCCAGCACCAGCGCGCCGCGCTCCTGCGCACGCTTGAGCAGACTCACCAGCATGCGCATCGGGTTGACGGACGCATCGTCGTGATAGACGAGACCACCGTGATAGAAGTCGCTGTCGATTTCATTGCGCTGCTGCGAACGCGCGACGATGCTCACGCGTTGCTCGAGGCCGCGCGGCTGATTCTCCGCCTCGCGTGCCAGCGCCGTGAAATGTCGCGGCGTGTGCGCGCCGTAATAGCAGCCGTGGCCGCGCCACTCGCAGTCGAGATCTCCCGTGGAGGCGAGCGTGCGCAGGTATTCCATGGCCGCGAGACCTTCGCGAGCGATCGCAACCGCCCGTGCCTCGCCGTGGAGCGCCTGCAGCGCCGCGAACGCGGGCTTGATGCTATAGGCGACCTGGCCGCCGTTGCGCCCCGAGCAGCCGGCGCCGACCGCGCCCGCCTCGAGCACCAGGGTGCTCGCGCCGGCCGCACTGGTCTCAGCTGCCGCGGACAGCCCCGTGTAGCCCCCACCGACGATCAGCACGTCGACCGCCGCGGGCGGCGGCGGCGCGGCGAGCGCCGGCACCAGCCCGTCCTCCTGCCAATAAGGTGTGGCGAGCACCGTGGTCTGCGTCGCTTGCGCGTCCAACATCGGCGGTCAATAGTGCGGCGGACGCTCGTCTTCGGGCGGGCGATGCCGCTCCTCGGACTGGAGCGACCCGAGCCGGTCCGCGACTTCTTTCACGCGCGCGCCGAGCGCCTCGAGTTGCCGCTGCTGGCGGAATACCACGTCGCTCAACTCGGAATTGGCGCGTTCGAGGAACGCAATTTTCGTCTGGATTTGTTCCACGGTCGTTTCGTCCATCGTTTAGGTCCCGCAAAACGTCTGTAGCACCCGCTCATCCATCCGCGGCAGCTGCGTATAGTAATCGTCTTTCGCGCGCTCATCATACGGACGCGCCAACACCGCGGATAGTGCCTCGAACGGTGCGAAGTCATCGCGCTCTACGGCGGCGGCGATCACCTGCTCGATTCGATGATTGCGCGGAATGACGGCGGGATTCACGCGCCGCATGGCGGCCGCGCGCTCGCCGGCGGATTGCGTCTCGCGTGACACGCGGCCGCGCCAGCGGGTGAGCCAGTCACGCATCGCGTCCGCTTGCGCGAACAGGCCGCACAGCGCCGCCTCTGCCGGAGCACCGCCCCCGGCGGCAACGTCGCTCAAGCACCGAAAGGTGAGCGTGAAGTCCGCCTCAGCCCCTTGCATGACGTCGAGCAGGCCGCGGATCAACTCGCCGTCCGCCTCGTCCGCCGTGCCGAGGCCCAACTTGCGACGCATGCCCTCGAGCCAGAGGGCATCGAACAGCGGCACGAAAGCAGCGATGGCCTCATTGGCGAGCCGCACGGCCGTGTCGCTGCCCGGATCGAGCAACGGCAACAGCGTCTCGGCAAACCTGCCGAGATTCCAGAGCGCGGCCTTGGGTTGATTCGCGTAGGCGTAGCGACCTCGCGCGTCGATGGAACTGAACACTGCCATGGAATCGTAGCCGTCCATGAACGCGCAGGGTCCGAAGTCGATCGTCTCGCCCGCCACCGACATGTTGTCGGTGTTCATCACGCCATGGATGAAACCCACGTTCAGCCAACCGGCCACCAGCGCGGCCTGCGCACGGATCACCGCGTTGAGGAGTTCGAGATACGGGTTGGCCGCCGCGGCCGCGTCAGGATAGTGCCGCTCGATGACGTAATCCGCCAGACATTTGAGCGCCGCGACGTCGCCTCGAGCGGCGAAGAATTGGAACGTGCCCACGCGCACGTGCCCGGCGGCGACCCGCGTCAGAATCGCGCCCGGGAGCGGCTGTTCGCGGTACACGACTTCACCCGTCGCCACGGCGGCCAATGCCCTCGTGGCGGGTAATCCCAAAGCATGCATGGCCTCGCTCACCAGATACTCGCGCAGCACCGGCCCTAAGACGGCCCGTCCGTCGCCGCTGCGCGAATAAGGGGTGCGACCCGACCCTTTCAGTTGGATGTCGCGGCGCGTGCCGTATCGGTCGCGAACTTCGCCGACGAGGATCGCGCGCCCGTCGCCGAGCTGTGGCACGAACTGGCCGAACTGATGGCCGGCATACACCATGGCGATCGGCTCCGAGCCGTCGATGAGCCGGTTTCCCGAGAAGATGTCGGCGAGCGTGGCGGCATCGATGCCGCCCACGTCGAGACCCAGATCGGCCGCAAGCTCACGATTGAACTTGATGAGCCGCGGAGCGGCGACCGGGGTGGGATCAACCCGCGTGTAAAAGTGTGCGGGCAGCCGCGCATAAGAAATGGTCAGGTCGTCGTGCAACATCCCGCCATGGTAACAGCGAACGCAGGCATCGCTAACGTCGCCGGCGCGGGCTCAACTTCGCTCCAAGCCCTTCCCCGACCGCTTCGCCTGCGCCAGGCGCTCGTACAGCTCGAGATAATTGTGCGCCATGTGATGCGCGGTGAAGCGGCGGTCGAACTCGGCGCGGATACGGCCGCGATCGAGGGTGCCGATCTTCGCCAGGGCCGCCACGGCCTCATCCTCATTGTCGACGATGAAACCGGTGAGCCCGTCCTCGAGCACTTCAGGCACCGAGCCGTTGTTGAATGCGATCACCGGGGTGCCGCACGCCATGGCCTCGATCATGACCAGGCCGAACGGCTCGCGCCAGGCGATGGGAAACACCAGCGCCGCGGCATGCCCCAGGAATTCACTCTTCTGGTGCTCGCCGATTTCACCGATGAACTCAATGTCGCCCTGTGGTAGCAGCGGCTCGACCGTGGCCTTGTAATAGGCCTCGTCGACCTTGTCGATCTTCGCCGCCATCTTGATTTTCATGCCCGCCCTGGCCGCGATCCGGATCGCCGCATCCGGCGCCTTCTCCGGCGATATCCGGCCAAGGAAAGCCAGATAGCCGCCGTCGCCCTGACCTAGTTGCAACAGATCCTTGGGCAGGCCGTGCAGAACCGTGGCGACGTAGTGCGCCTGTGGCAACGGTTCGCGCTGCGAATGGGATATGGAGACGACAGGTATGTCGTCGTACAAGGCGTACAGTGGTGGCAGCTCCGGCATGTCGAGGCGGCCGTGCAGCGTGGTCACCGACGGCACGCCGAGTCGACGCAGCAGCGGAAAACCGAAATAGTCGAGATGAGCATGTATCACATCGAACTCGTGGGCACGGCGCGCAACCATTTCGAGCTCCATGAACACCGGCGCGAAATAATCCTTGACCGAGGGGTCGAGTCTGAGCGCGCGCGGCCAGATGGCCTCGAGGTGCGCCTTCGTCATGCTATCCCCGGAAGCGAACAACGTCACTTCATGACCGAGCTCCACCAATGCATCCGTGAGGTACGCAACCACCCGTTCCGTGCCGCCGTAGAGTTTGGGCGGTACCGCCTCGGTGAGCGGCGCGACCTGTGCGATCTTCATGTTGAGTTTCCGTAACGGTATGGAGTTATTCTAGTGAACATGAGTAGTCGATGCACGTGCGATGAGAGCTGCAAAATTTACAAATCGCCGCCGACACGCGGCGCCATTGACATGGGGTATGCGTGAATACATCTGATGTGCCCAAATCTGAATTACCGCCGCTCGTCGTCGCTGACGCAACGGCTCCGCAATATGCGATCTCGGCCACCGCGAATCTACAGGAGCGCCGAACTCGCACGCTGAAGCACGGCGATACGTTCGCGGTGTTCGACCAGCGCGGCGACATCGGCGGCGAACCCGGCAACTCCGAGGGCTTGTATCACCGCGACACCCGCATCCTGTCGCAGTTCCAACTGCTGCTCGAGGAGGCGCGTCCGCTGCTGTTAAGTTCGATGACCCAGGACGACAATGCGGTGTTCAGCGCGGACCTGAGCAATCCGGATCTGCTGATCGACGGGCAGATCGCATTGCGCCGCGAACAAATTCATTTGCACCGCATTAAGTTCATCTGGGAAGGAACTTGCTTCGAGCGCGTGCTCGCGCGCAATTTCAGCAATGCGCCGCTCGGCGTGCGGCTGACGTTCCGCTTCGCCGCCGATTTCGCGGATCTATTCGAGGTGCGCGGCGAGCGCCGCAAGGCGCATGGCGAGGCGTCCGCGAGACTCGAGAGCGATCATGCCGTCGTGCTGAGTTACCTCGGGCTCGACCAGATCGAGCGCGCCACGCGTCTCGTGTTCGAACCCGCGCCGAAAACGCTGACCACTTCACGGGCCTCTTACGAGGTCTGGCTGAAGCCCGGGGAAACGCGGCGCATCTTCCTGCGCTACGGCGTGGCCGACGGCAGCGTCGAGTGGACCGGCCGCGGCTTCTACCGGCAGATGCGCGCCGCAAGGCACGCGCTGCGCATGTCGAGCGCGCGCGCCGCGAGCGTCGACAGCTCCAACACCGTGTTCAATGAAATCGTGCGTCGCTCCGTCTCCGACCTGTACATGCTCATCACCGACACACCGTCCGGCTCGTATCCGTACGCCGGCACGCCGTGGTTCAGCACGCCGTTCGGCCGCGACGGCATCATCACCGCGCTGATGACTTTGTGGATCGACCCCACCATCGCGAGGGGCGTACTTTACTTCCTGGCCGCCATGCAGGCCACCACCGTCGACCCCGTACGCGACGCCGAGCCCGGCAAGATATTGCACGAAATGCGATACGGCGAGATGGCGAATCTGTATGAGGTGCCGTTCGGCCGCTATTACGGCAGCGTCGACGCGACGCCGTTGTTCGTGCTGCTCCTCGGCGAATACTTCGTGCGCACCGGGGATCTCGAGACCGTGCGCACCCTGTGGCCGAATGCCGAGGCGGCGCTGCGTTGGATCGATACGTACGGTGACCGCGACGGCGACGGCTTCGTCGAGTATTACCGCCAGACCAAGGAGGGCCTGGCCAACCAGGGTTGGAAGGACTCGCATGATGCCGTGTTTCACAGCGACGGGCGCACTGCCGAGGGACCGATCGCGCTGTGCGAGGTGCAGGCATACGTCTACGGCGCCAAGCGCCACGGCGCGCTGCTCGCCGGAGCGCTCGGCCATCATGGCGCCGCCGCGACCCTGCAGGCACAGGCGGTCTCGCTGCGACGGCAATTCGAGGACAAATTCTGGTGCGAAGAATTATCGGTCTATGCGATCGCCTTGGACGGCGCAAAACAGCCGTGCCGGGTGGTCTCCTCGAATTCGGGACAAGTGCTGCTCACCGGCATCGCCTCGGCCGAGCGCGCCCAACGCATCACCGAAACGCTGTTGTCGCCGGCCATGTTCAGCGGTTGGGGTATTCGCACCGTGGCGCTGTCCGCAGCGCGTTACAACCCCATGTCGTACCACAACGGCTCGGTGTGGCCGCACGACAACGGCTTGATCGCCATGGGCATGGCGCGCTACGGCCAGAAACAGGCCGCCGCGCAGGTGTTCGGCGCGTTGTTCGATGCCACTTCTTACATGGATCTGCGGCGTCTGCCCGAATTATTCTGTGGCTTCGCACGCCGCCAACACAATGCGCCGACACAATACCCGGTGGCGTGCTCACCCCAAGCCTGGGCCAGCGCCACGACGCTGTGTCTATTGCAGGCGACGCTCGGCCTCGAGTTGTTCGATGGCAGCCGCGAGGTCGCGTTTTATCGGCCGGTGCTGCCGTCGTTCATCGATCACGTGCACCTGCGCAATCTGCGTTTGAGCGGCGGCTCGGTGGACGTGTTGCTGCATCGTCATGGCCATAACGTGGCAGCGACGGTTACGCGGCGCGACGGTGACGTGGTGGTCGTGGTACGCCACTAGGCGGCCCGGGTTGCGCGGTTGCAGGGTCGGTGCTGGTGGCGCTGCCACCGCCGCCCGCGTCCGAATCCTTGCGCGGTCGCGTCTCCGGCATGACGAAGGCGACCAATAACAACGCGATCACCGCGACGCCGAGCAGCGCGAAGAATGCCATGCGCGTGCCGAAGTGATCCGCCACCCAGCCTGCCGCCGGCGTGCTCAAGGTGCCGCCGATGCCGATACCAAAACCCACCGCCCCCAGCGACAAATTGAAATGACCCGAGCGGCCGGCGACGTCGCTGACGATGAGCGGCACCATGATGCCGAAGCAGGCCGCGGCGATGCCGTCGAACGCCTGCACGCTCACCAGCAGCCGCGGATCCTGGGTTGCTGCGAAACACAGGCAACGCAGCGGCAGCATGCTGAAGCCCACCATCAGTACGACGCGGCGGCCGTAGCGCTCGGCGAAGCGGCCCACCGCCGGCGAGGCAAACGCCACGATCACTTGGGGCAGCACGATGCAGGCGGCGATCAGCAGGCTAGGATTGGTCCCCTTGGCCGTGAGTGTGCCGCTGATCAACATCAGCAGCGGCGCATTGGCAAACGTGAACAACATGGCGCACGCGCAGAAAATCAGCAGCCGCCGATCCGCGAGGACCCGCCAATATGTTCCCCGCGTGTCGCCCGGCAAACGCGGTGCCGGCCGCAGTTCGCCGTCCGCCACGGCCACGCGCCGCAGCGGCAAGAGCGTGAGCAGCGCGGGCAATGTCAGCGCGGCCGTCAAAAAGAACACCGCCCGCTCGGAGACATACTGCCCGCAGGCACCCATCAAGGCCGCACCGACGCCGTTGCCGATGGCGGCATAGCGGGCGTTGCGCCCGAGCCTGAGGCCCATGCCAAAACGACCGGCGATCACCAGGCTCATCGCCGCGATCGCGGGGCCCAAGGTGCAGCTCGAGATGCCATGCAAAATCTCGGCAAGGTAAACGAACAGCGGGATCGGATGAATGGCGAACATCAACGCGCTCACCGTGAAGGTCAGCACGCTGAATGCCGCGACCCGCGTCTTGTTGGGCATCAGATCGACCACCGCGCCGGCCGGCACCTGGCTCGCCATCGAGCTGACGGTGCCGATGCTCAAGGCCAGGCCGATGGCGGTCTGGGTCCAGCTTTGGCTGCTGAGATACACCGCGATGAACGGTCCAAAGCCGGTCTGGATGTTCGCGACGAACAGGTTGAACCAGTCGAGACCGCCACCAGCCTTTACCGAACTGAGGTCTGCCGGATGCTGGCTGTCGGCCGGATCTGCCATCCGCTCACTTCTTTACGGCGGGGGGGGCCGCCGCGGGCGGCGCCGCAGCGGGCGACGCCGCAGCGGGTTCCGGCGCCGGCGGTTCCATCAGCGTTTGGGGCCGCGGGTTGTCCTTGTATTCGGGGGCCGTGCGCAGTTTCTCCGGACTCAGACTGAGTAACAAGGACGGATCCTGGCCGTCGGGGTTGAAGCGCAGCAACGGCCAATCCACCGCGATGCGATGGTTGCCGACGCCGAGGAATCCACCAAAATCGATGATCGCGATGCGCACCCGCCCACTCGCGTCGGCCAGCACGTCGACCACGCGGCCGAGATCCTCGCCATGCGGACCTTTGACTCGCTTACCCAAGATCGACATCACCGGGACGTTCATCGGTTTGACTTCCGCATTGACGGTGCCGCCCGGCGGAATTTCCTCGACGGCAGGCGCGGTCGGCAGCTGCGGGGGCGCCTCTACACGATGTTCATGCTTTCGCCTGCGTCGCCGCTTGACCTTCGGCTTCGGCACGGCCTTGGCGTCGACGCAGGTGCAGGTAGGTCCCGCAGCGGGCGCCGCGGCGGCCGGCGCCGCCGGGGTGTCGTTGTGGGCGCCGAGGACAGGCTCGCTCGGCGGCTCGACCGGCGCGGCGGGTGCGGGGGCGGGGGCGGGTGTGGGTGTGGGCGGCGGCGCTGCCGCGGGCGCCGGCGGGTGAGCACTGGTCCGCAACCCGCTACATCCCGCCAGTGCCAGTAAGAGCAGCGGCGCCGCAACGGCGGACGTCTTCGTCATGGCACCCGTTCCGCCCCGGCCCGCATCTGCCGGCCGTACATCTTGCTGTACACCCCTTTGCTCTGCAGCAGCCGGCGCGGCGGTCCGTCCTCGACGATGCGGCCGCGATCGAGCACCACGATCCGATCGAACGCGTCCAAGGTCGACAGGCGATGCGCGATGGCGATCACCGTCCTGCCCTTGAACAAGCGCGCGAGCGCCTCTTGAATCGCCTGTTCCGACTCGGTGTCGAGTGCGGACGTCGCCTCGTCGAGCACCACGATGGGCGCATCCATCAAGAACGCGCGCGCGATCGCCAACCGCTGGCGCTGGCCGCCGGACAATTTCATGCCGCGTTCCCCCACCAGCGTGTCGAAACCCTCCGGCAGCTCCTTGATGAATTCCGTGCACTTCGCCGCTTCCACCGCGCGGAACGCTTCCTCGTCGGTGGCCTCGGGGCGGCCGTAGCGCAAATTCTCGAGCAACGAGCGGTGAAACAGGGAAATGTCCTGCTGCACGACGGCGATCGAGCTGCGCAAGCTCTCCTGGGTGACCTGCGCGATGTTCTGCCCGTCGATCAATACCTCTCCGCCGCTCGGATCGTAGAGCCGCTGCAGCAAGGCGATGATGGTCGACTTGCCGGCACCCGAGCGGCCGACCAGGCCGATTTTCTGACCCGCCGGCACGTCCAGCACGAAATTGTCGAGCACCCGCTGGCCGGAGGGGTAGCTGAACTTCACGTTGCGAAAGCTGACCGCGCCGCCGCTGACGATGAGCGGTTTGGCATCCGGCGCATCGGGCATTTCGTGCGGCAGACCGAGCACCTGCACCGCCTCGGCGAGTTTGGCGAACTGCTGCACCATGTCGACCAGCGCCATCGCGAAATCACGCGACGCATGCAGCACGGTGAAGCCGAGCGTCGTGGTCAGGACCACGTCGCCGGTGGAGATTTCCTTGCGCCGCCACAGCTCCACCGACCACATCAACACGCCCGCGGTCACACCGAACACCGTAAACGCATGGAACAGGCGCAGCCGCTCGAGCGAACGCAGGCTGGCGCGTTGCGCCTGCATCTCATCGCCGATCATCTCACTGAGGCGCTCCTGTTCGCGCCGCGCCGCGCCGAACGCCCGCACCAGGCTGATGTTGGTGACGATGTCGGTGAGATCGCCACTGACGTGCGCCGCGTGGCCGGCGAAGCTTTGGTGCAGCTCCTTGCCGTGCGCGGCCAGCCAGCCGATCATCACGCCCAACAACGTGACGATCACGATCAGCACGAGGGTCAAGTGCCAGTTGATGGTGCCGAGCACGAAGATGCTGAGGATCACGGCGACGCCGGGCGGAATCGTGGTCCAGGTCATGGCGTTTTCGATGGTCCATGAGGCCGTGGCCGCCGCCGTGATGCGCCCCGCCAGAGCGCCCGGAAACTGCTCGACGAAGTACTTCGTTCCCTGCCCCGACAAGTGATCGAACAACTCGAGGCGCATGTCGCCGCCCACCGCCACGAAGGCATGCGTGGACACCCATCCGGCGAGCCGCCACAGCAGGTTGTCGCCGGCGACCAGGCCCAACAGCAGGCCGACCGCACCCCACAGCACCTCCGTGGTGGGATCGTGCGTGCCAAGCACGTCCACCAAATGCTTCACCGCATATTGCGAGGCCACCGAGCAGCCGACGGCCAACAGCATGGAGATGAGCACGACGAGGTGGCTGGGAAGCCGCCGCCGCACATACCGTCCGAGAAAACTGATCGCGCCTTTGGAGGCATAGCGGGGCAAGGCCATGGTAGGACTCAAGCTAAGCCAAGAGCCGAAATCAACCGACAGGATAATCCTGCGAGTGGTTGTCAGTGTTGACTGACAGAGGGAATGATCCCGGGTATGACGTACTGCTGCACGAGCACGATCAGCACCAGGATGAACGTCATGACGACGCTGTGAATGAAGGTACGCGCGACGATCGCGCCTTCCTGACCCGAAAGCTTGGTCACCGACACGCCCGTGGCAACGTTCTGCGGGGAGATCATCTTGCCGAGAACCCCCCCGGAGGAATTCGTCGCCGCAAACAACAACGGATTCAAGTGGAGTTGGCGGGCCGCCACCACCTGCAAATTGCCGAACAACGCATTGCCGGACGTGTCGCTGCCGGAGAGAAACACCGCCATCCAGCCGAGGAACGGCGACAACAGGATGAATGCATGGCCGCTGGATGCCACCGCCAAGCCGAGCGTGTACGCAATGCCGGCGTAGTTCATCACATAGGCGAGTGCCACCACCAGCATGACGGTGACCACCGCGAGCCAGATCTGGCGCACCGTGAGCCACATGCAGTGAAGCAGCGCGCGGACCGGCAGCCGCACCACGCCCGCGGTCAACAGCGCGGCGCAGAGGATTGCGGTGCCGGTACCGAGCGGCTGAAACGCCCAAACAGCGGCATAGGGCTTGTCATGATAGAGCGTGATCGCCACCGCGCGGTCCAAGAACGGCCAGGGAATGTCGAGGTGACCGATGCTGGCCACTTTGAAGGAAGTCCACAGAATCACGGTCGCCGAGACGATCACCCAGGGCGTCCAACCGTGCCAGGCGCCGAGCGCCGGAGCGCTGTCAGGCAGGGTTGGCGCGGCGGCGGTGATCGCGAATTCAGCGACCGGCGCCGGCCGCCAGATTTGCAGGAACAGCACGGTCATGATCAGCGAACCGAGCGCGGCCAGCACGTCGGTCAGCGTGTAATCGAGGTAGTTCGACGCCGCAAACTGCGCGAGGCCAAAGCTCACGCCGGCGACCGTCAATACCGGCCACAGCGCACGCACCGAGCGCCAGCCACCGTACAACCCCATCACGTAAAACGGCAGGATCATCGCCATCAACGGCAGTTGGCGGCCGATCATCGCGGCCAGCGCCGTGGCGGGAAGTCCGGTCACCGCGGCGAGGACGGTGACCGGCGCGCCGAGGGCGCCGAAAGCCACCGGCGTGGTGTCGAAGATCAGCACGAAAACCAGCGCATCGATCGCGCTGAAACCCACCATGATGAGCAGCGATGCGGTGATGGCGACCGGCGCGCCGAATCCCGCGATGCCCTCGAGCAGCGCGCCGAAACAAAAGCCCACCACGACCAGGATCACGCGTCGGTCACCCGGCAGGCGGGTGATGACCCAGTCGCGAAACGCCGCAAATCTCCCGGACGCCACGGCGATGTTGTAGAGCAACAGCGCGTTGATGACGATCCACATCACCGGCCACAAGGCAAACACCGCACCATCGACAGCCGCAGCCAGCGCCAGACTTGGCGGCATGTCCCAGATCGCGATTGCCAGCACCAAAGCAACCGCCAGCCCCGCGGCGGCGGCCTGCCACGCCGGCCGCTTTTGCACACCGAGCAGGATCAGCAGCGTGGCGATGGGCAGGAGCGCCACCGCCGACGACAGCGTCAGGCTGCCGTGCACCGGGGTCAGCAGTTGCCGGAACATGCCGCTGACTCCCGCTTGATGTCGCGCACCATGTAATCGATGGCGTGATTCCAGGTATTGTCGTTGTCGCCGCGAAAGTCATAGGATTTTCGCGCGGTGATCTGGCCGCTCTTGACGTCGTGAAGTTCGTAGGTGAGCGTGAGGATGAGTCCGCTGACGCGATTCACCCAAGCCACCATCACCAGGTCCGCCCGCAACTGGCGCCCGATGTCGAGATCACAGCCGTTGCAGTCGTGCAGATATTGCTGCTGCGCTTTCAGGTGGTCGATCGCGGGTTGCGCCGGCGCGGTGTCCACCAGCCGATAGAGTTGCGTGGCGGCGAGATCGCTGCGCAGTCGCGCGCTCTCGGCCGTAAGACGCGCCTCGTGTTCGGCGGTGAATTCCGGGCCGCCGAGGTCGCCCGACAACTCCAGGTCGAGCACCACCAGCGTCGGCGGCGCTACGGGCGCCGCGACCGCGGGCGGGGTGTTGGCGTACGCCGCCCGAGGACCGGCCAGTCCCGCGAACAGCGCCGCCGCCAACGACAGCCACGTGATTACAGCTCTCATCACTTTTGACCGTGCGGCAGGCGCCCGCTAAATCGTCAGCCTACGGAGGTACTCGTGACGCCGCCTGCCCGGCTTGCCCGCCGCGCCATCGAGGGCATCCGGCTCGGTCGCGGCCAGCAGATCATCGATCACCCGCGCCAGATGATCACGCATCGCGCCGCGCGCCGCCTTCGGATCGTGTTTACGCAACGCATCGAGGATGCGACGGTGTTCGCTCACGCGCGGCTGCACCCCGACGCGTCGCGCGCGCTCCAGCATGTATACGCACAACGGCGACTTGTGGCGCATGTCGAGCAGATTCTCGATCACGGCCGCAATGGCCGTGTTGCGCGTGGCGCGGGCGATGGCGATGTGAAAGCGCCGGTCGGCGGTCCAATCTTGTTGGTTGCGCGCATTCTCGTCCGCCATTTCGGCGACGATGCGCTCCAGTTCCTCCAGCCGGTCGTCGCTGATGGTGGTCGCCGCCAGCGCCGCAGCCTCCCCTTCGAACAAGCGGCGTGCCTCGGTGAGTTCGAAGGCACCGATGTCGAGATCGCCGCCACCCTCCGGCGACGGCGGATTGTCCGTGACGTAGATGCCCGACCCATGGCGTGACTCGGCCAGTCCGCGGATCTCCAAAGAGATCATCGCCTCGCGAATCGTCGGGCGGCTGACTTTGAATGCCGCCGCCAGATCGCGCTCCGATGGCAACCGCTCGCCGGGCTTGTACTTGCCCGACATGATCGACGCCATGACCGTGCTCGCGACCTGCTGGTAGAGCTTGCGGGTGTCGGGCGTGACTGTCATGCACCCGGATCTTGACCGCTTCGCTGACGCTTGGCAATTCAGCCGGACGCTCCCCGGCGGACTTTGCGACAATAATCGGCAATGGCCAGGGAAATGCGAACCGACGTACGCCTCGATACCAGTCTTGAATCGCTGCTCGAGCACGACGTCCCGAACCCCGCACCGCGGGTGCTCGCCACGCTGGTGGCCACCGCCGGCTCAACGTACCGCAAGCCCGGTGCCCGGATGCTCATCATGGCGGACGGCAACTACCATGGCTTGCTGAGCGGGGGGTGCCTGGAGGCAGACTTGGGTCTCCATGCGCGGCAGGTGCTGGCGAGCGGCGTGGCGCAAGCGGTCGAGTACGACATGCGCGGCCCGGACGACATGCTGTTCGGCATCGGCGCGGGCTGCGGAGGCGCGATGCGCGTGCTGTTGGAACCCGCATGCCCAGGAACGCCCACCACGATCGCGTTGACCGCCGCGGCCGGCGCGACCCGTCGGGGAGAGGCCTCATCCCTCATCGTCATACACGACGCAACCACGCTGCCTTTGGGAACCTATGCAAGCGGCGCGGCGCTGCCAGAGGTACTGGTCGCTGCCGCACGACAGGGCCTCGCCGACGGGCGCTCGCGCGACGTCAGATTCGAGATGGGTGGCGGGTCGGGCCGCGCGTTCGTCCAGTTCCTGGCTCCGCCGCCGCATCTTCTCGTTTGCGGCGCGGGGCCGGATGCCAAGCCCGTGGTCGCGGCCGCGCTCGCCTTGGCTTGGCGCGTGTCCGTGGTCGACCATCGACCGGCCTATGCTCTGGCCGAACGTTTTCCGGGAGCCCTGGTGCGGTGTGCCGATGCGCGGGATGTTGGCGCCGACATCGGCCGCTGTCACGCCGTGGTGGTCATGAGTCATCACTTCGCCTCCGACGTCGCGTATCTGCGCGCACTCGCGCACCCCGGCTCCCCGGAGTTCATAGGCCTGCTCGGGCCGCGGGCGCGGCGCCAGCGCATTCTCGATGAATTGACGGACGTGGAACCCTCGTTCACAGCGCGGATTCGCGGGCCGGTGGGTATGGATATCGGCGCGGTCACACCCGAGGGCATCGCGCTCGCCATCATCAGCCAACTACACGCATGGCTCGCGGGACGCATCGGAGAAGCGTAGAATCCGCCCCCCTGGGTTGGTTGGGAAACGCAAATACAACACTTAACGCGCTGCAAACGCTGCGCGATTTAACCACTTGTCTTGTTTTGGCGGCAAACGGGGGAAACACACATGAAAAACTATTGGCGAGTCTTGGGCGCCGTCGGCGCCGCATTAGTGCTCGCCGCGTGCGGCGACAGCTCGCAAACCGCACCGGCCGGCTCCTCGACCGCTCCGGGCACCTTGGCGATCGATCCGCCGTTCCGCATCGCGTCGCTCGACGCCGCGACTTTCGCCGCGGAGTTGGCGGCGAGTACCACCGGTGCCGAACTCCTGGCCGTCGCGGGCACGCCCACTTGCGGTGTGGACTTCTACTACCTCAAGTTTTGGACCGTGGGCGCGCTGGCCACCGAAACCACCGAGTCATCGGGCGCCTTGATGGTGCCCACCGGCGGTAGCGGTTGCTCCGGGCCCCGGCCCATCGTCTTGTATGCCCATGGAACGAATGCCAATCAGGCGCTCAACATTGCGGACATCACCAATCCGAGCAACACGGAAGGCGCGCTGATTGCCGCGATGTTTGCCGCGCAGGGTTATATCGTCGTCGCGCCCAACTATGCGGGGTACGACATTTCGACCTTGGGCTACCATCCGTTTCTCAATGCCGCGCAGCAGTCCGGCGAGATGATGGACATTCTCAAGGCGGGGCGTACCGCTCTGCCGCAGACGCTGGCTGCGGCCACCAGCGACAACGGCCAGTTGTTCGTCACCGGCTACTCGGAGGGCGGCCACGTGGCCATGGCGACGCTGCGCGCTTTGCAGGCGGCGGGCGCGACCGTGACCGCCGCCGCGCCAATGTCCGGTCCGTATGCGCTCGAAGCGTTCGGCGATGCGCTGTTCTTCGGCAGCGTCGATTTGGGTTCCACGGAATTCGCGCCGCTGCTGACCACCAGCTACCAACACGCATACGGCAACATCTACACCGCGACGACGGACATTTATTCGCCGACCTACGCCACCGGCATCGCCACCCTGCTGCCGAGCAAGACGCCGATCGACACGCTGTTCACGGAAGGGTTGCTGCCGGAAACCGCGCTGTTCGACAGCACCACGCCGGTGGTGCCGGGACAGGCCGCACTCACGGCGGCGTTGGCCGTGCCGGACAACCCCGCCAATCCCGACACGCCATTGTTCCAGTTGGGATTCGGCAATCCTTATCTGATCGTCAACGACTATCGCGTGTCCTACGCCGCCGACGCGGCCGCCGATCCGGACGGGGCCGTGCCGACGGCCACCGCCGGTGTGCCGCTGGCCGCCACCGCACCCACCCAAACCCTGCGTAACGCCCTGTACGTCAACGACCTGCGCAACGGCCACTGGGCACCGACCGCGCCCACTCTGCTGTGCGGTGGCGATCAGGACCCCACGGTATTCTTCAGTGTGAATACCGAAACCATGGCGGCGTTCTGGCCCGCTCAAGTCGCCGCGGGCCTCATCACCGTACTCGATGTGAACGCCGCACCCTCCGGGCCGTTCGCCAAGATCCAGACCGGGTTCATCGCATCGCAGGCGGCGCTGCTCGCCTACTATCAAAGCGCGGACGGCGGTGGCTTGTCGCTGGCGGCCGCACAAGCCGAGGTGACCGAGAACTACCACACCAACGTCGCGCCTTTTTGCTCGCTCGCCGCGCGCTCGTTCTTTGGCAATTTTGCAGGGGTGCAGCAGTGATGAAAATCGACACCAGACTATTGATTGGCGCCGCCACCTTGCTGTGCGCGTTGCCGGCTGCCGCCGACGACCAGGTCTATGACAACAGCTTCCGCCTCGGCAGCCTTGCGCTGTTCTATCACACCAGCGCGGCAGACCTCGAGGGCCCCTACGTGCCGGCCGGTGTGAATTTCAAGGCCAAGGATCTCGAGACCCTGTACGTAGGCCTGGTGCGCCGTGTGTCCTCCGCCTTCGACGTCGAGCTCGCTCTCGGCTATCCGCCGCTCAGCAAGGTCGAGGGCCGCGGCCCGGCGACCGTGGGCTCGGTGCCCTATAACGGCGAGATCGTGTCATCGGCACGGTGGCTGTCGCCGACGCTGTTCGTCGAATACAAATTTCTGCCCGAGAGTTCCAAGTTGCGCCCCTACATCGGCGTCGGCGTGAACTACACCGCGTTCTACGACCGCGATTCCACCGCCCAGGGCAATGCCGGTCTGGGCGGGCCCACCCGGCTGTCGCTCACCTCGTCCTTGGGTCCGGCGGGCACCGTCGGCCTCGGCTACAACGTGTCCGGCCACTGGCACGTGTACACGTCTTATTCGATCTCGCGGGTCGATACCAACATCACCGCGGATACCGACGGCATCGAGCGCAGCACCCGCATCAAGTTCGGACCGCAGACCTGGGTGGTATCCGGCGGGTACTCCTTTTAACGCCTTTTAACGGTGGCGGTGCCGCAGAATGCGCTAGTCTTGTCGCATGTCCACGCCACCCACCTATACGTCCGGCACGCAATCCGTTACGGCGAGCGGTGCCGATGCAACGCCCGAAGAGCGCGCGGCGGCGCTCAGCTTCCTGCAGGAGTTGGCCGCCGAGGTGTCCAAGGGCACCGTGGATCTGCCGTGTTTTCCGAACGTCGTGGTACGCATCAGCGCGGCGCTGTCTGACCCCCGGACCACCTCCGGGCATATGGTCATGATCGTCGGCACCGAACCCCGTCTCGCCGCGCGGCTGCTGCAGACGGCGAATTCGGCCGCGTTCAACGCGGGCGGCAAACCGGTGACGGATTTGCGCTCGGCCATCACCCGCATCGGTCAGCACATGGTCCAGAGCATCGCCATGTCATACGCCATGCAGGTGATGCAGCAGCAGGAGTCGCTGCGCTCGATTAGACCGCAGATGGTCGCACTCTGGGATGCGAGCATCGCGGTCGCGTCCATCTGCCAATTGGTGGCCGAGCGCACCAAGGTGCATACCGACGTGGCCTTTCTCACCGGGCTGCTGCACGGCCTGGGCAGCCTGTATATCATCGTCCGCGCCGTCGGACGCACCAACGAACTCAAGAATCAAAATGCCTGGATGGAGTTGCTCGCCGGCTGGCAGGCGGCCATCGGCAAGGCGGTGCTGGAGAGCTGGGGATTCGACGAGGAAATGTGCGAAGCCGTCGGCGACCAGCGCGACTACGAGCGCAAGTGGAAACATGACGCCACCCTCGTCGACGTGCTGATCGTGAGCTTGGTGCTCGCCGAAGCGCTGCAGCAGCCGGAGCCGCGGACGGTGGACATGACCGGCATTAACTCCTTTGCCAGCATCGGGCTCAGCGCGACCGACTGCGAGGCGACTTTGGTTCGCGCCGAGCGCCGCATCGCGGTGGTGCACTCCGCGCTGAAGTAACCAATCGATGCAACCCCTCTCCGTGCGTGTGATGCTGTCGGCGCTGCTTCTCCTGCTGACGCTCGCCGGCATCCGCGACGCCTCGGCCGACCCCCAGAAACTGCGCATCATCAGCTGGGCGGACTATGTGCCCGCCGATCTCATCGCCGCTTTCAAGAAGGAGACCGGGATCGATGTCGAGGTGACGCTCTCCAACAACGAAGAGATGATCTCGAAGCTGCGCGCCACCGGGGGTGCCGGCTACGACCTCGCGCAGCCATCACAGGACCGCATCGCCGCTGCGGAGCGCGACTTCGGCATCTACAAGCCCATCGATCTGTCGAAAGTGAAGCTCGATGAGTTCCAGCCCGCGCTGCTCGGCATCGTGAAACGCAACACCACCGTGGACGGCAAGCAATACGGGCTGCCCTATCT
>Ga0116230_10000682_pt1 | contig 30475 bp, 30 predicted proteins | sample S1TSphfallax_3_FD_88678 | JGI IMG/M metagenome (GOLD analysis project Ga0116230, IMG submission 88678) | Host-associated microbial communities from peat moss isolated from Minnesota, USA - S1T2_Fd - Sphagnum fallax MG | ecosystem: Host-associated > Plants > Peat moss > Unclassified | place... | reverse complement strand
CGAAGGATCCGCGGGTGGCCCTGCTCAAGCGTCTGCCCGAGGGCACGAAGCTCGAGGACTTGCGCCCCTCGCCGATTCCGGGGATCTATGAGTTCGTGCAAGGCGCCGAAGTCAGTTATCTGACCTCCGATGCGAAGTATTTCATCGACGGGAACCTCTACGATCTCGACACGCGGGCCAACCTCACCGAGGACCTGCGCACCCATGCCCGCATCGCCATGATCGGCGCCGTGCCCGAATCGCAGATGGTGATCTTCTCCCCCCCCAATCCGCGTTACACGGTCACGGTGTTCACCGACGTGGATTGCGCGTATTGCCGCAAGCTGCACAGTCAGATCGACGAATTGAACAAGCTGGGCGTGCGGGTGCGCTACGTGTTCTTCCCGCGGACCGGCCCCAACACCGAGAGCTGGCGCAAGGCCGAGGCGGTCTGGTGTTCGCCGAACCGCAACGAGGCCCTGACGCGGGCGAAGGCGGGTGCAACCCTCGATCTCAGCAAGACCTGTGGTCAGACGCCGGTGGCGCGCGAGTATGCGCTCGGCGAGGCAATCGGCGTGCAGGGCACGCCCGCCATCGTCGCCGAGAACGGGGAGATCATCGGTGGCTATCTGCCGCCGCAGGAGCTCGTGCAGAAGCTCAAGGAAGTGCAGCTGGCCAAACGCTGAGCCGCAGCCGCCGGTGCCTCAGCGCTCGAGGAGCTTCAACTTGTCGGGCACGCCCTTCCAGCTGTCCGCATCGTCCGGCGCATCGCGCTTCTCACTGATGACGGGCCACTTCTTGGCGAGCTCCGCGTTCAGCTGTTTGAAGTTCTCCTGGCCGTCCGGGATTTCCTCTTCGGAATAGATCGCCTCGACCGGGCATTCCGGTTCGCAGAGGGTGCAATCGATGCACTCGTCCGGATCGATGACGAGGAAATTCGGGCCCTCATGGAAACAGTCGACGGGACAGACTTCCACGCAATCCATGTACTTGCACTTGATGCAGCTTTCGGTGACCACAAAGGCCATGACTTACCCTTCTTGAGTTTTCGCGAGGGCCGTATTGTGCCACAGACGCCCGCCGGGGCCGCCAGCTCTTGACGGTCGTATCGCCTCAGATCTTCATCGGACGGTTCAGCTCCGCGAAGTGGTGGTCCTCGCGGCCCGCCGCGCGGTCCGAGAAGTAGCGTCGCAGCGTGAACTCGCCGCTCGGAAACGCAATCTCGTTCCAGGGAATCTCGGCTTCCTCGAACAGGCCCACCTCGAGACTTTCCGGGCCGGCCGCGAATTCCGGGCGCAGCAATTTCGCACGGAACATCACGTGGACCTGGCCCGCGTGCGTGACGCTGACGAGGGCGAGCAGCGAGCCGATCTCGACCGTGGCGAGCGCCTCCTCCTGACACTCGCGCGCCGCCGCGTTCTGCAGCGTCTCACCGTTCTCCATGAAACCCGCCGGCACCGTCCAATACCCCAATCGCGGCTCGATCGCCCGGCGACACAACAAGATCGAGCGATCCCATTCCGGCACACAGCCGAGCACGAGCTTCGGGTTCTGGTAATGAATCATCTTGCAGTGTTGGCAGACGTACCGAGGCAGGTGATCCCCGTGCGGGATCTGGAGGGTCACGGTCGAGCCGCAATTGCTGCAAAAATTCAAGGGTGATCCCGCGTCGTTGGAGATTCGAGGCCCGATGTTTTACCACACCGCGCCGTGGCCTGCCGAGAGCCCGCACCGAGAGCCCGCGCCGAGAGCCCGCGCCGACGCCCGCGACGGGCGGTGAATGCCCGCGCCGTCCTGTGGCATCATGATCTCGATGTCGCATGCCCTCGATCCCTCAGCGTCGAATGATCCGTCTGCCTGGATCGATGCGGCCGCAGCCGGTGCGCCGGATCGCATGTTCGCCGAGGACGCGGTCGGGAGGCGCATGCACTACGGCGAATTGCGGAGCCTATCCGCCTCGTGGGCGGCGGCGCTGCTCAGCCGCGGCGTGCGGGTCGGCGACCGCGTCGCCGTTCAGGTCGACAAATCCCTGGAAGCCATCGTGCTGTACACGGCCTGTCTGCGCATCGGCGCCGCCTACCTGCCGATCAACACCGCGAACACGGCCCACGAGGTCGACTACTACCTGCGCGATGCCGCGCCGCGCCTCGCGGTCGTGCGGCCGGCGGATGCGGCGGCACTCAGCGGGATTGCCGAGGCGGCCGCAGTCAGCGATCTGCAGACGCTGGGTGCCGATGGCGAGGGTTCCCTGCCCGAGCTCGCGCGCCGCTACGCAGGAACCACCGACGCACGGCCGGCGCTGCCGGCCGATGCGCTCGCCGCGATTCTCTACACCTCCGGGACGACCGGCAGACCCAAGGGGGCGCTGCTGTCGCGCGGCAACCTCGCCTCGAATGCGACCGCGCTCGCCGGGCTCTGGCGGTACACGCCGGACGACGTGTTGCTGCACGCGCTGCCGCTGTTCCACGTGCACGGGCTGTTCGTCGGCGTCAACGTCGCGCTCGCCTCCGGGTCGGGCTTGCTCCTGCAGAGCGGCTTCGATGCGGTCCGTGTCCTCGAGAGCCTGGCGAAGGCGACCGTGTTCATGGGGGTCCCGACGTTTTACACACGGCTGCTGCAGCTTGCGGGGCTCGACCGCGGCGCGACCGCCCGCATGCGCTTGTTCGTCTCCGGTTCCGCGCCCTTGCTGCCCGACACCCATCGCGAATTCGAGCGCCGCACCGGGCACGTCATCTTGGAGCGCTACGGCATGACCGAAACGCTGATGATTACGTCGAATCCGTATGTCGGCCTGCGGCTGCCGGGGTCCGTCGGACCGGCGTTGCCGGGCGTCGACGTGCGGATCGCCACGGTCGGCGCGGCGCCATCGGACGACGCAGCCGTCGGCGAGATCGAAGTGCGCGGCCCCAACGTCTGCGCGGGCTATTGGCGCGATCCTCAGAAAACCGCGGACTCGTTCACCGAGGACGGCTGGTTCAAGACCGGGGACCTTGGCCGCATGGATCGCGGCGGTTACGTCACGATCGTCGGCCGCGCCAAGGATCTCGTGATCACGGGCGGTTACAACGTGTATCCCAAGGAGGTCGAGACGGAGATCGACGCGCTGCCGGGGGTCGCCGAGAGCGCGGTGTTCGGGGTTCCTCATCCGGATTTCGGCGAGGGCGTGACCGCGGTCGTGGTCGCCGCACCCGGCGCGCAACTCGTGGAGGCCGAGATCCTGCTCGCGATCCAGGCGCGGCTTGCGCGCTACAAGGTGCCGAAACGCGTGCTGCTGATCGAGGAGCTGCCCCGTAATCAAATGGGCAAGGTCCAAAAGAGCTTGCTGCGTACGCGCTATGCGGCGATCTACGAGAGCCCTTGAGCACCGATCGATGCAGCCCGCCGAACCGATCATCGAAACGCGCCGCTTGACGAAGGAGTTCAAGGGTTTCGTCGCCGTCAACGGCTGCAGCCTCAGCGTGCGGCGCGGCGAAATCCACGCGCTGATCGGGCCGAACGGGGCCGGCAAGACGACCTTCTTCAATCTACTGACGAAGTTCCTAGCCCCGACCAGCGGCAGCATCGTGTTTCGGGGGCTCGACGTGACGGACAAGGGAGCGTCCGAGATCGCCCGCTTGGGCGTGGTGCGCTCGTTCCAGACGTCCGCCGTGTTTCCGCACCTGACGGTGCTCGAGAACGTGCGCCTCGGCCTGCAGCGCAAGCTTGGCACCTCGTTCCACTTCTGGCGGTCGTCCGCGAGCCTCGCGGTACTCGATGGGCGAGCCATGGATCTGCTCGCCGCGGTGGATCTGGCCGATTTTGCGCCGCGGGTGGCGGTCGAGCTGCCGTACGGCAGAAAACGTGCCCTCGAGATCGCGACGACGCTCGCGGCCGATCCGCAGCTCCTGCTGCTCGACGAGCCCACGCAGGGCATGGGGCGGGAGGACGTCGAGCGGGTGACGGCGCTGATCAAGCGAGTCGCCGCGGATCGGACGGTGCTCATGGTCGAACACAACATGCGGGTCGTCGCGACAATCGCCGACACCATCACGGTGCTGCAGCGGGGGCAGATCATCGCGAGCGGTGCTTACGCCGACGTTTCACGCGATCCGCTCGTGATCGAGGCCTACACCGGCACCGCCGAGGCGCAGCTCGGGGGAGTTCATTGATGGCCACCGAATGCCTGCGTGTCACCGATCTGCACGCGTTCTACGGGGAATCGCATATTCTGCACGGGGCGGATTTTCACGTGAACCACGGTGAGGTCGTGACCTTGCTGGGCCGAAACGGCGCGGGTCGCTCGACGACCCTGAAGGCTCTGATGGGTCTCGTCGGCCGGCGTTCGGGCTCGATCATGATCAACGGCCGCGAGGCCATCGGCCTGCCACCCCACCGGATCGCGCGGCTGGGCGTGGGCTACTGTCCCGAGGAGCGGGGCATCTATTCGAGCCTCTCGACCGAGGAGAATCTGCTGCTGCCGCCGCTGGTCGCATCGGGCGGCATGGAGCTCGACGAAATCTACGGCTTGTTCCCGAATTTGCGGGAGCGCCGCGGCACCCCGGGCACGCGCCTTTCCGGCGGCGAACAGCAGATGCTTGCCGTCGCGCGGATCCTGCGCTCGGGCGCGAGGCTGCTGCTGCTGGACGAAATCTCCGAGGGGCTCGCGCCGGTGATCGTGCTGGCCTTGTCGCGCCTCGTTCACACTCTGCGCGCGAAGCGCTATACCATCGTCATGGTCGAACAAAATTTCAAGTTCGCGCTGCCGCTCGCGGACCGCTTTTATCTGATGGAGCACGGGGAGATCGTCGAGGAATTCGCGGCGGCGGACTTGGGCTCGAAAATGCCGATGCTCGATGCGCGGCTGGGTGTCTGAAAAAAAACGGCGCGAAACAGGGGGTTTTTCATGAATCACGCTAAGAACGTGCTGGCGCTGCTGCTGGCGGTGGTTGCCATCTCGGGGTCTCGTGCGGCGCCCGCCGCGGATCAGGAGGTCGTGATCGGCGACATCGACGACATGTCCGGGAATTACGCCGACGTCATGGGCGCCGGCGGCGTCGAGGCGATCAAGATGGCGGTCGCGGACTTCGGCGGGACGGTGCTCGGCAGAAAGATCTCCGTGCTCGTGACCGATCACCAGAACAAGCCCGACGTCGGGGCGTCGAAGTTCCGGGAGTGGGCCGACCAGAGCGGCCTGAACATGCTGGTCGGGGGCTCCAACTCGGGCGTCAGTATCGCCATGGCGAAGGTCGCCGCGGCGAAGAAAGTGCCATTTTTCGCGATCGGCGCCGGCGGTTCCTCGCTGACCAACGAAGATTGCACGGCCTATACGGTCCATTACGCCTACGACACGACCGCGTTGGCCAACGGCACGGCGAGCCAGATCGTCGCGAACGGCGGCAAGACCTGGTTCTATCTCACGGCGGATTATGCGTTCGGCAGCCAGCTGCAAACCGCGGCGGCCAAGGTCGTCGAGGCGCATGGGGGCAAGAATCTCGGTGCCGTGCGGGTGCCGCTCGGCGCCTCCGACTTCTCTTCCTTCCTGCTGCAGGCGCAGGCTTCCGGTGCGAAAGTCCTGGGACTTGCGAACGCGGGCGGCGATTTCAGCAACGCCTTGAAGGCCGCGAACGAATTCGGCGTCACGAAGACGATGCAACCCGCGGCGCTGCTCGCCTTCATCACGAACATCCACAGTCTCGGGCTGCAGACGGCCCAGGGCCTTTATCTCACGACCGGATGGTATTGGGACGCGGACGAGGACAGCCGCGCGTTCGCGAAGCGCTATTTCGCGAAAATGCATGCCGAGCCGACCATGGACCAGGCGGGCGCCTATTCGGCCACGATGACCTATCTCGCGGCGGTCAAAGCCGTCGGTACGACCGACGCCGACAAGGTCATGGCGCAGCTCAAGCGCATCAAGATCGACGACATGTTCACGAAGGGCGGCACCATCCGTGCGGACGGCGTGATGGTCCACAAGATGTTCGTCATGCAGGTCAAGTCACCGCAGGAGTCCAAGTACCCCTGGGACTACTACAAGGTGGTCAAGGTCCTGGGGGGTGAGGAGGCCTTCGGGCCCGTCACCGGCGCCTGCCCGATCGCGCCCAAATAGGCGGCGCCGTCGCGATGGCCGAGGTCTTCGGCATTCCAGTGGGGGTCATTCTGGGCCAGCTCATGCTGGGGCTCGTGAACGGCGCCTTCTATGCGATGCTGAGCCTCGGACTCGCCGTGATCTTCGGCCTCATGGGCGTCGTCAACTTCGCGCACGGCGCGTTCTACGCGCTCGGTTCGTTCGCCGCGCTGATCGGCATGCAGAGGCTGGGGATCGGGTACTGGCCGGGACTCGTGCTCGCGCCGCTCGCGGTCGGGCTGCTCGGGATGCTGATCGAGCGACTGTGGCTGCGGCGGCTTCAGGGTCTCGAGCCTCTGTACGGTCTGCTCCTGACCTTCGGCGTCGCCTTGCTCGTGGAGGGCTGCCTGCAGCAGGCTTTCGGCTCCTCCGGGCAGTCCTATCCCGTGCCCGATCTGCTGCAGGGTGCCCTGAATCTCGGCTTCATGTTCCTGCCGCGCTACCGCGCCTGGGTGGTCGTCGCGTCGCTCGTCGTGTGCTTCGGCACCTGGTACCTGATCGAACGCACGCGGCTGGGCGCGACCCTGCGTGCGGCGCGCGAGAACGCCCCCTTGTTGCAGTCATTCGGCGTCGACGTGCCGCTGCTCCTGACGCTGACCTATGGCGGCGGCGTCGCGCTCGCAGCCCTTGCCGGCGTACTGGCCGCGCCGGTGATCCTCGTGACGCCGCAGATGGGCGGCTCCCTCGTGACGGTGGTGTTCGCGGTCGTCGTCATCGGCGGCATGGGATCGATCCTCGGCGCGATCGTCAGCGGCCTCGCCCTGGGACTGATCGAGGGGCTCACCAAGGTCGTTTACCCGGAGGCCTCGAACATCGTGGTGTTCGTGATCATGGCACTCGTGTTGCTCGTGAGGCCGGCGGGCCTTTTCGGGCGTGAGTAGCGGCATGCGCACGCGCACCGTGCTGTACTCGATGGTCGGCGTCTGCGCGGCCGCGATACCGCTCACGGGCATCTATCCCGTCTTCGTCATGCAGCTGCTGTGCTTCGCGATCTTCGCCTGCTCCTTCAATCTCCTGCTCGGCTTCGGCGGCATGCTGTCGTTCGGCCACGCGGCATTCTTCGGTGCGGCCGCCTATGCGACCGGCTGGCTGGTCACCGAGCGGCATTGGGGGCCTGGTGCGGCAATCGCCGGCGGAATGCTCGTCGCGGCCGCGCTCGGCGCGGCGGTGGGGGGCCTCGCGATCCGCCGTCGCGGGATCTATCTGGCGATGGTGACGCTCGCGCTCGCGCAGCTCGTGTACTTCGTCTGCCTCGAGGCGCCGTTCACGGGTGGCGAAAACGGATTGCAGGGCGTCGTGAGGGGCAGACTGTTCGGCCTGCTGCCGCTGCAGTCGGACGTCGTCATGTATTACCTCGTGCTCTGCCTGTTCGTGGCGGTGCTCGGGGCGATCTGGCGCATCGTGCATTCCCCGTTCGGCCGGGTGCTCGCGGCGATTCGCGAGAACGAGCAGCGTGCGATCTCCCTGGGCTACGACATCAATCGCTACAAACTGCTGGCCTTCGTGCTGTCGACCGCGCTCGCGGGCCTCGGGGGCGCCGTGAAGACCCTCGTGCTCGGCTTCGCGACGCTCTCGGACGTCTCGCAGTCCACCTCGGGTGAAGTGATCCTGATGACGCTGCTCGGCGGCATCGGCACGTTCCTCGGCCCCGTGCTCGGCGCCGGCATCGTCGTCACGCTGCAAGAGTATCTGTCCGAGCTCGTCGGCGGCTGGGTCACGGTGGTGATCGGTGCGATCTTCGTCGCCTGCGTGCTGTCGTTCCGGCGCGGCATCGTCGGCACGATTGCGCGGCTCGCCGGAGGCGGCTCGAGGCGCTGATCGTTTTTGGTGCCCGGAGAGGGAATCGAACCCACACTCTCGTGAAAGAACCGGATTTTGAGTCCGGCGCGTCTACCAGTTCCGCCATCCGGGCGCGGCCGCGGCGGCAGTATAAGCGATCGCGAGCCTTGGTAGTATGCGCCCGATCATGCGCCGCCTGGATTTCCACTTCGACTTGCCCCCTGAGCTGATCGCCCAACATCCCCCGGTCGAACGGGCCGCGAGCCGCCTGCTGGTCCTCGACGGGGCGGGCGGCACCCTGCGCGACCTGCAATTTCGCGACTTCGTGGACCTCGTGAGGCCCGAGGACCTGCTCGTGTTCAATGACACCCGGGTAATCCCGGCGCGGGTTTTTGCGCGGCGAAGCACGGGCGGGCGCCTCGAGATGCTGCTCGAACGCGCGTCCGGCGCGACGACCGCGTTGCTGCACGTTCGTGCCGGCAAGAGCTTGCGTCCGGGGGCCGAGCTCAGTTTGCCGGGCGGGCACGTGGCCAGGCTGCTCGGACGCGAGGGCGCGCTGTTTCATTTCCAATTCGACTGCGAGGTGCTCGGTTTCTTCGAGGCCCACGGACAGATGCCGCTACCGCCCTACATCGACCGGGCGCCCGAGGCCGCGGATCGAGAGCGCTATCAAACCATCTACGCGCGCGTGCCGGGTGCCGTGGCGGCGCCCACCGCCGGACTGCATTTCGATGCGGCCATGTTCGCGACCCTCGCGGCGCGGGGCATCCGACATGCCTTCGTCACCTTGCACGTCGGCGCCGGGACCTTCCAGCCGCTGCGCGAGGACGACATCGACGCCCACGTGATGCATGCGGAGACGATCGAGGTGTCCGCGGCCACCTGCACCGCGATCGCCGCGACGCGCGCGGCCGGAGGACGGGTCATCGCGATCGGTACGACGGTCGTGCGCAGCCTCGAAAGCGCGGCGGCCTCCGGGGAGATTGCGCCGCTGCGCGGCGAGACGCGGATTTTCATCAAGCCCGGCTATCGATTTCGCGTCATCGACGCACTGTTCACGAACTTTCACCTGCCGGAATCGACCTTGTTGATGCTCTGTGCCGCCTTCGTGGGACGCGAACGGCTGCTCGCGGCCTACGCGCACGCCGTGGCGGCGCGCTACCGCTTTTTCAGTTACGGTGACGCGATGTTCTTGACGCCGGATCCGGCCCGTAGGAGCGCGCCATGAGTCACCCCGACGCGCGCGAGGCGGCTCGCGCCATGCGATTCGAACGCTTGGCGGTGGACGGCCGGGCGCGGCGCGGCCGTCTGCATTTCGCGCGCGGCAGCGTCGAGACCCCGGCCTTCATGCCGGTCGGCACCTATGGCACGGTCAAGGCGATGACGGCGGAGGAGCTCGAGGACCTGGGCGCCGAGATCGTGCTCGGCAATACCTTCCACTTGTGGTTGCGCCCCGGACTCGAGGTGATCGCTGCGCATGCCGGACTGCATCGTTTCATGCATTGGCACCGTCCGATCCTCACCGATTCCGGCGGTTTTCAGGTGTTCAGCCTCGCCAAAATGCGCAAGATCACCGAGGCGGGCGCGAGTTTTCGCTCGCCCGTCGACGGCTCGGCCGTGTTCCTCTCGCCCGAGGAGTCGATGCGCATTCAGACCGTCCTCGGCAGCGACGTCGCGATGAGTTTCGACGAATGCACGCCGTACCCGGCGACCGAAGCCGAGGCGCGCGCCTCGATGGAACTGTCGATGCGCTGGGCGGCACGCGGTTTCCGTGCCTTCCATGAAACCGCGGGTGAGACCCGGTCGGGGACCTTGTTCGGCATCGTCCAGGGCGGAGTCCACACGAGTCTGCGCCTGGCCTCGCTCGAGGCGCTGGAGCAGATCGGTTTCGCCGGACTCGCGGTCGGCGGCCTCGCGGTGGGCGAGAGCGAGGGCGAGCGCAACGCGGTTCTCGACGGTTTGATGCCGCACATGCCGGTCGCGAAACCCCGCTACCTCATGGGGGTGGGGCGCCCCCAGGACATCCTCGAGGGCGTGCGCCGGGGCATCGACATGTTCGATTGCGTGATGCCCACGCGGCATGCGCGCAATGCTCACTTGTTCACCCGCCGCGGCCCCTTGAACATCCGCAACGCGATGCATGCACGCGACACGGGGCCGATCGAGGCCGACTGCGGCTGCTACACCTGTCGGTACTACAGTCGCAGCTATCTGCGTCACCTCGACAAGTGCAACGAAATTCTGGGCGCGCGCCTCAACACGGTCCACAACCTGTATTTTTATCAACGGCTGATGCGCGAAATCCGCGCCGCCATCGAGGCCGGGCGGCTGGAGGCCTATGCGGCCGAGTTCTACGCCCTGCTGGAAGAGCCCGCGCCCGTCGCCTAGCGCCGGACGGGCCGTGCCGCGGCCCTTCCCGGGGCGAGGGGCGATGGGCCCAAACGCCGGTCCCGTGAGCCGGTTTTTCGCAACGGTTTCGGTATAATGCCCGGCTTTGCGCGGCAGCCTACGCCGCATAACGGGTAAAACTTATGGATTTCTTCATCAGCTCCGCCTCTGCCCAATCGCTGCTCGGTGGCGGCGGAGCCGCCGGCGGCGGTCAGGGCGTGCTCTCCGCCTTGATGTTGCCGGCCTTGCTCCTGGTCGTCTTCTATTTCCTGTTGATCCGGCCGCAGAACAAGCGCGCCAAGGAACAGCGGGAAATGCTCGCCAAGATCGCCGCGGGCGACGAAGTGGCGACGACCGGCGGCATACTCGGCAAGGTCGTCGAAGTCGGTGACCAGTTCCTCACCCTCGAGATCGCTGCCGGCGTGCAGATCAAGCTGCAGAAATTCCAGGTGACCCTGTTGCTGCCCAAGGGTACGGTCAAGAACGCATGATTTCGTATCCGCGCTGGAAGATCGCGCTCGTGGCGGTCGTCGTCCTGATCGGGGTGTTGTTCGCCGTCCCGAATCTGTTCGGCGAGCAGAGCGCGCTGCAGTTCGCCAAGGACGGCGGATCCCTGGACGAGGGCGATCGCGTCTCGATCGAGAAATTGCTCGCCGACAAGGGGGTCGTGCCGACGGGCGCGTTCCTCGACCAAGGCCGGCTCACGCTGCGCTTCGCGAGCACCGAGCAGCAGCTGAAGGCCCGCGACATCGTCGCGGAAGCGCGGCACGACCAGTACACGATCGCACTGTCCAAGGCCTCCCGGGTCCCCGAGTGGATGCGCAATCTCGGCTTGAATCCGCTCAAGTTGGGCCTGGATTTGCGCGGCGGCGTCTACCTCGTCTACGAAGTCGACGTGCAGGGCGCGATCAAGCAGCAACTCGACCACGACGAGCAGGACTTTCGCGCGTCGCTGCGCAACGCCCGGGTCGCCTATCAGGACGTCGTCGTGGATTATCCGCACGACCGCGTCCAGGTGCTGTTTCGCGACGCCGATGGTTTCGCGAAGGGCAAGGCGGCGATCCTCGCCGACAACCGCAACATGAGCTTCACCGACACGACCGTCGATGGCGCGCCCGCTCTGCAGCTCGTGCTGACGCCCGACGAGATCAAGAAGCGCGAGGACGAGGCGGTCCAGCAGAACATCGTGATCCTGCGCAATCGCTTGAACAGCCCGGAACTGGCCGTCTCCGAGCCCCAGGTCGCGCGCCAGGGAGTGGACCAGATCGCGATCCAGCTGCCGGGTTTGCAGAACTCCGCCGAGGTGAAGAAGATCCTCGGCAAGACCGCGACGCTCGAATTCCGCATGGTGGACGAGAACGACAATCCGCTCGAGGCGGCCGCCACCGGCCACGTGCCGCTCGGCACCAAGCTCTACTACACCCGCGACAAGCGCCCCGTGCTCTTGAAGCGCGAGGTCGTCGTCACCGGCGACGAGCTGACCGACGCGACCTTTCAGCCCAACAGCCAGGACGGTCCCGCGGTCTCGGTCGGCCTCGACAGCCGCGGCGCGGCGAAGATGCTCAAGAACACCCAGGAGAACATCGGTCATCTGATGGCCGTCGTGTTCATCGACCGGTCACGCGAGAAGAACGCGGAGGGCGTGGACGTCGACAAGACGACCGAGTACGTGATCAACCAGGCGACGATCCGCGGCGTGTTCAGCAACAATTTCTCGATCACGGGCGTGAACCCGGTCGAAGGCCGCGAACTCGCGCTCCTGTTGCGGGCCGGCGGCCTCGCGGCGCCGTTGACGCCGATCGAAGAGCGGGCGATCGGACCGACGCTGGGCGAGAAGAACATCGCTCAGGGCGTCGATGCCATGGTGTTCGGCATGCTGGCCGCCTTCCTGTTCATGGGCATCTATTACAAGGTCTTCGGCCTGATCGCGGACCTCGTGCTGGTCGCGAACGTCGTGCTGCTGACCGCGCTGCTCTCGATCGTCGGCGCCGCGCTGACGCTGCCCGGCATCGCCGCGGTGGTGCTCACCGTCGGCATGGCGGTCGATGCCAACATCCTGATCTACGAGCGCATCCGCGAGGAGCTGCGCAACGGAGTCTCGCCGCGCGCGGCGATCACCGCGGGTTTCGAGCGGGCCTTCTCGGCGATCGCCGACTCGAACGTGACCGCGCTGATCGCGGGACTCGTGTTGTGGCTGTTCGGCACCGGGGCCGTCCGCGGCTTCGCCGTCGTGCTGGTCCTCGGCATCGCGACCTCGATGTTCACGTCCCTGATGGGCAGTCGCGCCCTGGTGCAGCTGATCTACGGCGGCCGGCGCAAGCTCGACGGCTTGTCGATCTGAACGGCGCGACGCGCCATCGAAGCAAACTCGGGACGACAAGAATATGGAATTTTTTCACAAGGTAACCCGCTTCCCCTTCATGAACACGCGCAAGGTCTGGTACGGCCTGTCCGCGGTTCTGATCGTGGGCTCCCTCGTCCTCGTCGGCGTACGCGGCCTGAATCTCGGGATCGACTTCACGGGTGGCGTGGTCGTCGAAACGAATTTCCCGCAGGCGCCCAATCTCGACCAGCTGCGCGCCGCGCTCGGCAAAGCCGGAGTCGCCGATGCCCAACTCCAGGCCTTCGGCAGTTCGCGCGACATCCGCGTGCGCTTGCCGCCCGATCCGAACGTCAAGGGCGACCAGGTCGGTGCGCGCATCCTCTCGGTCTTCACGACCGTCGATCCCGGCGTCAAGGTGCAGAGCACTTCGGTCGTCGGGCCCCAGGTCGGCCAGGAGTTGTTCGTCAAGGGCGCCTGGGCGCTGGTCGCGACGCTGATCCTGATCGCGATCTACGTGCTGCTGCGCTTCACGTTCAAGCTCGCGCTCGGCGCGATACTCGCCGTGCTGCACGATCCGATCTGCGTGATCGGTTTCTTCGCCGTCTCGCAGATGACCTTCGATCTGACGGCGATTTCCGCGATTCTCGCCGTGATCGGCTACTCGCTCAACGACACCGTCATCGTGTTCGACCGCGTGCGCGAGCGAGCCCGCACCGCGCGCAAGCTGACGATCGCCCAGGTCATCGACGAGTCGATCAATCAGACGCTGTCGCGCACGCTGATGACCAAGTTGGTGACCCTGCTCGTCGTCGTCGCCCTGCTGGTTTTCGGCGGCGAGACCCTGCACGGTTTCTCCGCCGCCCTCGTGATCGGCATCATCGCGGGCACCTACTCGTCGATCTACATCTCCGCGGCGCTCGCACTCGATTTCGGCCTGCGCAACGACGATCTGCTCGAGCGTAAACTGACGAAGCCCGAAGAGGTCGACGGCCTGCCCTGATCACTTGCTCAGGGGCGATCGCTTCCGGGCGATCGCTGCTGGGCCGGGCGGTCGCACCTGCGCTAGAGTGCGGTCATGGAACTCCTCCGCGACCCGCAGACGTGGTTGTCCTTCGCGACCCTGGCCTCGCTGGAAATCGTCCTCGGCATCGACAATATTCTCTTTTTGTCCCTGCTCGTGAACCGTCTGCCGCCGGCGCGCCAGGCCGCCGGCCGCCTGCTGGGTCTCGGTTTTGCAATGCTCACCCGTCTCGCGCTGCTTTTTTCGATCACCTGGATCGCGACGCTGACCACACCGCTGTTCACGGTCGCGGGGTTCGAGGTCACCGGCCGGGCGACGATTCTGGGCACCGGGGGACTGTTCCTCGTGGTCAAGAGTCTCCTCGAGCTGCGCGCGATGCTCGGCGGCCGGCGGGTCGAACGCCGCTCCGGATTTTTCAGCGGCTTTTGGGCGACGGTCGTGCAGATCGGCATCATCGACGTCGTGTTCTCGCTCGATTCGGTCTTCACCGCCGTCGGGCTCGCGAACCACATCGAGGTCATGGTCGCCGCGATCGTCTGCGCGGTGGGCGTCATGATGCTGATCTCCTCGCTGGTGAGCCGCTTCATCAATCGCTTTCCGACGCTCAAGGTGCTCGCGCTCGGATTCTTGCTGCTGATCGGCGCATCCCTCGTCGCGCAGGCCTGCACCCTCGAGATCCCCAAAGGCTACCTGTACTTCGCGCTGGCCTTTTCGGCCCTGATCGAAGGTCTCAACATCCGGATCGACAGGCGGCCGCGCGATGCGCCGAGATCGGGCGACGGCGACGATTGAGCGCACCGGGATGAATCGATCCGGCGATCTTCCGCAAATTGTTTGTATGCCCGCCGCGAAAGCCGTTACAGTCGGGCCTCGCAGAAAAACCGGGAGACGCAATGAATTGGCGCATAAAGCCGCTGGATGCCATTTTAGCGAGTGCCGAGAAGAAGTCCCTGCATCGGTCGCTCGGCGGATTTCAGCTGATGATGCTGGGCGTCGGCGCGATCATCGGCACCGGCATCTTCGTGTTGACCGCCGAAGCCGCGCAAAAGGCCGGACCGGGGATGTTGCTTTCCTTCGTGATCGCGGGATCGGTCTGCGCGGTCACCGCGCTTTGCTACGCCGAACTCGCGGCCATGGTGCCGGTCTCCGGCTCGGCCTACACCTACTCCTACGCCGTGCTCGGCGAATTGATCGCCTGGATCGTCGGCTGGGCGCTGATCCTCGAATACACGGTGGCCGCCAGCGCCGTCTCGGTCGGTTGGTCGAATTATTTCGTTCCCCTGATCCAGCACAGCTTCGACCTGAAAATCCCCTTTGAATTCACCAAGGGCTACTTCGCGGGCGGTCTGATCAACGTGCCGGCCATCGTGATCGCGATCCTGGTGACGACCTTGCTCGTGCTCGGCACACGCGAGAGCGCGACCGTGAACGCGGTGCTCGTCTGCATCAAGGTCGCCGCGCTCGTGCTGTTCATCGCGCTCGCCGAACCCGTGATCAAGATGGCGAACTTCCAACCCTTCGCCCCGCTCGGCTTTCTCGGCATCAGCGGAGCGGCCGCGTCGATCTTCTTCGCCTACGTCGGTTTCGACGCGGTCTCGACCGCGGCCGAGGAGACGCGCAATCCGCAGCGAAACATGCCGATCGGCCTCATCGGGAGTTTGATCGTCTGTACCGTGTTCTATCTGCTCGTCGCGTCCGGCGCGATCGGTTCGATCGGCGCCCAGCCGATCATGGATGCGGCGGGGCAGGGACTGGATCCGGGCAGTGCGGAACTGGTGCAGGCCTGCAAGGCGCCCATCTACGCGGGCGCCCTGGCCTGCAGCGACGAGCCGCTCGCCTTCGTGCTGCGCCAGATCGGCTGGGACAAGGTCTCGCGCCTGATCGGCCTTGCTGCATTCCTTGCCCTGCCATCCGTGATCCTGATGATGATCTACGGCCAGACGCGGGTCTTTTTCTCCATGGCGCGCGACCGCTTGCTGCCGGACGTGCTGACGCGCATCCACGGACGGTTCAAGACGCCGCACGTGGTCACGATCATCACGGGAGCCGTGGTCGTGTCGATGTCGGCGTTTTTGCCGGTCGGCAAGCTCGCGGACCTCTCCAATGGGGGCACCTTGTTCGCCTTCCTCGCGGTTGCGCTCGGCGTCATGATCCTGCGCTTGAAACAGCCCGACCGGCCGCGCCCGTTTCGCACGCCGATCGTCTGGATCGTCGGTCCGCTGGCCATCCTCGGCTGCGCGTACTTGTTCTTTTCGCTGCCCCTGGGGCCGAAACTCGCATTTCTCGGCTGGGCCGTGATCGGCCTCGTCGTGTATTTTTCTTACGGCTACAAGCGCAGCGCCTTGGCCTGAGGCTTCAAACCCGCAGTGCGGGCGGCGTCAGCGGACCGATCGCGGCGAGCAGCGCCTCGTAGACCTTCGGGTTGCCGGCGACGACGTTCGGTCCCAAGCCGTAGTCGGATCCGGTGGGTGTGCCCACACGTCCGCCGGCCTCTTGGATCAAGAGCACTCCGGCCGCCGTATCCCAGGGGGAGAGGCCGAACTCCCAAAAGCCGTCCAGCCGTCCCGCCGCCACGTAGGCAAGATCGAGCGAGGCGGCGCCGGGCCGGCGCACGCCGGCCGCGACGCCCATGACGACCTTGAGAATCGCCAAATAATCGTCGACGTGGGTGTCGCCGGCGCGAAACGGAAAGCCCGTGCCGATCAACGAGCCTTCGAGGGTCTTCTGCGTGCTGACGCGGATCTTCTTGCCCTCGAGTTGCGCGCCTTCACCGCGCGAGGCCGTGAAGAATTCTTGTCGCATCGGATCATAGATGATCGCGTGCTGCAGGCGTCCTTTCTGCTGTACCGCGATCGAAACGGCGAAGCTCGGAAATCCGTGCAGGAAGTTCGTCGTGCCATCGAGCGGATCGATGATCCAGACGAACTCCCCTTCGCCGCTGCGCCCGGATTCCTCGCCCAAGAAGGCGTGTTCCGGGTAACTCTTGCGCACGGTCGCGATGATTTCAGCCTCGGCCTTGCGATCGACGTCGGTGACGAAATCGTTGCGGCTTTTCGTGTCGATCTGGATGGCATCGAGTCGCGGGAGGCTGCGGACGATCAGATCCCCGGCGCGCCTGGCGGCGCGCATACCGATATTGAGCAGTGGATGCATAACGTGGCGCTAGAATAACAGAGCATGCCGGTTCCCGTTCGCATCGTCTTGATCGACCCCAGCCATCCGGGCAACATCGGCTCGGTCGCGCGCGCCATGAAAAACATGGGCTTGAGCGATCTGTGCCTGGTGCGCCCGCGCGCCTTTCCGCATGCCGAGGCGAACGCGCTGGCGGCGGGCGCCGACGACGTCCTGACACAGGCGAAGGTCGTCTCCTCGGTCGCCGAAGCGATCGCCGATTGCGCCTTCGTCGCCGGCACGACCTCGCGGCCGCGTTCCCTGCATTGGGAGTTCGTCACGCCCCGGGACGTTGCCGAGCGCATCGTCGCCCTGCCGTCGGGAACCGGCACGGCCCTGTTGTTCGGCTCCGAGCGTTACGGCCTTTCGAACGAGGACCTGGAGTATTGCAGTCTGCTGGTGCGCATCCCGGCCAATCCCGAGTACTGCTCCTTGAATCTCGCCATGTCGGTGCAGTTGCTGAGCTACGAGCTGCTGCTCGCCCGTGAGCAACCGCGCTCGCAGGTGCAATGGGAGCAGCCGCTCGCCGCGTCGGCTGAACTCGAGCACTTCTACGCGCATTTGCAGGCCGTGCTCGGGGAGATCGATTTCGCGGACCGCACGGGCCATCTGCTCGAGCGTCTGCGCCGCTTGTTCAATCGTGCCCAGCTCGATCGCAACGAATTGAACATTCTGCGGGGGATCTTGAGCGCCGTGCAGGGCAGGCGCGGGCAGGCCCGAGCCAAGCCTTCCCCATGACGGCGGCGGTCTATCTGGATTACGCGGCGACGACTCCGGTCGATGCGCGCGTGGTGGCACGCATGACCGAATGCCTCGGGCCCGAGGGCGCGTTCGGCAATCCCGGCTCCACGAGTCACGCCTTCGGCGAACACGCGCACGGCCTCGTCGAGCGGGCGCGCGCGCAAGTCGCGGCCGCGGTCGGCGCCGCCGCGAGCGAGGTCGTCTGGACCTCGGGCGCCACCGAGGCGAACAACCTGGCGATTTTCGGGGTCGCGAATTATTACCGCGGCCAGGGCCGGCATGTCGTGACCGCGAAAACGGAACACAAGGCGGTGCTCGATCCCTGTCGCGAGCTCGAGCGCCGCGGCTGGCGCGTCAGCTACCTGGTGCCGGAGCGCGACGGCCGCATCCTTCCGGATACCGTCGCGGCCGCGCTCGCGCCCGACACCGTGCTGGTGTCGATCATGCACGTCAACAACGAGATCGGCGTCGTCCAGGATATCGCTGCGATCGCGGCGGTGTGCGCGCGCCATGGCGGCGTCCGCCTGCACGTCGATGCCGCCCAGAGTCTCGGCAAACGCGCCGTCGAATTCACCCGCTGGGGCGTCGACCTGATGTCCTTGTCGGCCCACAAGGTTTACGGCCCCAAGGGCGTCGGGGCGCTGCTCGTCTCGCAGCGGCGCGGCGTGCATCTCGAAGCGCTGCAATTCGGCGGCGGCCAGGAGCGCAATCTGCGCTCCGGCACTCTGCCCACGCATCAGCTGGTCGGCATGGGCACCGCGTTCGAGCTCGCGACCGCGGACCCGGTCGCCGCCGAGGCCGAACGAGTCCGGATCGCGCAACTGCGGGAGCGGCTGTGGCGGGGCATCGCCGGTGCGGGCGGCGTCCTGCGCAATGGCGGCCCGGAGAACACGGTCCCGCATCTGCTCAACGTCTCTTTCGAGGGCGTCGAGGGCGAGAGCCTCCTCGCCGCCGTGCGGGCGGATCTCGCCGTATCCACGGGCTCGGCCTGCGCATCCGCGAGCAACGAAGCCTCCTACGTGCTCCGGTCTCTGGGCAGGGACGAGCGGCTGGCCGAGAGCAGCCTGCGTTTCAGTCTCGGCCGCTATACGACGGACGGGGACATCGACCGGGCAATCGCCGTGCTGGCCGCGGCGGTGACCCGCCTGCGTCGCATCGCCGGCGGTTTGCGATGAACTACAACGAGCAGACTTGGCGGTATTTCGAAACCGCACCCGGATGCGGGGAGTTGGCTCCGGGGCAGCACGTGTCCCGGGGCGCCGCCGGAAGCCGCGCGAGCGGCACCTGGGTGCAATTCGACCTCGCCTGGCGGCCCGGACACGGCCCCCCGTGCATCGATTCGGCGCGGTTTCTCGCCTTTGGCTGTCCGCATACGATCGCCGTGGCCGCCTGGGTGGCCGAGCGCGCCGCCGGCCGGGGACGAGATCCCGCCCTGCCCGAGCCCCCGAGGGAGCTCGCCGAGCGCTTTGCGGTGCCGGCCCCGAAACTTGGCCGGCTGCTCGTGGTCGAAGATGCATGGGCCGCCGCGGTTGCGGCGGCGGATGTCTCGATAGCGTGACGGGTTCCGTGCGTTCGCCGCCCTGGCGTGCTATCTATGTCCAATCGAAGCCTCTTTGCCCGAACAGGACGGTAAGCATGGCGATATCCTTGACTGAATCCGCGGCGGACCGCGTCCGTACGCATCTTTCCAAGCGCGGCATGGGTCTCGGCTTACGCCTGGGGATCAAAAAGACCGGATGCTCCGGGTTTGCCTACGTCGTCAACTATGCCGACGAGATTCGCGACGAGGATGCGGTCTTCGAGGTTCGTGGCGTCAAGGTGATCGTCGATGCGACGAGCCTGCCGCTCATCGATGGTACGGTCGTGGATTTCGTCAAGCAGGGCCTCAACGAGGCCTTCAAATTCCAAAACCCCAAGGCCAAGGGTGAATGCGGCTGCGGCGAGAGTTTCAGCGTCTGAGTTTCGGTTGACGTCGAGGCCTGCCTAATATTTTCCAGAAGATTCAGGCACTTCGCCTCCCCTGAAGATTGCTTGGGTGCGCCCGCTCGGTTAAACTTGGAAATCTTTGTCGGGCCATGATCCTCAAGGTCCCCGCGGCCGGGGTAGGGACTGGCTCCTCAACATTTTCGGTCACCATTCTCGAGGTCATCATGGCAGTTGAGCGCACACTTTCCATCGTCAAGCCCGACGGTGTAGCCCGTAACCTGATCGGCGAAGTCTATGGCCGATTCGAGAAGGCGGGCCTGCGTATCGTGGCCGCGCGGATGCTGCACCTGTCCCAGTCCGAGGCCGAGGCCTTCTACGGCGTGCATCGTGAGCGGGGGTTCTTCAAGGATCTCGTGCGGTTCATGACCTCGGGTCCTGTGATCGTGCAGGTGCTGGAAGGCGAGGGCGCGATCGCCAAGAATCGCGAGGTCATGGGAGCCACCGACCCGAAGAAGGCCGACAAGGGTACGATCCGGGCCGACCTGGCGACGAGCATCGACGAGAACGTCGTGCACGGCTCCGACGCGCCCGACACGGCGGCGCGCGAAATCGCGTTTTTCTTTCGCGAAACCGAGGTCTGCACGCGTACGCGCTAGCGTACACCGCAGATTTCCGCTTCAAGGAAATGCACTGAAGGTGTCGAGCGATCTCGTCAATCTACTCGGCTTGCCGCGTGCGGAACTCCAGGCGTTCGTGGCCGAGCGTCTCGGCGCGAAGCCTTTCAGGGCGCGCCAGCTCATGAAGTGGATCTATCGGCATGGCGCCGCGGATTTCGCGACGATGAGCGATCTGGCGAAGGAGTTCCGCGCGGCGCTCGAGTCGGTGGCGAGGATCGCGGTCCCCGAGATCGTCACCGAGCAGCTTTCCGGTGACGGCACGCGCAAATGGATGCTGCGCATGGACCAGACCCAGGGCATCGAGACGGTCTACATCCCGGAGCCGGATCGCGGCACCTTGTGCATCTCCAGTCAGGTCGGTTGCGCCATGGACTGCTCGTTTTGCTCGACCGCGCAACAGGGCTTCAACCGCAACCTGAGCGTCGCCGAAATCGTCGGCCAGGTCTGGTTGGCGCAGCGCGAGTTGGGCGACCCCCGCGGCGAGGGCCGCAAGATCACCAACATCGTGCTCATGGGCATGGGCGAGCCGCTCGCAAACTATCGCAACGTGGTGCCAGCGATGCGAATCTTCATGGACGACCTGGGATACGACCTGTCCCGTCGCCGCGTCACCTTGAGCACCTCGGGTCTCGTGCCGCAAATCTACAAGCTCGCCGAAGAATGCAACGTCGCGCTGGCCGTGTCCTTGCATGCCCCGAACGACGAGTTGCGCAATGAGCTCGTGCCGATCAATCGCAAGCATCCCATCGACGAACTCCTGACCGCCTGCTGGCACTATCTCGACAAGCAGAACGGACGCAGCGTGACCTTCGAGTACGTGATGCTGGACGGCATCAATGACCGGCCCGAACATGCCCGGCAGCTGGCGCGCTTGTTGCGCGGTCGCCCGGCGAAGCTCAACCTGATTCCGTTCAATGTGTTTCCGGGCACGCGTTATCGTCGCTCGCCGGCGGCTGCCATCGTCCGCTTCCGCGACATCCTCAACGAGTCGGGCGTCATCGCGACGATCCGGCGCACCCGCGGTGACGACATCGACGCCGCCTGCGGTCAGCTCGCCGGCCGCGTCACGGATCGCACCGTGGTGCGTCTAGGCAAGAGACTCATGGCTTCCGAACGATCCGTGGGGGTTCGATGAGACGCTTCACCCTGTTCGTGCTCGTGACGCTCACCGCGGCCTGCGTTTCCAATCAGCCGCCACCGCCGGGCCGCACGCCGAAGGCCGCGGCCTCGGTCAACGTCGAGCTCGCGCTCGAGTACATGCGTCTCGGCAAGCTCACGATCGCCCGCGGGTTCATCGAGCGCGCCCTCAAGGAAGATCCCTCGAACGCCCAGGTGCAGGCGACCGCAGGACTCGTGTACGAGCGTCTCGACGATCTGGTCGATGCCGAACATGCCTTCGCGGCCGCCGCGCGGCTGGGCAAGAAGGACCCGTCGGTGGAAAACAGCTATGCCGGCTTCCTGTGTCGGACACACAAAGCGGCGGAAGGGGAGAAGCTGTTTCTCAAAGTGGCGAAGGACCCCTCGTACACGACCCCCGAGGTCGCGCTGCTCAATGCCGGGGTCTGTGTGCACAGCGACGGCAACAACATCGCCGCTGAACGTTATTTTCGCGAGGCGCTGGCCGTGCATCCGAACATGCCGGAAGCCTTGCTGCAGCTCGGTAATCTCCTATACGAACGGGACGAGTCGGCCGAAGCGCTGACGATGGTGCAGCGGTTCCTTTCGCTCAACGCGCCGACGCCCGAGATCCTCTGGTTGGGCATGCGCGTCGAACGTAAACTCGGCGACGAGACCGCGGCGGGAACCTACGCCGATCGCCTCGTGAAGCAGTTTCCGGACTCCGAGCAGTCGCGCATGTTGCAATCCGGCCTGGTCCGATGACCGAGCCGATCCCGGGTCCCGGCGCCCGCCTCAAGAGCGAGCGCGAACGTCGCGGCTTGACCCTGCAGAAGGCGGCAGACGAGATGCGCCTCGACGCCTGGGTCATCGAGGCGATCGAAGCCGACGACTACGCACGGGTCGGCCCCGCGGTCTATGCCAAGGGGCATTTGAAGAAGTACGCATCCGTCCTGGGTCTCTCCGCGGACGACATCCTGTCCAGCTACGAAGCCCTGCGGACCGCCCCGGACAAGCCGCCGCAGGTGGCCCCCTCGATGCGCATGCGGGCGCCCGCGCCGGACGTCGGCAACTTGCCGCGTGCGCCGATCGCGGTCCTCACCGTGCTCTTGCTGGCGGCGCTGGGCGTCTTCTTGTGGAAGCCCTGGCAGCACCACAAATCGGCATCGGCAGCCGCCCTGACGCCGGCGCCGGCGGGTCCGGTTGCCTCGGCCGTGCCGCTCGCCGACCCCGATCATCCGGTCTATTCCGCCGGCAACGGCAACGGCAACGGCGCCGACGCCGGGCCGGCCGAACCACCGATGGGCTACGTGCAGACCGAGTCGACTGCGGCGCCGGCGGTGTCTGCGAAGGGAACGGGGGCAGTCAACCCGGTGCCGGGTCGCGGGCCCACCCGTCTGCGTCTCAGCTTCTCGTCGGAGTCCTGGGTCGACGTACACGATGCGGACGGCAAGCGGGTCTACAGCGGCTACGGGCGCGCCAACAGCGTCAAGACCCTCGCCGGCGATGGCCCCTTGAAGGTCTATCTCGGTTATGCGAGCGGCGTGCAGCTGGAGATCAACGAACACACCGTCGCGATCGCGTCGGCCTTCGTGCACGGCGACGTGGCGCGATTTCAAGCCGGTGCGGATGGCGTGTTGCGAAGCTTCACGACCGATACCCGTCCGGCGGGTTGACGGTGCGCGCGTGAGCAAACAGATAGAGCCCCTGCGTGGAGTGCACGACGTGCTGCCGGCCCGGGCGGCGCTCTGGCAGTTCCTCGAGGCCACCGCACGCGAGGTGTTCGCCGGCTACGGTTACGAGGAATTTCGCGTTCCCGTGATCGAGCAGACGCAGTTGTTCAAGCGCTCGATCGGCGATTTCACGGACATCGTCGAAAAAGAGATGTTCAGTTTCGTCGACCAGGGGGAGGATCACATCACTCTGCGGCCGGAGGCGACGGCCGGCATCGCCCGAGCGGTGATTTCGAACGGCCTGCTGCGTGACAATCGACTGCGCGTCTGGTGCATGGGCCCGATGTTCCGGCGCGAGCGCCCGCAGGCGGGGCGCTACCGCCAGTTTCACCAAATCGACGCCGAGGCCTTCGGCTTCGCGGGACCCGACATCGACGCCGAGATGATCCTGTTGTCGGCGCGGCTGCTGCGCCGGCTCGGCCTCGGTGGCCTGAAGCTGCATCTCAACTCGCTCGGCACGCCGGAATCCCGCGCACGCTACCGCGAACAGCTGATCGGTTATTTCGGCGCCCATGAGGCGGCACTGGATGCCGACAGCAGACGGCGCCTGCAGGGCAACCCGCTGCGAATCCTCGACTCCAAGAATCTCGAGACCCAACGGATCGTCGCCGGCGCCCCGCTGCTGGCCGATTGTCTCGACGAGGAGTCCAAGGCGCACTTCGCCCAATTGTGCGCCCACCTCGACGCGGCCGGCATCGACTACCAGGTCGATCCGCGGCTCGTACGAGGCCTCGACTACTACACCCGCACCGTCTTCGAATGGATCACGGACGCCCTGGGCTCCCAAAGCACGGTTTGCGCCGGTGGCCGTTATGATGGCCTGATCGCGCAGTTGGGAGGGGCGCCGACCGCCGGGATCGGCTGGGCCATGGGTCAAGAGCGCATCGTCCTGCTGCTCGAGAAGCTGGGCACCGTGGCGGCCGGGGACCGGCCCCAGGTCTATTTGGTCGCGGTCGGGGAACATGCCGACGTTCCGGGGCTCCAACTGGCGGAGCGGTTGCGTGATGCGTGGCCGGGACTGCGGCTGCAGTTCAATCTCGGTGGCGGCAATTTCAAAACGCAGTTCAAGCGTGCGGACAAGAGCGGCGCCCGTTACGCGCTCATCCTCGGCGAGGATGAGATCGCGCGGCAGGTCGTCGCGATCAAGGACCTGCGTGGCGGACAGGCGCAGGAGGAGTGCGGTTTCGATCGGATCGCCGAGCGCCTGGGCGTGTTGTTGGGTCTCACTACGGGGAAGACGGAGCGACTATGACTGAAGAGTTTTTGACCGACGACGAGCAGATCGAGGTCGCCAAGCGCTGGCTGACCGAGAACGGCGCGTGGTTGCTCGGTGGTGTCGTGCTCGCCGTGGCGCTGTTCTTCGGCTATCGGTACTACGAGAACCACGGGACGGAGCGAGATCTGCGTGCCGGCGCCGAATTCGACGATCTGACGGCCGCGATCGACAAGAACGATCGGGTCGCCGCGCGCAAGATCGCCACGGGTCTGATCGCCGCCTACTCGGGCACCCCTTACGCGGATCAGGCGCAACTCACGCTGGCGCGGCTCGAGGTCGACGAAGGCCACGATGCCAATGCGATCGCGCCGCTCACCGAGGTCATGCAGAAGTCGAAGGATCCGGAGCTGCAGAGCGTCGCCCGTCTGCGTCTGGCGCGCATTCTGATCGATGCCGGTAAGCCGGACGAGGCGATCTCCACGCTCGCGGCCACGGAACCCGCGGCGTTCGCGGCCCGTTTTCACGAGGTGCGTGGCGACGCGCTTTACGCGAAGAAGGATTTGTCCGGTGCCGCGGCAGAATATCGCGCCGCGTTGGCGGCGAGCGACCCGCGCTACGGAGACGCGGCCGTGCTGCAGCTGAAGATCTCCGACCTCGGCGTGCCACCCGCGCCCGCCGTCCTTTCCGTGCCCGACGCCAACAAGGGTAAAACCTGATGCGCTTTCTGTTCCCCCTCACCCTGGCCACGCTCCTGCTGGCCGCCGGCTGCAGCAAAGACAAAGACGTCGAACCGCCTGCGACCCTGATTCCGTTCCCCCCGACGCTGCCCGTGACGGAGCTGTGGCACGAGGGCGTCGGCGGCGGCAAGAAGCAGATGCGACTGCGCCTCGGCTTGGGACCGGCCGTCGACAACGACGTCGTCTTCGCCGCCTCGGACAAAGGCGAGGTGCTCGCCGCCTCCCTGGAGACTGGCCATCACCTCTGGGTGCAGAAACTCAAGCTGCCGCTCTCGGCGGGCCCGGCCGCGGGCGACGGTATCGTCGTCGTCGGTTCGAGCAAGGGCGACGTGGTTGCGCTCGATGCGACGAACGGCCGACAGCTGTGGCGGATTCGCGTCAATTCCGAGCTCCTCTCGGCGCCCGCGATCAGCGCGCAGGTCGTCGTTCTGCGTTCGGTCGACGGACACCTGCATGCGCTCGATGCCCACACCGGCAAGGAGCTCTGGTCGGTCGAGCAGCAGGTGCCGAGGCTGAGCCTGCGGGGCACGGCGACTCCGGTGATCGCCAAGGACATGGCCATTTGCGGTTTCGACAACGGCAAGGTCATGGCCTTGTCGCTGGCGACCGGCGATACGGTCTGGGATACGGCGCTCGCCTCGCCGCACGGCCGCACGGAACTCGACCGCCTCGTCGACGTCGATTCGGCGGTCCGCGTGCTGGGCGAGAACGTCTATGCGTCGGGCTTCCAGGGACGCACGGCCATGCTCGCGCTCGACTCGGGTCAGATCTGGTGGGCCCATGACATGTCGAGCTATCGCGGCCTCTCGGTCGACAACGACGACATGTACGTCTCGCAATCCGACGGCATCATCGATGCCCTGAGGCAGCGCGACGGATCGGAACTCTGGCACAGTGATCGGCTCAAACTGCGCGCTTTGAGCGTTCCGGCGGTGCTCTCGACCTCCATCGTCGTCGGCGATTACCAGGGGTACGTCCACTGGCTCGACAAGTCGACGGGCATTTTGGTGGCGCGCGCGCGCGTCGCCAAGTCCCGAATCTCGAACCCGCCGGTCGCGGTCGGCGATACGGTGGTCGTCCTCACCGACGCCGGGGATCTGGCGGCCTACCGGGCGAACCCGGCCGCCGCCAAGACGCCCGTGGACCATCCCCCGCCGCCGCCGAAACCGCCGAAGAAGAAAAAGCCGTCTCCGCCGCCCAAATCGACGACTTAGGCGCAGCCCGTGCTGCCGGTAATCGCGCTGATCGGTCGACCGAACGTCGGTAAGTCGACCCTGTTCAATGCGATGACCGGCACGCGCGATGCGCTGGTTGCCGATCTGCCCGGCTTGACGCGCGACCGGCAATACGGGTTCGCACGGCGCGCCGAGGTTCCGTGCATCGTCGTCGATACCGGTGGTCTCGTGGAGAACGCGGACGAAATCGAGAGCCTGATGATCGCCCAGACCGATCGGGCGATCGCCGAGGCCGATCGGATCATCGTGCTGGTCGATGGCCGCGCAGGCCTCACGCCGCAGGACCAATTCGTGGCGCGCCTGGCCCATCGCAGCGGCAAACCGGTCTACCTCGCGGTCAACAAGACCGAGGGCTTCGATCCCGACGTCGCCGTTGCGGAGTTTCACAGCCTCGGCCTGGGTGAACCCCATCCGGTCGCCGCCGCCCACGATCAAGGAGTCGTTTCGCTGCTCGAGGCGGCGCTCGAGGGACTGATTCCCGACCCCCAGGATGGCCCGGAGAACACCAGCATCAAAGTGGCGGTGATCGGCCGGCCGAACGTCGGTAAGAGCACCTTGATCAATCGTCTGCTGGGCGAGAATCGCATGGTCGCGTTCGATCAACCGGGGACCACGCGCGATGCCGTGCTGGTCCCCTTCGAGCGCGACGGCGAACGCTACACCTTGATCGACACCGCCGGCGTCCGGCGTCGCGCACGGGTCGAGGACGCCGTCGAAAAGTTCAGCGTCATCAAGACGCTGCAAGCCATCGAGACGGCGCACGTCGTGGTCGTCGTGATGGATGCGCACGACACCGTCGCCGACCAGGATGCGAGTCTCCTCGGTACCGTCATCGAACAGGGCCGCGCCCTCGTGATCGCCATCAACAAATGGGACAACATTCCGACCGAGCAACGGGATCTGATCCGCCAGCAGATCGAGACGCGCATCCCGTTCGCCGACTTCGCGCCGCTGCATTTCATCTCCGCGCGCCATGGCAGCGGCGTCGGCGAATTGTTCGCCTCCGTCCGCAAAGTCTATGCCGCTGCCATGCGGGTCATGAGCACGCCCGAACTCACGCGCGTGCTCGCGGCCGCGATCGAGAGCCATCAACCCCCCGTCGTGCACGGCCGGCGCATCAAACTGCGTTACGCGCACCAAGGCGGCCGTAATCCGCCGATCGTCGTGATCCACGGAAATCAGACCGATCATGTCCCCGACGCCTACCGTCGCTACCTCGTGAACGTCTACCGCAAGGCTTTCGACCTCGACGGTACCCCCGTGCGCGTCACGTTCCACAGCAAGGACAATCCGTTCGCCGGCAAGCGAAATCCGCTGACGCCGCGCCAGGTACGCAAACGCAAGCGGTTGATTCAGCGCAACAAGCGTTGAGGGCTTGATTTACACCAGGCGGCACTCGATCCGGCAAGGGTTCTGCGGATTATGGTGCGTGCCGAATCACGCGCCAGCGCGGCGGCGCGAGGCTGCCTCAAAGTAACGCCGACCCGCGCCATGATCGCCCCGCTTCGGTGCAATCGAAGACCGATTGCCGCTAGGGGCGGTTCGTTAAGTGCCTGAAATCTTTGGTTCCGAGAGGCTGTGGCATGCAGAGTGCTTTAGGCTTCCGATCGCGGCCGGGAAGCGGCTGCCGTGCAGGTAACTCAAGCAATGAAGCTGATCACCGCGATCATCAAGCCGTTCAAGCTCGACGACGTGCGCAAGGCGATCAGCGACGCGGGAGTGCAAGGGGTCACGGTCACGGAGGTCCGAGGCTTCGGCCGTCAGCGCGGTCACACCGAGATTTACCGGGGCGCCGAGTACATCGTCGAATTCATTCCGAAGACCAAGATCGAGGTGGCCGTGATCGACGGCCTGGTGGAGCCGGTCATCGATGCCATCGCCAAGTCGGCGCAGACGGGCAAGGTCGGAGATGGCAAGATATTCGTCTCGGATCTCGCGCACGTCGTTCGCATCCGCACCGGCGAGCGGGATGAAGGCGCCATCTAGCACCACGGAGGTTTTCCAGTGAAGTCCACGTCTTCTCGGTTGGGGTTTGCTCTGCTGTTGCTGCTCGCGATGCCGGTCGCATGGGCGGACGATGCGCCCGCGTCCTCGGCCGCTTCCGCGGCCGCAAGTGAGTCTCCGGCGGCGGCTCCGGCCGACGCGCCGGCCGCAGCGGCGGCCTCGACCGCTCCCACGGAACCGCTCCTGGTCGGCGCGGACAAGATCAGCGCCGGCGATACCGCCTGGATGCTGACCTCGACCGCGCTCGTGCTGATGATGACCGTACCCGGTCTCGCCTTGTTCTACGCCGGCATGGTGCGCAAGAAGAACACCCTGGCGACGCTGATGCAGAGTTTCGCGTGTACCTGCATCGTGACGCTCCTCTGGTGGGTCATCGGCTACTCTTGGGCGTTCACGCCCGGCAATGGATTCATCGGCGGCTCGACTCGCTGGCTCATGAACGGGATGGTGTTCATCCACGGGGACACGGACAACAAGCTCACGGTGTCGCACCTCGCAGTGACGATCCCCGAGACCGTCTACGCGATGTTCCAAATGACCTTCGCCATCATCACCCCCGCCTTGATCACGGGTGCGTTCGCCGATCGCATGAAATTCTCCGCGCTGCTGATCTTCCTGTCGGTCTGGTCCTTGGTCGTCTATGCGCCGATCGCCCACATGGTCTGGGAGCCGACGGGCTGGCTCAATGTCAAGGGCGTGCTCGACTACGCCGGCGGCACGGTCGTGCACATCAATGCCGGGATCGCCGCCCTCGTGAGCTGCCTCGTGCTCGGCAAGCGTGTCGGTTACGGCCGGGAGGCGATGCCGCCGCACAACCTGTCCCTGACCTTCATCGGGGCATCCCTGCTCTGGGTCGGTTGGTTCGGCTTCAACGCCGGTTCCGCGGGAGCGGCCGACGGACGCGCCGGCATGGCGATGCTGGCGACGCAGATGGCGACCGCTGCGGCGGCTCTCGGCTGGATGTTCGCCGAATGGATCAGCAAGGGCAAACCGAGCGTCCTCGGCATCGCGTCGGGCGCGGTCGCGGGTCTCGTCGCGATCACCCCGGCGTCGGGTTTCGTCGGCCCCACGGCTGCGGTCATCATCGGGGTCATTGCGGGCGTCGTGTGCTACATCGCCGCGACCTCGCTCAAACATGCCCTCGGCTACGACGATTCGCTCGATGCCTTCGGCGTGCACGGAATCGGCGGCATCGTCGGCGCCCTGCTCACGGGCGTATTCGCGAGCAAGGAAATCAGCGGATCCGAGGGTTCCGTCGTCACCCAGCTCTGGGGGGTCGGCACGACCGTCGTCTACGGCGGCATCGTGAGCTACGTGATCCTCCTCATCATCGACAAGACGATCGGCCTGCGGGTCACCGAGGAGCAGGAGCGCGAGGGACTCGATATCTCCCTGCACGGCGAAAGTTTGGAGTAGTTCACACTCCGGCGGCCCGTGGGGACCGCCCGCGGGCTTTTTGGGCCGCCGGCCCCCGGCCGGCGCTCAAGTTTATCGGCACCCTTCCGATGCGTGGCTGGCAGCACCGCAATTTTGCGGAGCGACTCCTGCTGCGAGGTGTCGAATCATGCGCAATGTCCTGGCCGGTTCCGTCGTCACGCGGGCGATGCTCGCGTTCGCCCTGGTGACCGCCTTGTTCCTGGGTGCGCTCGGCTTCAGCCTCGTCGGTCTGTCGCGCTTCAACTCCACGGTGAGCCAAATCACCAAGAGCGGAGTCCCCAAGCTCGAAACCGCGACCAGCTGGATGCTGTATACGACCCAGACCGCTCTGCACACGCGTAATTTGCTGATCATCACCGACCGCGACCGGATCGAGGTCGAAATCGCCGGTTTGAAGCAGTTTCACTACAAACGGGCGGAAAACCGCGAAAAACTCGCTGGCCTCATCGACACCGACGCGGAGCGCAAGCTCATGGCGGAGGCAGTCGCGGCCCGCGATGCCTATGTGCCCGTCGAAACGCAATTCGAAAAGATGACGTTCGAGGGCAACACGCAGGCGGCGAACGGGCTGCTCATGGGCAGCGAGAACAGTCTGGAGACCCGCTACATCGACAGCATCGTCGCAATGGGCTCGCTGTTGAAGGACGAGTTGCGTGCCCAGGACGAAGCGCTCACGGCGTCTTACCCGCGCACGCGCCTGCTCGTGCTCGCGTGCACCCTCGCGGCCGTGATTCTCGCCGTGCTCGTGGGGATCCGACTCACGCGCAGCATCGCCAAGCCGCTGAACCAGGCGGTGGAAGTGCTCTCGGCGATCGAGCGGGGTAATTTCGACACGCCGGTGAAGATCGAGTCGCGGGACGAGACGGGTCGAGTGCTCGGGGCGCTG
>Ga0116230_10000680_pt1 | contig 30494 bp, 32 predicted proteins | sample S1TSphfallax_3_FD_88678 | JGI IMG/M metagenome (GOLD analysis project Ga0116230, IMG submission 88678) | Host-associated microbial communities from peat moss isolated from Minnesota, USA - S1T2_Fd - Sphagnum fallax MG | ecosystem: Host-associated > Plants > Peat moss > Unclassified | place... | reverse complement strand
GGCGGAGAGCCAATGACAGCAAACGCTGACTGACTCTACGCCCCGAGCAAAGCAAAAGACTACCGACTAGGTAGCAAAAACCTGAGGCGGTGGTGTGCTCTTCTTTAAGTTAGCCCTCAAATTTCGACTGACCTTACGAGGAACAGCCTGCCTGGCCAATATCAAGGCGCCAGCGCTGGGTTCAAGCTCGCTCTTATGAAGAGTTACACCTGTCGTGCTCAGACGCAGCCGCTCGAAGATTGCATCGGGCAGAAGAGATGACTTGTGTTTGAACACGCTTCCAGCCAGGATCAGCGGAAACGGTTCATTTGCAATGCCAACCTTGCATGCCGCCGCCAGGGCGTAATCAGCAAGACTGACGCCTTCAGCCCAGACAATCTGCTGGGCGACAACATCGCCACTTTCAGCAACGTCCAACACAGTGCGGGCCAGCAGAGCCGCATTGTCAGGCTTGGCGCCGACGCGACGGGTGAAAAGATGGAGTAATTCTTCCACACTATTCACCCGGTAAAAAGCAAGGATGCGCTCGCTCAAAGCGGTTTTAGCAACCAACCCCAGCTCCGAACGATAAACTGCTCTGAGCGCACGAATGCCTAGCGACCTGGCGCCCCCGTCTTCTTGCCAGAAGCTAGAGTGCCAGGCAAGGCCTTCTTTAGACCGAGCGCTGACACCAGCACCGGTGCCACCAGCAATCGCCACACCCCAGCCATCAACCGCGCCGGCGCTGAGCGCACCGACTGCATCATTGACGACCGTCACATAGCTCGTGCGATACGTTAGATTCATCGCCTTTTCGAGCAATATAAAGTCTTCCGGCCAGTCAGCTCCGGCCATGCTAAAAGCAGCACTGACTATGTCGGCTGAACCGACATTAGCCATTTTCATCGCCGCGGTAACAGCCTCAGCGATATGCTTGAGAGCGATTTCGGCAGAGCCGGCGTTATAAATATCGCCGCAACCACCTCGCCCCCAGCCTACGATCTGGCCATTCATCCGAGCGACGAGGGCAATAGTCTTGGTATTGCCGGCATCTACTCCGAGGATATATTTCATAAGCGTTTCCTTTCCAACCAAGATTGCTCTCGGCCAAAAAATATCGGAAGGAGCGCGGCAGCAATGAAGCCAGCGCGCCCGTCCAGGAGACTGAATTAATGGGTTACGCCGCTTCTTTGTCGGCGATTACAGTGACATTGCCGTGCAACTGAAGAAATGAGGCCGGCACATCGCTCGTGACTGGCCCGGAAAGAACACGCTGCAAAATGTCACGCTTCTTGGCCCCCGACACGAGTAGCAAGATACGCTTCGAGCCGAGGATTTGTGCCAGACCGGCAGTCATTGCCTGTAGTGGCACCTTGTCGCGACCGCCCCAGTAAGCACTGTTGCTGACGATAGATTCTTCGGTCAATATGACCTTGCGGGTATTGCTGTCAGCGGCCGCGGGCGGTTCGTTAAAAGCAAGATGCCCGTTTGGACCGAGCCCGAGGATGCAGAGATCAAAGCCTCCTGCAGCTGCGACGGCTGCGTCATAAGCCTGACAGGTGGAGTCGGCATCAGTCGTGTCGCAATGCAAGCGCACTACATTGTCTGCCGCCAAACCGAGAGGCTGGATAAAGGCGCGGTCCATCCACCCCCACAGAGTGCGACTATCGCCGGCAGCCAGACCGAGATATTCATCCAGCTGGAAGAGATTCAACCTCGACGGGTCGAAGCCCCCCTGCTTTTGCAGGAGAGCCAACTGCTCGTAAGCACCGATGGGCGTATTGCCGGTGGCTACAACGACTGCAGATTCCGGCTTCTCAACCACCGCGCCGGCGATAAAGCGAGCTGCGGCAAGGCTGAGAGCGGCATAATCTTGTTCGATAACCAGTTTCATCGGTCTACTTTCCTTTCAGCAGCCGCCGGGGCAGGTGCTTTTTAAGCTTACCGGACATCTCGTCGTAGAGCTTTTCGGCAACGTCGAGACCAGGCACCAGCGGATGGCTGGCCAGGGCGCGCACTGCGTCGATACGCTTGCCACTCCAACCGGCGTTTGCCGTAGCCTTCTGGTAAAAGGCCAGCTGCTGTACCAGACCGGCGAGATGGTCCGGGAGCGGGCCACTGACGACGGGCTTCGCGCCATTCTTGCCGACATAAGCCGGGACTTCGACTACCAGGTCATCGGCAAAGCCGGCGACAGCGCCGTTGTTGGGGACGTTGACCGGCCACAGCTCCTTGCGATCATTGACGATGGCGTCTATAACATCGACCGCCAGCTCCAGCTCCAGGATGCCGCCGCGCGAAAGCGCCGGGTCGAGGGTGGACTTTTCGGCTGTCTCGGCCTGCTCCCGGTAGTGCTTCCAGTAGGAAGGCACCTCGTTGAGGATGTCGGCGGCGCGAGTCAAAGGCAGACGAGCTTTGAGCTCGCCTACGATCTCGTCGTTGTAATAGAAATACTGGTAATAGTGCGCCGGAAGGCTCTCCATCGTCACGGCCAGACGAAGCATGCGCATGGTGTGGACGGAAGTCTTCGGGTCGGCGGCAAGGCGCTCGTAGCCAGCCCTGAGAAGGGGCATAAAGTCACGCCCGTCGTAAAGATGCTTGACACTCCATGAGCCGTGATTGAGACCGATCATGGTCGTATCGAGCTTATTGGGGTCAAGACCGATCACTTCGGCAAACCAGCGCGGAAACACAATCGGTCCTTCGCAGAGCGAAATCGTCTTGATCTTGCTGTGCGTGGTCACCGCCTGCGAGACGATGTTAATTGGGTTAGTGTAGTTGATCAAAACGGCGTCCGGACAGATCTTTTCCATGTCCTTGACGATACCTTTGATAACTTTGATCGAGCGCAACGCCATGAAGAAGCCGCCCGGGCCCTGGGTCTCCTGACCTAGCACACCATGGCTGAGAGGGACGCTCTCATCGATGTAACGTGCTTCAAAACCACCGGGCCGGAAGCTCGTCAATACGACGTCGCAGTCCTTGAGCGCTTCTTTGCGATTGGTAGTTGCGGAAATGGTGAAATCGGCGCCGGCCTCGCGAGCCATCTTGACGGCAAGCTTGTGCACCAGCGCCAGACGTTCGGCATCGATGTCGACGAGGACAAAGTGCGAGCCCTTAAAATTTGCCGCCTGATTGATAAAAGCGGCCATAGTTCCCGGCGCGCGAGTACTACCGCCGCCGATATAAGCTAATTTGATTTTTGCCATGTGCGTTTCTCCTGATGAGCCACTGCTCATCAATTTGTTTCGTGCAATGTTTGGTCTTGCAGAAAAAGTCAGCCCATCGGACTGTTACTGATCGCAGAAGATGCTGTCGCCGACACGCACGACACCGCGAGACTGCGGCACCATGTATTTGCCAAAAAGAACGACGCCCTGGAGTCGGCGATAGCCGGCCAGTGTCTTGAGCGGGTCTTTGCCTGATCTCTCGCCTTTTTCCTGGTCAACATTGATCATCGGGCAACGGCCGCAGGGCTCGGTTGAAGCCTCATAGACCACGTCGCCGATAACCACTCGAGTCCAGGACTCTTCTTCGTAGGGCTGGCCGCCACGGATGACGATATTGGGACGGAAGCGATTCATCAGCACCGGTTCGGGCAGACGAGAGTTGAGGTCGGCAAGCGACTCTTCCGAGATAACCAGGACTGGAGACATATCGGGGCGAGTAAAATCTTCGCTGATTTTAGTGCGGCTCTGGGCAGGAACGACTCGCAAAAGACGCGCCTCCACACCCAAAACAGTCGACAGCCAGGCTGCGATTTCATCACCTTGGTCGATGCCGGACCAGTTTTCGTAAACAGGGACAAGAGCGCGGTCAGCGTTCTCTTTCACAGCAGGACCTGCTGCGGACTGGAGCGTCTCTCCGGCGAAATGCAACTGTAGCTGACCATCAACGATGGAAGGTCGGATCACTGCCATTTTGGGGCATTCGCGCTGCGTGAGGAAGCGGCCGTTACCACCAATCAAACGCCACTGGCGATCGAAAGTCAGACCATTTGCCGTCACTTCAGCTTCAGACATAGACTGGCCTGCGCAGGAACGCACAGGAAAAAGATTTACCGCCGAAACGGTAACTTGAGGTGTATTCATTGTTTACCAACCTCTATTTAGGACGGTTAAAAGAAAGCTTTTTGATTTACAACACACGCCGTTCTGCTAATCAGGACAACCGCTCACCAAAATCTCAACAGCTACCAAACAGACGCCCGACACCGTATGTGGTGCAAGATTCAGGCTGAAAGTGCTATTGGGTGAGAAGTGCTGTTTCTAAGATTAAAAAAAAGGGATGTAAGTAAATCACCGAGAAACTACCAAAGCTCTCAGTTGAAAAAAGCTCTTGAGTAATTAAAGCGCGCTTATATTATTAGGCTTGCCGACAGACAGATCGCCCGTTGAGCATGACTGGGCGCTGCAGCACTGGTGGTGTGATAACAATGGCTGAACTGGCTATCAGGATGAGCACGATTTGTGCCGCTCGCGCTAACGAAGATCGCGCTTGTCATGAAGCCCTCATAGTGGAGCATGGTAGATTAGGCTATTGCAAATAAAAACGAGGGAGACTTGCCAATGGTTACTTTAGAAGATGCGAAAAGAGTGATCGCCGCTGCTGAAAAAAAAGCAGCCGAGATCGGTCAGCCGATGAACATTGCTGTAGCCGACGCCGGGGCTAATCTTGTAGCCCATGTGCGCATGGATGGAGCCTGGTTGGGCAGCATCGATATATCTATCAAAAAAGCCTACACGGCACGTGCTTTTGATATCACAACCAAAGATCTGGCCGAACATAGCCAGTCCGGTGGTCAGTTTTTTGGCATCCACGCCTCTAACGACGGCAAAATCATGATTTTTGCCGGTGGCATACCTCTAAAAAAAGACGGCAAAGTAGTCGGGAGTATCGGAGTTAGCGGCGGCAGCGGCGACCAGGACCACGCTGTGGCTGAAGCTGGCGCCAAAGCCTTTTAAGAGCCTTACAGCCGTTTAGCCTCTCAAAGCGGAGGCGCAAATATAGACACCACCAAAAATCAGCGTCCAAGACGCTGATTTTTGGCATTTAACAACTCCATCACATCATTTACTAGGGTCTTTGTTAGGATGCCAGGGTTCATGCAATTTGCTGGGCAAGAAGAGCGCTAAGGCGTAGATGCCGGCTGCTCCTCCAAATTTTCTCCGCCCAAAGGAGTGCCGGGATGATTACTAACACACCCCATTTACTAACACCAAAACCAAATCGTCAAAAGCTAACAGGCCCCGACGCACCCGAGTCTTGCTGTCCGTGGATACAGATCGCATATAAGGGCGATTGGAGACACGGCACGATCGATATGACACCCGACGACAGGTTGAGAGAATGCGTATACAAGGCACTTTCGGTGCCGGACAAAATCAAATATATCGAAGAAATTAGGACGACCGCAAATTATGAAATGCAAATCGAGAGGTGGCAAAAAGGCAACAAAAGCGGCCCCCGACCTCTCAAACCAGGGACAACTCATCAAGATCGCTTCGAATCTAAACTACAAACTGCAAAAAGAGTAATTGAAACTCAAGTCAGGCAGAGTATGACGGAGGATGAAAGAAATGCCTACGATTGCGCAAAGGCATTATGTGAGAAGCAAATAGCCGCTAAAAGTGATTACCATTTTTTTTACTGGCCCGACGAAATAATCCAGTACAACAAACGTATCGCCAAAGCCACCGGATTGAAAACCGAATCGGAAGAAGTATTTTTTCGTCGCAATTAAAAAGCAAATCTCTCACTAATCTCTTACCAATCTCTCACCAGCCCCTCTCACCAACTGCTTCTTACCAACTGCTTCTTACCAACTGCTTCTTACTAACTGTGCTGCCAAGAAGAACTCTGCCAAGCAGCTCCTGCATTTCAAGAGACGCTACCCACGCCAATACTCAAAATATCGGCAAAGGGTGCGCCGGAGGCCCTTCTCATTCGCCCAGTCGATTGGCGCCAGCTCTTGACAATGAGCCGCTGACAACAGCGTAGCGCAGCTCGGCCTTCCGTGACAGATACAAATCTGTCCACAACCGGCGCCAACTGTCCTACATGACTACCAACAGAAGCACTACAATCGAAGTGTTTCTTCTACTTACTTTTCATTTCTCATCCGGAGTCTTCTAGCTTTTTTTCATCCGCAAAAACCAGGCTTTTCGACATTATCCGTTTTGGCAAACTCAAATAGGGTGCCCCTGATGAAGCAGACAGATAAATACCGTTCTTTCTCCCAGTTCTATCCGTTTTACCTATCGCAGCACGCAGACAAAACCAATCGACGTTTGCACTTTTGCGGCTCATTACTAGTCCTGGCGGTAGCTCTGGCAGCTGTGCTGACCCAACACTGGCTTTTATTTATTGCTGTTCCGTTCGCCGGTTACGGATTTGCCTGGGTCGGTCACTTTTTCTTTGAGAAAAACCGACCGGCGACTTTCACCTATCCCTTCTACAGCCTGATGGGCGACTTTGTCATGTTCTGGCAAATTTTGACTGGCAAGCTCCGCTTTTAATAAGTGCCTGGAGCAAACTCAATTTATTCCGATATCGCTTGAACCCTCGCTCGCGAGAACAATATCATCAAAAGAACGATTGCCTCTCTGACCCTCCTGGCCCTTGGCGCTTGCGCCTACGCTCCCGTGGAACGCGCCGCCGGCCCATGGACAGGACACTATTTTTACAAAGAAAATAAGCAGGCTGCCCGCACACACATGAAGCAAGAGCTGAAGTTTGACGACGGTTCGCGCATAGAATTTGCACCAAATCCATACGGTCGGGCTTGCTCAAGAGTGTGGCAGTATGACTATCTTTCCGATGGACGACTGGCCGGTCCGCCACAGTCCAATGACGTATGTCCCTGAGCCTGACAATCCGCTAACGATAAAGCTTGACGCCTGATGCAAGAAAGAGGGCTGGACTTTTCGGTCTGACCCTCTTTCTTCATTTCCGACTTTTCTTTATTGCTTGCCTAAGAACAGCATTTCTTTTTTTCGCCGCCACCTTCCAACAATTCTAGAGAGCCTTCTTCGGTCTCAGAACCGCGTCGCAAAAGTTGCCAGAGCTCGTCCATCACCCGTTCAGAATCATCCGCCTTGACTGCCTCGACAACGCAGGTATTGAGATGCTGTTTAAGCATTAACTGAGCCGTGCGGTCCAGAGCCGACTGTACAGCTTTCATCTGATTGAGCACATCGATGCAATACTTTTCGTCTTCCACCATTTTTTGCACAGCGGTGAGATGACCGATCGCCTTGGCCAGACGAAGAGTAAGTAGACGTTTTGTCTCTCCTGTAATTGCCATTGGCCGACGATGTCTCCCGGGAGTGATTGATGCAGGCTAGTGTTTTGGCGGTCATAGCAGAGAGCGCCAAACAGAGCGAACCTCTCAGAGGCTCGACTCGACCTGATTAAGCATAGGCGAGCACGGCTCGGTCAGCAACCCCCACCCCGGGATCTGATTTATATAATGGCCATTAAATGAGCATCCTGGCAGTTTACCAAGACAGTACATGACATCAAAACTGCAAAAATTTTTCGAAAATCATACTAATTGGCGTAGTATAAAGATCGCTTGAAAAGGGGCTCAAAAACGGCTTTAAACAATCTGAAAATTAAGGCGAAATGCGAGGAAGAAAGGCCATCAGGCTGAAATTCTTCCTCGCAAATCATTCCTGTTCACAATCTTGAGTGCCTCATGAGACTTTCCCCTCAAGCACAGCTTGTTTAGCAGCCTGCCACTCAGATTTGAGCATGGTCTCTTTTTCAACAAGCAACTGTGCCATGACTTTAATTGCCGCAGCGTCGCGTTTGACGATAGTGCGAGCAGTATCGGCGCAGGCCTCGATTACTTTGCGTGTCTCAGTGTCTATTTCATCGGCGAAGCGAGGTCCGAGACGACTGCTCCCATCCTGATTGTCAGCGTCAAGAGCCGCGGCCGCGCCCAGAGAGGACATACCAAAAGCAGTGACATACTGCCTCGCCAGAGCGCAACTCTTTCTAAAATCATCGCCGGCGCCGCTGTCGGCTACACCGAGTATTTCTTCCTGAGCCAGACGACCAGCGAGCAGCACCGCGATACGGCCTAAAACCTGGACCTTGCTCAAAGATGACTCTTCAATGTCGGGCACTGCCATGGTATGCCCCAGCGAAGCTCCTCGCGCCAGCACAGTTATGCGATTGACCGTAGATCCGCCCTCCACTGCTTCCGAAACCCAACCGTGGCCTACTTCGTGCACGGCCGTGTTGAAAAGCTGCTTCTTGCTAAAAGCCCTCGTCCGGCCATTTTCAGCCACACCGACCTGCACACGCAAAAGAGCTTCGTCAAAATCGCCGGGCAAAATTTCTTTGACGATGAAAGCGTCGGGAGTCATGGCACGAGCTTTGAGGACGCGTCGGGCCGCCAGTGTTGCCGCTTCATTACAGACGCCTTCGATCTCTGCACCACTGAGACCCGGCGTGATCCTGGCCAACTCCGCAATATCAACGCTTCTCGCCAGCGGCTTATTGCGCACATGGACGTTGAAGATGGCCTGTCGACCATTGCGGTCCGGCAATTCTACATTGACGTGTCTATCAAATCGGCCAGGACGTATAAGCGCGGGATCGAGGATATCAGAGCGGTTTGTGGCAGCAATGACGACCAAACCTGTCACTTCGACAAAGCCATCAAGTTCAACCAAAAGTTGATTGAGAGTGTTTTCGCGCTCGTCATTGCTATTGGGAGAGTTTGAACGCTTCCGTCCTACAGCATCGATTTCATCGATGAAGATGATGCAGGGTGACCGCTTGCGTGCTTCCTTGAAAAGATCACGCACACGGGCTGCGCCGATACCGACATACATCTCGACAAAGCTTGGACCGGAAATGGACATGAAGGCGGCTTTTGATTCACCTGCTACAGCCTTGGCCAGAAGAGTCTTGCCGGTACCGGGAGGCCCGACCAGCAAAACACCTTTGGGTAATTTTGCTCCCATCTCGGCAAAAATGTCTGGAGCAAGCAGATACTGGACAATCTCCTGCAGCTCTTCTTTGGCCTCGTCGCAGCCGGCGACGTCGGCAAATCTCGTTTTACAGGTGCCTGGCTCAAGCACCAGAGCTCCTGATTTATGCATGCCGGACTTGTTGGGTCCGGCATTGGTTCTCGGCTCAGTAGGAGCAGTTTGATAAGAGACAGCGCCAGGCGGTGAGCCCTTCTTAGCTGCACTGCTGCTATAAACAGCCAGGCCGATAAAAAGGCTGACGATGCCCAGTAGCATAGGTCCTATGATTAAAAAGGCTAGCATCCAGGAGTGGTCATGCATGTTTTAGCTCCAGATTTGAGCATCTATTTGCCGGGAGGATGTGAAATACTAGAACTATCAACATCAGTGACTGAGGCACCACTACCGGTGCAGATGGGAGTGTCGGCCTTACCTGACATATTGCTCATATCAGGCATATTGCTCATGCCAGGCATATTCTCCATACCGGGCATGTCATGCATGCCACTGCCACCGCTCATGAAAGTCGCGGGAAAAAGCATCATCAAAGCCATGACCAGGGCCATGACAAAGTGAGCTATATCCTGACCGAAAGACAACCAGTGCGGCTTCTTGAAGTCGTTATAAATACGCACGGCGTAATAAGAACCAAACCAGCTCCAGTAGGCAGTGAAAAGCCCGGTGATCAAAACGCCACTGACAGGCGCTGTAAACATCCACCACATGCCAAAGAGCATGCCGGCGTGTGCAAAGTCATACCACTGCTTATTGAAAGGCAGCTTGCGGCCATAGGTGAAAGCCCGCACAAGATACCAGACAGTGCCAATGGCAAAAACAATCTGCCAGACGATTGCCGGAAAAGCATACCAGGTGGGCTCTAGACAGCTAACCATGCCAAAAAGACAGGCGCCGTGCCAGAGCTCGTTTTCACGATCGTGATAACCATTGACCGAAGTCACATAGTTACGCGCATAGAGCCTGAAACAGTAAAAGAAAGTACCAACCAGAAAAAAGCCGGCCAGTACAGCAAGAAAAGGGAAAGAGGCGGCACTGTGCATATGCTGCATGTGCTCCATATGATCCATGTGGTCCATAGTTATCTCCGTAAAGAGGCCTCGCAAAAAGGCGCCAATGTTTAGTCAGCGCCTTTTTGCTTAGTCAATGAGAAAGCAAAATTACTTGTTGGCGGTGCGGGTGCAGGTGTAATTGGTCAGCCGGGCATGGTAAGCATCACGCGCCAGACGGGAGCGTTCAGCGGCCAGGCGGTGGGCCTCAATTGCTTCTTGATACTGTCCGAACCATTCAGCTTCTTTGGCCATATCGGCGTTGAACTGATCGATTGACTCTTGAGTGCGTGATTCAGCACCAAAATTGGCAAGTTCGCGAGCTTCGTGGGCGGTGCGCCAGTGGTTCACAAGGTGGTAAACCTGCGCCGCCGCCTTAACTTCATCGGAGATGGCATCATGAAGTTCGGAACGGGTAGCGCAAATTGGGCAAGCGAAGGTCTTCTTGGGGGTTTCGGCATTTGACATCTTGGTCTCCGGTGTTTGATGGTTGCGCTATCTCAACTCTCAGTCGAATGGCAGAGCCAGGCCCAACAGGTCAGACTAATGAAAGTCTGATCTGGAAGATGCTGCTGGGCGCTGGGCGTTAGTATGCGAGTTTGGTCGATGCCTGGATTGAGAGAAAAAATAGTTAGCGACCGGACCCTAACCGCCAGATAAGGCTGCAGACAAGCAAATACAGGCGTCAGACGGTGAAAGTAGACTCATAATAGAAGCATGTTGTTAGCGCAGATACATATCCCCATCCAGGGGATAGAGTAATGAGACAAAATGCTCGCATAGGCATATATCCCTATCCAGGGGATGGTCTCTACCCGAGCGTCTTGACAATAACCTCTGCCACCCTTGATCATAAATAGTTCTTTCTGTTTGATCGAAAAACGAGCAATAGAAAGCACTGCATGTAGTGGCAACAGCGGTTCGGGATTGCATGTGAGCGAGTTGCAAGCCCCCAACTCAAGTCTCAACCAGCGGTTGATACTCTTCTTCGGTCAAGCCAAATGTCCAGGCTACAGCCTGCCTTGCACGCTGCATCGTCGGAGGCACACGCAAAAAATATTCTTTGATCGTACCATCAGGTTCAGGAGTAGAATTCATCACCCGTACCACAAGTATGGGCTCATCCTCACGCGATTGCATGCGGTACAAAATGCCGCACTGATCCTCATGCATTTTGGCCACACGGCCTTCGCGCAAATATTGATCAAGACCAAAGCGCTCGATCAAAACACGCCTGACCTCAACATTGGGCTCAGCTTCAATCAAGTCAAAGGTTAATGGCTCAGGCAGCAAGACTACATATCCAGGGACAATGACACCGTGCCAGGCAAAGACTCCCCAGCCATCGCCAAAGCCCATAGCCATACTGGTTTCACCATGCAATCTCCGGCGATTATCACGCTCGAGAGCTGTGGCTCTTTCAGTCAGGACACAAATTTTTTCATAGGGCCAAAACCAGCCACAAGATTGGCTCAATTTTTGCAATCCATGCAAAGGTTCAGTGCCTTTCACACCTATCCGAGCAACAAAATCATAATAAGAAAGCCAGCCGGCGTCGTGCTGACCATAGCCGTTCTCCCATTTTTGTGGACCGGCAAGTACTCCGCCCATCTGCGGCACCTGCTGCCGCAGAGGCTCGGCTACATAACTCCAGACTTGTTGATGCACAGCCTGGACGAGCTCATGATAGACCTGATCGGCGGCTATTGCCGAGAGTTTGCCTTCGATAGCCGTTTTGACTTTCTCTTCGGCAGTCGAGCGCATGCGGCTGTACATAAGCGGTCCGCAAAAATGACGCAAATATTTCCAGATGTAGACACCGAGATTTTCGCCAAAAGCTTCTTTAACTTGTTTTTCTATGGCCACGCCATGGCGATCGACTATTTTTTTTGTCGCATCCTGCCTGGCTTTGCGCCGCACCTCTTGCCACTGTGCTTCACCAATTAATGATTCCATTTGGGGCAAAAGCTGCTTCCAGACGGCATCCCACACTTCAAGCTGAGCAGTGTTCAACTCCCAGGCCCATTCCAGGTCGCTCTGCAGAAGCTTCATCATTGTATTTCCGGCCCAGGGTGACTTGAGCCAGATATTAATGCGAGGAGGATTTATGCCTACGGCCTTATAAGCCTCGGCTGCCGCGGCCTGTGCTTTGAGACGGTCGGTGGGCTCGGTGGATAGCCCGCTCTTGATCCAATCGGCCCGGACTTCCTCCAGGACGGCCAGATCATCGGGGGAGAGCCTTTCGACCCACTCAGTCGATGACATCTCTAGGAGGCGCCTCCGGTACATACTCGCGCTGCTGTATCACGCGATAAAATCCCTGAGGTAGACTGATGGTGCCGTGCTCTTCGTGGACGAGCCTGGCTCCGGGCTGATAAATCTCCAGATAGCGCTGGCCTTTAGCCGTGAACATCCTGGCAAAATCAGTGGAAATAGCGTGACAGTGACCCGTGACCTCACCATGCTGCAAAATGACACGCTCTTCGCATTTGAGCAGGTTGGTATTTTCAGGCAGCTTATCAATCTTTTGCACCAGCACATCGCCCTGTCTGTAAGTCTCGAGCTGGACAGCACCTGGTGTAGCACGTCGGGTTTTGAGGAGCATAAAGATTCTCGTTCTTGTATGAAAGTAGAAGCCACTGATTTAAGTCTAATAGATTTTGCCCAAATTTCGGGTATGTGAAACTGATAATTGGCGGGGCAAGAGGTCAGACGCGCCACTCTCAGTCATTTTCGGGGAAAAGGCTGTTTAAAAGCTTCACACAGCGTGGGAAGCACCGGGCCAGAGTCAGTGTATGAAATTCATTAAAATGACTGTATTTGTGGGCAAGCAATTGCCCAAAGGTCTCAATCGGTCCGACTCGTCCGCCACTTAGATAATAGGTGAGTGGCCCGCGGTCGACCACAGAAACCGCATCTTTTTCTTCATTATACAAACCGGCAAATGGTTCGCTCAGGGAAGGGCGGCCAAGATATTCATCGATAGCGTGCGCCACTTCATGCTGTACACCGGCTTTTGGAGCGCTGTTAGGCAAAATCTGACCGTGCCGGTAAAAGTGAGAGCCGATGCAAACGCCTTTAGTCGTAAACACTGCACGACAATTTAAAAAAGTGTCGCCCTCCGGATAAGTCGCGGGATGCACGCCGTCAAGGCTGGGATCTGCCCTGGTGACAAATGGTGCAACCAGAACGCGGCAATGATTGACGAGCAAAAAACAGAGAATCGAGCGCGGGTAGACTCGCAAGCCTTCTTTCACCTGTAGCACGCATAAATCCGGCACAGAAGGATCACCGGGGTGGCCAGGCAGGACTGAAACCAGCTTTTCTATCAGAGCTGCTTTGTCCTCAGCCTGACTGCTTATTTTGCCCGCGTCAAACTGTTTTTCGCTTGCTATCAATCGATCGAGTGTGGATAATTCTTCGCCATTAAGCGCAAAAAAGGGGGCTTCAACCACGACCATATTGGCCAATAGTCCGACTATGGCAGTAGCAATATAAAATTTGGCAGATCTGATTGTCACATTAAACGCTTAAGAAGGCATTTCATGGCAATACCCAGCCACGCCAAAATTTATGCCGTTGCCATAAAGTACCTGAGCCTAAGAGCCCGGCGTGAAGTATGATGGCAGAAAGAGCCATTTCTCGGTCCTCTCGCTCAAAACCTTGAGCAGCATGCGGAGTTTGCCATTGCCGCTCTCCAGAGAAGAAGAAGCTAAGCTCATTAAGGTCATCGGCGATGGACACGCCGACGAGTCAAAATGGCTAGCCGCCTGCGCCGCCCTGGGTGAAAAATCACTGGTCAAAACCGAACCGTCTGCCTTAGTGAGCCTGTGGCTGCCGCTAGCAAGAGCAGTGTCGCGCAGACTGATTGCTCTTAATGTTTTGTTTTCGATCGTCGTCTTTATGGTACTTGCCGACCGATTAGGTGCTCTTTTAATCGGAGTCGGAGGCAGCGTTGATTGGGTGACAGTCACAGTCGGATGCGGCCAACGGCTCAGTGCTCTTATAGCCTTTTTTGGCGCCCTGAGCTTCTGGCGGGAATTTACCGCCACTAAAAAAAACACCTGGCTGCCTGTTCTCTGGTGTTTTGCCTCAGCGTTTATACTTGCGGCGGCGGCAGTCGAAGCAAATGCCGCTCTGGCGGCCGTCGCACTTGTATGCCCGGCAAGCGTTTTTGTCATGAGTAAACTAGCTACTTATTTGCGTAACACTTTGCCGCCAACTTTCCGCAAGGATCGCACTTTGATCTATAGCGGCCTGGCCAGCGCTCCCTGCGCCTTTATTATGCTTGGTATTTTAGTTTCAATCCTTTGTGGCACCAGCAGCTCGGTAGATTTGCTGAGCAATTTTAGCTGGGGCACTTACAGCACTCTGTTTTCCTTCCTCATGCTCTCCTGCGCTCTGCCTACCTATGTCAGTACACGGACATCGCGCTCCAACTCAGTCGCATCGAGCCTTGCTTTAAACGCTTTCTACAGTGCACCACTTCTTAGCGGTTTGTTTTTTGCAGCATCAATTACCAGCATCACGCACATGATCGGGCTCTGTAAAGATTCCGGAGCCCTATTTTCAAGTGTCGATCTGGTGACAGGATTAGGCTGCATTATGTCTGCTCCATTTACCAGCCTAGATATATCATTATGGGCGGTGTTTTTTGCGGCCACCGCACTGACAGCAGGCACAACTTATCTGGGCGCCAAACAAAACGGCAGAGCACACCGCCGCAAATTATCCAGGAGTGGCAGACACTGGGAGTTATCGGCCGAGAGCTAAAAGCGCATGTAATGCACCTGCTTATCCAAATATGGGGGGGGCACCCGTGCTAGGATTGGTTTTTCTATGCGCGCAGAGCTGATTGGGATGACTGGGGAGAATAATCGTGGAAGAAGGGCCGGAACCGCAAGAGTTGATGGATCAAGTAGGAGAAAATATCGAATCAAAATCTGGCGAAAAAGAGTCGGCATCCAGTCACCGGCATAGCGCCAACCATATGCGGTCTGCTATCACCGCCGCCATTCTGGCTGTTTTTGCTGCCCTCGGCTCTCTATTATCGGGGCACTCAGCTAATGATGCCATTTTATTGCAGAGCAAGGCCTCCGATCAGTGGTCCTACTATCAGGCAAAAAGTACTAAAGGTCATCTTTACGAAGTCAATAAAACACTTGTCGAAGCTTTTATACAGATCGCTCAGACAAATAAGGGCGCAAGCACCGCAGCAGCTGATAATCAACCTCTTACCGACCTGACCAAAAAAATCGACAGCAAAATGAAAGGCTATGAAAGCGACAAAAAGATTGTCGAAGACAAAGCTACCGAGCTTGAAAAAGATAGCGCTCACGCTTTTGCCGCCCATGAAATGTATTCGTTTGGTGTGGCTTGCTTCCAGATTGGTATAGTTATGGCTTCTGTTTCAATACTTGTAGAGAGCGCTCCCTTGTACATGTTCAGCATCGCCGGCGGTGTCTTAGGCGTGGCCCTTTTAATAGTCGGCTATGTCCGCTAGGTGCATGTTAAAGCCGCCTTTTCATCGAGTGCGATTTTTATGGTATTTTTAAGACCACCATGCCTCTAAATACTTACAAATTTACTCTTGCCATACTGGCCGCCCTGATGGTGACGCTTCCGGCGACCTTTGCCGCACCTGTAACTCCGGCATTTGAGCAGGACCTTGACAAAATAGATGACGTCAATCCTTACGTTATAAAAGCAGTTATAGTCGACGGTTATAAACTGATCCCACGATCTCAGGTCAAAGCTGTAATCAAAACAAAGCCAGGCGATTTTTATCATCGCAAAGACATGGAGCAGGATTTAAAGGCAATTTACAATCTCGGCTATTACAGTCCTGAAAATTTGCATGTAGAAGCGCATACCACCTCAGCCGGCATGGTCATAAATATCCATGTAAAAGAAAATCCTCTATTTAAAAGCATCGCTTTTGAAGGTAATAAAATCGAGCCCACCGCTAAGCTGGAAGAGTTATTTAAAGAGCAACTTTTAAAGCCTCAAAGCTCAACTCAGCTGGCGACCGCTATTAAGAAAATCAACGAAATGTACAAAGCGCAGGGCTATCTGCTAGTCAGTTGCGCCCTGCAAAAAGACGATCCTTCAGGCAAAATTGTCCTGAAAATAGACGAAGGGACGATAAAAGAGATCCAGATCACATGTCCTAGCGAAGAACAAAAATCGATCGTAGACAGCGCTCTCACCCTAAAAGCAGGGGACGTCTACAACGAAAAGAAAATGGCGGCTGATTTAAAAATCGCTTTTAAATTGGGTAAATTCGACAATCTCGAACGTGAGGTAGAAAAGGATAAAAGCGGAGGCTATATAGTGCACATTATTTCTCTTCCTAAAGAGAAAGTGCAAAAAACAGCCGCCGCTCCCATTTTGAAACAAGCAAAGGCCAAATCCACATTGCCGGTTTTAAATAAATTGATTCACTCGCCTCTATACAAAAACATCAAAGCAAACTAGCCATGGCCGCCAGGCAGCACAAACTGACTAGGCGCTTTTACTTCTTTGCTCCTGACACTTTTCACAACGTGCAACCAGACGCGAATATTTCAATTTGAGACCCTGGGCGATACGAGCAACTGTGCCGAAACTCGGCTTGCGCAGACCGCGCTCGAGATTGCTGAGAAAAGCTCTGTCTATGCCCGAGCCTGCGGCCAATTGTTCCTGCGATAAAGCAAGCGACTTACGTCTATCTCGCATCACTTCACCTAAACAGGTATAGAGATGATCATGCTTGCTGTCATTTTTATCGGCCGAACCCTTTTTGGAACTTGCATTTTCGCTTTCATCATCTTCAGCGGCAGCCTCGGGCGAATCATCCAGACTAGATTCTCGTTGTCCCTGATCTTCAGTTGCAACCTCATCCTTATTAATATCGTTGTTGGCGTCAGTATTATCGGCGCCCGTTTCGGCATTGGTAGTGCCTCTGTGACCACTACCAGACTCTGCTCTCTGACCAGCACCCTGGTCGGAGGCTCTATCTGCACTGCTCCCCGTCGTTGGCTGGGACTCAGCCTCTAAATTAGCATCATGAGTATTGATTTGCTTTTCCATTTTGCCCTCCTCTGGCAGCTGTTATGGCCACCCGATGTCGACCATATACGACAAGACGGATGCAAAATCTTGCGGTTCCTTCACATTTATGTGGCTGGCTAACTACATATAATGAAGCGCAGTAAATCAGGGAAAACTTGGATAAATACGAGGTTTACAGCGAAAATCGGGAACTCTTCTGAAGGTACTCAGTCGTAATCCTTACCACTGACCCGACCGCTGACCTGACCACTGACCCGACCACTGACCCGACGGAGGTAAGTAAATATGACTGGGGGCCCGGATAGAAAAGACGAAAGTAGACTGAGAGAGTCCGATTTACAGGACGCCATCGATCGCAGCGACCGCGAGCTAAAACTTATAGCCAACTTTTATCATCAGCACGGTTACAACGACTGTGCCCAAGAAATTTATCAAACGATGTTCAAGATTCGCACCGAACGCAATCAATCCGACGAAAACGCCGAAAGGCAAAACAATCTCTCTGACCGCAACGAAAGCCAAGACTAACAATTACAGCGCTTTTATGGAGCTTGAGGCAGACGATGGAACCCGAACAGCCAATCCCTTTGGCCGGAAGAAAGGCCAAGGGCAAGCCCCTTGTACTTGTTGTCGATGATGATCGCAGTCACCGTAAATTACTTGAGCTTCTTGCCGAGAGACTTGAAATTACAGCTCACCTCACCTCATCCTGCGAGGAAGCCCTCAGTGTTTTAGAGATGTTTTCATTTGATGTTGTCCTTATGGACGTGCGCATGCCGGGCATTGATGGTTTTATGTGCACACAAAAAATCAGGGCACTTTCACCTGAGGCGGAAAAAACACCAATCGTGGCCGTCACAGCCCAGGTGGCGCCAAACGATCGGCAAAAATGCCTTTCAGCCGGAATGGATGATTATTTAGCCAAACCCTTTACCCTGGAACAGCTTCACGACAAGCTAATTTTCTGGCTACAAAAAAAGCAGGAATAACAGCATATACTCTTCGTGGTCGACAAGCCATGGCCTGAGCGCTAACATTAGCAGCTCTATCCTTAAGGTCGGGGTGAAGTCAAGTGCCGCTGGTAAGCAAAATTTTACTGCTAGTGCTGGCCCTCGAGCACTTCTATTTCCTTTATGTCGAGATGTTCCGCTGGACAACCCCAAAAGCGCGCAAGGCTTTTGGCACAACCGAAGAATTTGCCCAGGCATCGAAAGTACTGGCGGCCAATCAAGGTCTGTATAACGGCTTTCTGGCGGCCGGCCTGATTTGGGCGACACTGGCCCCGCTGGATATGGCAAAACCCCTTGCTTTCTTTTTTGCCGGCTGTGTACTGGTGGCGGGCCTTTACGGGGGCGCTACAGCTACCAGGCGCATCTTTGTCATACAGGCGCTACCAGCGGCAGTCACACTGATTGCCACTATTGTCATGAGCTAGACCGCCTCATGCCATAATGTCGGTATACAAAGGCGCGGAAATCCAGGATTGATCCCAATTATGATTATGCTGACAAGAAAAACTATTGCTTCCTTATCGACCCTTTCAACTCTATTGCTGAGCGCAAATTGCGCACGGGCCCAAAGTCCAGGCCCAGGTGACAATTATGCTTCCAGTCTCATCGCCCAAAGCGCCCCCGCAGGACAGATTACCAGTCAGGCTCCCGAGCTAAAACCAGCCATGCCCTCTGCCGGCACGTCCACTAGCGGCAACTCAACAGGATTGCCACAATCGCCGGTGGCCACAGTACCGCCTTCAGCCATTATTGCAACAACTACTCCATCCATAGACGGCTATCATGTGCGCCGTTATCTGGGGGTGGTGCGCGGTGTAAAAGTATTTCAACCGACCATGCGTGAAAATTTTAGAGCCAGTCTTAAAAGCCTGGTGGGTGGCGAGATCGGCTCCTACGCCGAAATGTGCGAAAAAGCAAGGCAACAAGCTTATGACCAGGTCATGGAGCGTTGCACCGCCCTTGGTGCCAATGCCATTCTGGGCTTACGCTTTGACAGCTCTTCCTTTGGTTTGGGATCGGAAATGGGGACTGAGGTAATTTGTTATGGCACGGCCGTACTGGTCGAAGCTGATCACTAGACTACAAATTTATTTCCTATCTGCTTGCACGGCAACCATTGCTCTGGCCGGCCTGGCCGAGACAGGTCAGACGGGAAGTGAATGGATACTCAAACAAAAAGCGGAAGACTCAGGTGATCATACTGTGTATGTATCTCCCGATGCAGTAAAAATTGTTTGCCATACAATGGGTTACGAGATTTTGGCCAAAGGCCCAGACTGGCAAATCCACTGTTATAGACCAGCTACAAAAGAATTTTGGCTGGGTAATCTTGATCAGTTTAACGGCATTATTATGCGCAACCCTTTTGCCCTGCCTCAGATAAATAGCAAAGCCATCGATACTGCCGGCAGCACTACTTATCAGGGTCTCAAATGCACCCGCTACTGGAACAATGCCACTCACCGTCCCATTATTTACGGCGCCGACGACATTGCCGCAAGCGACAAAGCCTGCGAAGTAATCTGCCGTTATTACTACACGCACAAACTAAAAAAAGTACCTCTTTATCGACTGCTCAGAGCCATGGGGACAAAGTCGACTCCAGGTGATAAAGGCTGGCTTGATGCCGATTTAGCAAAAGATTTACGCAATGGTGATCGAATAGCGTTGATTACTCAGTCAGCAAAAAAAATACCTTTCAACGCGCAAGATTTTGACTTTCCTAAAAACTATAAAAGGGTAAAGGAGATCAATCAGGTTTCTTATCCACCCGAGAGAAAAGCAGACCTGGGCGCGCTAATCGACGACCTGGGATTTACTCCTCAGGATAAAGTCAAACCGACCCCAACCAGACGGTAATCAAGAGAAAGAAAGCCCAGCCATTCCAACTATATGAACGTTTATGGCCAATCTTGACAAGCTTCGTGGTGGACGAATATTTCTGCCTATAGGCAATGTCAAGAAGGGCCAAATCCGCAAGTCTCACACTCTCTTCACACAGAGCCTTATGTGGGCTGCTACTATAAGCATCGAGTAAAAATAACTTTTTACTATCCACCAATGGAGTTAAATTCATGAACAGAATAGCGTTGTCTCTCGTTTCTGCTGCTTTCGTTTTGGCCCCCGCTGCATTTGCAGCTGATCCAGCCCCTGCTGCCGCTCCTGCTGCTGCTCCGGCCGCCACAACTGCTGCAGCTCCTGCAAAAACAGCTCACAAAAAGAGCCACCACAAAGCCGCTGCTAAAAAAGCAGCCGCTCCTGCTGCTGACGCAGCCGCTCCTGCCGCCAAGTAATAGGCAAAGCGAGCCTTTCCTTTCAGGAAAAGCAAAATTCAAAGAGGAAAAGCAATTGCTTTTCCTCTTTTTTTATCTTCAAAGATCATGCTTATGGTACCGAGGCGCCGCCGTTTTCGCTTCCAGCACCGGATTTGGTGCTTTCGGTTTTTTCGACAGGATTTTCATTTGATGGTTCTACCCGCCGCAGCCTCTCGGACGGTTCAGGAGTAGGCTGCACCACTGGCTCGGAGCCAGCCTCTCTCGCTTCACGCTCATTGCTTTCTCGGCCGTTCTGACGCTCACGACCGGCATCATCAACACCTGTAGCGGTGCTGGTATCGACAGCAGTGCCGGCATCGGTATTTTCGGCGCTGGATTGATCGGTGGCAGTGGCCGCTCCGTCGGTAACAGGCACATCTTCAGGCGGCGGCGCATCACCCAGAGAGGGACGGCTGGGCTTATTGGCCTGAGGATTGGAAACAAGAGGTTGCGGCATGCCCGATGAAGGTATGTATGGTGCGTCAACACTGGACATATTGATCTTTTCCAGATTTATATCGCTTCTGGCAAAAACAGTAAGGGATGTATTGAGATTGCCAACTGAAGCACTGACTACTTCTCCACCACCGCCCAGATCATTTTTCAACATTTCCGCGTCGGCAGTATTGCCATTTTGAGCAATGATCCGTGTTTTGACAAAAGGCACTTCGGGCTGATCTTTGCCAACACTGGTGATATAGCCGAGTTTACTCAGAGCCCTGGCTACCTTGCTGCCCATTGCCGGATCGCTTGTGGTGTTTATTACACAAACGCTCAAGTTGCGCCTGCTTGCCACCATTTCCTGATCAGGATTGGCCAGACGCAGAGCCAGAGTGCGAGCGTCTGTAGTGGCCACCCAGTCACCGTTACCGGCAAACTGACCGGGCAGCATGACAAACTTAAAAGAAGCCTTTGGAACATTATGCACAAAATTGAGACATTCAAATAATTGCACATCGGACATGTCTGTGTTGATGCTTGCTCTGGCTATTTTGACCAGAGCCGGCACATGAGGCCAGGAGCGTGGATCCATCATTTTGCGCATGGCTGCTTGCAGGAAGATTTGTTGTCTTTGCACGCGGCCAATGTCACCCAAATCATCATGACGATAACGCACAAAACCCATTGATTGATTACCGGTAAGGGTATGGATGCCGGGCTCAAGGTCAATCTTCAGCTTAGCGGTCCAGTCCATATAGCTCATTTTTTTGGGCACTTCAACAGTGACACCACCAAGCTCATTGACCAGTTGCACCAGACCCTGGATATTCATTACTACATAGTGGTCGATACCGACATTGAGAAGGCCGGTAACTGTGGCTTTAGCCAGCTCCGGGCCGCCCAGAGCATTGGCCGAATTTATTTTTTGTATGCCCCATCGTCCGATATAGGCTTCAGTGTCGCGCGGTATATTGAGGACCGAAACCTGCATCTTGAGCGGATTTAGAAAAACGAGCATCATAGTATCGGAGCGACCGTTCAAAGCCACAGGATCGGCTTTGACGTTTTCTCCTCGTCTTTGCGCTTCGTAAACCACGTCAGTGCCCATAAATAGTACCGTCATCGGCTGACTGAGGGTGCCAAAATTAAGGACAAAGGGCGGCTCGACATTAGCGGGAATGGAAATATTTGCCATCTTGCCGATCGGGCGGATCAGGTTAATGATGTTATTCCACTGCCACAAAACCACAAAAATACAGGCGAACAAGGCTAAAGCAGCCAGGGCGATGGACTTGCCATGTTTTCTCAAGATTGTCTCTCCAGCTCCAGCTTGCTCGCCACGACAGACTGGGGTGAAGGCAGCACCAGACTACAGATAAATGCCAGGATCATACCAACGCCACCGACAAGGTAGGGGCTGACCTGACCAAAGGCCCCAAACAAATAACCACCAAGAGCCGGTCCTAATATGCGTCCCAGAGTTGATAGAGACTGACCGACCCCGAGCACACCACCAACGCATTCCTTAGGCGCGAGCTTGGAGAGCATGGCCTGGTTGCAGGGAGTATTAACCCCCGAACCTATGGCCAGAACAGCCATCACGGCATACATAGTGGGCACATTGGGGGCAAATGGTGTAGCTAACAGGCCGAGCGCCAGCAGCGCGGTGCCGACATTGATCATTTTCTTTTCACCGTATTTTTTTGTCACGCGGTGAGCACCCTGTATCAGACATATGCAAACGCCGATCCAGGTAAAAAGGAGACTGTTATCCACAGGGGTAAAATGAAACTTCTGGGTGGTTAACAGCACCACAGTCGCTTCCATATTGGCAAAAGCAAAAGTCGATAGGAAAAATATAGCCAGAGAAGTCTGCAATTTTTTGTTTGCCAGAGTCTGGCCGATGAAATCAGCTCCCACACCATAGCGCTCTTCGCCGGCATGACTGCGCTTTTCCGGCTCCGGCAGCATAAAAAATGTCAGCACCAGATCCAGAATACTGAAGAAGGCGGCGACAAAGCCTACCACTTGCAAGCTATGCTCGGCAAAATAAGTCAGCCCCAGAGCCATCAAAATGTGTTTGCTGGTGAGAAAGCCACCCAGAGCCGGCCCCAATACGAAGCCCACGCCAAAAGCGGCAAAGATAGCACCCATGCCTTTTGAGCGTGTCTCGTCCGTCGTGACGTCAGCGACATATGCCTGCGCCACAGCTATGTTGGCATTGCCGCAACCAGCAACCAGACGAGAAATAAATAAAACAGCCAGTGAAGTCGAAAAGCCCCAAATTATATAACCGATGCATGAGGCCAATAGACTGATCAGCAAAACCGGGCGGCGTCCGACTTTATCGGAAAGGCGACCCCAGAAAGGTGTAAATAGAAACTGCGCAAATGAATAGCTGGCGATTAGTAAACCAACTTGAAAATCAGTGGCATTGAACTGCTGGGCATATGTGGGCATGACCGGGATGATCAGACCAAAACCGAGCAAGTCTATAAAAACAGTAAAAAATAGCAGCAGTAAGAGAGGCTTGCCTTTGGCAGGCTTGGGGCTGACGGCGGGTGTTTCCGGTGATTCCATGGTCTATTTACAACCTGACAAAAGGGGTTGAAAGCTGAGCCAGAGGCCACGGCTGTCTCCAACCCTGAGAGCACTACCCATAAGCAGCAGTCGACAAGGTCAATTATTGCTGCTTTAAAGCATGTGATGCTCTCAATTAAACCGCTTGCGTAACATAGAGCACATGTGTAGCTTTTAAGCTCGCACTATGCTGGTCCTAGAAAGCCGCTATTGGCCTGCCATGGCGCCGGGGACATTAAATTTTGGTCTTCAGATTGCCAAATCAAGTGCCTTAGTCAGCGCTCATATGTGCCGACCAGCTCACCCCAGGCCAGCACCCGCTCCTGCAATGCCTCTTTGATTGCTTTTAGCGAGGGCGATTCGGTGAAGAGAAACCTGGAATCGATAGCAATCACCTGAAAGTGATAGTGGTGGACACCATGACCAGGAGGCGGTGCAGGAGCCATGTAGGCAGCCTTAGAAAGCGAATTTGTACCCATCGAGATACCGGCCGCCCGCGCCTCCTCTGAGAGACCGTTAGCAGTCACATTAGCCGTGGCGATACCGCCCCAGGCGACCGGTATATTGTAAAAAATGCCATGAACAAATGGCTCCGCTTTAGGAGCGTCGGGATCTTCGACAACAAGAAGCACACTCTGGGTACCGGCGGGAAGATTGGCCCAGCGAATCTCGGGGAAGGCCCTGCCATCCGGACCATAGGCTGTCGGTATTGGTTGTCCATTTTGAAAAACAGGACTGCTCACTGTTATTGTTTGCGGCTGATTATTGACTTGTGGCTGTGCCTCAATCAAGTGACTGGCGTCCGAATGCGCTGGACGCAAAAGCTGCCCGATAAAATCAAGTATTTTCATTTATTTCTTCCCTGCCCTGAGCCGACCAAGTCTAGGACCATGGCAAAAATATTTAGTTCCGGTCCGTGGTAAATTTACTGCAAGGACCAACTAATCGGCAAATCCAACCGACCAATGCATCAGGAGCGCTCGCAAAATAATGGCAAAAGTCCTGCTTCTTGAAGACAGTAAAGAAGTTGCCGAGCCGGTGATCTCGTATTTAAAAAATCAAAATTTTAGTGTCGAATGGGTGACTTCAGGCGAAGAAGCTCTTGATCGACTGCGCCTTTATCACTACGATATGGCCATTTTTGACTGGGTGGTTGAAGGCCTGGACGGGCGCTCGGCCTGTGCTCAATACCGCGAAAGCGGCGGCACTCTGCCCATATTGATGTTGACCGGCAAATCAGGCATGCCAGAAAAATTGTCAGGCTTTGATGCCGGGGCCGACGATTATTTGACCAAACCATTTTTATCTGAAGAGCTGCTGGCGAGAGTAAAGGCCCTTTTGCGGAGACCAAAAGAGCTGGTAGCAGAAACCCTGAAAGTAGGATCTCTTAAACTCGATCTCAAAGCTTGCACCTTGCATAAAGATGATGTTGAGATCTCACTGATGCCAAAAGAGTTTTTAGTTTTAGAATTTTTGATGCGCAACAGAAATCGTGTTTTTAGCGCCGAAGAACTATTGGAAAAGCTATGGAGCTCTGAGTCGGACTCAACCGAAGTGGCGGTGCGTAAGTGTTTGACCAGACTGAGGAGCAAAATTGATGGCGATAAAGAAAATGGCTATCTTGTCACGGTCAAAGGTCTGGGATATAAATTAAGCCCTCCCAAAACACATGATTGAATAATGGTGAAAGATTTTGGACCTTTTACCAGTATAAATGCGCCGGTCGACAGAGCCGCGCTCAAGCTGCTAATAGCAGGAACAGTTTTATCATCTTGCCTGGGTGGATTTGCATCCGCCCCGCTTCTAGCCTTGCCTGATTTGACCAAGGCCAGAACACAATTTGAAAACGGCAGCTGGGATGAAACCTTGCAAACCCTTGGCACAGCAAAAGATTTTCAGTCGTGCTTTTTGCGCGGACAAATAAACGATATATTGGGACCACCTCTCGACCAACAGTTAGTCTACACCTGGCAGGATAATCCGGAAGATGCCAGGGCTCTGGCTTTTGCCGGCTATATCAACAGCCACTGGAAAGAATGCCACCAGACAGCATTTGAGCTACTCAAAAAATCCCTGAAGATAGATCCAAAAAACGCTGATACTCACTCGATTTTTGGCAGGTTTCTTTTCAAAACCGGCAAGAAAGCTGAAGGCATGCAAGAAATGCTCTATGCGCGCTCCCTTGCACCGCAATCATTTCTGGTGCTGCACAATCTTGCCGATACTTACATAGATGAGTTGAGCCCGGACAAAGCGCTGGAGCAACTGAACAGTCTGGTCCAATATCATCCAACTATGCCACTGGCCTATTTTTATCGCGCCAGATATTTCGAAGACCGTGGCCAGGTTGTTAAGGCAATGGCCGATTATGACCACGCCTTGCAAATCAACAGGCGCTTCAGGTTAGCGGCTGCATTCAAGGCGGCTTTTTTGCTTCGCAGAGGCGAGTCTGAACAAGCTGCCGCAGCAGCCACAATTGCTCTGCCTCCCTCGACTCAAAATCGTCGAGATTCTATTATTGACAAAGCTCTCAAAACCAGGGCTATTGCTGAAATTGCACTGCATCAAGATGAAAAGGCCGTCGCAGATCTCAATCGCATAATTGGCAAACAGTCACAATTTACCGGTCAAAAACTACAGTCGGACACGATTAAAGATTTGGTCCTTGAGCGAGCAAAAGCATACGAACGGCTCGGGGATTGGTCCAGGGCGGATAAAGACCTGACAATTTTGCAGTCGCAGGGCAAAACCGGATCGGAAATTGAATTTTTAAAAGCAAAGCTTCTCGAAGATAAAAATCAACCAACGGCCGCCTTGCTGCGGTACAACAAGCTTATCAATAGCGGGCTGCCGGCGCCGGAATTTTATCGTGGTCGTGCGAGGGTTTATACCAAGCTGGGCAAGACCAACCTGGCGGAAGCGGATTTAAAAAAAGCACAAAATCTCGAAACGCCGCATTTTTAGAGTTTTTTCTGTAATCTTCTCATTGGTTTAGGCTGGGCAAAACAGGACGGAATTTAAAGCCTTATTCAGGGGCAAACTCAGGGGTTGGTTGGTCGGCGACTATAGAGTCAGCCAACAACTCATCAATTGCCCACTCGACTTGTTTCAATCGTGTGATGAGCATCTGCTATTATAGCTTCCTCTTCTCTGGCCACGCGCGCCTCGTCACCACTTCTACCGGCGATACCGAGAGCTAACCGATAATCCTCTCTGGCATCCAGCCTGGCCTTAAGAGTATCGGCCATGGCCTGACCAAAATGACTGTTTATGTAATCTTCGGTTTGTTCACCGCGTTTAAAAACATCCGCGTGATCTCTTTGCACTTTATCGCACCCAGCCATGGCGTCAGCAAGCGGCTTTAAGCCCTGCGCACGCAATTTCCCTTCTACCGTGGCTTTTACCGCAGGAGTGCCGGAAGACCATTTTTCCAGATCACCTGAAATTTTTTCAACTTGTTCGGGGCTGAGTTTGCTTTGCTCCTGAGCTAATTTAGTCACGGCACTGTTCAAATCACGAGCAGCATCGGATGCACCGGGACTTATCCTATTGGCTTCTTTTGCTACCGCTTCTTGCAGGCCAGTAGCATTTTTATCGGCGGAGGCGATAATGCTTTGAAAATTTTTCAGGGCCGCTTCCTTTTCTTCGGGGGTCTGGGCCTTTCCAAACTGAGTACGGGCTGCTTCCAGCTCTCTTTCGGTATCACCTGCGGAGGCACTGGCTTCAGCAGCGTGCGGGTCGGCCGCCGCTTTGACTGGCTGAGCGCCATCGCCCGCCGCTGCGGCCCTGCCGCCGGAAGCAAGAACAGTCCCACCGTCGTGAATTTCCAGCGGGACAGTTGCCGGGGCTCGGCCAGTTATATCTCGGTCTTGAGCACTAATCGCCGACCGACTTGCAGGGCTGCTCAGGTCGGCATCAGCACGCATTTTGTCAGCCGTGGCAGCGACTTGTTCGGACAGAGCGGCGCTGCCATCACCCGCGCGCGATATATCATGATTGGTAATAACTGCATGCGGAGACGCAACTGATTCAATAGTCATGAAAAAGACCTCTAAGAAAATTTTTGGGTAAAGCTGTAATGGCTGACCTGCAAGTTCACAGCATCAGACTAATGGCGCAATCAGACAGCAACGGGACAAATGATTTAAGTAGAACAAAATTTAGTCGTTTTTGAGACCAGGCAAGCGAAACCAGAAAACACTACCGCCTTCTTTTGAGTCCATAACTCCAATAGAGCCATTATGCGCGAGCACAATGGCTTTGCAGATAGCCAGGCCCAAACCTGTGCCTTTCAGGACTGACTGATCTGTTTTTTCACTTTGTTTAAAACGTTCAAAAATCAAATCTTTTTTGTCCGGCGGCACGCCGCGCCCCTGGTCGATTACGCGGATCTCTATAGAGTCTTCCTTTTTCGATGATTGGATTTCTATCACACTATCATCAGGCGAAAATTTTATGGCATTACTTAATAGATTGACTATTACCGAAAGGATCTTATCGCGGTCACAATAAACAGGAACATTTGTTTTTCCTACGATGAAAGAAATGCCTTTATCCTCAGCCAGCAATGTCACCGTATCGATCGCCAGGTTAATGAGATCATTGGACAGGCCTTTGGAATAAGACAATTCGATAGCACCGGAGTCGAGCTTTTCCATATCGAGCAAAGTGTTGATCATGCCAATCAAACGGCGGACACTGATTTTATTTTTTTGCAAAACTGCACTGGCTCGCTCATCAATTGGTCCATAGGCGCCTTCGAGCAAAAGCGCATAACTCATATCCAAAGCAGTTAGAGGTGATCTGAGGTCATGGCTGACCATGGCTACGACCTCTTGCTTCAGTCTTTCAATTTTTTTGCGCTCAGTTATATCGTGCATGACACAAAAAAACGATCCCTCTTCTTCCACCCAACGCAAGGCCCACTGCACCACACAATCGCTGCCATCGCGGCGAAGCATGGTCACTTCAAAAGGCTTGCATTGATGTTCAGTGGCTTCCAGCATGGCGGCAGCGGTGACGGCATGAGCGGAAGGATTGATCAAAGCAAAAATAGACTGACCGACCAACTCCTGAGCCTTATAATCCCAGAGGTCCAATGCTGCCCTATTGATTCTCTCGATTGCCCCCGATTTATCAAAAGAACAAATTACATCGACGGCATTTTCGGTAAGAGCCAATTCTCTCTCTTTAGCCATGTTTAAAGCATCGGCCATCTGATGAAAGCCGGCATCGATAGCGGCAATTTCATCACCACCGCTGAGCTTTTCCTCAAGAGGCCTATCCTGGCTCAGATTGGCAGCATTTTGCCAGAGTACATTCAGCCGGCGAGTTGTGCCTCTATGAAAAATCACCCCTAGAGCAACAACAATCAATGCGTTAAAAATAACACCTATGAGGATAACATTATTTTGTTGAGCTCTCAATGCCACCTCGCGCTGCCTCTGGGCGGCACTGACCGCATTAGATTTAGCTAAAATAGCGGTACCGATTTTAGATATTTTGCCGGCCATAGCGTTACCAGCAAAAACACTACGCATCAGATCCATACGATCGCCCGTTTTTATCAAAGCTTCCATGCGATCAAAAGTAGCGACAACTTCTTCCACTCCGCCGGCAAATTCCGAAATATCCAACTCCCGGTGCTGGTTGGTAACGGATGCCAGGTCTTTTTGCAGCTTCTGCAAATCAGCGTGGCATTGACGAAATCTTTCTAAGAAGCGCACATCTCTGGTGGCATGATACATGCCCAGACTGGTGCCGGCCTCGAGCATAACCCGCAGCTCGGCATTTACGGCGCTCAACTCATCTTTGGCCCTAAACTCACGCTCGTATTGCACTTCAAGAGCATGTTGCGCCGCCACCAGAGTAGCTATAAAAGCCACTTCAAAAAGGAATGGCACTGTAATCAATAAGATAGCCTTGTGCGATAGTTTTAAGGTCATCCAGTTCCCTGGGGCGTGGCTCAAGGCTCATACTGTTTTGTCGCCTGCATCAGGCAACGCCTTTTTTCAATTTATTCCCGTCTGAACAAATTACAACTATGACGGGACAATAAGAAGACAATTTATTGTCGGCTCGAACATTTGCCACCCGGGCCGCAGACAGGAGGCGGCCATTCAGATAGAGCAAAGATTAAATCTTAACCCTGAGCTACGGGGGCGGGGCATATTGAGACTATCCGCACATTGGATCGCTCTGGCATTAGACAAAACGGCAGACAAAAAGCATGGCTCCCCGTCACTTCAAATCACAGCCTGATAATCGCAAGCTGAAGACCAGCCAAAACTCAGGCGGTCCAGCGGGACCGCTGCCTTTTGCCGACGCTGCTGAAGTCAGCCTTTTTGGTACCAGCACTCATACTGAGATCAGACCGGGGACTATTGAAAGCACGACTTTTCACACTAATAGCAGAAGCACGCCGCCGTCCCCCGAGGAGCTCAAGCTGGGCGACGACTACGAAGTTTTGCAACTACTCGGACAGGGCGGTATGGGCTATGTATACAAAGTAAAAGATAAGAGAAAAAATCAAGTCGTCGCCGTAAAAGTTGTACGCCAGGAATTGACTGCCGACCCCAGAGCTCTAAAGAGATTTGAGCAAGAAGCCGAAGCCGCAATGGGTCTTATCCACCCAAATCTTGTACCCGTGTATGCTCAGGGCATCACTTCCGACGGCGCACCATATCTGGTGATGGAGTATCAAGAAGGCAATCCGCTGGATAAAGTTTTAAAAAGAGAGCACCATCTCAAAGCTGACCGCGCTATCGATATTGCCATGCAAATATGCGACGCTCTGGCCCATGCCCACGGCAAAGGCATTGTGCACCGGGATCTAAAACCAAGCAATATCGTTATGACTAAAGCAATAGACAACAATGATCTGGTACGCCTGGTCGACTTTGGTATAGCTAAAGTCCTGGCCGGTCCGGAATCAAGGCAAACTTTTGAGCTGACAAATACCGGCGACCTTTTTGGCAGTCCCAGTTATATGAGCCCTGAGCAATGCATGGGCTACAATCTCGACGCCCGATCGGATATTTACTCGCTTGGTTGCGTTATGTACGAACT
>Ga0116230_10000678_pt1 | contig 30509 bp, 28 predicted proteins | sample S1TSphfallax_3_FD_88678 | JGI IMG/M metagenome (GOLD analysis project Ga0116230, IMG submission 88678) | Host-associated microbial communities from peat moss isolated from Minnesota, USA - S1T2_Fd - Sphagnum fallax MG | ecosystem: Host-associated > Plants > Peat moss > Unclassified | place... | reverse complement strand
GTTTCGGACAAACCCTTGGCGCGGGCGGTTCGGATGTAGTCGCGGTTGAGTTCTTCGAGCATGGCGGTGCGGACCATCCGTGTGAGAATGGCGGCCAACGAGACGCCCATGGCCGCGGCGGGCAGGACGAGATAGCGCCACCCGTCCGTCCAGAAGGCGACGGAAAACAAGCCCGCGCCCGGACCGGCGCCCGAGACAGGCAGCCAGCCAAAGTCGATCGAAAAAACGAGAATCAGCACCGGGCCAAGCGCGAACGCCGGGACGGAAAGGCCGAAGAGGCTAACCAGGCCGACGGTGTGATCGTGCCATCGGCCACGGCGGGTAGAAGCGAAAACTCCGGCGGGGACCGCGAGCAGCAGGCCGAACAACAGCGCGGCGAGCGTCAGCTCGATGGTGTAGGGGTAGCGCGTCGAGATCAGGTGCAGCACCGAGTCGTTGAGGCGGATGCTGCGGCCAAGATCGCCGTGCAGAACGCCCTGCCAGTAATGCCAATACTGGACGCCGAGCGACTGATCGAGCCTGTACTGGTGGCGCAGCGTGGCCAGATCGGCCGCGGTTGCGCCCTCGCCGAGCATCTGCTCGATGGGGTCGCCGGGGACGAGATGAATGAGGAGGAAGACGAGCGAGACGACGACCCAGACGACGGGGAGGGTGAGGGCCACGCGGGTGAGGATGGATTTCATCGGCTGTAACTACCTTAAATTCTAACGATAGAGCTTCAGCTTGAGCTGGATCGGCGTTAAGATGTGGCTATGGTCACGATCCCGTTGTTTGAATCGATTGTCCAGCCTCGTACACTCGTCGTCGATCCGCCGATGTCGGACAAGGAGTTGGAAAGGCTTTGCCAACTCAGCGACAGCGTTTTGGTCGAGCGGACGAGCGGAGGAGTCATTCGGATGAACCCACCAACGGGCGCGTTTACAAGTGACGGCAACGCTGAGCTAATTCGTCAGCTCCGAAATTGGTGGGCCGTCCACCGCCGGGGCAGAGTCTTCGACTCGAACGCGGGATTCTTTCTTGGCGATGGATCGTTGCTGAGTCCGGATGCCGCCTACGTATCGCCGGAGCAATTGAAAGGGTTGACCAAGGCGGATTTGGCGCGGATGCCGCGGCTTTGCCCGGCGTTTGTGGTGGAGTTGCTTTCGCAGTCGGACAGTCTGGCGGAGACGCGCAAGAAGATGGAGTGCTGGATTGCGAATGGGGCGCAAGTTGCTTGGCTGGTAGACCCGTATCGTCAATGCGTGGAAGTGTATGCGCCGGGAACGGATGCGGCGACGGTGAATTCGGCTTTTGTCCACGGTTCCGGGCCGGTCGAGGGCTTTGTGCTGGATGCGGCCAGCGTCTGGAGCTGTTTCGAGTTGTGAAGTCCAGAACCATCCCGAACTGAATCGATGAGCGAGTATCTGTTTGCTTATGGAACTTTACAGCCGGTCTTTGCGCCGGAGTCGATGGCGGGGCTGGTGGCGCGGCTGACGCCGGTGGGCGAGGGATTTGTGCGCGGGGTGCTCTACGATCTGGGCGAGTTTCCGGGGGCGGTGCTCGAAGCCGGTGCGGCCGGACGAATTTACGGGACGGTGCTGCGGCTGCCGGAGGGCCGGGATGTCTTGCCGGAGTTGGACGCTTACGAGGGGTTTGAACTCGCTTGCCCGAAAGCGAGTTTGTTCACACGATCGACTTGTTCCGTCCAAATGACTGCCGGCGGCATACTCGATTGCTGGATCTACGGTTACAACCGCCCGCTGGACGGTTTGCCGGTATTGGGACAGGGCAGGTACTTGGGGCGACATTCCACATTGGCCCCGTAGACGCTTGGCAGACCCCGCGCCGCGAGTTTGCGAGCTGGCGAAACGGGGAGCGCGGAAACGGGCGAGTGAGGAAACGGGCAAGCACGGGTTGGCCGCGAAAATCCGAGCCGTGAACGGCAATTCCGCGCTTAGCACTTTCGTGCCATTGCTCGTTGATCGCCGGAATGGGACGCTACAGTATGAGAAGTGTGTCTTGAAATAGAAGCTGCCAGTCGCGAACGCAACCTGATCGATCCGGCACGCCCTCGCCGTGCGGCCGCAAGCCCGCGAATGCCGTAGATTTCTTCCCCATCCAGCTTGGGACCGGAGACACGAGTCCAGAACGCCAACCGAGGAAAGGTGGGACCGAAGGATGCTTTTCAATTCCTATCTTTTCCTGTTCGCATTCTTGCCGGTCGCGCTTGTGGGATACGAGATGGCCGGCAAGCTGCACCGGAAAGCGGTCATTGCCTGGCTGGGACTGTGTTCTCTGGTGTTTTACGCCTGGTGGCAGCCGGCGCTGCTGGCGATTCTGGTGGGCTCGATCGCGTTCAATTATCTGGCGGCGGAGCTGATTTCCCGGTCGATCCCCAGCCCGGTCAGTTCGCGGGCATGGCTCTACGTTGCGGTGATTTCGGACATCGCGGTTCTGGCTTACTACAAGTATTTTTTTCCCGCCTTGAACAGCGTCAGCGCCGTCCTGCATCTTGGCCGCCACTGGAACCCGGTGGCGTTGCCGCTGGGAATCTCCTTCTTCACCCTGACGCAGATCGCGTTCCTGGTGGATTTGTACAAGGGCAGCGCGGAAAAACAGGATATTTCGAGCTATGTTCTCTTCGTGACATTCTTTCCGCATCTGATTGCGGGCCCGATCTTGCATCATCGGGAGATCATGCCGCAGTTTCGCAAAGAGCGCTTTGGGGTAGACAAGGCGGACTTCACCGTGGGACTTACGTGGTTCATTCTGGGTCTAGGCAAGAAGGTTCTGATTGCCGACTCGCTCGCCGCGACGGCGAATCCGGTCTTTCAGTCGCACGGGCCGATCGAGGCGGGGGCGGCGTGGCTGGGCGCGGTGGCGTACGCGCTGCAACTCTATTTCGATTTTTCTGGCTACTCGGACATGGCGCTGGGGTTGGCGCGGATGTTCTCGATCGACTTCCCGCTCAATTTCAATTCTCCTTACAAATCGGCGAGTATGATCGAGGCTTGGCAGCGATGGCACATGACGCTGGCGCGCTACATCTTCACCTACATCTACAATCCGCTGCAACGGCGGGTGCTGCAACGCAGGCAGCGGCTGGGCAAAGGGATCACGCGCCAGGACCGCGCCAGGCCGGGGGTGTTCCTCACGGTGGTGGCGCTGCCGCTGATGTTCACACTTTTCGTGGCCGGGGTGTGGCACGGAGCGGGGCTGCAATTCATGGCGTTTGGCCTGCTGCAGGGCTTGTATCTTTCGGTCAATCACGCCTGGCGGCAGTGGAGACGCAGGCCAGGCTCGCGGCAGACCGCCGCCCATCCCGCCATGCACTTCCTCTCCCTGCGGATTTCGATCGCCTTCACCTTCACCTGCACGGTGGTTTCCACGGTGTTTTTCCGCGCCGACTCGATGCGGCAAGCGCTCTCCGTGCTGGGTTCGATGGCCGGTTGGCACGGGGCGGCGGCGCCTGTAGAGCCGTATGCCGATCCTGGGTTCCCGATTCCGGCTCTCCAGTTGCTCAAGGTTGCCGCCGGCTTGCTTGCAGTCTGGACGCTGCCCAATACGCAGCAGATTCTCACCCGCTTCCAACCCTCGCTGGAGCCGCGCGCCTGGGACGACGAGCGTGTGCCGGCACCGATGCGGTGGAAGCCGACAACCGCATGGTCGCTGGGAGTGGCCATGCTCCTGTTTGTCTGCCTGGTGCATCTGGGCCAGGCTTCGACATTTCTCTATTTTCAATTCTGACGGGCGACGGGACGGACAAACTTGACTGCTGGGAACAAGATGGCACTGCTCGAGGACATTGCGCCGGGTCGAGACCTGGGCCGCGATCCGGTGCCGGCCGGCCAGGAAGAGCAGGGCGAGAACCGGCGAGGATTTGGCCGGTATCTGGCCACGATGGGGTTCTGCCTACTGGCGCTCTATTGCCTCCCGTTTTATCTCGTCCGCAGAGCGGACTTCGAGCAATGGAGCAATTCGCCCTACACCGCGCCGCTCAATTACGGTTTTCAACTGACGGGGGAAGACGCGGACGTGGTGCTGTTTGGGGATTCGACCGTGTTGCACGGCGTCGATCCGAGCCGGATGTCGCGCGAGCTTGGCGTCAAGGTCGTCAACCTCCCAAACACGGCCGCGACGCTGCAAGTGACGGACGATCTGCTGTTGCGCCGATACTTGCAAGCCAATCGCCAGCCGCGCCTAATTGTCTTCTATTTCGCCCCCTGGGATATGGATTACCGGCAGACCGAGCTGCCCATTGGAACCTATGAAGGCCGGGAGCTGCTCGCGCATCGGGGAACGGCGGGGGAGATCTTCGCCTACGCGCGGAATCATCTCACGGAAGCTCTCGCCTTTCCGTTCCAGTTTTATCTGGCAAATTCCTCCTGGAGAGCGATTTTTCTTCGCACTTACCGCTATACCGGCGCGGAAGCGGCCCGCACTCACGGCTACTTCCGCAATCCTTCCCCGAAGCCGCTCAGCCCAGGCTGCGAATTTTGGCCATCGACGGTCGATAACATCCGGGTCGATTCGGTGAAGGCGCTGGGACTGCGGTATGGGACGCCGGAGACGAAGATTCTCTATTTCGTGGCGCCGGTTCCGGGCTGCCGCAACGCCTCCCGCGTCGTGGACCGGTCCTGGAACGAACTTCCCGCTGCACCGCCGCGCGAGCTGCCATTGGAGATGTTCGGCGGCGCGACGATGTATCTGCATCCCGCGCCGGAGGCGGTTCCGGCCATCACGGACGCCTTGGTGGAAGCCGTTCGGCCGGTGCTCGCGGAGACTAGACCGGACTGATGGCTCCCTCGGCGGGCTCGACACGGATTTGCCTTATTCGGCGCCCTTCCATCTCGGTTACCGTCATTCTGCGGTTTTCAAAGACGATCGATTCGCCGCCTTTGGGGATTTTGCCGAGGCGCATGAGCAAGAAGCCGGCGAGGGTTTCCACGCCGCCGTCGCGCGGCAGCCGCCACTGCATCTGGGTTTCGAGGTCGCGCAGGTTGACGCTCCCTTCGAGCAGGAGCGCGCCGCTGGCGGTGGTCAGGACGGGCCTGGCCGGATCGTCGAACTCGTCGTCCAGTTCGCCGGTGAGCTGCTCGATCGCGTCTTCGACCGTGACCAGGCCGACGGTCGAGCCGTATTCGTCCACGACGATGGCCATCTGGCGGCGGCGCTGCTGGAATTCGCGGATCAAATCCAAAACCGGCTTGGTTTCGGGGACCATCAGCACGTCGCGCATGATTTGGCTGAGTCGCAATTCGAGAATGGGCGCGGCGCTGGAGCGCGTTCCGGCTGTCCGGCGGAAGTGCATCAGACGAGCAAGGTCCTTGGCGTAGACGACGCCGATGATGTGCTCGGGCCCGCGCGTCTGGTCGTAAACCGGGACGCGGCTGTGCTGGTGGTCGATGACGCTGGCGCTGGCAGCCTCAATGAGAGTGTCGGCGGGCAGCGAGACGATCTTCTGGCGCGGGGTCATGATCTCGCGGACCGGGGTTTCGTCGAGTTCGAGCGCGCGATGGATCAGGCGCTCCTGAAATGGCGGCAGGACGCCCATGCGCCGGGCGGCTGTCGCAATCAGCTTGAGCTCTTCGGGCGAGTGCGCCGACGCCTCCTCGGAGACGGAGACCTGGAAGAGATGCAGGACGACGCGCGCGGAGTTTTGCAGCAGGCGCACGGCGGGGCGCGTGATGGCCATGAAGAACAGCATCGGGCCGGCGACGGCAATGGCCAGGGACTCGGCGCGGCGCAAGGCAAGGGACTTCGGAACCAGTTCGCCGAGCAGGACGTGGAGGTAGGTGATGAGCGAAAACCCGAGGACGACGGCGGCAAAGTGGGCGAAGACGATGGCATGGGGAAGGTTCGCCATCCAGCCCAGGAAAACCTCCGCGGCCACCGGCTCGCCGATCCAGCCGAGGGCCAGCGAGCAGAGGGTGACGCCGAGTTGGACGGCTGGGAGAAAACCGTCCAGGTCGCGCCGCAGGCGGCGGACGGACGCGGCTCCGGGAACGCTGGCGGCGATCATCCGCTCGATGCGGGTGTCGCGCATGGAGACGAGCGCGAACTCGGCGGCCACAAAGAAGCCGTTGGCCAGGATGAGCAAAGCTACGGCGACGATTTGGAGCAGGGGCAGGCCGTGCATGGCGGTCAATTCGGTGGGGCTTTCAAGAGCGCCTCAGGGGTGAGTCTACCATTGCGGGACTTGGAGGCGCGCTTCGCTACGGGCGCTTGCCCCACTTATCCCAAAGGAGCAGGGACAGCAGGAAGGCGTTGCCTTCGGGGGTGATTCGGACTGCGGGCCAGGTTTGAAACGCGGCTCTCAGTTGAATGACGGTGTCCACGACATCGGTCCGGAAAAATGTGGTTCCGGGGTTGTAATCTGCGGAGTGGCGGAGTTCCTGAAGATCCACGAATAACTCTGCGACGAATTGGACGCGCGGATCGTTCTGCGCGATCAGCACACCCTTTCCATTCGGAATATGGATTGTCTGCTTCTGAAAGGCTTTGGCAACTTGGTATATCGCGCCATGGTCGAACCAGCGATAAGCCCGATTGAAGAGATCCGGGGTCAAATTTGGCCCGATCTGCTGCACGGCGTCCCGGATCAGCAGGTGGAAAAGAGCGTAATAGGCCGTTGAGATTGCTCTGCGCAAGCTAGCCTGCCTAGGGCGAGTCCGCTCCCGCCGGGCTAGGTGCTCTGCTTGTTCGAGGAGGTGCTCAGGGAGGGAATTGGCACTCATGACGGCTCGACGAGACGGATGAATGGGTAGTACGGCGAACCGATATCAAAGATTTTCGAGCGCAGTCTGGACCGAAAACGGCGCAATTCCTCTCGGCGCTCCGTCTCTCGATCGAAATTGGCGGAAAAATCCGGTGCCAAAGTCAGAAACACCCGGACCGCCGGATCGCCGACATGGTCGGTATCGAGTTCGAAGCGAATGCCGGTAATGGAGCTGGGGAGTTTTTCGTTCGCCAGCAGTTCTCGCACTTTCCGTTCGTAAGCCTGCTCTTCAGCCGCGTTTTCGGTAGACAGCGCCATGGCAACAGTATAGACCGGTTTGGACTTGCGGTAACTGGCACCGCAGTGCGGATCGGATGCCGGGCGATGCCTCGGAACCAAAGCAGGAGCGGCAACGTATGGACTTTCAGTGGTGGGCGCTTTGGGCCGCAGGGCCGGGTCGCGAGCGATTTCTGGAACGGCAGTAATCGGGGGTAGCAAGTGGCAACGCGGAAGAAAAGTCGCATCTGGTTGTGGATTGCGCTGGTGGTTGTGGTGGTGTTGGCGGGCGCTGGGGCGGGCGTGGCGCATCTGGTCTCCGGGACGAAGCTGGATCCCAACAAGATCGGCAGGGTGACGCGCGGCGACGTGGCGCGGTCCGTGGTGGCGACGGGCAAGATCACGCCGATTACCCAGGTTGAGGTGAAGTCGAAGGCTTCGGGAATCGTGGAAAAGCTGTTTGTGGACATCAACAACGTGGTTCACAAGGGCCAGCCGCTGGCGCAACTGGATCAGCAGGAGATTCTGGATCAGGTGGCGGCGCAGCGGGCGCAACTGGCCTCGACCGAGGCCAATGTGGCCAATTATCAGGCGGCCCTCGAAGAAGACAAGGTCAATGCCGCAGCTCCCGATCTGCCTATGTATAAGGTTACGCTGGATCGCAACACCGAAATGGTCAAGGAAGGCCTGGTACCGCAGCAGTCGCTCGACAATGCCAACCGCGACTATCTGGCCGCCCTGAACAAGCGAGACACGGCCAGGGCGCAGATTGGCGTGGATAACGCAAAACTGAAGCAGGCGAAGGCGCAGGTGGCGCAGAGCGAGGCCAGCCTGAAGCAGTTGGAAGAGCAACTGAGCTATACGACCATCGTCGCTCCCATGGATGGGGTGGTGCTCTCGCGCGACGTGGAGATTGGCGATGCGGTCAGCTCGATCCTGGTGCTGGGCTCGACCGCCACGCTGGTGATGACCGTGGGCGACACAACGCAGGTGTATGTGAAGGGCAAGGTGGACGAGGCGGACATTGCGCATGTCTACCTGGGACAGCCGGCGCGGATCAAGGTGGAGAGCTTCCGGGACCGGTACTTCCAGGGCAAGGTGACCAAGATTTCTCCCATGGGCGTGGAGAAGGACAATGTGACCACCTTTGAAGTGCGCGTCTCGATCAACAATCCGGGCGGCGAACTGAAGGCGCAGATGACGGCCAATGCCGAGATTCTGCTCGACGAGCACAAGAATGTGCTGACCGTGCCGGAGAATGCGGTGGTCTACGACGCCGGAAAGAACGCGTCGGTAGAAGTGCCCGATCCGAAACAGAAGGATGGCACACGCAAGGTTGCGGTGAAGGTTGGGCTCTCGAACGGATCGCTCACCGAAGTGCTGAGCGGCCTCAACGAGGGCCAGCAGGTGGTATTGCAGTAAGCAATCCGTGTCCGGAAATGGACGGTGCTGTGGCGAATCTGGACGGATTGCCAGGCTCTCCGGCACGAGTCGTGGGGGTAAGCGCCTCAGAATGCTCGGTTTGCGGTTCTTGGAGTTTGGCATGGCGTTTGCAAATCGCCAGGTGTGCCGGCAGCGTTAGCGGCAACAGCAGATTCCCACTGGGAATGACAGAAAGACAAGCAAGTGCAAATGCGGAAGCGGCTCCTTCGCTTTGCTCAGGATGACAATATCTTCTGGAACGAAAGAGACTTTTTGGGGAACGCAAAAACTTTCTTGAGGAACGAAATGAAACGTTGGATTGCCACCTCCGCACTTCTTCTGGCGCTGGCCACTCTGCCGGCGTTGGCCGCTGAAGCGACCTTTGAGCGGACGCTCTCCGTCTCCGGCTCGGTCACGCTGCATATCTCAACCGGTTCGGGGTATATCCACATCCGGCCGGGCGCGGACGACAAGATTCACATCTTCGGCCGGGTCAAGTCGAACTGGGGCGGCAGCGAAGACCGTGTGCGGGAGGTTGCTGCGCATCCGCCCATCGAGCAGACCGGGAGCATTGTGCGCGTGGGCGCAAATCTCGACAATCTGCACAACATCTCGATCGACTACGAGGTGCAGGCTCCGGCGCGGACTTACCTGGACGCGAGTTCCGGTTCCGGCGACGTGACGGATGAGGGCGTCGGAGTGAACGCGCGGCTCAATACCGGTTCGGGGACGATTCACGCGACCGGGCTGAAGGACAGCTTCACGGTGGGCACCGGCTCGGGCGATATTTACGCCGAGCAGGTCGGGTCGGGCGACGTCACGGCGCGTACCGGGTCGGGATCGATCGAATTAAAGAACCTGTCGGGCGGGGTAAAGGCCGATACCGGCTCCGGCGACATCAAGCTGAGCGGCCAGCCCAAGGCGGACTGGCGCGTGCGCACCGGCTCGGGCGGCGTGGAGCTATGGGCGGAGCGCTCGCCCTTCACGCTCGACGCCTCGACCGGCTCCGGCGACATCAAGACGGATCGCGAGATGGTCGTCCAGGGCTCGATCGACAAGCATCATGTCTCCGGCAGGATCAATGGCGGCGGACCGATGGTGCGGGTTTCCACGGGTTCGGGCGACATTCGCGTGCATTGATTTTGGAACTGAGGGACTGAGGGACTGAGGGACTCAGGGACTGAGGGACTGAGGGACTGAGGGACTGAGGGGCTCAGGGCCGAAACAGCGAATGGACGCGGGGGCTGGGGGACTGGGCGCCTGTCCTTCAGCCGGTCCCGCAACGGTGTTCCTCGGCGAGGTCTGCAAGCTCCATGGGATGGACCTCGCCCTTTTTTCGCTCAGCAGTTCTGCAATTGCGGTACACCGGGCCGATTTCGGCCGGCAAGACGAGACGCTGAAGGTGGTCGCGCTGGCGACCGGCTACCAAGCCTCGCCGCTGGTTTCAGCGGCCCATACGAACCGATAGGGCCATCCGCGCGCGGCGAGGGCCTGGTTGCAAAAACGATTCACTCCGGATCGTCGACAAACTGCGGGTAGCGTGCGGCCCATTCGGATTTCGGGTAGCGGTGGTGCAGCAGGTCGAAGACCTCGCGCCGCAGGCCGGTGCTGGCCTCCAGATTGCACCCGTTGCGCATGGCGCGGAAGGCGAATCCGAGCATCTCCGCGCCGCGCAAATCCGGTCTTCCGGCCTGCTGCGGATGCGCTTTGACCCAGGCCAGCGCTTCCCGGCCGAAGTACGCCGGAGCGTCGCCGATCTGGCCGAGCGCGGCACTCTCCCGCTGGGCCTGGGCGAACATGGCTGCCGTAACAAACGGCGGCAGATCGAGCTTCGGGACTGGCTGACCCGGCTGCTGCTGGTAGGGCGCGCCGTAATTCGAGCTGCCGGAGAAGTTGTTGCTCGAACCCGGCGCATAGCCCATCTCCGCGCACCACCAGTTGTCGCGATACTCGCTGTAGCCGACGAACCCCTCTTCCCGGCCATCGCCGGCATTCACGTAGGGCCTCACCGACGGGACGCGCATCAGCGCCAGCAGCGCCGCGGCCTTGCGGTCGTCATCCGTCTTCGCCGCGTCGTATGCCGTCACCCACGGCGTCCATCCCTTTTCGCCCGCGATCAGCGCCGGGGTCAGCTTCGCCGCCAGCTCGGGCTTGTCCAGCAGCACGGCGCGGGTCCAGACGGCCATCGCCAGCTCGAACTCCAACTGCGGGGGCAGTTCGCGCTTTTGAACCAGCTCCACCTGCGTCTCCAGCGGCAGCTCTTCGTTGAGCACCGTCGCCGCTTCCGGCGTAAAGCGCTCGCCGGAGTTGACCGGCAGCCCAGCCATCGTCGGACTCTTCGCATTCGGCGGCGTCAGCACGGCGTCCGCATCCGCAACCTCCTGCTCGCCGTCCAGGCTGTCGAAGGCCGGCGTCATCGCGCTCAGGCGGACAAACTCCTCGAGCGTATCGGCGTTGCCGGCGACCAGCGACTGAAAGGCGTTCACCGTGGAGAGCGACTCGTGCTTCTTCAGGTCCGGCAGCAGTTCGGCAAAGAGTTTGCGCGCGGCGGCCCTGTCCGGCGCGAGTCGCAGCCGATGGTAGGCAACCGTGGCCCACGCCGGCGAACTGCGCGGCAACGCCGCCGCGGCCGTCATCAAATCCGGCTCAGGCTTCTCGGCCCGCATCATCGCCGCCGTCAGCCACGCCACGCTCTTGGTCGCCCGCCAGCGCTCCAGCGCGTGTTTGCCGCCGTCCTTGACCATATTCTTGGCGACGAAGACCCAATCCATCAGCTCGCTGCGCCGCGCCGTGTCCATATCCTGGAGGTAAATGCCACGCGAATCGAGATAGCGCAGGTCGATCAGGTCCTGATGCAAATGCGTGTCCGGTTTGGCGATTTCATCGCCGAGCGCCGCCGCGGCCTCATCCGGCGTCACGCGCAGATTCACATAATTCAACAAACGCCGCGCCGGACCGTTGGCATCGGCGCCTGCCCGGATCAGCGCCTGCAACTGCGCCCTCGCCGCCGTCATGCTGGCCGCGTCGAATCCAATATCCGTCTTCGTCAGCCAAGCCTTGCGAACCAGCGTCCGAGCCACCATGTACGCGCCGATCCCATGCCAGGGCGAGTCGCGATCCGCCGCAATGGCCTCAAAGCCGCTCTCCGCCGCGTCCCACTCCGACCGGTAAAAGTGCGCCGCCGCCATCTGGTAAGCGCGATCCTGCTTGAGCCAGAGCGGCGCATTCGCGGCGGCGGGCAGGCGTGCGCGATCGGCTTCCGGCCCGGCGCAGTTCGAGAAGACCGCATTCTGCCCGTTCAGCCAATCGGTCACGGCGGCCTTATCCCCGCCATGCTCCTTCACCCGCGCGTCCAGCGTCAGCACTGCCGTGCGGAAGCCGTCGTCGAGGCAATTCTCGTAGCTCTCCCAATCCTCGCCAGGCACATGCGGGTCGCCCGACGGCACATCGGCCGTCTGGCCCGTAAACCGCTGGACGGCCTGAAACCACACCGCCCATCCGGCCAGATTCGGCGAAGCGTTCGCGCCATCCGAGGCCGAGCCGGCCGAGTCCGCCGGTTTCTCCAGTAGCTGCGCCTTTTCCTCCGCCGTAAACGCCGGCCCCGCAAGCCGACGGTACACTATGGCCAGATTGGCCGCGCCAAACTCCGGCCAGACAATCCCCGGCGAACCCTCGACGAGCGCAGCCCTCGTTGCAGGCAGCTTGCCGACAAACACCGCTTCGGCAAAGAACGGCCCGCAGCTCTCGCCCGTAAGCGCCGCCAATCCCAGCAACGCGCACCCTACCGCCAACCCGCGCCTGCGCATCAGTTTGCACCTCGCAAATCCGCCAAAAACCGCTCGCCATTCACTGCGGAAATCTGCGCCGCCGTCCAGGGCTTCGGCGCAAACAGGTAAATCCGCTTCCCTGCCCGCGAACCCGCGTCGAACCGCTCCAGCTCGTCGGTCGCCAGGCCCACGCTGCCCGCGCAGATCGGCTCGCGCAACGCCCACTGCCCCACATGCTTGCCCAGCCGGAACTCCATCGGCACCGCCGCATCCACCGGCAGCCCACGCAACCAGCCGCGATCCTCAGCGCACCAGCTCACCAGCGCGGTCATGGTGAAAGACTGCCCGCGCGGCAAACCGGCGCGCACCCGCCGCAGCACATCCGCATAAAATTCATGCTGAGAAGCCGTCGCGTCGAAATCCACCTGCAACCCGCGCACATGCGGCAACCCCGCTGCCTTGAGCAGCGCCTCCGCCGTCCGCGCCCGCAACTCCGGCGAATCGGCAAACTCCGGCTCAGCCTCAACGCGAACCACGGCGAGCGCATAGACTCCATCGGGCGTCAAAATCGCCTGCCGCCGCGGCACAATCCGCACATCGCGCCCCAGAAACACGCGCTCGGCCAGAAACGCCACACCCGCTTGCCGCGCATCGAGCTGGCGCAAGTCCTCCGGCTCTTCCCACGCCCACAGCATCACCGGCGGCGCGCCATCGGCAAGCCCTGCGGAGACTGGCGCGGAAGCTGGCCCAGAGCGACGAGCCCCGCTTACCCAGATAGCCGTGACCAAGCCCAGACCGGCAATCGCCGCAATTGGCAACATTCGCATCTGCCAGGAAGCCTCCACTGGCCACCATCTTAGCGTACTTTCTCGCGCGGCAGATGCCTTCTTTCGAAGTCCCCAGACGCCGCGCCAGGCTTGCTGTCACAGCTCGCCAATCCTGGCCAGTTCGCGGCGCAGATCCAGCTCCGCCAGCTTGGACAGCGGCAGCGCCAGAAACAGCCCAATCCGCCGGTCCAGCACGGTATACGCCTCCCGAAAGGCGCGTCCGATTTCCTCCGGCGTCCCTTGCGCCGCCGCTGGATCGGCCACGCCCCAGTGCGCCGTCACCGGCTGCCCCGGCCAGAAAGGGCATACCTCGCCCGCCGCGTTGTCGCAGACGGTGAAGATGAAATGCATCTGCGGTGCGTCAGGAGTCGCAAACTCATCCCACGACTTGCTGCGCAGCCCCTCCGTCGCAATGCCGGCGGCGGCCAGTTGGGCCAGCGCTTCCGGCCGCACCCTCCCCGAAGGATGGCTGCCCGCACTGTACGCGTGGAACCGTCCCGCTCCCTTGCAATTCAAAATTCCCTCTGCCAGAATCGACCGCGCCGAGTTGCCCGTGCAGAGAAACAAGACGTTGTAGTGCGCCATCGAAGCTCCTATTGTTCTCTTGGTTCGGGTCGAGTGGCTACGCGCAGCAGTCCAGGCCGCCGCAGTTTCTCGAGTCAGCCGTCTGCGGCTTGATCGCATATACCTTTACGCTGGCCGCTGCCGCGTTCACGTCAAACTGTGAGAGCAGAGCGGTAAGGTCCTCGTGCAGCGAAGGCTCAGCCGGCGCCGGGCAAGCGGCCTCAACCACCTGGAACGGATTCGAGGTATCCATCGCCGGCGAGCAGCACCCCGCCTGGTTCTCGACCTTCGCGTAGGCGTTCAGGTCCGCACCGCTATCGACGATCTCGATGTGCTCAAAGCCAGCAGCGATGAGCCCGCTCCTGTAGTCGTCAATCCTGATGGCTCCTGCTATGCAACCGACATAAGCAGCCATGCTCTGCGCTACCGCTTCGGGAAGTTCATGCTTGAGTGCGATATCGCTGACGGCGACCCTTCCCCCCGGCTTCAGAACGCGAGCAATCTCGCGGAAGACGGCAGGCTTATCGGGAGCAAGGTTCAGCACGCAGTTCGAGATGACGCAATCGACCGATGCATCGGGGAGCGGAATCCGGTCGATCGTGGATTGGTAGAACTCGACATTGGTGTAGCCGCCGGCCTGAGCATTCGCCCGAGCGCGCTCGATCATGGCCGTGGTCATGTCGATTCCAATGGCGCGTCCCGTTGGCCCGACCATCCTGGCTGCCAGGAACACATCGAGACCTCCGCCTGAACCAAGATCGACGACCACTTCCCCAGGCCGGAGATGCGCCGTTGCCGTCGGGTTTCCACAGGAAAGGCCCATGTTGGCCTCGGCAGGAATCGAGGTCAGCTCCTCAGCCGTATAGCCGAAGGCCTCTGCGACGGCCTGCACGCCTGCGTGACGGTTCGACAGTGTGCTTTCCGCCACTGACCCATACTTCGACTTCACCGAATCCAACAGTTGCTCCGACATATTGCCTCCTCATATCTGCTTAGGCGACTATATTCCTTGCAATCGCATTCGTCAAGGCGTATACATTGAGGTATGGCGAAACGAACATTCAATGTCGAGCGATTCTTCCAGGCTCTTGGCGACAACACACGGCTGCGCCTGCTGAACCTGATGGGCGACCGGGAGATTTGCGTCTGCTACTTCGTCGAGATTCTCGGCGGACCCCAGCCGAAAATTTCCAGGCACCTCGCCTACCTGCGCAGCGCGGGCATCGTCGCGGCACGGCGCGAAGGCAAGTGGATGCACTATCGGATCGTGATGCCACCCCATATTGGAGCGGCTCAAATCCTGAAGCAAACGCTGGGCTGGCTCAAGGAAGATAAGGCGATGCAGTCTGACCGGGCGCGACTCGCGAAGGCTTGCTGTTCTCCTTCCAGGTACGCCCTGCTTGACGGCGCACCACTTCCCACAACGCTTCAGGAATCATCCTGCGAGGCCTGCTGATGTCCACCGCTCCTTTTACGCAAGGGCAGATTTGCGCTCCTGCGGCCCGCAAGAGGCTCTCGTTTCTCGATCGCTTCCTCACGCTTTGGATCTTTCTCGCAATGGCGATTGGTGTCGCTATTGGGCACTTCGTTCCATCGACTGCCGGAGTCGTCAACCGCTTCCAGACAGGCACAACGAATATCCCGATCGCCATCGGTCTCATCGTCATGATGTTTCCGCCATTGGCAAAGGTGCGATACGAGAAACTCGGCGAAGTCTTCCGCAACAAGCGCGTTCTCGGTCTGTCGCTCGTGCAGAACTGGCTCATCGGACCCGTGCTCATGTTCCTGCTCGCCATCTTGTTCCTGCGCGGTGAACCGGCTTACATGCGCGGCCTGATCTTGATCGGCATCGCGCGCTGTATCGCAATGGTGCTGGTTTGGAACGAGCTGGCGGAAGGCGATACGGACTACGTGGCTGGCCTGGTCGCCATCAATAGCGTCTTTCAGGTTCTCTTTTACAGCGTCTATGCCTGGGCGTTTCTGACCGTGCTTCCGAAATGGTTTGGATTGGAGGGCAGCGCTGTCCAGATCGGCATCGGCCAGATTGCCGAGAGTGTTGGCATTTATCTCGGCATCCCCTTCGCGGCCGGGTTTATCACACGCTTCGTGCTGATCCATTTGAAATCCGAGGAATGGTATCGGAATCGCTTCATTCCGCGGATCAGCCCGCTGACTCTTTTCGCTCTGCTCTTTACGATCCTTGTCATGTTTTCGTTGAAGGGCGATCTCATCGTCCGTCTCCCGCTGGACGTCGTCAAGATCGCAATCCCGCTCGTCATCTACTTCCTCATCATGTTCCTCGTGAGCTTTTGGATGGGCAAAAAGCTGGGCGCCAACTACGCACAGTCGGCGACACTCTCGTTCACGGCCGCCGGGAACAACTTCGAGTTGGCGATTGCAGTTTCCGTTGCAGTCTTCGGTTTGAACTCGGGCGAAGCGTTCGTGGGCGTTGTTGGGCCATTGATCGAGGTTCCAGCGCTCATCGGGCTGGTTAACGTCGCTTTCTGGATAAGGAAACGATACTTTGAGTTAGACATTAAGGGAGTGCGAGCGAGCCCGATTGCGCTTGCTCCATAGCTGAAGGAAAGCCTTCGTTCCGGATGCCTCCGCTTGCACGCCCTAGTGCTGCGAAGACGAAAGTACTTCCGCATCCGAGCAAATGCTTGTTTGGGCCGAATACGGAAGCATCCTTCACGTTCCGGTTTTGTGGACCTGGGAAATCCTGAACTCGGTAAGCCGGTGCGTTCAACCCTTTTTTTCAGGAGAGCGACCCGACCATCATCGGCCTGGAAGCCACAATCACGCCCGGCGCACAGCCGACAATCCTGAAGCTGACCCCGACTCGGGTCGTCGCAGTCGACCACTCGCCTATCAAGACGGTTTGCGGTATGGCGCCAGTCTGTTACCCCGTGTACAACCTGTACGGCCGCGAATCCACCTATGCGGCCTCGATTTCTCCGGTGGGAGCCAGAATAAGTCTCTTTCCTCGGATGCGGCTCCAGCCGAGCTTCGAAACGGACATGGGCATAGTCTTCTCCACGAGGGATATGCCCATCGACGACTCAGCTAAGTTGAATTACATGTTTTCATTTGGCCCCGGCATTCAGCTATTCTCGTTCCACAACACTGCGGCCAGGCTTGAGTACGTTTATCGGCACATCTCAAACGCGGGCTCCGGCGAGTTGAATCCGGGCGTGGACCAGGGAGTTTTTCGGCTGACCCTAAGCAAGATCCTTCACTAGGCACCGGCGTGCAGCGAAACCTGCGCGATTGAAGCCTTGGGCAGGTCGGCTAAGATACGGTTGAGGTCACCGTTCCCGTGAAGAAAACCGCTTCCTTTCTCGTTCTCGCCCTTGCCGTCTCCGCTGTAGTCTCCGCAATCGCGCAAGCCCCCGCCGATCTCGTCGAAACCGGCACGCTCGGCAAAGCGCCCTACCGCATCGACATGCCCGAAAAGTGGAACGGCGTTCTGCTCATCTACTACCACGGCTATTCGGAAGTCCCGGTCACGTTCGAGAAAGACAAGCCCAACGCCATGGGCCAGGGATTCGCGGCAGCGGGATTTGAAGTGGCGCAGTCGGGCTATTCCGTCACCGGATTTGCGCTGGAGCAGGCCATTCCCGAAACGGAGGCGTTGCGCGAATACGCAATCGCCAGAAACGGCCAGCCCAGGGAGACCTACGTCCTCGGCCACTCCATGGGCGGCGAGTTGACCATGATGACCATCGAAAGCTACCCCAACCGCTACGACGGCGCATTGCCGCTCTGCGGCTTGCTCGAGCCGAGCACCTGGGCGATCGGCAAAGGCTCCGCCCTCCGCGCGGCCTTCGACTACTACTACCCCGGCTTGCTGCCCGGCCCGGCTGGTATCCCCGCCGGCGCGCCGCTGGACGGGCAAGTCGCCCAGAAAGTGCTCAAAGCGCTGCCCACGAACCCCAAAGGCATGGCCGAGCTGATGGCGCTCGGCCGCTATAAGACCGCCGAAGACCTGGCGGACGGCGTAGTCTTCGGCACCTACGTCGGGCGCGATCTGGAACAGAAGATCGGCGCGCCCATCGTCGACAATCGCAACTTCATTTACGCCGGCGGCGACGACGACAACGCACTCAACGACGGCGTAAAGCGCTACACCGCCTCCGACGCCGCGCTGGCCTGGCTCAAGACCTGGTACACCCCCACCGGCGTACTGCTCAAGCCGACGCTCGCCGTCCACACCACCTACGACCCCATCATTCCCGCCGACAGCGTACGCCTCTACGCCGACCAGGTGCAGCGCGCCGGGTCGAGCACCAACTTCGTCCAGCAGTATGTGAAGCACGACGGCCACTGCCACATCTCCGGGCCGGAGACGGCCAAGGCGCTCGAAGAACTGATCCAGTGGAAGCGCACCGGTAAGCGCCCGGAAGGCGGCGCGGTGCCCGTCGCCAAACCCGAGTGACCGCGGAACGCGCACATTGCGCCGTGCGCCGCAAACACTGCGCAGTGCGTTGCGGGGATTGCGCAGTGTCGCGCGATCATTGCGCCGCGCTTCGCACCGATTGCGAAACGCCGCGGTCTATTTTTTCTCGCCGGCCAGCCAGAACTCGTAGCGCGCGCGATTTTCGTCCGGCCGGACGGTAATCGGCTCGTCCAAATGCAGGACCGGGTCGCCCTCGCCGTACTTCGGCCAGTTCGGCAGACCGGGGCCGTTCGGGTCGCCGGTCTTGGCGAAATTGGTCCAATAACTCATCATTTCTTCGCTCAATTTGCGATCTTCCGGCCGCCAAACCGAGCCGGGACGTGTGTCCAGCGTGCCGAAAACGTACTCGATATCGTCCGAATGGAAGGCATACGAGCCGGGGTGAAACTTGCTCGGGGGCGACGCTAAGTCCATCTTATAGCGATAGATATCCTTGTCTCCGGTCTGGCGGTCGATCTCCATCCACTTCCAGGTGCCGAAGGCGATGAAGGCGTCGCCGCCAAAGTCGGCGGCCGAGCGCTGCGCTTCCGCGTCCGTATCGCCGGGGTAGAGCTTGAGAAATTCCGCCGTCCGGTCCGGAAAACGTTCGGCGGCCATCGCCTTCCACTTTTCGGCCGTCATGCCGTTGGCCAGGTACGAGCCTTCATCGCGGTTAAACCCCGCCAAAAGAGGAATATGCGCCTGCTTCCCCGCCAGATAAATATCTTCAACCGGCTCAGTGAGAAACTTGCCGTCGATGACCGGGCCAACGTGCGCCGCATCCTTCTCGCGCGCGGCGGCGATCAGCTTGTCGGCGGGAATTGCGCGCATTTCGGCTAGTGAGTTCGCGCCCAGCTTGTTGAGCCACGCCTCATTCCGGGCGCCGGCTTCGGCGAGCGAATTGGCGACGATGCCGCCGTGGGTGAGCGCGCCGCCGCTCTCGCCGATCGCCTTTTGAAAAAGCCCCTGCGCGGAGGGCGCGGCCATCAGCGTGCTCACCGCGAACGAGCCGGCGGACTCGCCGAAGATGGTCACGTTTGCGGGATCGCCGCCAAAACCGGCGATATTGCGCTTGACCCATTCCAGCGCGGCGACCATGTCCATCATGCCGTAGTTGCCGCTGCTGCCGCCCTGCTCTTTGGCCAGCTCCGGCAGCGCCATAAAGCCGAAGACGCCCAGCCGGTAATTGATGGTGACCAGCACCACGCCTTTGAGCGGAAGGAAATCGCCGTTGTGGCGCGGCTCCGAGCCGGAGCCGCCGGAATAGCCGCCGCCGTGAATCCAGAACATGACGGGCAGCTTCGCTTCCGATTTGGCGCTTGCCGGAGCATAAACGTTCAGGTAAAGGCAGTCTTCCGAGCCGGGATCGTCGGGGGTGGCTGCGTCCTGAAAGCTCATGTCGGGAAAGGAGTTGGTCTGCCAGCAGTGATGGCCGTACTTGGTCGCGTCGAGCTTGCCCTTCCATTTCAGCGCGGGCTGCGGAGCCTTCCAGCGCAGGTCTCCAACTGGCGGCGCGGCGTAGGGAATGCCCTGAAAGGCGCGGACCTTGCCGTCGTTGATCGTCTTGCCCTGAATTTTGCCGTCTTCCGTCTTGACCGTCAGCGGATCGGCCTTGACGGCCACGCCCAGCGAGAGAACCGCCAGCGACAACCCGAATATCCTCAACAACAACCTGCCTGCAAGCATGGATGAATCCCCCGCGAAAACCATACAGCACCGGGGACTGGCGGGGCTAGTAATGATTTGTAACGGGAGCTACGAGAGTTCGCGCGGGGTGTTTTCGGGAAAGAGTCTCGGGTCGAAATCGAATGGCTCAACATTGCGCAGGGAAACATGATCCCAGAATCCCAAAGCGTCAGGATAGAGTACGACGTTCCAGGCAGCGGCAACCGCCGATGGGACAACCAGAGCCATCGGCGCTCCATTGCCTGGCGGCAATCCCCAATTTCCCATCGCGAATCGTCGTTCAGCCTCCCGCATATCGGGAATCAGCAGGATGATGCCACCTTTCAGGATCGGCTGCCGAGCCGGCTCCCGAGAGGTCTGCGTAGCGCATCCGTGTAATCCGATACAGCCGTAGTGCCGACTCGAAGAGTCCGTCCGGGATGGCCGGCGGTCGCTTCAAGCGTAAATACCGTGCTCAATTCGAGTGAACAGAGGTTCGAGCGACTGAGGGTCGTAGCCTGTTTCCTGGGCTACCTGCAACGGAGCCTTGCCCCCCAAGGACTCATTCGGAACTGAAAGCCAGATCGATGCCTTGCGCTCCTCGCCGAAGACATCCACGGCTCGCGCGACCAATGCCTTGTAATTGGCGAGTTTGGCGGCAGATTGTTCCGTCTGTTTTGCTGAGTCAATTTCCGTATATGGATTCGAGGCACCTATTTCCTCTGCTGGTGGATCAGCCTTGTCGAAAGTGCGCAGGGTCTCAAGAATCGCGCCCCGGATTCGTAGCTTGGCGAAGCTGCGAAAATCGACATACACGGTGGAGTCGAATTTCTCGATTGCCTCCCTTAACCCCTCCACTCCGGCGGAAAATAGCACGTCGATATCGACGTGGTGCGGTAGGCGCTCGTGAATCCGCCGAGCGAGGAAATGCACCATTGGCAGGTGCTCTTTCAGCTCCGGCTCCTGCTCCGCGGTTATGGTATGTCGAGGAAGGCTTCCGGTAACGTCCATTTTCGACGTCAAACCTGAGGGAACCGCCGCAGCTTCTGGCACATGATCGCTCTTCACCATAGCTGATTCTCTCACCGGATGGTCGGCCGCGCAAGAATGCTTTGTGCCGGGTGGAGCGCTGCCCATTCCGATTCGATCAAAGCAGTTCTGGTCCGAACAAATCCGCCATGGTTTCGCGGCGGCGGATGAGCCTGGCCTCTGTGCCTTGTAGCAGCACTTCTGCGGGCCTGGGCCTGGTGTTGTAGTTGGAGCTTTGCACCATGCCATAGGCTCCGGCGTCGAGGATGGCGACCAGATCGCCGGGTTCGAGCGGGGAAATCCTGCGGTCCCGTGCGAAGAAATCTCCGGTTTCGCAGACCGGGCCGACGATATCCGCCGTCATCGCGCGGCCGGGGCGGGGCGAGACGGCGACGATCTCGTGATGGGCCTGGTAGAGCGCGGGGCGGATCAGGTCGTTCATGGCTGCGTCTACGATGACAAAGGTCTTCTTGCCGTTGCGCTTCACGTAGAGAACGCGCGTGACGAGCGCTCCGGCCTGGGCGACGAGGAAGCGGCCGGGTTCGAGGAGCAACTTTACATCTAAACCCTTGAGCGAGGCCTCGACGGCTGCGGCGTATTCGGCGACCTTGGCCCGCGGGTCGAAATTGCCGTTGCCGCCGGCCGTCAGGTCATAGTCGATTCCGAGGCCGCCGCCGGCGTCGACGGACTGGATGGGGATGCCGTCTTTGGCCAGTTCACGGACGAGTTTGGCGACGCGGTCGATGGCCGCGCCAAAGGGCTCGGCGGAGCGAATCTGGGAGCCGATGTGGACGCTGACGCCGTAGGCCGCGAGCCAGCGATTGCATTTGACCTCGTTGTAGATGCGCCGCGCCTGGCGGATGTCGATGCCGAACTTGTGCTCGCGCAGGCCGGTGGAGATGTAGGGGTGGGTTTCGGCGAAGACGTCCGGGTTGACGCGCAGGGCGAAGCGGGCTTTGCGCTTCTTCTTAGCGGCGCGGGCGGCGAGCAGCGTCAGTTCCGCTTCGCTCTCGACATTGAAGGCGAGGATTTTGGCGTCGAGGGCGAGGTCGATTTCGTCGGCGGTTTTGCCGACGCCGGAGAAAACGACGCGGCCGGCGGCTTCCGGCGCGGCCGTGAGTACGCGCTGCAATTCACCGCCGGAGACGATGTCGAACCCGGCGCCGCGGCCGGCCAGCAGCTTCAAGACGGCAAGCGACGAGTTGGCCTTGACCGCGTAACAGACCAGATGCGGACGGTTGGCCAACGCCTGCTGGAAGAGCGCCAGCCGCTCCAGAATCTGGTCCGCGCTGTAGAGGTAGAGCGGCGTTCCGAACTGCCCGGCGAGGACGGCGAGCGAGTGAGGGCCGCATGCGAGCGGCGCATCGGCCGCCGGATACAGAAACGGGCGGGCGGAGTTGGAGGAGGAACGATTCGACAAGTTGGCAGCCTGCAAGAAGAAGTCTTCTTGCAGGCTAGCAGATGAAGAACCTTAGGGCTGCGGCGGAACGTTCGGCATTTGACCGAGCGGCGTCGCGGCTACCGGCTCCTCCGGCAGACCGATCCAGAAAGCAACATAGGCGATCTCGGGAATCGGGCACAAGAAGATTCCAGCCACCACGGCCAGACCGCGCAGCAGGCCGATATCCCAGCCATAAGCGCGAGCCAGCGCCGCGCAGACGCCGGCAATTTGCCGTCCGAAGAGCGGGCGCACCAGGCGCGGGACGTAAGCCGGAAATCCGGTGGGCGAAAAGCCGGCGTTGGCAAAACCGGCAACGGCCGTTCCACAGGCGGAACAAAAGCGGGCTGCGGGCGGCAAAGCATTTCCACAACTGCTGCAGTAGGCGGTCATAATCGATTCTCCACTTGGCTGAACTTACCGGCGTGGTGAGATACGTTTGCGAGAGAGCGTAGGTTCCATGGGGAAATTGCCGAAGTTTACTGCTCGCGATAGGGCGACTTGAGATAGCGGCGGGCGAGATCGCCTTGGGTGGTGCTGGAGCCGTTTGGCTCGTTGGCGATGGCCCATTGGTAGTCCTGTACGGCCAGATTGCGCTGGTTGTTCAGATCGCGGGCTTTGCCGGCGGATACCAGCGAGCGGCGCTTGAGTTCCGCGCCCGCGCCGGGGGCGAAGGCGGCCTGTTCATAGGCCTGGGCGGATTCGGCGAAGTGGCGCTGGCCGTAGAGCGCCTCGCCGAGGCCGAATTCGGCCAATTCGAGATGCGGTGAAGGAAAAAAGCCGGGCTTGCGCGCCTCGGTTAGAAGCGTCTCATAGGCCGCGGCGGCTGCCATGCCTTCGCCGGCGTCCTTGCGCAGATTTGCTTCTTCCAAGGCGAAGAGAAAGTCGTGCGGGTACTTCGCTTCCAGTTTGCGCACGACCGCAATGCCCTCCTTGTACTTGCCTTCCCGGCGCAGGAACAGCGCGATGACCGTGCCGGCTTCGGTCGAGGTCATGGGTCCGCGAGCGAAGTCGTCCTGGAGCATCTCCATGCCGCGGATCTTCGAGCCGGTGATGCCGGCGAATCCGAAGAAGAATTTGAAGGCCCAGGGCAGCGCGCCGATCACGTATTGGTAGGTGCCGACGACGAGCTTTGCGTCCACGTAATCGGGGTCGATCTGGAGGACTTTGGCCTCGTCCGAGTGCGCCTGGAGGGCGAGGTGAAAGGCGGCGTTGAAGCTGCGCTCGACCATGGCCATGTAGGCGGCGCGGAGGCTGCGGGCCCACCCGCGGGCGTAGAGCGCATCGACATCTTGCGGATTCCTGCTTAGGCGGGCTTCGGCGTCATGCTCGACCTGGTCTTCCAGGCCAAAGATGCGGTCGCGCACTGCTGGGTCTTCGGGAGTGGGGTGCTTGCCGGTGAGGAAACCGTCGTTGGCGTAGAAGGTGGTGTCGAGCAGGTCTTGCCGGTAAAGCTCCTCGAAGACGCGGGCCTCGAGCAGAAATGCGGCCGCGCTGGGGTCGCCGGGGTGCGAAGCGCGCAGTTTTTCGAGATCGGCGATGCAGGCCGGGTAATCGAGGTCGTAAAAACGCCGATAGGCCTCCTCGACCAGCGGATCGTCACGGAGAGCGTTGCCGTGGACCTGCTGCGCGACGGCCGAGGCGGATGACAGGACAGCCAAAACGCCGGCGCCGAGGGCAAGGCAGGCGGCAGCCGATCCGCGATGGAGCGATAGTTGACCTTGCGGGACCTGACTCTGCATGCGGCCTCCTGGGAAGGGGATCGGGGTTACGGGATCAGCCGATGCGTCCGAATGCTTGCGAATCGTCTCCCAATTTCATCCTAACCGCCGCTTCCACCCTCCTCCCAAAGCGAAAACTGGGGGAAGGCCGGAGCCATCGAGGGCGGAATCGGAAGCACAGTTCCTGCTCGAACGCGCCTCACGGTGGCTCGCGGAAGGAAAAAAGAAGAATTTTGTCAGCCGCCGCGCCATGGGTGTGGAAAGTCACGTCGCTCTGCGCATGGTTCCGGCTGTTGCGAAATGAGTCAACACGGGAAGCTCCTCTGCGGAAAGGACTTACCTGAGCCGAGGCTTGCGTTAACTGTGCCGGTATTAACTGATGAGTAACCTGCCGAGCGCCGATCCGAGGCGGGAACAAGACGGCCGGACTTGAGCAAGATTGGCCGTAAAATGCCTCAAATCTTTGACTTGAGATTCGATCCCCAGTAGACTTGCGAGAGTTGCCTATGACGACAAACACAGTATGCAATCCAAGCAGCCGTCCTCGTGCCTTTACCCTCGCCGCTCTTGCGCTGCTGGTAACGGTTTCCGGCGTCCCGGCGAACGGCGCCGAGCGTCCGCACGACAAAATCGACCCGCACGCGCCCAAGGCGCACAAGTGGACGCAGGTTGGAAGAGCCTCATGGTACGGTCGCCGCTTCCAAGGGCGGCGCACGGCCAGCGGCGAAGCCTTCGACCTGAACATGCTCACCTGCGCGCACCGGACGCTGCCGATCGGCACGTTGCTGCGGGTGACCAACCTGCGCAACCGGCGCTCGATCATGGTGCGGGTCAACGACCGCGGGCCGGTGCCTACCGGGCTGATTGTGGACTTATCGTTCCGCGCGGCTAAGTCTCTCGGATTCAACGGGCGCGGCAACGAACGTGTGCGCCTGGAAAAGATCGAGGGGGCGGAGTCGGCGCAACTGAACTGGCCGGACCTGGGACGGCCGGAAGACCCGGCGGCGTCGCGTTAGAAGATTCTTATCCCAAGGCAGGGTTTGGTCCGTGGTACAGTGAGTTTCGATGACGAACTCCGACTCTGTGCCCACTCCGGGTAGCCGTGTTCCAGCCGATTCGCCTCTGGAACTGGCAAAAAAACATCTGATAGTCGCTCTGGATGTGCCAACGGCCGAGGCGGCGCTGGCGCTGGCGGGACAGCTCGAAGACCATTGCCAGTGGTTCAAGGTGGGGCTGGAGCTTTACATCGCGGCGGGAGGCGGGATCGTGGAGACGCTGGTGAACCGCGGGCACTCGATCTTTCTCGATCTCAAGTTGCATGACATTCCCAACACGGTGGCGGGTGCGGTGCGCTCGGCGGCATCGCTCGGAGCCAGTATGCTCACCGTGCATGCGGCGGGCGGGCCGGCCATGCTGCGCGCGGCGCAAGAAGCCGCGGCGGGAGTGGCATCGGCCCCGCAACTGCTGGCCGTAACGGTGCTGACTAGCATGGACCGGGTGCAGCTCGAGGCGATCGGCGTAGGCAATGAGCCGGCGGATCAGGTGGCGCTGCTGGCGAGGCTGGGTCTCGATGCCGGAATTCGCGGCTTCGTTTGCTCTCCTGAGGAGGCCGCGGCCTTGCGCGCGCTCACAGGACCGGAGGGTGTGCTGGTGACGCCGGGCATTCGCCCGGAGGGTGCGCATCCCGGCGACCAAAAGAGGATTGCCACGCCCACCTTCGCTCTGGAGCGGGGAGCGAATTATCTGGTGGTGGGAAGACCTATCACGCAGGCTGCCAACCCAGCGATGGCGGCGGAGGCGATCCTGTTGGAGATTGCCGAAGCGCTGGCGCCGAGGGAGTGACGCAGTGGGAAGTGGGGAGTGCGAAAGGCAAAGGCAAGAACAAAAGCAGCTCCTTCGCTTCGCTCAGGATGACAAACCGTTTCTCACACTCTAACTCCGCACTTCGCACTTCACACTCACACTTCGCACTTCACACTCACACTTCGCACTCACACTCGCACTTGCACTTCACACTCGCATTTCAGACTCACACGCTTACATCGCGCCTTTGCCCCAAAGCACGGCCGGAATGGTTCCGACGAGGATCTTCAGGTCGAGCAACAGGGACCACTTATCGATATATTCGAGATCCTGGCGGATCCAGTTATCGAAGTCGACATTGCTGCGCCCGCTCATCTGCCAGATGCAGGTAATTCCGGGGAGTACGCTGAAACGCCGCAGTTGCGAGTAATCTTCGATCTTGAGCACGTCGCGCACGGTGAGCGGCCTTGGGCCTACCAGCGACATATCGCCGGTGATGACATTCCAAAGCTGCGGCAATTCGTCGATGGAAGTCTTACGGAGAAACGCTCCGATTTTTGTAACGCGCGGATCCTGCTTGATCTTGAAGGCGGGGCCGTTGATCTCGTTCTTATGTTCGAGTTGCGCCTGCAGCACTTCGGCATTGACGACCATGGTGCGCAGCTTGAAGATGCGAAAGCGGCGGCGATGCAATCCGTAGCGGTCCTGCACGAAGAAGATCGGTCCGGGGCTGGTGATCTTGATGGCGATCGCGGCCACAACCAGAATCGGCAGCGTGAGCAGCAACAGGGTTCCGGCGCCGAGGATGTCGATGGCGCGCTTGGCGTATCGCGTGGAATCGTCGCGCACCATGCTCAGAATCGAGTAGTTCTTTCCCGGTTTGCGATTGAGTTTGGCGATGGTGGTTTGGAAGACATGCGAAGAATGCCGCACCTCGACGCCGAACTTTTCGCAGATCGCAATCACTTGCTGAATCGACTCGTACATCGACTTAACTGGCAGAGAGCAGTAGACCACCGAGATCGGATTTTCCTTGAGCAGCGTATCGAGCGATTCGAGGCCGCCGAGGTAGCGTTCGCGCATGGAAGGGGTGCCGATAAAGGCATCGTCGAGGACACCGACGACGTTGTATACGGGCGAATCGACCATCTCTTCAAAGGCCGCCTGACCGCCGTTGCCGGAACCGACAATGAGCACCTCGCGCTTTGGGATAAGCGAGTCGATCGAGACCCATCCGACAAAGCAAGCGATCGCCAGAAAGATGAGGCTCAACAGCGAAGTGGCGAGGAAGAAACCGGCGTCCACGCGCAAGCCTTGCTGCCAGTCGAGTTTGGCCAGCAGGGCCGGATAGATGAACAAGGCGCACAGAAGCGAGGCGAGGAAGCTGGCGGCCATTTCTTTGTGCAGCAATTCGCCGCGGGAACCGCGTCCGCTTCCGGTGGCCATGCGCGAGAGGAGCGTGACGCCGGCCAGCATGGCAATCTCCAGCAGGCTTACACGAGGGACATACCACCAATCCGAGCCTTGAAACATGAGCCCAGGATGCTTGAAAAACCAGTATCCACTCAACACGAGCGCTGGCGAAAGATCGCGGGCGACGCGGTAGATGCTGGTATGCAGGGTGCCAATTTCCTGAAGATGCTGTTCCAGCTTCGTCCAGTCCAATTTGCGCTTCTCTTCCTTGCCGGAAATCGTTCTCGGCGTCACGCCGACTGACCAGTTTCCCATACCATCACCCACCTGCCGGGAGCCACGAGCGCTCCTGCTCTTGTCTGCGCAATCTTCAAGTTCTGTGCGGTCCCGATCGAATCGCCGATTGCGATCTGGACCGCCGAATCGATCCGAAGATTCTTGACGCTTGTTCCCGGTTCGGGAGATGAATGACGGCGGCTGCTCTGCATCATTCATCGGCTAAGGATAGAAAACATGAGGAGCAACTTATATCCCCCGAAAGGCGTAGCGGTCTGCGACCTTCTGTCGGATTGCCAGCCGAGGCGCCTGGACATTCTGAAGGAAAATGGGCGATTGTCGATCGCGGTTTCTTGCGGCAGAACACTCCTGTTCGGAAAATCTCGCGGATCGGCAACCTGCGACGCGAACGATAGGGCGAAGCCCTGGTGGCCGTGAGCAAAACAGGGCTGCCCAGCGGATGGGAAGGCGATAGGATCAAGCCGAAGTTGGAGGAAACCATGGCAGAAACAGCAGTTGGAGTTTTCAATCAGATGTACGCCGCAGACCTGGTATCGGAGGCGCTTCGCGGCGATGGAATTTCCGCCGACGCCATCCGTTTGGTTTCGAAATCTGCGGGCGTGGTGGACAGTTCTTCGAGTACGCCCTCGATCGATTTCGGCGCGGCGCTGGCGCAGAACTTGCACTCGATGGGAGCTACGGAAGAGGAAAGCGAGGCCTATGTGGCCAGCGTGCAGCGCGGCGGCGTACTGATGTTTGTGACCGGCACACGCGAGCAAGCCGATCACGCAGCCTCTTTGATGGATGCCCATGGCGCGGGCCAGATCGAGGAGTTTGCCGGCTCTGTTCCGATGCTGCCCGGCATCCAGGTGGGGGAAATCGGCGCCAACAGCATCTCGTTCAAGGAAGACCGCAGCCGGGCGCGAGAGAGCGGCGCACGCGTCTTTACCTGGTAGCCCCAAATTCGTAGCGGCTACATCAGTCGCAGAGCATCGACGTCGACAATGAGGTTGCGGCGGGGAATTCCTGCCTGTTCGGCGTGATCCAAGGCTCCGCGCAAGGCCGAGTTGAGCGCCTTGCGCGAGGCGGCTTTCAGGATCAAGTGGAAGCGGTAGGTTTCCTTGATGCGGGCGATGGGCGCGGTGCAGGGGCCCAGAATGCGGACACCTTCGGGCGCGGTCTTTTGGAACCACTTGCCGAGCACGGCCGACCACCCAGCCGCTTCCTCCATTTTTTTTGAGACGACGAGCAAATTGGCCAGCACGCCGAAGGGCGGATAGTGCATCCAGCGGCGGTACTTCAACTCGCGCGCCACAAAGCCAGCGTAGTCGTGCGTGGAGGCGGCCAGGATCGCGTAGTGGTCGGGATGGTACGTCTGCACCACCACACGGCCGGGAAGCTCGCCACGGCCGGCGCGACCGGAAACCTGCGTCATCAACTGAAATACCCGCTCCGCAGCGCGAAAATCCGGCATGGAAAGCGCGTGATCGCAGCCAACGACGCCGACCAGCGTGACTCCGTGCACATCGTGGCCTTTGGCGATCATCTGGGTGCCGACAAGCAGGTTGATTTCGCCTGAATGCAGGCGCGCGAGCAGACGCTCCATGTCGTAACGGCCGCGGACGGAGTCTCGGTCCATGCGGCCGATCCGCGCCGAGGGGAATATCTCCTGCAATCGCTCCTCGCCCTGCTGCGAGCCTGCGCCCAGGTAATACAGGTGCTCGCTGTCGCACTTGGGGCAGGTCTTGGGCACGGTGCGGCGAAAGCCGCAGTAGTGGCACTCCAGGCGCTGGCCGGCGCTGGCGATTGCTTCCTCCGAATCGATCGGTTTGTGGTGGGTGAGCGAGATGGCGCAGTTCTGACACTCAAGCTTTTCTCCGCAACTGCGGCACATGGCCACAAACGAATACCCGCGCCGGTTGAGCAGGATCATGGCCTGCTCGCCGCGGTCGAGCGCGGCCTGCGTCTCGGTAATTAAGAGTCTCGAAAAAAGCTGTTCTTTTCCCGAAGCATGGCCGGTCTGCTGAAATTCGACGCGCATATCCACCAGCTCGACGGTGGGCAGAGGCCGATTGTTGACGCGCTCGGCCATCGCGATACGCCGGTATTTGCCCGCTTCGCAGTTTTGCCAGCTTTCAAGCGACGGCGTGGCCGAGCCGAGCACCACCGGCGCGCTGGCCAGCTTGGCGCGCATCACGGCCACGTCGCGGGCGTTGTAGCGCGGCGTCTCTTCCTGCTTATAGCTCTGGTCGTGCTCTTCGTCGACCAGGATCAGACCGAGATTCACGACGGGCGCAAAGATCGCCGAGCGGGTGCCGACGACGATCGGGGCGTCTCCGCGGCGGATGCGATGCCACTGCTCGGAACGCTCCGGCGGGGTGAGGGCGGAGTGCAATAGCGCCACGCGGTTACCGAAGGTCGCGTCCAGTTGCGCGGCGGCGGCGGGCGTGAGGCCAATCTCTGGGACAAGGAGAATTGCGCCCTGGCCGCGATCGAGCGCGCGCTGCATGGCGGCCAGATACACCGCCGTCTTGCCCGAGCCGGTCACCCCGTGGAGCAGAAAGGACTGAAAGCCGGCGGCCGTGGCAATCGACGCCAGCGCCTCCAACTGCTGCTCGTTCAGCTCATGCGCTGGGTTGACATGGCCGATGCCGCTCAGGCGAAAGCTCGCCGGGCGCTCGTCGATGCGAACCAGCCCGCGCCGCACCAGCGTTTGCAGCGTGCTCGCAGAGGAACCCTTTTCGCGCAGCGCAGCCAAGGAAACTTCGCCGCCGCAGGCCGCCAGCTCGGCCAGGATGGCTTGCTGGTTGGCGGTGAGCGCAGGCAGGCGCGCCTCGGGGATCAGCACGGCGAAGCGGTCCAGCCGGCGCGCATCCTGTTCTGCAGCGGTATTTTCGCGGGCGATCCACTTTTTGCGCACCATGGCGGCCAGCAGGGGCAGGCTCGCCGCAGTCGCCGTGCGCAGCGAACTCAGCTTTACCGGCTCGCCGTCTGCGAGGCGCTCGAGCACTTTCCGCTCGATGTCGCGATCCTCCGCGGAGGCTTTGCCACGCTGGGCGGCTTCCGCGCCGTCGAAGCTGCGCGCCAGCGCGTCGCGCCCGGCGGGGGCGATGCGGTAGCTGACGGTGCGGCGCACCTCGGCCGAAAGCGGCAACATGCCGCGCAGCACCTCG
>Ga0116230_10000677_pt1 | contig 30515 bp, 10 predicted proteins | sample S1TSphfallax_3_FD_88678 | JGI IMG/M metagenome (GOLD analysis project Ga0116230, IMG submission 88678) | Host-associated microbial communities from peat moss isolated from Minnesota, USA - S1T2_Fd - Sphagnum fallax MG | ecosystem: Host-associated > Plants > Peat moss > Unclassified | place... | reverse complement strand
GGTGGGGGTGTGTGTGTGGGGGATGGTTGGGGTGGTGGGGGGTGGGGTGGTGGTGGGGTGGGGGGGGGGGGGGTGGGGGGGGTGTGCTTGTTTTTTCTTTCTCATTTTTTTTTCATTTTTTTCATGTCTATCTTATTTCCTTTTCTCTCACACACTCTCCTTTGTTTGTTTCTCTTGTTTTCTTCTATGTCTCCTTTCTTTTACTTTTAAAACTTTTAAAACTTTTTTATTTCCTTGTACCTCATCTTGGTAAGTTGGGAATGGTTAATATAGGTTTTTAATTCTTTTGATATTGGATTGTCAAAGAAGGGACTATGGCAACCCTAAATGTACTTCTTGGCTATGGAAGCACAATGAAACAAACTAATTTTTTTTTTTTTCTCTTTGGATTTTTGAAATTGTTTTTTTTCTTTTCTTTTCTGGTGTTAGGGAGTAATGGTAAAATGTGGCAATTTCCTAGGAAAGGAGGAAAGAATATAGATGGTAGTTAGTATTTAGGACTTGAATACCTTCATGGAATGTATTTATATAATTTTGTTGGTTTGCAAAAGTCATTGCCTTAGCAATAATTCTATTACAAGGCATAATTACTACCCCTTCATTGTTATGGACACTCCATTCAAACAATATTACACACCTCATGACTGGCATGAAAGGTATGTTGGAACTAGGGAAAGTAGTTGTGTTAAAGGATAATGCTACTACCTTACTAGGAATAGGTTAAATTTTCTTTTTTATGTAGAGATTTCTTAACTATTATTTGAGTAGTTGTACAATCATAAGTTAATAAATTGTTTTTTCTTCCTAGTACTGTCACTTTCTCCTTCAACTCTTTGTTGATCTTTAAAAAAATAAATTGCCACTCATTTAAAATGTGTTGGGGAATGTTGTTTTGCTTCACCCCTTTCTTTGCTCCTTGTGCCAAGAAAAACAACATACCATATTTTGTGAAACCTAAAGTGATTGGTTGATCAATGCAATGCTAGCGTTTCAAAGATTTGCCTCCATCACTATCCTTGTTCGACATGGTTGAAGAACATCCACACAAAATATTGAACTACAAAAAATAAATTAAAAAATCCAAAATCACATGAATCTAAATACAAATGTGAAACTATGACAAATTAAAACAAATTGCAAGGAATATGCAAGTGATTTCAATGATAAAAACAACAAAGAACAAAACATATGGAAATTAAATCAAGTGATGATCAAATAATGCAAAATCAAAACAAATACAAGAAACCTTCACGTAATTGTCAACATGATTGATAACAAGTTATACCAATTGCAAGAAACAAAAGTGTACACGAGGAGGATGGAACAATGCAAATGAAAATCAAGTTCCCCAAATAAGAAAGATGATAAGAAGTAATGCAAATGCAAATGTGCTACATGGATTCAATGCAACAACATACTTGGGCACACCACTAAATGATGCCCCGAAGGTAATGGACTCCTTGCAAAATGAAATGACATGCTTTGGGAATTATGATGATGCTTTAGGAAAAATGGTCTAAAAATTAGATCCTAGAACAACATTTCAAAATATCAAATCCACCTTTTTAAAAATTATAATTGCTGATGTAAAAACCCAAAACATTATTGCAACAACAATGATTTGGGTAGCTAGTGAAATGTTGTAATCATTATTAGATAGATGTGTTGTCTAAATGGTGATGTGTGATTGCACATCATTCTAGATGAACAACTACGAAGGAATTATCAACAATTGATATTAGCAAATCAACAATGAGGAGTGAATATTTTTGTGCCTAGGGAAGATGATTGTGGGAAGTTTGTTTAATCGCAAATTAAATTTAATAAATTACTCAAACAAATTAAAAATTCCACATCCTTCGATTCTAAGGAAGAATTAATGCATGGGGAAGAATGATTTCCCAAAAAATCTAAAATTGTTAGTGTTGGGAAGGTCAAGTAGTCTTGGGGAGTAGTGGTGTCTCCTTGGTGAGGAGTTCAGGGTGGCCTGGAAAAATGTAGGGAAGTCCAAGGGAATAGCAACGTCTCCCCCAACGAGGAGACTTAAGGTGCCTAGGAGAAGGTAAGGAAGTCCTAGGGAGTAGGCACCTTCCTAACGGGGAGAAGGAGAGTTAGGGTGCCCCTGGGATGGAAGGAAATCTTGAGGAAGGTTGGCATTCCATGAGGAATGGAGGGAAGGCCCCCAAGAATAGCAACATCTCTTCAATCAAATGAGTTTGGCTAATCAAGGGGTGATTAACTGGCAATGGGGTGTTCGGGGTCAGGGCATTGGAATCCATAAATCCAGTTGTTAGAGCGTGTCATAGATTGTGCCACATTTAACTTGTTGCACCAACTTAGTGCTTGCCTGTGTTGGGACATTTTGTTCAAGACATGAATATCACCAAGGGCAAGTTCAAATTTTCAAATAGGCAAGTCTTTGAATTTTGTCATATTCTCCATTATCAGAAGGCATTGATATGTTTTGGCAAAACCTTGAAATTTTTTGACCTGAAAAATCTGATTTTGATCTACACAAGGAATTCTTAACCTGAAAAAATGCCAAAAAATTGGCAGATCTTGGAAAAGAAGAAGAAGAAGAAGAGATATTCCAAAATCTGGTAGCCATCACTAAAAAGACACATATTTTTCTAACTTTAATATGTTGTTTATAACCAAATTTGGCTAAATGTGGTGTGATATGCACTTCAGCTACATCACAAAACTGAAAGGAAAAAAAAAAAACCAAATGCACACACTAGTATAAAGTTTGTCTAGGGATTGACCATTTGGAGCTTTCACTTGGAGGAATAGGGGATGAAAGTAAGTAGGTGTGAAATCAAAGTAGCGCCTCCTTTCTGTCTGTTATGCACAAACAGCCAAAAAGGACAGGCCTAATTTTCTGTGTTCAGGTCTGTAGTTCTAGTCTGTTGTGTCAGAACAGTTGGACCCAAGTTATGTAACTGGACTCTTGAATCAGACCTGTTGCCATCCAAATGTTGTAAACCTGTTGTTGTTGCCAACTGCAGACAAACAACCATATGCTGACCTGAATTAAGTAAAAAAAAGGCACTGGGAAGTCCCAACCCCCTTGTACCAATACTTGCTTGGCTTGGTAGTCACTTGAGGTAATACCAGCCTTGTACCAATATTAGGGCAGGCCCTTTGGAGCAGACCATATAATGACCGAACCAAAAGTATGTGTTCAACCATGGGTATTGTTGTGGATGCAAGACCAAATTCAAATCAAAGTTGTGGTAATGAAGGCTACACAAGTTCATGATTCATATCCAATGAGACAAGTGTAATGTGGTGGCTCCTTGGAAAGAATGTTCAACAAAGGTTTTCTAGTTTTTTTGTCACTCATGCCTATTGCCTCCAAATTAATGTCAAACTAAATTAAATGTCAATTTGCATTGCACAAACACATTGTGCATAGTAAATGTGTCATCATGTGATTAGCAATGTGAAATTTTTTAAATTACTTTGGAAACACTATTTACAAGGTGTGTGGTAGATTTCACACACAAAAAAGTTTTGGTTCGTGTGGATGTCAAAATGGACATGAATTCCAATATATGCATTCATATTCAAAAAATCTTGAAGGTGTGTTGAAAAACTTCCACATACATTATTACCATGCCACATGATGCCTATTTCCACCTTTTGTGTGTGATATGATATTTGATTTCTATTTCCTCCATACATGGTAAAGAGATACTTAACCCTAACTTTATACATTCTAATTATCTCTATGTGGCATTCATATTGCATATACCCCTAATCAGACTTTAGAAACAATTGTGTGATCACCTAGCTTTAATACTTCAATCAACAATCCATAGAGGCCCCAAAAGTGATCATCAACGTTTAAATCATGTAGGCACTTACTAGTTCACCAATAATTCAAAGGTATATCATGCCCAAGCCATAGGTACGTGAACTTGAAAATGCCAAGGGCTCTAGTATACACCAAGATCACCATGCTTCTCTCAACTTTCAAGTAAGCAATCGTCCTTTACCTCTCAAATCCAATGACTTCCATTTTTAGTTTAGCTTAAATTCATACTTATGTTCCTTGAAAATTAAGATAAGTTTCTCTCATTCAATTGCACTGTCTGAATGTGAGCTTGATGATATCATTGACCTTTTCTAAGAATGTCAAGCTAACATTTGAAGTTGTTTTCATTTGAATTCTCCACTAGGTCAATATTCATGTTAACTATAATAACCAGCCCAATTATAATGTGTCACTAAGTACATGGGTCAAAGCGGAATGTGGCCACTTAGGGGTATTATTTTGGCATAATATTATTAGTTGCCCCTTTGTGGAGGGAGGAATCTAGGAGCCAATTTTAGTCAATTTTAATTGGCACACTTCTTGTCATTGTTTTAAAGTTCTATAGATTTATCCAACTAGCATTAATGTGAATAATAGGGTTAAATAATTGGGATATTTCACCTTTCTTTTCTTGATTATGCTTGAAAGACATTTTGGATATAATGGCAAAAATAAATGAAAACATTCACACCATGAACATGAAGAACAAAACCATTGTAAAGATAAAATAACATAATGTCAAAACCATATAGTTGATACTTAAAGAACACACATCAAACAATTGTAATTTTGTTATACTACATTATTAAGTGAAAACACAATATGGGGGACCCCTTTTGTGTGTTGTCAAAATTGTGTCAAATACTATTTTTTTGGGTGGTGCATTTTAAAATTTCAATAATGTCATTATTAAGAAGGATTATAATTTTTTTATTATATGATGTTATAATATTTGTTCAAAAAAAATGCATGTAAAATTATATTAAAAAACACAAGTATAATCCAAAATTTGAAATGATTTAAACCATTATGAAAGTCAAGGATATATTGAACCATGTGATAAATGTGTGAATTTTGAAAATGTGGCATGATACCAAAATGGATACACACATGAATAGAAAATGATTTTTTAACTTATTACCATCTTCCATCGATAGCAAAGTTTTTCTAAGATTTAGATGTAACAAATTGCATCATAAAAAATAATTGCAAGTTTTGTTCAAATCCTATGTTTAGACAATATAAATCCTTAACTTTTGCACAATTTTAGATATGCCTTTTATTTAAGACTATACCAATGTATAAGTTTAGGTTGGACATCAATTATTTGTTAAAATCATGCGACAAAGTTTTACATAAAAAAGGTGTTCAACTATTGAAAACTATCAAAATTCCAAAATTGAAATGTTGGCATACATAGTTTTAAGTGGGGTATAGTATTGAATAGTTTGCCCAATACCCTTATAATTATTTTTGTTCTTTTTTTATAAAATGATGCACCCTAGGCTCATTGAATAGTATTAGTGACTTAAATCTTGATTTTCCAACAAAAAATTTCTAAACCCAAGGCACATCCTTTAATTTTTCATGATTGGGTCAAGGTAGAGAAAATGTTGTGACCTTAGACTTGGGTTTTTGTCTTGAATGCATTACCAACTCCCAAAAGGGACTCAAAATGTCCTTTTGGGATGAAGGAAGCTAGATGTTTTTAATTGGAAATGAGTTGCAACTACGATTAAAGATTCATGACCAGTGGAGTAAACCAAAATAGTGTTCAAATTATAACACATGCATAATCCCACAAGTGTGTGAAAATGCAAAGGAGGTGAGTTCCAAGCATTCCCAAGTGGGAATTATTTGCAACTCAAAGTCCCAAAGTGTTTGGGACAAAAAGGTAGGTAATAGATGTGGTCCAAATTGAGTCCTTGGAACATATTGTTGGAAAAATCTCAAAGTGTAGATATTAAAATTGAGCTTACATTCTCCATTTGAAGTTGTGAACTAGGAGTTGAATGGCCAAAAGAAGGGTGTGGAGTCAAATTGATAATTTGATTCCTGACCATTAAAACCCAAGGAACATGAGTCAATTGACCTTTAATTGAAGCATGCAACACGAGTTTTAAAAGATCTTAACAAGGGTTATTTGTTTTAAGTCCTCCAATGTTCCAACATAGTATTTCAAGATTCTTTTAGCATCACCTTAAATCTTTAGAGTGGTTGCTAAACAATGTGGTTGCATGTTCAAAAGAAACTTAATTTGAGGGAGGTGTGAAGTTTCAAAATTTTCAAAAATTTGGGACACTACATGTATTAATTTTGAGAATCCATTTTGGGACTCCCAAGAATTTTGGCCATTTCAATGCAACCTACATGGTTAGTCACAAAGTAAACTATAAGGGAAAAAGTGGTGACTTTTTTCTAGTCCAAGTCATGTGAGTGTAAACACTAGTAGAAAATGGCCATTTTTGCAACTAGTTCCTATGACTAATTTTTAGTTGCAAGCAACATTTGCAACTAAAATCCTAATAGTTGCGTTGGACAAGTCGCAAATGACAACAAATTTTGGATGAAACACAAAGTCAATGAAATATGCCTTCATCCTTTGACTTGTCATATACATATTGTCGTTTGCAACTAGGATGCAATTTTTTTGGTGAACAATGGGAACAAGTTATGTGTTGCCATGTGTCCCAACTCAGAATAATTAGAATATTTTTTTATTATTTTGAAATAATCTAAAACATTTAATTTTCATGTTTTGATTAATTATATTGTGACACGTGGTACAATATAAATTTGCTACATGGCATATTAATTGAATTTGTCCAAAATAAATTTAAATCAATATTTGAGTATGTACATTGAACTAGGTACCTACCTACCTACCCATCTAGGCTAAAAGCCTATCTATATAGGACCTATTTACCTACCTAGGTGAAATACCTACTTAGGTAGGTAGGTAAGTAGGTAGAAAAGTTGGTAGGTAAATTAGGGAAGTAGGTAGTTAGATGTAAGTACATGAATTTATTTATTTATTTTGAGTTAAGTCATTTGTATTGGCTCATCCCATATGCCCATGTTTTTAAATGAAAATGTACTTAAAACACCTTGTTTATATACTTTTCAAAATGAGAATGAAAGCCAAAACATATGGGATAAACTTTTTAGTTGCAAGTCATTTGTGACTAAACATTTTTAGTCTCAAACTACTTGTAACTAAAAAGTTTATCACATATGTTTTGGTTTTCATTATCATCTTGAAAAATATATAATTAAGCAAGTAAGCAACAACTAACTAATTATTTATGGTAATAATCATCAATATTCCATGATTATTCAATTAATGATGTTATTAATTATTATTAATTATTTTTTAATTTATTAGCTAGATAAAAAACAACTATATTTAATCTTAATTATATATTAACTATAATGATCTATCAACCAATTTAATTAACTAGTAATTGGTTAATATTGAAATTATTAGCTAATTATTAATAACTAGTTAATTATTATTTCATAACCAAATAATTTAATATAATAACTGAAATATTCAGTAATTAATAATTAATAACTATCAACTATAAATATAAAGTACTATAAGAATTTTTTAGATTAATAATATAATTAGAACTTAGCGGAACCCTCATCAAAAAAACTACTAAGGGTTATATTCTTAGTGAGAAAGAAAGAAACAAATATATTAAATTGATACTACTAAAGGATTAGGCCAATTATTTTACTATAATTATTCCCATTATTATTTTCAATTTTATATTTAATAATAAATATAAATGTAATTATCATTATAGCTAGTTGGTAGCCAAGGTTAACTATTTGATTTTTATTATTCATATTATTACTTCACTCATTATAACTATTTATCAACTATTACAATAAATATTATAAAATAATAAAACTGAAAAAATAAATTATATCAGATTATAATCATTGACTAATTAATAATCAATAAATATTAATTAGAAATTTGAAATATAATATATTAAAATATATATTAATCATTCTTGGTAATTATTAGAATATAGTAATACTTCATAATTGATTACTTATAATAATAATAATAATATAATTTTTAGCTAGCCTATATTAGCTATTTATTATTTGTTATAGTATATTATTATGTCACTTTTCAGAGCTATTATGATTTATTATAATTTTAAAATTCATTTTTTAATTTAAAATTTTGATTCTTAATAAGTACATTAGTCATTTGAAATAATAATAATACTAGAATATATACTACATTTAAAATAATTATTTCAGTAATTACATAATTAGTTTTCCTATCATTTTAATATAATCATTATGTAGAAATATATTATTATTATTAAATTGTAGTCAAAGATAATTTTGAAATTTTTGTTTTTTTGTTACATGTAATTAATGAAAATACACAATATAATATTAATATTAATATTAGTATTAGTAAATGTCATTTGGAATAATTTAAAGAAGTATAATAAGATTATTTGGAAAAACTTGTAATATGGGCACAATATATTTGGTAAATATTTTACATAAAATTTGTAAATACTCAAAATATACATTAATTAGTGTAACCATAATATCAAGGCCTTTTATGCTAATAATAATACTTGAATACACATGTAATATGGTCGTTCATATACATTCAAAATATATATTTATAAATCCTAATACACCCAATTATATTCCTTAGAATTCACAAAATACACCTTTGTATACTCATAGAGTTATAACTAAATTGGTCACATTTGCAACTAATGGGACATAAATTGTTCTTCTCGGATGAAAACCAAACTAAATGTTGTTCACATGGAAGGATGAACACTAAAATAGTTACAAACTAGTTGTAGTGTAGTCACAAATATGATCAACACAAGAAATAGTTGCAAAAATGTCCAAATGTAATTGCAAATAACTAGTAGTCGCATGTGGTTGCAAATATAGCGGTAACAATTTTGGCCAATTTCTATTAATGAATGAATCCAAAATGAGTTTGTGACCCAATTTCATTTCAAATGCATAAACTACCATTTTCCTTTGGTGTGTGTATTTTCACATGTCTATGAACTCAACTTTGAAGACCTCATCCTAGTCCCATATTGATGTTCTTGCACATTCTTTTAACCCCCAAGTTCAAATAGCTACAAGGAATGCCCAAGGCTTTCAAGTCTTTTACAACGCATTCCAAATACTTGTAATGGAAAAACTTTAAGAATAAAGGGGAGGCATTTTAAAGATTCTTGGGATCAACTCCCACTTTGGGAATTGGGAGAAGTGTGTAGAATGTTTAGTAATCAATGTGGGGATCAAAATCACCTCAAAATCAAATGAACCTTAGCTCATTGGAAAGGTCTCAACAAAAGTTATTAAAATGTAAGGTCAAAATTTCAAAATAAACATGTTTCAAAATATTCATGATGAAAATGTCACAATTTTGGGAGTTCCTTTCGAAAGTTTTAAAAAAATGACCACTTTGATGCATGCGTCATGAATAGATCCAAAATGTATTATAAAGAAGATAGTGGTGCCTGCTTTCAAATTTGAGCCATGGTGAATCCAATGTCATTTACCATGATGCAATTTATGATCGTGGTTGTAGACTACCCTAAGCACACATGGGTTTTTATGCACCCATACGGTTTGGAACACTTGGTCATGGTTTTGTGGTTAGGGTGGGTGTCTATGGAGCATGGCAAATTAGATTTGAAAAGAGGCACCATGATTTTTTTAATCCATACTTGGGGTTTGGAGTGCCCCTAGGTATGGATCAAAACTTCCAATCCCAACCTATAATTTTTTTCAACTCTTGAAAGACTTTCAAGTGTCTCACAACTTTGGAGACACATTCATGGCAAACACAACTAGTTGGGACATGTAACATAGTTTTCTTATAACCCCAATCGTTCAAAATGTTTTAATGCCATACCAAATTGACTAATTAAAGATTATATGCAAAGTGTGTCCTAAGCTTTCAAACCCTAGTAACTTTTTTAAAAACAAGTCTTTTTGAAACATGAACCAACTTTTTCATATAGTTCTCCTTGAAAACTTCCTAATGATTTCAATCATTCCATTTTCTTAAGGTTTGAACCCTCAAATCATACTTTGAACATTTGAGACTTTCTAAGGGTCCAAATTTTCACTTTGGGAATTCATGTTGAAAGTCCTCAAAGTGTTTCCCCTTGACCCCAAACACTTTTAGTGGGTGAGGGTTGCAATCTCTTTGGCTTGCTTGTGCCTTGTTCTATATTTTCATTTGACTTAATTCCTTAGTAAGCTTTTGATTTGAGTAGTACTAGGAATGATATTTCATTGTCATTTTTAGATGTCACTAGCCCAAGTTTGCCTTGCAACATGAAAGGCTTAACTCAATTTTTTTTCCCCAATTTTATTGTGTAACAATTGTGGCAAAGGTGCCACATAGATTTAAATTAATTGGTGATGATTTTGTACAAAACCATTAAAATATTAACTAGTAAACATACTTGTGGTGACATTTTCCCTTTAAAAAGGAGAAAAGGGAAAAAATTGGTGACTTTTAAAAATATAATATGATTAAGTGTTGCATTTTGATGATGAATTAATGTATTGAACATATATTTCATTTGACACACATTTTCTTAGTGTGTTTATTTTTGCAATTTTGTGATGTTGCTCAAGTGGTGATAGTCCATAAATATAGAAAAATTTGGTGATATTCAAAATTTGAAATCTTGAATACACTTTCATATTGTAGGTTAATGATGGAAATTGATCAATTGACAACAAAATCAACAACCAAGAGCAAAAGGTAGCCATACATTATGCCAAAAGTTGGCATCCATGACCACAAACATTAGTCATATATGCCACAGTGACAACATGACTATTTAGTAAATTTGTTTTAAATCATTGTTAATGCCATCTAATTGTGTCCATGCAATTGTTTATGTCCCCAATTTTATGCCACTTTCCATGACTATAGTGATAGTGAATATATATATATAACACTTGAAAATAGGTACCTAGGCTACCTACCTTAACATACATACCCTACCCTACTTACGTAGCATGTAGATCCTAATTAAAATGTCATCAATGGGGATTGAACTCCTGACCTCCAAAATAAAAAACCAACTCTTCAACCAATGCATTACACCTTCATATGAAGTAATCAAATAATTCAACATATTATTATAAACATGTTTATTTCACATCATTTTAAATTACACAATTAAATAAGGAGAATTTAGGAAAGTAAATAATCAATATTTTGATATGCCTACCTATTTACAACCTTCCTTCCTATTAATCACCTACTTACTTATTAATGACCAACCCCCAATCTACCTACATATAACCTACTGACCTTTTATCAAATCAACCCCAAAATTGACTATTATTTAACTATCTATCTATATATTACCAACCCCCTACCTACCTACCTACCTACCTACCTACCTACTAACTACCAACCAAAAAAACCTTATATACCTATTTAGTATTAACTATTTACCTTTTAATTAACAACCTTACCCTACCTATCATCACCAACCTACCTATAAGTTGAAGGTGCAATCACAATAAATTAAGAAATTACCATGTTACATCCTAATGAAAATTGTCAAAAATTATACATAATTTATGCATTGTCATGTGAAAATATTTTAATCGTGGAAAGTTGTGCAAAATGATTAATATGAATGTTGAGGAATTCAAGTTACAAATTTATTTAATTTAATTTCAAGTTTTGATTTTAGTAAAAGACATTTGAACCTGAATAGTGATTACGTCAGATAGTGACAACTTTCCAAAGGATTAGAATAAAGACACTATTAATAAATAAATAAAATTATGGTCAAAATTTGAGATGATAATAAGATACAACCCACAATGTTAGAGATGTGGAATTTGAAAATTTTAGATAGTTTTCAAAATATGTTTCAGATTTTCAAAATATCAAAAACAATTACCATGTGTAAATGGGGTGTAATGTACATGGCATCCATTATGAGAAATAGGATGATTTGCAACTAACCTTGCAACTTCATTACAATTCAGTGTATTTTTACGGCATGAATGTTATCAAATAAATTACATGAATTGCAATAGATGCAACTCACCGTATGTGGAACCATATACATATGCAACTTGTGCAACTTAGTTACAACTATGCAAAAACAATTACCATGCAACTCCAATGCAACCAATTTGCAATTATTGAACTATAATTTTGTCATGTTGACATTGTTTTTCATCCATTCATCCATCAATGATGAATTTTCAACTAATTTTTGTTGCAACTCCTTTGCAATTGTGGGTGTGGTGAAAACACATTAATGGTTGCAACCAATTAGCAATTATGTGACAATTCATGATGTTAACACAAGGTAATACTTGTGTGTAACTCCAATGTACCCAATTTGCAAATGGCAACTAGATGAATTTATTATGAAATAATTACTAGGCAAGTTCATTCATTGATGAACCTAATATTTGTGTGATTTTTCATTTATCCATCAACAAACTGCTGCATGATTTGCATTCATCCATGTCAATGAACATAATGTTTGCATGATTTTCATTTATGGATGAAATTTGTTGATGTGTTTTGCAACTAGGTGTTTTGTTATGAAATCCAATGTAGTTTTAGGGCCATTGATTTTAGTACTATTGGATAACTAAATTGGAACCCATAATGCAAATGTGTAAACCTTGCACACACATTATCATTGTCAAATGGAAAATTATGGTAAAATTGCATTCCATCATTATTTATGAACATAAAATGGATCTAAAACTATATTGAGGGAAATCAACAAACGTTATTTTTGGCATAATATAATTTCAGATTCAAGGATGTGGTGAGATTCTGTAAGCAATGTTAGCTAATCAAGAGCACAAGTTGGATCTTATAGAATTCAAGATTATCCGAATTTGGGATCAATTTTATAAGGTTGCCTTTGACATAGTTGGTCCCTTCAAAATAAAATTGGGTAACAAGTATGTCCTAGTTGCCATAGACCATTATTCCAAATGGTATGATGTAAAAGCAGTGGTGGATCATGACGCAAAAATTGCTATTAGATTTTTGTAGGACGAAGTCACATGCAACTTTAGTGTTCCCAAGTACATTCTTACCGATAATGGGTTAAAGTGGTTTGTTGATTTTGATTAGTTGTGCAAGAATTATGGCATTGTACATCAATACATTGCACCTTAATGGCGAAGGTGCGATGGGATGGTGGAAAGACTAGTCAAGACTTTCGAACATGGACTTGCAATTTTGTTTACCAACCCTAGTTGGAAAATGCATTACAAGAACATTTTTAAAAAAATTATCAAAATAAAATTTGATTAAAAATCTAAATATATTGCCCAAGCTATTTATAACAAAAGTTTTCCTTTACCTAAACAAAAGGTCATCACAAAGATGATGAACCACAATAATCAAATATTTTCATTTAAATAGTTATGTTTTTAAAAATTAATGTTTTCTTTTATTTTTGTTGAAATGGAATTTGAGCCATAATTTTTTCATTCCACCTTGTTTGCTTAAAATTTGTTGCCATATTATGATATTCAAACTGCATGTGAAATGAGATCAATAACATAACATTACAATGCAAAATATATGTAAATGTCCATCCATTCAACTTAAATAAAATTATTTACAACTACAATGTGATTAATATAACTTATTTATCACTAATATGCAAGATACATAACATAACAATGTAAAAGATATTTAAATGTCCATCCTTTCAACTTCAATAAAACTAATTTACAATTATAATGCCATTACAAAACTCCTTTTATCACTAAAATGTAACATATATAACATTGATATAGACTAAACCATAATAAGCTACAATTGCATTTAATGGAAAATTTTAAAATAAAGTGCATCACATACAATAAACTCCCTTTATAATCACACCTTTAGTGACCACTTCTTTTGTGACACTAATGAATTGTGATTTAAACATGTCTAGTCACATCCCATATAAACCCTTATACAAGATTGTGATTAAAGGCAAAAAGAATTTACAAAACAACTCGGTTATGCTAGAATAAATATGCCAATTGTTTAAATTTCCTAGATGGGTTATTCTAAGCTTTACTATGTATTATTAAACTTAAAGAAGGTTATGATTTCTACCTATTTTAATTTGACAATTTACATTGAGTTTGAACTCCTTAACTATTAGCTTGTGTATATTGTCAACTAGATTTTTTTAATTAAAATTTTCTACTTTCTTAGCAAGTTTGCATATCTTTTGCTTGTTTACACTAGAAAGGTGTTTTTTTCTTTTCTCTTCAACTAGATTCATTGTTGTTTGTTTGCACAACTTGAACACAAAACAACACTAACATTGCCAAAGGGAACTATAATTTACAAAACGTTAATAATTTGCCTTAGATTTTCCCCATTGTAGTCACATTTACAAAGAAAGTTTTGTAAATATTTTGTGCTACTAACAAATGTGATGACTCTAAAGATTGGTGTTTTTAACTAAAATGGATGGTTACCAAAAAATGTTTGACACAAACAAGAATGTCACTAAAATGGGTCTATTATAAAGGGGGTTTATTAATTGGAATATTGAGGTTAGAATTCATTGTACCTTTATTGTTTTGAATTTTTTTTTCTTGGTTGTATTGGTTTGGATTATTACATAACAAAAAAAACACATTTAATAACATAGTTATTAAAAACCTAACCAAATTATACATCACATGCACATGCTCTTCTACTCAAGATTAGATTTTAAAAACAAAACCACCATTTACTTTTGGAAAAAACTTACCTTGTATGCATAACTTTAATCTTGATGGACTCAAACATTATAATGCAAATAAACATTTCATAAAACATAAATCATAGACTTTCAATCTCCAAAAACATGAATAAGAACCTTCAACCTCTAACAACAAAAATCAAAACTTTCAAGTTCCAATAATAAAAACCATCAACCTCCAATAATAAGAACAAAAAATTTCAACCTCTAAGAATAAGAACCTTCAACCTCCAAGTTTTCTAAATAAAAAAATAAAATTGTAACAACCTTTCAACTATACTTTTGAACAAAAAATGCAAAAACAATTTTAGTTATTTAACACATGATATGATAATTGCATCACCAAAAGACTAAGAAATGCATAAAATGTTTAGAAAAAAACCTTCTCCTTTTTAGTTCATCTTGAGTTTTTTGACAATAGGCATAGGTGCATGAGGGTCATTGATGCAAAGGGGGAGATTTGTTGATTTACTACCACGTGTCACTTGCTTGAAAGTTTCCCACCCAAATTTCATATTCTCAAATTTCAAATTCCAAGTTGAAATCTAGTTGCACATCAATTGTCCACATGTTGGCTTGGTTAATTTGGTTAATTTGGTTAATTTGGTTAATTTGGTTTAGATTTTATTACATGTTAATCATTACAAGGAAAAACATTATCCTTTGTAGTTCATATTGAAATTTTTGTATAATAAGCATAGGCCCATGGTCGGCTTGAAGGAATCAAAACTTGTTAATGAAAAAAATTGACATTTAAGGCATAAGACATCAAGGCATATAAAGGTAGATCCATATATATACCTTAATTGAATTTGTATACACATTATTTATAATTTCACTTCAAAAGCAAACTTTCACGTTTAATGAATTTTATGGTTTGGTAGGTTCAAAAGGCAACATGATGTTGTGAGTTGCAATGTAGTGGAAAATTAGTAATAAAAAGGTTGAACAATAGTTGCAAAATAAACTTTTAGGTATCCATTTTGGTTCACATTTGTTATAAGAAAAATACTTCTTATAATTTTGTTGGAGATGAACCTGAAATGATCAAGGAAGTTCATTATTATGTGTCAAATGACCCAATGCATGACACATTATTAGTACAACATGCTTTCATGTTGCATTGGCGTCATTTGACTGGGCAGGGATGTTTCACTTTGTTTGGAGTGATGGCTACAATGGACAATTTAAGTTTGCAAAAGCTTGGTACTTTGGGGCTCAATATCCATCATTGACAATTTCTAACAACTTGCCAAATGGTTGTGAAATGGTTTGGAATTTTTTTGCAACATGCCATGCTAAAAGGGAAGTGGATGGGACTAGAGCTTTAAGAAAGAAGTGCAAAAAGAGCAAATCAAACCTTAAGGGCAAAAGCTACAAAATGCAAAGGAGATTTTTAGCTTCTTGCAGTCAAAGACAAATAAATACCATGTTGCCCATGCAAATGCATGGAGATGAATCAACAAATTCTTCTAGAATGTGAAGGTTGGTGATGTGGATAAATTGAAACCATTCAATTGTGAGATATTCATGGCAGCCAGGTGAAAACCCTTTAAGGTGTACCACAAAGGGCCTAGTCTTTACTGCAATATTTTTTTACGTTATATTTCGATCCCTATTAAAAATAATGAATCAAAAGTTGTCAAAATTTTCAAAAGGACTATATTTTAAACTATTATAATTCTAGATTCCATCATAATCATCCATAAATGTGTTTTTACATGGTAAAAAAGGACTAAACAAAAAAAACAAAAAAGGGTTACATTGTGACAAGATTTTGGTACACCTTAAAAAAAATTCACCTAGCTGTAGTATGCACCAAATATGCTATGTCTCCCACAAGGACCCAACCTTGCTTCAAGTTCATGAAATTTCATGTTTTTGTGTTGCTTGCATCAATAGGAGTTCGAAGGAAAAATGCAAGAATGAACTTTGTGTCCATTCATGGACATTGGACATTGAAAAGGCCCAAACCTTGCAATAGTTTGGAGGTGGAACATCATGTTTGACCCTAATGAAAAAGTGGAAAGTGGTATTGGTGGTGAATGAATAGCTAATGCAATTTGCATTGGGAATAATGTAGTTGTGATTACTAACAATAATACCAATGAGCAATTTTGGCTACTCCTAGTGGACAAGACCGCACATGTTGTGCATGAATCCTTTGAAGATAGGTAGGGAAATTCCTATGAAAAAGGGGATGTAGTTCTAAAGGGATATTGGTATGAGAGGCTACAAGCAAGTAGTTGTTTTTATATTCTTTGAGATGAGACACCTCTAGCCTACATATTTTCACATTTGTTTATAACATCCAAATTTACAATGCCACCCAATATCCATTCTATCAAGGGCTATGCATCTTACAAACTAAAACTTGAAGTGTTGGGTTTCATTATTAATGCGGTAGAGGCAACAAGGCTCTTAAATAATTGAATGTTTTATGTTATTTAGTAATGAACTTTTGCATATTTTTTTTTCATTGGTTTGTATGGTTTGTTCTGTGCAGTGTGTACATGTGCTACTTTATTGCATTTACACATGTGAAGTATAAAAGACATCATTGATGTTTCAAGCATGGACTTATAGAAGGGTGCATGGGGTCTCCAAATTTAATTTAAATTATGCCTTCATGCCCTTAGTTGTCTTCTGTTTAATTTTGTTAAGGATGATAAGATGTTTTGTTTTCCCAAGTTCTCATTGGTCGTCCAACACTTTGGTTAGGTAGTGGGTTTGTTCAAATTAATATCAATGAATTGTCATATGTCATTGTAAGATGTTCATCATTTAGATGTCAACATTTATTAATTGACCAATTTGAATTTCATTCATTCATACCATGATGGTTAAATGAGAAAAAGACCAAAACAACCTTTGAACCCAACTTATTATTTGGGCAAATATGTGATTTGTTAATATCTGAACATCTAATGGGGTCCATGAATTTCATTTTTAATTTGCCATTACTTGGCAATACTAGGTCTTTAAAACTCATCACACAGTGGCAATACAAATATACCATTCATGTTTATATAAAACAAAATATGTGAATATAATATTTTTAATACTTGCATGGGCTATAAGTATATTTTTGAAATTGTTTTAGGTTTGTTGTTTTTAAGGTTGTCCAACTGGATTATGGTCTTGAAATAAATGGAACAATCTCAAATTAAATAAGAATTTGGAGGTTTTCATTGATTTAATATTAAACTTTTAATAATGGTCATTTTGCATGTGAAATTCAGTTCAAGCACTTGATAGATTTTCCCTTGAATAAACAATAATTGTAAAAGAGTTGACAATACAAATAAAGGACTTGCAAACTTGGGATCATGTCACAAAAGATGCATAGACCAAAGCTTTGCTTATGATGTTTATTTAAATGCTTATTTTTTATAATACTTAAATTATTCAGAAGATGGATTGACCCCAAGTTTCTTGGGAAGTTAGGTGCTTACTATATGTGGTACTGAATATGGTATTAATTTCGTTAATTATTAGATTATTTAATATGTTCATATAGAATGTTTATTCAAGTGATTATTGTTACTTAGATATGTGATTACTATGGTACTTTTTATGGTGAATAGTTAACATTCACATACAAGTCAAAACTCCTTTGGTTAATCCAAGTTCATAATGTTTAATTACTGATGTGCTTATTGAAGTTCAAATGTCAAATATATTGCCCATGATGTTCAAGCTAATCACTTGTTACTAAATGCATATACCCACTCAATGGTCTAATGCACCAATATATGTTGGAATATCAAATAATCTACTATAAAATATACATGCACAATAAAAAACTTTACATTTCCACAAAAACCTCCATTTAAGTTTGCAAATAAAAATAGGACTTGGATTTACATGAAGTTGCCACAGTTGAGTATTGACATAGCCTACTTAAGTAGTTACAACTTGGATTAACCTTACAAAATCTTTTTATTGCAAAATGAATACGTGACTTTTTGTTCATAATCTTTTTCTATAGTACAAAAATTGCCCTGAACAACAATATGTTCACCAATGTCCAACATAACATTTTGTTGGTTTGTGTTGTCAAGCTTTCCAGCAAAAGAAGGTAGTGATAAGGACTTTGGAATCCAAACATAATTATAGTAATTATTAATTGAATAACAACATAAGCTTCAAGGAAAAACATCAAATAAAATTTTTGCATGTAACATATAATTAAATGGGCTTTAAAATTATGTGTTTTCATTCAATTTTGGGATTAATTCATGACATGCACTAATAAATTTTATGGTCATGAATATGGAAATTGGCATTGTGTAGTTGCCTACACCTTTTAATTAATTAATTCAAGGTTTAGTCAATAAAAAAAAACATTCCAGTACACCATAATGTGTCCTAGTTCATTCTGGGTTTCATTAGATTTTGAGTGAATTTGGACATTTTTACCATGCTGAAACTAGTTAACCCACTAATGAACGGGAGCTAGTTATTATGGACAATGAATTGATTCACTAGTACCTAGTGAAACAAGGTTATTCTCAAGTGAAATACAAATTTACCAAGCCATTCACTTGTTAGTTAATTAACTAGGTAGAATGGAAATCAATTAAATTTAAAATATTTAATATTTAATATTATTGAAATTTTCATGATTTTCAGCCTTTGAGTTATTGACATGTGTCACTACTTAGGCTAGGTTAAAAACCTAGCCTAGGTGCATAGGTCACGTAATCAACCTAAACACCTACTTTAGGGAACTATTTGGAAAATACTCGGTCAACTTACCATTGTTGACCACACAAACACCATTTGTGAGGTTTGATCCCTTGACCTTTGCAATGGAGGCGAACACCCCTACCATCAAGCCACCTCACTTATTGTGATAATATGTTACATTCAATTTTATTTATCAAATATTTCATTTTAAACATTACAAAAACATAAAATTTGAAAATTCATATCTTATTGATTTTATTTTTCAAATGAAATGATTCGAATTTACTTTTCATAAAAATTCAATAATGTACATAATTACATTTATTTTCTTTTGAAAGTGTAAAATAATTTGAACAATGTTTTTTTTAATATCACTACTCAATAACATTTCAATGACCATTTTTTTGAAACATAAAATGTTTAATAAATGGATAATGTTTTTGTTAATATATGAATACTACCTATGTTAGGTTATTTTTGAATATTATAGGGCTACTTTTCATTAATTTAAATTATTTCAATTTACATTATTTATGGATATTTATGGTTATTCTCAATTACTTTTGGCTATATTATTTCACCATAGGCTACTTTTGGTTATTATAAATTACTTTTGGTTATTTTAGCCTATTTCACCTTAAACTATTTTCGGCTATTGTAAATTATTTCACTTTAGGCTACTTGTAGTTATTATAAATTATTTTAAACTATTCTAAGCTATTTCATTTTAGGTTATTTTCAACTATGTGAGGATATTGTTGGTTACCTTTGGTTATTGAAGGTTATTTCACCTTAAATTATTTTTGTCTATTATAAATTATTTCATTTAAAACTATTTTTGACAATTCTAAGAAATTATAATATATGGTTATTAATGGCTATTGGTTGTTTTTTTATTGGGGTTATTGGTGGCTATTAATGGATATTTATTAATGACTACTGGTAATTATACTATTGGTGGCTATTGGTGGTTGTTTTAGGTTATATTATGACTATTGGTGGCTATTGTATTATAAATTATTATTGGTTATTATATGTTATATTATGACTATTAATGATTATTTTGTTATAAGTTATTCTTGGATATTATAGGCTATATTATAATAAGCTATTGGTAGTTATTCTATTGTAGGTTATTCAAAAGTTTTTTCATAGGTTATTATTAGGTATTATATGTTACCTTAAATCGTTATATTTTATTTTAAATTATTATATTTAAGCTAAATAACTAATAATAACATAAGGTATAGCCTAAGGTTAGTTGAATTAATTAAATATAATTTAAAAATCTATAATAAGCTAGTTAGGATACCGAAAGGTATAATAACGTATAATAGTGTAGGGTGTAATATTTATAATAACCTATAATAACTTATAATAATGTAGGGTATAAGTTTAAATAACTTAAAATAATATAAGGTATATCATAAAGTAACATATATAAGGTATTTAAAACAACATAAAAATAAACCTATTTACTAAAATAAATTATAATAGTGAATTATGTCAACTAATAGTGAAACACAATGTTTACATAGTGATATTATAGTGAAATAATTTTAACCAGGGTGAAATCATTAAAATGCAAAGAACTTATTTCACTTTTAAGGTCCCATAATGATTTAAGCTAGTGAATTGCACCCCACTTTTGTAGTAGTGTTCATATGACTAACTTGCAATAATTGCCATTAACATTTCAAGACTTTTCTCAAACAAGTCTTATTAAAAGGGCAATTCCTAATGCATTATGTTGGTAGTTTGTGGTGGCACAAGAATAATAACTTTTCCAACCTCTATTAAAATACATTAGTCACCAAAATTATGAGTCCAAGTACAGATCAAGATCTGATTGTTCTAAACCTAAGAGAATGTAGGTTAACGAAATTTAGAGACATATAAATAAATTGCATAAAAGGAATATAATGTTTTGTTTTCACTAAAGATTATTTTGGCATGATGTGCATTGTGGGAAGTATTGAAATTAGTGTTATGTGTATGCTGAAGTGGTGTAGTTGTAACACTTGTTGAATTGTTCACAAACACATTCTTCAATGGGGATTCAACCTCTTCATGAAATTTGGGAAAGGAAGGAGATGTACTATTTTGAAGTCTTGCATTGCAGGATTAAAGGGCCAATGGGCTACTACTTATTGCTCTAAGGCTCTACTTATGGCTTCTAGGGTTAAAAGAATTGTTGGAGCCCAGTTTCGTTTGCTTGAGTTCTAAAGTGTTACATGTAAGCCATGGCAGATTAATTTAGAAGAATTTTTTTACAATCACAAGGGGAAAGGAAAAAACGGAACTAATATTCCTTGCTTGGGAAATATAAGCATTCAAATATAGCCACATATAGTTAAATCGAAATAGAAAGACAAACTAAATTCTACAAGTCTAACAAAATGCAAACAATGTTTTTGAGTTGAAGAAACTACTTGAATGTAGTACTTAGTCTTAGTAAATCACATAAAATACAAATAATGTCGTGTGCATAACTAGGTCCATCATTATTCCAAATGCTATTTGTAGTTTGTAACATGTCCTAGGGTGAAGCATTTAAAGTCATTGATTATACATAACATGTGCTAAATTAATCACAAAAAATACAATGTCTACTTACAAGAAAGGTAAGTAGCTATCCCAAGTAGTTTGTAGCAACATGGTAATTTTGAAACACTAAAATCACATATGTGCTAAGATAATCACAAATGTGTTAAGGTAATCATAAAATTCACATGACTACTTGTATGTGGTAATTAATCTTTATCCCAAGTAATCAAAATATAAATGTCCTAAAGGTCAAGGACTACAAATCAATAAGGATGATAATAATAACACATGTACTAAGGTAATCACAAAAAGCGTAATGACTCTTCAAATGTAAGGAATCACCACATGGTCACATGTGAAGTCCTTATCCCAAGCATTCCAAAGTAACTAGGCTTGGTGAAGCACTCAAACTCACTAACCACAAGTAGCATGTGTTTAACAAATTGCAAAAATCACATTGATTGCTTTCAAGGGGGAAGTCCTTATAATCCAAAGGGATTTGTAGTAGCAACATCTACACACTAAAAAATAATTGTCATTTTGCAACTATCGCATGCAATTAAATTTTAGTTGCATGTGACACATGCAAATGTTAGACCCCATAGTTGCATAAGATAAGTTGCACACAATTAGTAGTTGCATACGACAATATGTATGTTACATTATTCTACAAAGGTTGCCCATGGTGACATGTGTTCATTTGTGAAGTTCAATTATATGGTGACGCGTGGCATTTAAATATTCATCATTATTAATAAATTAATAATATCTTGGCCATCCAATAAAATGTGAATTTGATTTACACACATTTATGAAAGCCAATTATGTGGTGACATGTGGTAATTAAAAAAGCCCATTGATTACTTTTTAAAAAAATAATTAAGTAGGTAAGTCATAGGTAGGTTTTTGTAGGTAGGGAGGTAGGGAGGTAGGTAGATAGGTTTAAAATAATCCAATTTTGTTTTTGGGTTTAACTTTTAGGGTTGAAGGTCTTTCATTGGCCCATCCCAAATGGCATTTGGTACTTGGTTTGTGAACAATCCAAATGCACTTACTTATATAGAGTGCACACTTGGAATCCATGGCAAAAAATATGGGATAAAAAAATTAGTTGCAAATGCAACCAATGTAGTTGGAACCTAGATGCAAATAACCATATTAACCTAGTTTACCTACTAGCTAGATTAATTATTTTATAAGTACTAAAACTTAATATGTAATAATAATATAACACAATAATAACATTATGATTTGGTTAATAGATATTAATGTTAAAATTTATAATTATAATAACATTTTAATAGTTATGATTATTTATAATAACCACTAACCACAAATATAATACCATAATTATAAATATTATAAAAAATTAGATAATATCTATTAAATACTACTACTACTACTACTACTACTACTAATAAATACTAAATAATTTTAATTTTAATTTTAAAAATCATTATATGTGATTAATTATAATGATTAATAATATAATAAATGTTTTTGGGCTAAAATAAATTTTGATGAAATTAACCACATGGTTAAATTAACTTTGACTAAAATGTTTTGGCTAAATTAAATACGATTGAACTAATTATAATGTTAAATTAATGATGGATAAACTAATTTTTTAAGAAAATAATTAAGAAGTGAAATAAAGAATGGTAGTTCAATTTTGGGTCAACTAACCATAGTTGAATTAACTACAAGGTTAAATTTACTAATTGATTTAATCATGTTTAATTTAGTCATTTTAGTTTAGCAATTATTATTTTAATTTAGGCTCTTAATTAATCTAAATTTTTAGTTAGTTTAGCCATATTTAATTTATGCAATATTGGTTTAGCCAAAATATATTTATCCATGGTTAATTTAGACAAAATTAGTTTAGCCTCGTAATTAATCCAACCAAAATAAATTTATCCATGGTTAATTTAGCCAAAGTTAGTTTAACCACATAATTAATCTAACCAAAATTCATTTATCCATGGTTAGTTTAGCCAAACTTAGTTTAACCACATAATTAATTTAACCAAAATTAATTTATCCATGGTTAGTTTAGCCAAACTTAGTTTAGCCTCGTAATTATTTTAGCCAAAATCAGTTTAACCTCATAATTATTTTAGCCAAAATTAATTTATCCATGAATAGTTTAGCCAAAGTTAATTTAATTTCATAGTTAATTTAGGCAAAATTATTTCAACTAAAGTTAAATGATGGTTAATTGACCTTGATTAATGTGAGTTTAGCTTAAGTTTAGCTAATGTTTTACCTTGGGTAGCATTAATTAACATGAGTTGAACCTTAGTATTAAAGCTATAAGACTACTATACATAACTTAGGTAGATGTATTTAATATGTTAATGTAAGTATGGCTTAGGTCATGATTTTTATGACACGTGTCCATTTTGTACACTACTAGTTGCATGTTAGTTGCACACACAATTGTATGGCCCAAACTTATACAATATCAATTTTGGAGTTGCACACAGATCTAATGTAATTACAAATGACACCGAGTTGCATGTAGTTGCATAGTGACTAGTTATGAATGACATGATTTATACTAGTGAAAATTAGGTCAAGGATTCAAATCAATAACCCTATGTATCATGTGTGAAGTGACACATAAAGCTTCACACATCCACATTGATGTTTTTTCAAAACTTATTTCAATTTGAATTAGTCATGAAAACTATTTTTAGCCTACATCTGTTACATGTGAAGGACAACCAATATGAAAACCTAAACAACATGCATATATAAGACAAATAGTCTTTAAAAAAAAACTTAACAAAAAAAACTAAGATGAGGATAGGGAATTCACCATCCATATGGTAAAACCCAACTTCCTTATGCAATGTTTGCTTTAGTTCCTCCTATAATGTGTCCAACTTCATTGTTGTAGCAAGTGTTTGTAGCTTTTCGTCTCTTTCATGGAATCCAAAATTGTTCCACCATCCAAGGTGAAGCATTTCACCACAAATTAAACATTTCTTATCATTTTTCAACATTTCCCCCAAACATAACAAATGGTATGTGTGTTTACAAGATGTCAATGTAACATCGTAGAAATTGTACCAATTTTTGCAAAAGCCACATGGCTTGAACATTATGACAAAGTTTGGATTTGAGTCAAAACTAATGGGGCAAATCGGTGTAACATTGGTTTCGGCCAAAAAAAAAACCTCTTCCTCTTTCCATACTTCCCAACTATTGTTGAATTACAACATGCTACCTTCCTAGATTTATCATATCCCTCTTCACCTTAATAATATTAGCTTCAACCTTCCAATGATCCAATTCAGTATCTTGACACAAATCTTCACCCTTGATCACCTTGGTCATTTTGTCCTTCAACAAAACTTGAAAGGTCTCCAATTCCCTTTCTGCAAGTTGTTGCTGATGAACAAGTGATTCTAGTTTCGATGCATTGGTCTTTTGTTCATCAGCACCACTAGAAACCTAAAGTTACACAAAACATGAAAACATTTCAATGTGATCAATTGACCAAAACAAGAAGAAAACCACCTACTTTTCTAAGAACATCATTTGGTTTGGGAGCTTTTGCACTTTAGATTTAACAAGCTTGAAACCCCCTTAGGCTTCAACTACAATGGCCTTGTGGTCCTCCATATTATATTTCAAACGAATCAATTTTTTCAATAGCTATTTTATGTCACCTTTAAAATGTATAACCTTATGTTCTAAGCCCTTGAACAAATTCTTCAAAAATGACTACAAATCTTACAACCCTAATTTTGCAGGTGGAACACCATATGGACAAGTGCCCTTGCCTCTTGTCCCTTTTGGAAAACCAAAATTCTTATAAACAACATCACTGGGTTGAATCTTGTAAGAGACCTTCTTGAGACTTAACCTTGACACATCTAAAAACCTACCACTTTTAAGTTTTTCGACAACCGGACTACATGCCTTCTCCTTTGCATTCAAAGTAATTGCTTTTGCCCAGTTCACATCACATCCTTTCATTTGTGCTATGCACCCCTTCATGGCCCACAACATAAGCTCATTGTTTGTAACACTTGACATGTCATAAATATGGCTACACAAATGAAGAAGGTCCTTTTTTGTGTCAACATGTAGCCGAGTGTTTATGGTTTTGAACTTTGCAACCCTATTAAAAACTTCCTTTATATTTGTTTCATAAATTATTTTGGTAGTAATGTCACATTTGGGATTCAAACTAGTACCATTGAGTTTTCGCACCTTGATAAAAAAATCTTCTATTTGTGACTCATATTCTACAACACTTTGTAGAGACAACTTGCAATCCTTTGCAACTACGTTCTCAACTATAGTTGAAACAAATATGTTATTACACATAGGGAAACAAAAATTGTTTCTATTTCGCCCAAACACTGTAAACCCCTCTTGCTCTTTGTGCACTTATAGTAGACACCGAAATAAAGCAAAAAAGAAAACAACAAGAACCAAATAAACATCACTAAGAGTTGATGAAGGTGTAATGCGAAACATGAAAACAAAGCAAAAAAATTGTAAGAGAAGGAAGTTCACTAAAAGTTGACAAAGTTCCTCATGCAAAAATGAAGTTTTTAAATTTTGTGGCACATTTTCCTAGGGTGCATTGCCAACAATTACATCTCTATTTGAAAACAAATCTTTGTTTCAACTTTTGTTGTAGTTTGTTGTAATTCTAGATGGTTCACATTTTTGAGCTTTAGATGGAAAACAAAGTCTCGTCCCAACATGTTTAACAATTGTACATCAAATTAATAACATAAGGTTTAGTCTTAATAATGACTATCCCTAAGGAGGTTCAATTGTATCCTTTTACCACATTTTTATTTGATGTGTGGAAATGAATGTAATTTATTTGTGTACTCAAAAACACAAATATACTCCAAAAACAATTTAAATGATTTAAAATTTTTATGAAAGTTAAAGGTATATTGAATCATGTTAGTTCACATTATATGAACCATGTTTAGATACCATGTGACTAATTTGAAATTTTTCATTTAAAAAAACTCATTTTTTAAACAAAGAAGCGATAAATGTGTGGTAAATTGAAATTTTAACAAATAATCACATTCACATAGAAGATGACAAGCATAACTAGATGGGCTATTTTAAAAATTCCACTAAAATTGATTATTTTAATGACTAATGAAGTCCTAAAGTTAGTGCAATCAAAACGAGACTATGGCCTTATTATACCAATGTACACTATAAATATATTCATGGATCTTTCAATATAGATCATGAAATTTATGATTATATTTAAAATAATATTATATAACATTAATTCTATAAAAAATTTATTTTAGGGCTCAAAAACCAAAATTGATACCCAAAATTAAATGTACCATGCTTTTGGAACAATTATACTATATGTACTATAATACTAAATCCAAAAGTGTCCGAAAGGGGGTCATTGTAATGTGCTTTCACCCAATTGCAAGCTAATGTGAACCAACATGGACATAACATGTAAGTTTTTATGCATTTTTGTGGATTGTTATGTGTCCCAAATCAAATGTTTTTGAATTTTATGAAAATAGGCCAATATATATGATCATCATCTAATCTATTTAGGTGCAATCTTTTAATTAATTGAAAACTAATGTTTGATACCAAATTTGGGACTTTTTAATGTGCATGATTTGGACTATATAAGAACACATAAAGAACTTGTAAATGGACTCACCAAAATGATAGTTTGTATTAATGGACCGATTTATTAATTTCTAGAATTGATAAATCTCATAAGAAATTCAAGATATGGGTTTCCAAACCATTTCAAAATGGCATGAAACTTTGAAGACCTTTAAGAATGGTAGAATTGAAGGAAAATGGTGAAAGTTTTTACAACATGGATTTTGTGAAATTCTTATAACTTTATTCTCAAAAAATTGTATCTTGAGAGGTATTATAGGGCAAATATTAGTTACTTTTTGAATTTTTATGGAAAAAATATTTTTAAAATCTGAAACATGAGCATTCAATAATGTCACATTGTTGTCAAGTTGTCAAAATACAATTTAAAAATGTATTATTAGGAACTCTTATCATGTCATTTTTTGTCCATTCAAACTTGCATGAACCCATAGTAGCTAGGCTATTACTATGCTACCTTGGGCTACTACTAGGTTTTAATACTAGGCTACTATATCAATTTGCAAACTAATTTACTAAGTTATTATAGTTGGTCAAACAAGGTGCTACGAAAATTGACTAGTCAATGACTATTAGTCATATAGTCATAAGCATGACAATAGTTGCATAAATGGCATACTGGCATGCCACATACGATTACATGATTAAGATTAAAACATAGTTGCAAAATTGTTCAATCATAAGACCTTATTAGTGGAAAATTTGTTACAAGAAATCATAATCTTTCAAGCAATTCAACTTGACTATGGTTTCCATATTGACCAACTTGGAGAGGTACAATTTAATTGGAGGTCTAAAGCATAAATGACATGTGTTATTTTTATTTTTCTCAAAACCCACATGAAACACTTGACATGTACCTCAAAAGAAATCTTGCAATCTAAGGCACTTGTCTCATACATGATGGTCTTAAAGATAACATTTGTTTTTATTGATGAAATCTTGAACTCTATGCCATAATATGTTGTAGATACTTGGAATAAGTGCATAAGTTTCTAATTATGCTACTTGATAAAGAACTAATCTCATTTATAAATGAAACAAACATCTTTAATTTGACCTCATTATTTTTTTCATAATTTTTTATAAAACTAAAAAAGTACAAAGTTCATAAATGTATGTACAATATGGAAAAGGATTGGAAACTACCATTGGTTCCAATGCACAACAATAAATGTTTCAAATGGTGTGGCACTTTTGGGGCTTCCTCAATATGTTAAGTCTACCAAAAAGGAATGTTCATAAGCTTGTTCATGTGTTCAAGCATAATATGTTTTGTTACATAACCTAAAAGATGAAAATAAGTTGAGATAATCACAAAATGAAATTAGGATCCAATATTATTTCAACGTCCTACTTAATCCTTGGAATTTCACAAATCATATCACATGTGCCTGATAATGTATTAAAAAGGATGATAGAGAAATTAATAGGTGTGAAACATGTATATAAATGTATGACATAACACATAAATATATAATTATAGTTTAAACTTTATTTATATAATAAATAATATTTATGTAAAATTTTCATATTTTCAAATAATATTTTTCACATATTCTGAATGATTTCGTTGTGTGTAATTTAATTTATAAATATTTACTAAATTTACTTCCAAAGCAATAGTCAATACCTTATTTTGAACTCATTTCATTTGTACATAATGAGGATGACCCCCAAGACCAAAAGTTCTCTACCAGAGCTCCCCCCACCCTTTTAAAAAAAATTTAGAATCTCACTCTTTTTCTAACATCCAATAATTTCACATCAGATGTGTGCTTATCCTAGGTAAAACATTTAAGGATTTTTGGTGTAGGAATAATCATGTGTTAAGAGTGTGGTTTTCATTTATTTAACTCACAATTGCATAAAATGTGCAAGAACTTGTGGAAACTTATAAAATCTAAAATTTTAAAAAATGAATTTTTTTTGTTTAGGCTAAACATCTATTGGTTTTTTTTCTATTTGGGTTTTTGGAAGTTTTAATTTTGAATGAAAGCACATTACACTATCCATAAAATGCTATCACAAGGTAATTTTTGCAAGACTTTGAAATTTGTAATTGGCCATGTGGTTATATATAATCAACTAGAATGAAAAAGGAGTCAACATTATAATGGTATATATAAGTTAACTACATTGTACGAATTTCATGCATAGTTTTTATAACATAATGAACTTTCAAAGGAGTACCCAAAAGCTTGTAATAGTCCATAATCAATGAATATGGGCTCCATGCACCTTCATATGATGTCTTTTAATGAATAAAGGATTCAATGGGAATATGACGTGGTAAATTAATACCAAGGAGGACTTTTTGAAAGGATTTTGATGATCACAATTTTTTTTATGTACTTTGAATTATGGTTTTTTTTATTAAGTCTTTTCTTTAACAAAAATAATATTTTAGAAATTCATCTTTCAAATTTAAGTTCTCCATAAGGTAAACTAGGGTTGATTTTTTTTTAATAATAAATCTTGAATGATATGTAAAATGACTTATGTGATTCAAAGTATCTTGCCTTCACACTACATTCATAATGAATTTATGCAATTATGGACTTTCACATATGCCTAAAAGTGTTACACCTTAGTGTGCTTTCATCTTTTTAGGTCTCCATTCCATTCTTCATTTTTCATATTTTCCTTGATTTGCTTGGTTTCAATTTTCCTCTAGGTATCTTGTTTGATTTTTTATCTTTTTTTTTTTTCTTGTCTACCCTCAATTCCTAATACATATTAGGACTTATTAAGTATTAAGGTTAGGATTATCATAATCCTCTTGTTTCCCTTATGGGATTTTCAGTTATTTTTTAGTTTTTCTTTAGTTTGATTTACTTGGGAGTTTTCAATGTGTGCATATAATGTGGAGAAGCACATGCATTGGCATTCAAATTAACTATTTTACCAATAAAATTTGGGAGATTTATTTTTAGTACACTATATCATACATAGTAATGTGGGATGTTATATATGATTTAATAAGACCAACCAAACCATATATTTACATG
>Ga0116230_10000673_pt1 | contig 30542 bp, 29 predicted proteins | sample S1TSphfallax_3_FD_88678 | JGI IMG/M metagenome (GOLD analysis project Ga0116230, IMG submission 88678) | Host-associated microbial communities from peat moss isolated from Minnesota, USA - S1T2_Fd - Sphagnum fallax MG | ecosystem: Host-associated > Plants > Peat moss > Unclassified | place... | reverse complement strand
GGCGTCCTTGGCCAGCAGCTCCCGCGTTGCGACGGTGGTGTTTGCGTTGACTTCGATCCCGTGCCGTTCGTAGCCGTCGGCGTCCTTGGCCAGCAGCTCCAGCGTGGCGACGGGCGTGTTGGCGTTGCTGGCGATGCCTCTGCGCACGTCGCCGTCGGCGTCCTTGGCCAGCAGCTCCAGCGTGGCGACGGGCGTGTTGGCGTTGCCGGCGATACCGTAGCGCACGTAGACGTCGGCGTCCTTGGCCAGCAGCTCCAGCGTGGCCGGATAATTTTTGTGCTTGGCCATCCATCGATACCAGTTCAGCGATTTATCGCGCAGCTGTTGATATGTGCGTGGCTTTTGCAAAAGCCAATTCAATCCAGCTTTACATGCGCCACTTATCTCGCACATCTCAATCACTTTGGTGTCGATCACGTCATCTACAGTAAGACTGTTCATCATTTTGCCTCCTCGGGTATAACCTCGTCGCCGCTCGCCTCTCCATCCTCCATCACGATCCCTACCTTGCCGGTGGTATCGACGCGCTCGATCCAAACCTGAAACCCGTTCTTGGCGGCCGCGTCGGCGATAAGCGCAAAGCTGTCATCGTCGAGCAGGCTTCCATCGGCGATTCGCAGCACGCGCAGTTTGGGGTTCGAGGCCATCGCGAGCGCCATGCTCACTTGGATCTGCTCGGCGTTCGACGCCTGAGCAAACGGTAGGCCTTTGTAGAGAACCTCTTCGTTGCCGATGCCTAAACCCTGAATCGGCATCTTTGCGCTAGCCAGAGCGTCGTCGAGATACTTGGTGCGCTCTTTCAGCACGGCGTCGAGGCGATCCCACTCCGCGCTTGCGTCCTTGACTTCGTCCTCGGTGAGCCGGTAGCGCTCGGCCGCAGAGATCCTCGCGTTGACGGAATTTGCGTTCGAGATCTCGAGAGACAGCGCGGCGGTGTCCAGTTCCTCACCTACATCCACCTTGGCTCCGAGCGCCAAGGCCTCAGCTTCTTTCAAGACGCATTCCTCGGCCAATCGGTCCATGTCTTCGGCCTGACGCCGCAGCTCGGCCGCCTGCTCGCGTTTTGATTTTGCCTCTTCGGCGTAGTGTGCCGCCGTCTCCTCGTAGCTGGCTTTCTTGCGCTTGAGCTGGGCAACCATGTTGTTGTGGTTGGCCGCGCCCTCGAGCTTCTTCGTGATGGCCTCTACGTCCAGGGGTTTGAGGGGCACATCGGGGTCGGGCTTGCTCATCGCGGCGAGTCGGGCCTTGGCGCTGTCGAAGATTCTGCCAGCGTCGCGGCGCTGGTCGTAGGTATACTTGATTTGGTTCTGCACTTGGTCGATGTCGATGTCAAACGTTACGAGTCCGCGCAGCGTTTTCAGTTGTTCGGCGTCATCCATGCGGGTGAACGCGAGCGGGTCGAATGAGATCTTGCCCATCAGGCCGTTGAGCAGCGATTGGGGGCTGGGGAATTGTTCGCGCCGCTTGCCTTCGATGAGTAGCTTGGTAACGTAGGTCAGTCCCTTTGCGCTTTTGTCTTGGTCAACGTGTGTAAAGTGCCGCGTGACGATGAAGTCGCCCAGGTCGATCTTTACGGTGCCCACGCGCTGGCCCTTGCGGATTGGATAGGTTGGCACGGTGGAGGTTCCGGTCAAACCCCATGCGATCGCGTCGAGCAGCGAAGTCTTGCCAGATCCGTTTTTGCCGGCGACGACGATTACGTTGCCCTTGGGCTTGATGCGCGCGAGACGGATGCGTTTGATGTTTTCAACCGTCATGCCGATAATCTGCAAACCTTGCGGCGCTTGCTCTGCTTGATTCTGTGCGACCGTGCGGCGGGTGTTGGCTGCTTCGTTGTCTCCGCGCTTTCTGCTTCCCATGTTCGATCTCCTTTGGCGCTCTGCGCTCATACCCTTATCATACGGGTACTGTGCGGGTATACGTCAAGGGCAATAAAAAAGCCCCCGCGCCATGCTGAGGGGCTTTCTGCCAAAGTGGATCAATGCCGCTGATGCTACACCCAAGGTGCGGCTGTGCGCTAGTAGGGGTTGAACATCCAGAATCCGTTTCCGATCGCTGCCGCTACCGTGGGCTCGAACGCGCCGATCGCTGGCGGATTAGGTCGGGTAATGCCGTTGTAGTCCGTGGTTACCCCGTTAGCTGTCACGCCCGCCCCTACGACCGCACTAGAGCCGCTGGAAGGCGCCATGTTTCCGATCCCGTAGAGATGCCATGTCTGGTCAACCAAGCCGGGGGAGACGCACACCGCGTGTGTCTCCCCATCCGCAGTCAGCGGGCACGGATAGCCAGAGTTTTGCCCGTAGGTCGCGTTGTAGGAATACGTGGAACCTAAGTTCGAGAACGGATTGGATGAGTCGATGTAGACCGGCGCAGGATTAGCTCCGCTGCCACCGCCCGGATAGCCGTTGGCGATGTTGTTTGTAAACCCATAGAACACGTTGTTTTCATAGATCATATTGCACGTACCCGAAGGCGCTGTGCAGATTCCGTTGACGTTGATCTCCAGAGCCACGGCGCTGGCAGTGAACAGAGTGTTGTTGGCAAAGACCGTGGTTGAACCGTCGTTCACGTTCAGCAAAACGGTGGTATCGGCGGCGCGGCAGAAATCCGAGAGCTTGGTGTTGAATCCGCTCAGGAAGCCGGGGATGGACTGGCGCAGCGCGTTGCAGTTTCCCACCAGCACATTGTTGGTGACCGACCCGGATTGGCCTTCCTTGATCTGCTGGCCCATGTTGCCGTACGCGAGCGATCCTTTGACGGTGAGCGTTGAGCCGCCGCCTTGGATGTGCAGAGCGTCGAAACCGTCCTGCGTGTTGTAAGCGGCTGTCGAGTTTGCGATGGTTACGTACCAAGCCGGGGAACTGACCGTGGAGGCCGTGCCGAAACCGTCGCCGTACCCGCCGCTGTTGTCATCGGTGCAGTCGCCTACAGCGCCGATGCTGATTGTCCCGTTCTGCTCAATCGGCATCGTTATGGTCGAGGTGATTGGGTAGGCTTCCGCGCAGCCGTTCGCGAGGACGTGGAAGTTGGTGAGGCTGAGTGTACCGGTGCCGGTCGTACCATCTCCGTTATCGAGGTTCCAGCCGGACGATGGGTTGCCGGATATGGTGACTCGGGTAAGCGTTACCCCCGTTCCTGTCGGCCCTTGCATACCCGCCGCTGCCACGCCGTGAATGTTGATGTCGGTCAGCGTGTCGTTGGTCGCGGCGTTCGTCCAGTACACCCCGTTGCTCGCGTAGTCGGAAAGCGGCGGCGAGGACGAACAGCTCGTGGTTTGTCCATACTTGCCGCAGGATGAGAAGTCGGTGATGTCGAAGCACGCCACATCGACGTAGCTTGATGTGTTCAACGAGATGATGGTGCCCAGCCCGTAGCCGCCGTTCAGGAACGTCTTCGCGCCGGGTGCTGCGCAGGAAGCGTAGTTGGCCCCAAGGACGCGCGTGTGCGCCCCCGACGTGCCCGAAGGTATCGTAGGCATCGACGAACCGAAGGGGTCGCCGCACAAGCCTTGCCAAGGGTCGGGGCCGCAATTGTTCGCGTTAGGCCAACCGAGTCGATAGCTGCCGGGCGTACCTTGCTGCGCGACAATCACAGTATCTCCGCCAGCGATGACCCAGCCCCACGCGGGAAAGCTGGAGCCGTCCGTCGCGTAAGAGCCGTCCTGCCAAAGATAGAAAGCCTGCGAGAAAGCGCAGTTCTGATTCACTCCTGTGCCTGGGTACGCTGCGTTGTAGAGCCCGTTGCACTGCCCTGACGTGACGTTTGATGAGTACCGCGTGCCGCCGTCCGGGCGAATATACCAAGTGTTTGCAGACATAGCCGGAACGGAGCAGAGGAACGACAAAGCGAGAAAGATCTTCGTGAGTGTTTTCATAGGGCAAAATTCTGGCTCGGTACGCAATAGGTGTTTGTTCCATCGAGGTAGCAGGAAATGAAATCGACTGCGTTGGCTGTGGTCGTAATCGTGGGCGTTGTTCCAGTAGGCCAATTCACCGCGGTGGTGCTGATCGCTCCGGTCGGTGTGCTAGCTTGCGTAATTTTCACAGTGACTCGAAATCTTCCCGAGGTAGGTTGAGTAAAACTCAGAGCGCAAGTATCGCCGGCCGTTAGTGTGACCGTTTGATCTGATCCATTGGCTGGCGTGATTGTTGCCGCCGTCGTACAAGTTCCTAAGCTATATGGTGGTCCGGAAAGCGGAAGGCTATTGGCCACGAATTGATCGGTTGCTAATTGTGTGGACGAATCGCCCGCCATTTGAGTCACACCAACGGTTCCGCTTGGCAAATTCATTTTTTTACTACTGCTCAAGAAACCAGGGTTTACAACCCCGTCATCGAGCGGGGAGTTTTGACACAAGCCATCGTTTGTCTCGGGAATGTAGTAGCCAGCGTTTGCCAGCAGGCAAGCCGGAGAATAGACCTGCGTCATGGAATTATCCAAGAATAGAGTGAGACTTGATCCCACCGAGATCGTCGCGCTCCAACTTCCAGGCGAATCTCCTACGGCGTACATTGACGACGCCAATTTATTAACGATTTGATAGGTGCGACCCGGTGAAGACGGGAATGAAACCAACGGATCAGCATCGTTGCCTTCAATCACATACGTAAGCACGTACAATAGCGAATTGCTAAAGGCTCCCCCTTGCGCCGTGGTCACAGTGCAATTGGTTTGAGTAGGGATATCGCAAGAGCCTGCACCGGAAAGTGTTACGATCGCGAGCCCAGTGTTGGATGATGTGGTCGACGGGACATACGGATAACCAGCCACCTTAACCTGAGCAGAAACCGAAATCGATGCGGCAAACAACGCGAGGGTTAGAAAGATGAGTTTTATCATAATCAGCACGTCCCATTCACCGTGAAGGTATCCGAGAGGAGATTCACAGATTCGTAGTCATAAAGGTTGTAATTCGCGCCGAATGCGTTGGTGAAGCTGAAAACGACCGGTGCGTTCATCGGAAAACTGAATCCGCCGCTAGTGAACGTGCAACCTGAACTCAGCGCCAGCACGTAGATTTTTTGATTGCTCGCTGTGAATGGTCCGTAAGTGGATTGCGTTCCGAGCCCTGCGGTTGGCAGCGTTCCGGTCGCTCCTACAAGCACCGCCGATGTCCCACTGGCCGTGGCGCCCGTCGCTCCCGCCGTGCCGACCCCCGCAAACTCCCGATTTAGAAAAGTCACCGACGCCGATGTTGACGCGCTTTGTGATGTCGTCGAAACCGCGCTTGCGCTGAACGTTGTGTTGGTCGAATACGAATAAGCCAAGCTGGCCGCGGTATAGGGGCTGCTGAGGTTATCCGTGTGCGTGCCGTCGCCTAAAGTGGCGCTGGCTGGTGTGCCGTTGGCATAAGAGAACGTGCATTGGAAAGGATTCGTTGTGGCGTTGCCGGTTTCGCGCGTTCCTGACTGCGGGCAGGAAGCGCCCATGCTGAAGGCGCTCCCTATCGCAGTTACGCATCCATTGTTGAGCGTAGCTACTTGGTTGTTAAGTGAATAATTTCCGCTGGCTCCTGTGCATCCGCTTCCGCCTCCGCCGCCGTTGCCTCGGGTAATGATTGAATTAGGCGAAGCCGTGAGAATGAGGCTGATGCTCGTGCCGGTGAAGGTGCCCGTGGTGCTGAACTTCACATAGTAGAGGCCCGCAAGATTGACTTGATAACACCCGGTCGCTGTTGCCGTTTCGCTGGTGGCAAAAGTTCCGGGCGCGGTGCAGGTTTGGATGGCGATCGGATTATAGGTTGTGCCATTGTCGGCGGATCCTAAAACCTGAAATGTCGCCGTGGTGAGGTTGTTCGCAATCAGCGTTAGCGTGCCGGCGCTGTAGCTGTCACGATTTGCTCCCAGCTTGATCGGTGTGCTGGTTTGAGAGCTCGCGGTCAGTACGGCGGCCGGGAAGGTTGTGTTGGTCCAAGGACTTTGCGCGTGCAGGCTAAGCGCTGTTAGCAGTCCCACAAATGCGATGCATCGTTTCATCGTGTTGCTCCTTTCAAAACACTCAGTGAGCGGTCGCGGACCAATTCAGCGTGAAATTCTGATCGAACTGTCCTCCGCCCGCGCCGGCAATGATGCACCGCGCCATATACACCGTTGCGCTCGAAACGGTTTGCGAATTCAACGCTACGCATGGCGGGGTCGTTACGTCGGTTGAGAACGTTCCTACCACAACGGGTTGGTTGAACACGATACTCGTGAGCCCTGTGGAGTACGGCGTGGTGATGATGGTGGTGTAGTAAGTGCTGCCGTTTGCCGTGAGGGCGATGCTTCCTGACTCGGTAACGGTGCCATCGCATGCGATCGAGTAACACCCGTTTGAATTGCAGGTCCGCGGCGTGCTTTGCGTGATTGCGGTGATCCTGCCTTTGCTGTCGGTGGTGATGCTGCAAACGTAATTGCTGGTTTCCGCACCGATGCCAGCGTTGGCTAGATCCACATTCGTCTCGGCTGGCGAAGAAGAGTCGGAAAGGGAAAAATTGGTACTGAAGCTGAGCGTTGGCCGCTGCGTCTGCGCGGTTCCATTGGCGGCGATCGTCTGGTAAAAGCTGGCGGCCGGTGTGGTGTAGTTTCCGGCTTGATTGAGAAACAGGGATGAGCTGCCATTATTGACGGGCAGCAGATGCGTGCTATCGACATTGAGCGTGAGGACCGGTGTAGATCCCCCCGATGACGTTCCTTGGAATCCGTTTGCTGTCGCCACGGTGACCGCTGTCACGCCGCCGCTCGATCCTGTCCCGCAGTTGGTCGAGCTGTACACGCCGCCGCTCGAGGCGTAGCACACCCACGGCAATGTCGTTTGCACGATGAGCTTGACGTTGCTGCACCCGGTAACGGCGGTAGGCGAATCGCTGGGCGTCACCCCTGGCGGAACGATAACCTCGCCCTTGCCGGCCGCACAAGCCGAAGTGACCGCGCTCTGAATCGTGGTCGGGTATGGCGATGTGCCAACGAAGTAATACGCCTTGTTAAGTTCCGGAGTGTTGATCGGCCCACTGCTCTGCGCGAGCGCGCCGCCTGCCGACAAAATGAAAGCGAGAGATGCAATGAGATGTTTCACGCAAACTCCTTATGGGTAATAGCCCGTTGCAATAAGTGTGTTGTCACTATCGCAGGTTGCGGTCCAAAGCGTCTTGCCGTTGGCAACAGGGTTGACGGGGCTGACCGGGTTGAGCGCGGCGGCCGGCCATGCAAACGTCCATCCTCCGGTTGCGTTTTGCACAATGATGAACGTGTATGCCGCGCCCTGGACTAGATTCTCCAACGTTACGCTTGTGACATTCTCAGTCAGAACGATGCGAAAGACATTGCCTAAGAATCCGTTGATTGTGATGGCGCCGGCAACGCTTGACACATCGACGATCGCCGAGCTGAGATTGCCATCGACGACGAGAGATCCGTCAATGCTTTGCGATGTGGCGCCGGGCGGGTTGGTATAGACCGGAATGAGGTCAATCGGCAACGGCGGCGAAGGATAGATTTGGGTCTGATTGGAAAGGTCGATCGTTCCGGATCCGGTAAAACGATAGTTGCCGATCTGAACGATGTTGTGGTTGGCGTCTTCGACGCCGATCGAATAAAACGTGCCGCTCGGCGTGATGGCATCGTTGCCCCATATCGGCGTCGAGATTTGGCTGCCAGTGCTGGGAACGGCCCAGGGTCCTACTTGAGCAAGCATCGCTGTTCCCACGATGCGAGGAAGGGTCTGACCGAAACCACACAGGGCGATAACCAGCTTTGCGGGACTCGCCAGCGATCCCGCCGCGGCTCCTGCGAGTGTGTCGAGCGTTGCCGTAAGAATAAGCGCTGGAGTTGCGGGCATCTAGATCCTCATTCGTAAAACATCATTAGGCCCATTTGTGCAGTGTTCGGGTGATTGGTTTTGTCCGCGATGATGTTGTCCTTGAACCAAGTGGTGAGCGGACGATTTAGAAAACACCAATACTTTTGAACCTCGAGCGTTTGGGAAAGATCCGGCCCCGCGTCGTCGCCTCCCCATACGCCGGCCTTGTCGCCAAAGAAGATCTCGTCCACGTCGCGAGTGAGTCGTTGAAAGGCGCGATGGCTGGGATCAATCAACACGTCTTCGGGAAAGTGCGCGCTGTGTTCCTGGGCGTGCTGCATGACGAGAAACCAACTGCCGTCATACCAACCTGCGCGGGCTCGGTTGCGGATGCAGTAGCAGATGGCTTTCATCTGCTCGAGCGATCCGTCCACGCCCGCCTCGCGCGCGGCAAACATCACAAGATTTGCTTTCTGCAAGTCGCTGAACGTCACCTAGTTCACCGCCGTTCCAATGTTGCGGCGCATGTAAAGCTGCTGGAGATACCAGTCGCCGGCCGGGCCGCTGCCTACCGGAAACGCCTTGTGCGCCTCTTCTTCGGTGATGGCTCCGCACCGCACCATCGTCAACAGGGCGGTCCTCCAGCCGAGGTATTTCGCCTTAGTGGGCACCCCGTACTGATTGAAATGCATGACCATCCATTCGGTGCCCAGCGGCCATTGGAGGCTGCCCACGCGCAGCATCGGAGGCTCGAGTTGCTCGGTTGCGGATTGCTCCATGAGGATCTCGGTGGCGGCCTTTGCCATCTCTCCCGCCATATCGAACGCCTTGTCAGCAAGTGCGTTCAACCCCGCGAGGCGGAGCTTGCGGGCCTCGTACATCTTCTCTTCTCCAACCGTGCGCAGCTCCTTGGCCTTGACCTGAGGGAGATGCCCCAGAATGGATCCACCTCGATACATCGGGTTGGGAATGTAGAGTCCCACGCGGCCGCTGCGATCGTTGGGGCTTTCCTTGACCGCGTGAGGGCTTAGGTACACGCGCTGGATCCCGATAACCTCGCTAAGCTCACGGTAGAACTCGGCGGGGGTGAGCAGACGGCCGTGGCGCATCTCCTCATTCTCTTCACCCTCCCAGCGCTCTTGCCCCTCCCACTTCTGATCCTTGCTTTGTAGCTCGACCATCTCGTGCAGCATCCACGCCTTCTCGATGGCCTCTTGCGGGTTGGTGACGGTGTCTACCTCGAGGCGCATTTTCTCGATCGCCTCCACAACCCGGGGGTGGCGAGCGAGCTGGTTGAGATCTCGCGTGGCGCGAAAATCCTCAAGGGTGGGGCGCTCGCCCTTGGCTACGCCGTCCACGCCCGTACCGAGCGCGATGCCGAGCGAATCCATCGACGCCTCGGCGCTGTGCGGATCGTCGATCCATCGGCCCTCGTCGATCTCGACGGCCGCCTTTTTGATCTCGTTATCGGCCCAATGGGCTTTGGGTGCGCTCTGGTGCTGGCGTTTGATGATGACGGCTGGCGATTGCGGTCTGTTGCTCATGGTTGCCCCTCCTGCTGGGTGTCTTCGGCTTGCGACTTTTGTTGTGCGGCTTGGATCATGTTGGCGATGAGCGGTCCGTAGTTTTCCGGCCGTGCGCCGCTCTTCAGTGCAAACGTAAGCTGCTGGCCGATTCTCGGATCGGCTGCGATGGCGCGCAGGACTTTCGGGATGTAGCTGGCGGCAACGATGCCTGTGCCGATCATGCCGCCCGCCGCCCTGTTGCCCGCGACTTCTCCTGCGACACTGCCTGCGATGGCACCATGCGCAAGATTGCGGGCGACGTTGCGGACCGCTTCGCCAAACGCAACCTTCTTTGCCGCCGTGTTGTTGGCGTTGGCGATCTCCTCGAGGTTGTCCAGCCGTCCGACGCCGAGCACGCTTTCGACAAACGGGCGCCCCTTGCGGTTGACGGTGCTGGTGAGATCTCGCAGCAGTCCCTTTCCGTTGACGCCTCTCTGTGCCGCGCTCGCCTTGGTGTTGCCGGGCACGCCGTCGAGGTTGCGATCCCAAATGGTGGCCACGTCGTCGAGCAGGTAGCTTTGGCGAAATGCATTTTTGGCTGCTCTGACTATTTGAGGGTTGACAGTGCCACTGGTGGAATCGATCAAAGCGCTCATTTCCGCTTGCCTGCTGTCCGCCAGCTTTTCAGCGGCGGCCCGCTCGGGCGTGCCGGCGACACTCTTATAAACGGCCCTCTGTGCGGCGGCCACTTCTGCATTGAGGGTGCGGAATTTTCCACCCGTCACTTGGTCGATCGCGTCGTACATCGGCGCGGCAACCTGGGCGAGGCGATCCTTGGCCCCGTTGAAATCGTGAATCGTGTTCAAAACATCGTTCACATTGAAGGAATTCGCCGTCTTTGCGGATTCGGCCTGCGCCGCCGAACTTGTCGCGTTATTGGCGCGATTCGCCACAATCCTCTGCGCTTCTGATAGCTCTGTCGGGCTACTTCCACTAGGTAAGCCGCGTTGGGACGTGTCTACAGGCTCGCCAAGATGCGGGCCTAAGCCGTTTCTTGGAGCGAGGCCATTCGATGCTGGGCCTGAGTATTCCCCTACGCCGGTACGGGTCGCCATGCCGGATCCTGCTCCACTGGCGATTCCTGGGCCTCCGCGTGCAGCTGCCTCCGCTGCTGCTCTCTGTACGGGGGTTGCGGTCGCGTCCCATACATGCGGGGCTTCTGGACTTGGGGATCCTGTTGGGGGGGTGCCTGATGAGGATGCGCCTCGCGTTGCCCGTCCGGCCGCGTTGGGCACTTGTGAATCCATCGCCGTTTGCGCCTCTCTAAGTTGCGGCTCGACGGCGGCGCGGGCCTCCGCGGCATACCGCTCGGCTCCCGTCATGGCGGGGGTTGGCTTGGGTGCCTGCAAGCGGGCGGATACGCCTTCGGCGAGCGGCGTGAGCAACGCCGTACCTACCCCGCTCGCGGCCGCCTGCCTTGCATCGCCTCCGGTCTTCGCGTAGGTCTGCGCGCCGGCGACGGCTGCCTGACGCATGGCGGTACTGACGATTCTGGCAAGCAAAGGCGACTTGTCCATCACCTTGATAACCGGCTCGATCTGTTTGAGGCGCTGAACGTAGCTGAGTCCTTTGAGGTATTCATCGCCCATAAGGAACTCCCCGACACCCTCGGCGAACTTGCCGAAGTCCTCCGCTCCGGTATCGGATCCTTCGCCGAACTTCTGCGCGCTCTTCTCCACGCCCGTTGTAGATCCGGTGGTGCCGGTGACCTTGCGCACGATGTGGGCGAGGCCTGCGGCCGTCAAAGCGGCTCCGCGTGCAGCGCCGATCTCCGCTCCCTGGCCGGGATCCTGCACGGCTTTATAGAAGTCCTGCGCATCGGATGCGGTCTTGGGATCGTGCGCGTAATCATTCCAGTACCGCGCCGCGTCTCCGGTGGCTCCATGAAAGAACGTCGATTCTCCGGTCAGGCGATAGCCTTGATCGTGCGCAATGGTTCCAACCTTGCTATAAGGCACCTTGACCGTGTCGCCGTTCGGCCCAGTCATCTGATAGGTGCCCTCGCCTTTGGGATTGCCGGTGAGGGTATTGTCGGCGGCGGGGGCGGCGGGGGTGGTCGGCGCGGCGGGGCTGGGCGCGGGGGATCCCGTCAACGGCGTCAACGTCACTCCGGGCGGCGGCCCTGATGCGGTCGGGGTCAACGGCGTCAACGTCACTCCGGGCGGAGGGGCGGAAGCGGTTGAGCCGGTTTGGGCGTTGGGATCCACTTATTGACTCCCTAAAGCGTGGTAACCTTTTGCATCCTGATAGCCCACAATGCGACCCTGTGAATCATGGGCGACTGCGGTAGCTGTATTCGGCACGCCCGCCTGCGCAGCTTGGGCGCGAAGTGCCTGCGGATTGGTCGCGGCGGGGGTGGGGGCGGCGGGCTGGATCTCTCGCACTCGGCGGGCGCGATACTGAGGATCTAGAGCGGCGCGTGCGTCCATCGCTGCCTCTGAAATTCCGGGCATCGGGGCTTCGTAACTGGCGCTTGGTGCAGCGTTGCGCCACTGCTGCTCGTAGTTATCGAACTTCTTTCCCATCGACTGCGCCTGTGTCTCGATCGCGGCTTGGCGATTGCCGGGCAGCGTTGCGCCGAGGGTGCTTTTCAAGGCCTCGATCGCGGGAATCGTTGTATCGCCGTAAAACTTGGCCAGCTCGGGCGCGAGAGTGTCCAGTTGATTGTGGTACTTGTTATAGGCCGGCGTGCCATAAACATGGCTCATCGGCGTGTTCAATTCTTGCAGGCGCTTCAGATGTTCCATCGCGGTGGCTCCTGCGTTGAGCGCGCCGCCTGCCGTGTTGGCCTTGGTGTCGGTGAACTCGTTATAAACGCGGGTATAAGACTGCGCCTTGGAACTATCGAAGTCCGGGTACTTGGCTGTGACCGCGTCCACCAGCTGAGGGTTACGTGAGAGCAGGTAGGCCATCCGCTCGGGCGCAATGTGACCTGTGCCGATCGAATCGACGAGCTGCGGATCGTTGGCCTGCGCTTCCTTGCCTTTCTGCGTTTTGACCTCTTCGGTGTCCTTGGCGGCTTCGGCATAGTCGCGCACTGCGCCCGCACGCTCCTGAGCAGCCTGGGCGCGAGTCTGCGCTTCCTTGCCCGGTTCCTCTGCGTTGCGAGTGTCGGCTTCCGAATTGGCGTTTTTGGCCTGTGCCTCTCGAAGTGCCTGCTCGGACTTGTCGTTCTGGAACTTCAGCGACGCGGCGGCGGCGGCGCTCTCGTAGTCGTCACGCTGCCCGGCCGTCATGGGATCCGATGCGTGATGCTCCACGTACTCTCCCTTGGTCGCATCGAAGGTGTGAAAGACGGATCCGGCTGGTAGAACTTGCGAGCGGTAGCCATCCGGCATCTTGATGGCGGTGATACCTGCGGGCTTTCCCTCGGCGTCGAAGTGAGGCACGATCTCGATCTGGTGTTTCTTGATCATGTCCTCCATCACGTTCGGGTTGACCTTGAGGATGTCGCCGATGTCGGCCGAGTGCGCGGCGTTGCCGATGATGGTTCCACCCTCCGTTTTCACAAGGCGATCGATTTGACCGTTGGCGAAATCGACATCGTGCTGAGAGGCCTCGGTCTGCAAGCGCGCGAACTTCCACGCCTGCTCTGCCTTGTTCATTTGCAGCATTTGATAGTTGGCATTGTCGAGGTTCTGTTGCCTCGCCTCGGCGCTCATGTCCTTCTCTTGCTCTTGGCGCTTGTCGGCGTCACCCTGCCCCGCGTTCCATCCCGCGAGGGCGGCTTTGCCCATGTTGCCCGCGCCCTTGCCCGCCGCCAATCCCGCCGCCGCGCCGTGCAGTCCTTCGCCCGCGATGCGAAGCCACTGCTCGCCGTGGGTCATGCTGACATGCTTGACGTACTCGTTGCCGTTGCTGTCGGTGGCGATCTGCGGCTTGGTTCCCCCGCCGGTGAGGACGTTGAGGGTGGCATCGACGGCGCGCGCGAGTGGGCTTTGCTTGGGCGTGAGAACCAGCGGAGGCGCGGTCTGGTTCGGGATGGTCGCGTTGCTGGTCGCGTCACTGGTTGCGACCTTGGGCATGGCTGGAGAGGACGGCGACGACGAGGGCGACGGCGGCTGCGCGGCCGCTGCCCAGCTCGATGCCCCCTGGTCGGCTCCGGGCGCGCCCGCTACGGACGGATCGACCGGTGGTGGTGTTGCTGCCGCTGCTGGTGTAGATGTCCCGCTCATCGTTACCTCTTTCCGCTGATCGTCGCCACGCCGTTGGTGATCCTCAATTTGCCTTTTACTTCAAACCATGCGACCGGCTCATTGGCTACTCGCTTGGTGGGCCGTTCGCTGATGGTGGTGGCTCCATTCAACTTGACTCCTTCGATCGCCACCCAATGCACTCGGATCTGCGTCGAGATGTCGCCCTGATCGATGCACCAGATCATCGGCCAGTCCTGTTGACGGTTGAAATAGACCCTCCATCGCTTCATCCTCCGGTGCCCCAATTCTCTCCAACCTGATTGACGACGGCGCTGCCGATCGAACCCGCCGCGCCGAGCGCCGCGTTCTCCCAGCTGTTTTGCTCCTCCGCAACTTGGCTGGCCGTCGTGCCGGCCGCGCTTCCGGCTCCGGTTGCGGCGTTTTCTGCGCCGATCGGATTCTCGCCGGCTGCGATCGTCTCAAGGCCTGCGGCCGCATCGTTCCACTCGGAAAGCCCCTCCTGATAGTCGGCACCTTTGATCTGGCTTTCTTCGGCGCTCTCCTGCTGTGCGGCGCTGGTGGCGATGCCCGCCTTCTCCTCATCCTGGGCTCCGCTCGGCATGGCGATGTTGCCGCCGCCCTCGGCTGCCTCGGATTCTCCGACTGCTTTGGCGGCGTTCTTGTAATTTTCTGCGGTGCCTTCCTCGGCTTGAGCGTTTAGATCCTCAGTCTCGCCAGCGGAAAATCCTTCCTGATTCGGGCCTTTGGCGAGGATCGACTTGAACTGCGAGGACATCGGGCCATAGATGGCCTGCTGGTCGCCGTACTCTTCCTGAGTCATCTGCTGAGCCTGCTGGTAGGCCGCGAGCTGATCACCCTGCAATTCTGTTTGTACCCCAGTGGCTCCGCAAATTGTCTACAACCTCCCCAACATGGCGTTCGTCACAGCATTTTCTCCGTGATGAATAATTGCAGCCCTGTCGTATGCCTTGGCGGCTAAAACTTCGCGCGCAAACTGTCCGAGTCTTACGCTGCGATTGTTGATGCTGATCATTGCGGCCCACTTGCCTTGATGTTTATGGACACCTTTGAATCGACTAAAACCTACAAGAGAAGGTTTGCGCTGATTCCTGCGCTGTCCGGATTTATCGAGCCAGCGGCAATTAGTCGGTTCGTAGTTACCAGCGGGATCTATGCGGTCGAGCGTATACCCTTTTGGCCGGTCACCCATGTCCGCATAGAAATTCTCGAATTTATCCCAGCGGTCGCACACCTTGATGCCTCGGCCTCCGTAGCGGTCGTAATGTGCATAGCCCTCGTTTCTGCATCTTCCGACCATCGATCGCCAGCTTCGGTAAGTCGGGGTGCTGACCTGGCCATGCGTGGTTGCGTTTATTGAACGGAGGCATCCACAGCTGCGGGTCGTTCCTTTCGTCAAACTGCCTAAGCTCATACGTTTTTCGACGCCGCAATCGCAGCGCACCAGCACCTTGCGGTTGCTGGTTACGTTGGCATCATCGTCGCGCAGCACGACGAGCGTGGCATACCGTTTTCCCACGTAGTCATGGCGTCTTGAGCTTCGGATAGGCATCGTTAGAGGGTGTAGCCCTTTTGTGCTCCAACCGCCTTGTGCGCGCTCACCTTCATGTTCTTTTTCATCATCGCTTTTTTGTGGGTGGGCTTCTTTGTTTCCGACTTCTTCATCATGGGTTTCATCTTCACGGTTTTTTCTCCTTTTCCTAAGTCTGGAAATTTGCGGTGGACGGCGGCGCGGATCTTCGCTTTCTGCGCCGGGCTTTTGTCACGCATCCCCATCGTGAGCGCCGCTTTGGCGTGGCTCTTGTCGTTGATCGGCTCCTTACGGCCGGGGAGTGCGAAATTCTTAGTGGGTATGCGCTTGCGCGCTGCTGCCGTGAGTTTTGCCATCGGGCACCGTCCTTTCGACAATTTCCTTTTCGAGCCTGCGGCCGTCCCATTTGAACCCGAGCCTCTTTTGGCAAAAGTAAATGAGCTTCTGGCTGCGGCTGTGAAAATACAGGATCTTGAAACCGAGGCTACTGAGACGCGCCGCGAGCCAGTCGAAACCGATCGTTAGCCCGTCCATCGTGCGCTGCCTGGAGACGACGGCTTCGGGCGCGAACTGGATGTGTACCTCGATCTCGACGCCGTGCTTGTGCCGAACCATGCGGAAGAAGAAGACGGGGCCAACTTCGTCCTCGAGGATGAAGCTGTTGATCCGCGTGTCCTGTTCAATCCAGAACTGCGGAAGGGTGGTCTTGCTGTGTTCGGGATCGGCGTCTGTCCAAGCTGAAGCGAGCGGGAGGTCTGCCGGCATTGCCGGGCGCAGCGAGTATTTTTCTCCAAAGCGAAATGTGGGCATCGGTGTCATCGTGATGTTTCCGCCTGTTCTACACGCTCATCGTGCACAGCGGCGAAGATGCCCCAATCGAGCAGCTCGTCGGCGACGGCTTGCGTGCCGTAATCAAACTTCGTGAGTATGCAATCGCCTGAATCTGAGAATCCGTTTTGCGCCAGATTATACCGATCGCTGAATACGCTCTCGCTGGGTGGCTGCTCGGGTGGATCCGGGCCGGTGACATCGAGAACGACATAGGGCCGCTTGGCTGATGGCTGGATCTCGCCAAAGAGAACACTGATCTTCGGCCGCGCTCCAACGGCCGCGGACTTTGCCGCGATGTGCGCAACATCTGACCACTGACCTGTGGAACAGAGCAGGGTGACTCCCTTGGCGTCCCACGATGGATAGGCTTCGCCGTTGTCGGTGAACGTCTCGCCCGTCGTGTCGCGCATGAGGATCGGGCCGGTGGTGCCAGCGGCGGGCGCGATGAGCAACAGGTGAGTGCCTGGGGCCGTCTCGATGCTCTGCACGGCGCTTGCGCCTCCCACGATCGATGCGATCGGACTCCAGAGCAGGCCGCTTTCTGGCGGCGGGACCATACTCATGCGGAACCATTGCCCCGCGCCGTTCGAGACGTACAAACCTGTGTCTGCCGAGCTGTTCATGTTCCAGCTCATGAACGCGGTGGCCGGATTGAAAATCGCGGCGTTGAAACCTCCGGTGGTGCAGAACTCGAATTGATCGCCGATCGGGAAGCCGACTTCGTTGTAGCCGGTCTGCGGGTTGAACGGATATTCGATCGCCAGCTGCGATACCTTTAGGTTCGACTCCATGACGAAAATCGAGTTGTTGTAAACGGTGCCGGCAAAGGCTCCGATGACGTTGACGGATGGATAGTAGGACGTCACATAGAAGGGGTTCGAAGCGGTGCCGGTGCCGAGCACGATGTACACGCCCGACGTGGTGAAAACCAGCATCCCTCCGTTTTCAACCGTGACAGGGAAGATGAGCGTGATGCTGCTGGGCATGGCGAGGAAATTGATCGGTGGCCATTGCGTATTTCCGTTGCCGGTGACCGCGTCCGGTCCTGCGGAATAGTACAGCTCGTTGCCGATGAAGCCCCAGGTGCGTTGTAAGTGGTAGACCATGCCGGTTAGACCGGCTTGCGGCGGATTGGCCTCGTCGTCGATCGGGGCCGGGATCAATGGGTTAAGCGCCTGTTGCCCGCTGGTCGACGTGTCGGGGATGACGTCCTGATAAACGAAAGTTGCGTGAGGGCCGACGTTCGGAATCTCGTCGACGTAAACGAGCGTTGACTCTCCGCCTGCCGTGCGCATGATCCAAATTTGGTCAACCTGCGGATCGCTGCTCGGTGTGAGCGTGACATCGACGCCGAACATGCCGGGCGCACCTACCATCGGATTGAGGACATAAGAGACGGGGGATGCGGTGCTGACCGTGCCGTCGATGGAGTGATAGCACTGCGCATACTGTAGGGTGCCTGCGGTGAGCTGGGTGGCGGGGCCGCAGTTAATCCACGTATAGGCGTTATCGATCGTCGTTCCACCCACCGTGGGGTTCCATGTGGTGTCGTCGTTGACGCCGACATAGTTGGCCGTGTATCCGGGGTTGCCGCTTCCGGGGTAGTACACGACAGCGCTGGATCCAACCGTAAACGTGAAGTAGTAAAACTGGCGCGGCTGTCCGGGAGGCGCGCCCTCTCCGACGCTGGTAACAATGACATCCTCGGGGCCGATCGGGCTGCTGATGCCGGTGAACGAAAAGTCGAGCGTTACGGGCGGGCCGCCCGCGAGATAGGCATTGAACGCGTTAACTAAGTTGGTGTCGGGGCCTGCGAGAGTCGAATCCGAATAGTAGACGGTGACATTGGTACCGGCCGTGGTGTCATTGCCGGGCGCGATGCTTTGCAGGTAGTAGCTTGAGCTTCTGCTTTGCGCCGGTACGACGGCTCCGGGCTGAGTTGTGCCCGTAGTGTTGCCCGCGCCCGTCGTATTGGCCACGCCCGCCGTCCAGATGGTTTGCGTGGTGAAATAGTCCGTGGTCATCTGCAGATTGCCGTTGGGATCGATGATGCAGGTGATGGTGGTGCCGTACTGATAGTCCGGGTACCACACCTGAACTTGGCCTATGTTCATCCACACAACGGTTCCATCCGTTGTCTTGCCTCCGAGCGTTGTATTCCAGATAGGTTGCTCTGTGCCTGTGACACCTACGCCGAAGGGGATTTGCAGCTGGCCGTTGGCGTCGATGATCGCGTAACCATATTGCGGACGGCCTAGCAGATTAAGGCTTGGCGACCAGTATTGGGTGGTCGGGCCGGGCGCAAGAGAAGGTGCGACCGTCGCTGCGTTTAGCCCCCAATTTTGTACTGGACTGCCGAAGCACATCCACGTCACGGTTCCATCTTGGGTGATTTCGCCGAGGCCGGTCTGCCAAGTTGGCTCAGTACCTCCGGTGACGCCGGTAAGCTCGTCGCCGTTGCTGTCTTCCTGAATGTAGGTGGCGGCCGTGCCCGACGTGGTAGCTGTGCCCGCAACGGACATCGTGGTCGCGATCGCGAATTGATTGTTGGCCAGATTTAGCTTCCATCCCGGCGCGAGGTTTGCGTAACTGACCGTCGTGCCATTCAGGGAAGTAAAGCCCGCGGCGGTGATGCCGCTGAAGGTGATGGGCTGGTTGCTGGGGATTGTTGGCGCGTCTGCGGAGAGCGTGACAATCAAAAAATTTTGCATCACTTGGCCAGCCACGCTCTGCACAACCTCGAGCGCGGTGATGGTGAGCGCTGTGGCTTGGGACTGGAAGCTCTGGATGTTGCCGTTGGTGTCGAGGATGAAGTTGCCAACAGTGAACGTGGTGGCCACTGCCCATGCGAGGTTTGAGCGGAGGATCTTCATCTGGTCAACGCCGTCGCCGATGAATAGTTCGGTATCGACGTTGAGAAACCATGCCTTGCCCGCCCCCGCGCTCTTTGTGAACAGAGTGGACTTTTGCCCAGCAGTCGCGTCGTAGATGATTCCGTCAACGCCGTCGAGGATGGTGCGAACGATCTCGTTGGTGTCCTGAATGAATTTCCAGCTGTAGAACGAATTGGCGGCGGGGAAGTTATTGGCGTTGTAGACCGTGGATCCGGGCCGCCGCACATCCGTCATTTTCTGCGATATCTCGCGGTTGGTCCCGTCCCATATCGAATCGAAGCGGCTGCCGCCGTAAAACTTTGCAATGAGATAAGCAACGTCTGCATCGCGGTACGGGCTGCGCTGTGTTGACATGCCGGTAAATTGGCGCGCGCCCATGCTGAGCGCTGCATAGCGTGTCTGGTCGCGTGCTGCACCTGCCGCTTCGATCGGGCCTGGCATTTATTGCTGCCTCCCCTGCACCCCACTCTGCGCCGCGCCCTGGCTGCGGGTGGCGGTGCGGCCGGTGTTGAGCATTTGCTCGAAGAAGATAGCCTTGGCTTGCGCGTCAAGGCCATCCTGGGTGGCGAGCAGGCCTGCGATGAAATCCTTCTCCCAGATAGGAAAACGCGAATCGTTGACGAGGAGCGCGCCCTCGCTCAGCATCCCCTTGTTGAACAAATAGCCGAACTCGTCGGGAACGGGGCCGAAGTCCTCGCCGTAAGACTGAATGAGTGGGGCCTTGCGCTGATAGTCGAAGCTGGCGGTGTAGGCCTGATCCGGAATCGAGTTAAACCGCAAGGTAATGTTTCCTTCGTTGTCGTCAAATTGCGGCGCAACCGACATGGGCCGCCTGGTCGCCGATACTTTGGCGAGCGATACGGCGCCCTGAAGCTCCTTGATGTTGTTGCTTGGATCAACGAGCCACTGTTGCTCGATGCGTCCGAGATCTGCGACCGCCTTGACGTAATCGGTTCCGCCCGCCGTGGTGATGTCGATCGTGAAGTTGCCGCGATTGAATCTCCACACGAACGGCGATCCGAGCATCCTTTGCAAAACGATGTTGGCCATCGTTAGGCCGGGCTCCTGATTCGTAACACTGAGCCTCTGGTTTTTGAGGATCGGCGTCACGAAGTTCATCGAATTAAGGATCGTTAGCGTGACGGCCATCGTGCCTCTCTTGCTGGGTGCGCGTGGCGCGATTCGCCACGGGGTTAGTAAGGCTGATCGGCCGTGTATGGGCCTATCTCATCCCAGCGGCGCTCCACAACGTTTGTGAGGGGAATGAGGCCGTATACGTTCAGCTCGCGGTCGCCCTGCTTCATCCCGTTGGCCAGCGCGTTCAGCCATGCCGCCTTGGCATCCTGGCCGCGCTTCATATCTTGAGGGTTGGGACTGGCGATGAGACACTCGCACTCGAGGCCGCGATAGAACGCCCGGCTGTAACTGTCCGGGATGGGGTCGAGGGTGTCTGAGAGCGCGGTGAAGACGGGCGGCTCGATCTGGTAATAGGGCAGGATCTTGTACGTCGGGCCGGTTGCGTTGGGCAACTTATCCACGCGGAATCCTTGGCTGTCGGGCGAGACGCATGTCCACACGACGGTTCCATCTGTGACGGTGGCGCCCTCGTCGCTATCTTCAGGAAGTACGGGGGCCGTGGTCCCGGTGGTGCCAAAGGTGGTGACGATGAGGATGTTGCCGTTGGAGTCCGTCATGTTCATCCACGGATTTTGAGACTGAGGGCCGGTGGTGACGAGCGGATAGTACGTGACGCCTGCGCCCGGCCACACGCCGATCGCCATGTCCTTGTTGTACATCCAGGCGATTTGCGACGGCCGCCACACGCTGACGCTGGTGCGGCTGAGCTGCCGCCTCCAGCTGATGTTCCAAAGTGGCAACGGTCGGGTGGTGTTGTTGATGTCGATAAGGTCGCAATCCTCACCCCATCCGATCAATCCCTTGGGCTGCGCTGGCTGCGGATAATCCTGCTGCCAGCTGTTGGTGTAAAAAGGTTCCGCGATTGCCCGGTTAAATTTCCAGTTGAAGCGCTCGCAGATAAAATCTGCGCGCGTCTGGTTGCCCAACTCCACCGCTAGAGTGTCTCCGAAGCCCGATGCGTTGAGACGCGGATCCGGTATGCCCTTGGCGCAGATTGCATCGTAAACACTTTCTAGCGTGATCGTGGAGTTTCCCATGGTTAGCTCGCGTGAAACAGTCCGTGCCGTTTGAGGATCGCTTCGATGCGCCCTACGCGCTCCTCGACGCTTCCGCGTGGATCCTTGGCGACCGGTTTGGCTACTTCGGTTGCTGGAATCTCCGGATGCGCGGGCTTGCTGGGCGCAGTTGAGTGGGCGCGTCCTGTAACCTTTTCGACTTCCTTGATTGCTGCTTTTCTGCCTGCCATTATGGTTCCTCCGTATGAGACGATTGCGAGTTGTGGTGAGACGATAAGGGGTCTGGACGAGACGCTAGGCGATGAGTTCGACGAGGCCGTTGAGTAGCTGGGCGGTGGGAATGGCGGCGCTGGCTGCGATCGTCACAGTGAGCGTCTCGGCGGTCTGAAGGTTGACGGCCGCCGATGGGCCTGTGGTGGGTGCGATGAAGGTGCTGACGGCGGTGCCGATCGTGATGTCGACGGCTCCAACCGTCACGATCGTCCCGGCCGTACCGGTCGAAGCGGTGCTCAGGGTGAAGCTGAATTGCAGCGTTTGACCTGTGAGCGCGCTTGCGGAGGTAGCGGTGGTGGTGATCGTCGCGAGGGTGACCGTGCCGAGCTTGAGCGCGATCGTGATGGTTGCGTCGTTTGATGCGGTGGTGCTGTAAATCAACGTTCCACTCACACGGATGGTGCGCCCAACGATGTTGAGAGCGCCCGCTCCGAAGGCCTGGCTCATGAGGGTCTGAGCTGCGGTAATGGCAGTAAGCGCAGTCTGGATCCCGAGCGCGGCGATCGCGGATTGAACGGCTGTGGCGACTCGGCTTTTGCCGAACGTGTACAGCGCGTTGTTTTGAGCATCAAGGATTATGCCCTCGGTGCCGAAGAGTTGTTTGGACGTTGGCGGCCCTTGTACGACTGAATCTGCACCCATGATGCTCCTGCTTTCCGCGCCCTCGGGCGCACTGCACTTGCTGGTTGTTTAGGCGTAGGAATCGCAGGGACGCGGCCGGAACGTCTGCGCACCCGTATCGGGGTTGATGGTCTGAATGACGGTGCCGCAGTCCATAAACTGAGCGGCTTCGGGCGTGAGAGTGTCTTTCGCTTGGTCGAGCAAAATATCGAATTCGGCCTTATCGGCGAGATACTTTTCGACGCGATCTTTCGCTTGCTGGGCGCTCTCACCTGGGCGGGGCTTGGTGCCTTGATCGCGCGGGTGCGGGCTGAACTTGCGAAGACGGCACACGCCGCACATGATGAGCAGGGTGAAGCCATCGGGCATCTTGGCGACATTCAGAGACGTTGCCCCTTTGCCGTTGAACGGATCGACCGGGCTTCCGCCTTGGCGGTGCTTGCACCGCTTCGCCTGCTGCTTACGCACGGCGACGTCGGCGGCGAGCTGGTCTTGCCTCTGTCTGTTCTTGCGGGCATTGGCCTCTTTGCGCGCTTTGCGTTCCGCGTTGCTCTCTCTCGCTTCTTCAAGGTTGAGCTGCGCCGTTTCTAGTTGGATCCTGTCGATCTCAGCCTGCATTTTTGCGTCCACGTCGTCCTCACTTTCGAAAGCTCTTTGGTGCGATACGTTGCTGCGCGCCGTACACCTGGGCCTGGGAGCATGGGTGGACGGCGCGCAGCAAAGGTTTATGTGGTTTGGGGAACGGCGATCGCGATGCGGGCGCGGCTGGTGGCGTCGGGGGGCAGTCCTACGCCCAACACGACGTTGTAACCGGTGCCCGCCATGATGAGGCCGTTGGGATCGTAAGCGGTACGTTCCTTGTACTCGCCCGCCCAAAGGCTCATGTTCTCCCACTTGGGATCGATCTTCGTGTGCCTCTTGTTGGGGAAGTTCACAAAGACGATCGCATCGGCACCCGCGAGATAGGTGCTGATGCCGGTGAGGCCTGAGCCCTGCCAGTTGGCCACTTGCGTCTGGTTGGTGCTCTTGCGCCAGTGAGCGCCGAGCAGCTCGAGGATCTGGACGGGGACCTCACCCTCGTCGCCTCCCGGCAACGCCTCCAACTTCACTTGGCCGGCGTCTGTGTGCTTCCAGATGTCCACCACGGAGTTGTTGCTATTGTCGAGCGTTAGATCGCCAACGAAGAAGTCATGAATCGATCCGTTGAAAAATCCATCCGCCATCGGCTTGACCGTCGCGCCGCCGAGCGATGCGGGCATCTGCTCGATGATGTTCTTGGTGAAGGGATAGGGGGCGACGGTCGAATCCTGATTCGACGTGCGCGAATCCCAGGTGCGCAGGTAGTCAAACATGTACATGACGAGATCGTCGATCGTGAGGCCCAGCTGGTAGGCCATGATGCGGCGGTTCTCCTCAAGATCATTGGAGATCGAGGTCATAAAGGCGAGATCGGAGATGTTGTTGTAGTTCGCCCATTGCCCGACGACGATGTCCTTGAAATTCACGTTGATCTGTTCCGGAGGCCCGATCGTTCCCTCGGTCTGCTGAACAAGATCGGCGGCCAGCGGAATCGACATAAAGTTCCGGAAGGTTTGGCCGCTCTTCTCGGGAAGATCCATGTGCGTACACATGAGCAGCTTGCCGAGATTGGCGTACAGCCATTTCATAAAAACGCGGTTGTAGTGAACGGTGAGCCGCGCTTGCGGCATGTTGGCGCTGGTCTGCGCCGTTGGGCTGGGGCCGTCGCCGTAGGCGCTGGTGCGAGCCCCTAGTTTTCCCGCGTTCCAACTGACGCCGCAGGTGAACGCGATCGCGCCCCCGACTGCTGCGAGCAACTGAACGCAAAACACTAAAACTTGTACCAGCGCGAGGCTGATGCGGTGCTGCGTTGTCTGCTTCATCACTTCGTCTCCCTCGGCCTTCTAGGCCGTGTTACGGGTATCTCCGAAGTGAAACTCGCACGCTTCCGCGTAATCTTTATCGTTGCTCTCGATGAGGGCGATGGACTTCGATTCCGGCATCCGGCGAATTTCATCAGCGGTGTACTTGATGGTCTTGGTTTGCACAGTTTGGGGAGCGCGGAACGCGTTGCTACGCGATCCGGTCGCAAACTGCGCGCCTCTAGGCCTCTCAGTACCATTTGCCGAATTCTCGTTCGGATGCACGGAAGGGGTTTGGGTTTGTTGTTGAAAGTCGGCCGGTGCCTCTGCGAGGTAGCCGCCCTGGCTCAGTTCGGTAAAAGATTGGGTGAGGATCTCGGGGGTGATGCGCGAGAGTTCCCCTCCGCAATGTGCCTTTGCTTGGTCAACGAGTAGCCGTTTGTTGCCCAGGCTCGGGTAAAACTCCGGGTGCGCCGTCTGCCACTGCATCGACATCGCGGCGAAGTCCTGAAGCGCTAGCTTCTGCGGATCGATGCCGGTTGCATCCTGAAAGAGCGCGGCGATCGCCTTTCCCGCCTTGGCCGGATTGTTAAGGTCGGCCGTGTTTTGGGCGATCTGATCGTTGGTGAGGCGAGGGCGCGGAACGGCGACGGGGCCGGGCGCTGAGGGCGTTGCGGCGGGGGCGCTGCGGGCCTGCTGGATTGCACGCTGGGCGTGGACGCTGTTGAGGGCCAGCTTTTCGAATACCTCTTCCTGATCCTTGCCGTAGATGTACTGCGGGTTGGTACCGTCCTCGGGATCCACGACGTAGCAGACGCGCCCGTCCGTAAGGGGTTGGCCATTCGCCTTCGTGTTAGACCAGAACGTCTTCATCGCGCCTCTTTCTCCAGCTCTTCTACTTCCGCCGTCGCCAGCTTGTTGAACTCGTCGATCGCTCGCCGATACATAACCACGTAGGCCCATTCCTCGGCGATCTTGTCGCGGTTCTCCAAGGGACTGTACTGGCTCAAAGTAATAGCACTTTTATGGTGAATTGCAAACAACTTTTGGAATAGCCGTTGCATCACAGGCCAACCCGGACTAAGGCGCATCTCCTTCAGGTCGAGCCGTTCAGTGTTGGTAAGCTCTCGCTCGGGGTCGCCGTTGACGGCTAGCGCATGACTCGGCGATGTGGGGAACGGATTGACGGCGGCGGGTTCTGCGCCGCTCTGCAACGCCGCTAACTCTTCGTTGAGCGGTTCGCCCGCGAGGTACTTCTCGAATGGTGTTTGCTCGTTAGGCACGGTCGCCCTTCTGCCATGAATACGGCGGGGCTTCGGCAAGCAAAAATAAATGACGGATATTGGCGACGTTGACTACTTCCGATTCGGGTGGGTAAACCTCGACCATCCAGGATTCGGCAAAGCCACATTGCGCTTTGACTCTCTGCATCTCGTCCCAGGTGATTCCGTCCTTCCAATTTCCGTCGCCGAACTGCACTACGCGCTGCACGCTCATGCGCAGGTATCCGTTCGGGTCATCGTAGAAAGCGGCGAAGAAATCGCGCGAGCGAAAAGCCATAATCGGAGGCTTGGTCATCGAGGCGACGGCTAAGGGCCATTCGCTGATCGGTATCTTCGCCATCGCCAGTGAATACTCTTTGCGCTGGGTTTCTAGATACTTTACGGCTCTTCGTCGATCTGCTCGGTTCAACGTTCTCGTTTGCATTTAGCTCAATCCCGGTATTCCGTTCTGAAGGATGCCCATGTCGGTGTTGCGATCTTGGCGGGCCTCCGCGTTGTCGAGAGGCACGTCGCCCGATAGGTGATCCATGCTCTTGTCCACGCTGGTCTGCTGCACTCTGTTCTGCCCTTCGGCTTGGATCTCCTGCAGCCGGTTGGATCCTTTGAGCTTTTCGAGCAGCTCGGCAACCTGCGCTTTGATCGCGGCCGGGTTGTTCTGCTGCACCTGCTGTTTCTGATCGTCGGAAAGGGGCACGATGATGTCTTGGCGTCCCTGTAGCTCGCTCATCTGCATAAACAGACGTTCGATCGCTGCAAAATTGATTGTCTCGCCCTTCTGGTGCATGAATTCGAGCAACTGAGGCTGCTGCGTGAGCTGGAGAAGGAACGGGATGATCTGTGAAATCGCGGCCTTGGCTTGCAGCTTCGCGCCCGCGAGGATCTTGATGTTGAATTTTGCGTTGAGGAAGGTTTCGGCGTCGATCTCTTCGAGGATCTTCGCTCCAAACTTGTCGGAAAGGATCTCGCGGATCTCGCGGATCGGCATCTGCTCGAGCACCATCATCCATAGAAATTCAATCCAGCGCTTGATGATGCCCTCGAGATGGGCGATCGGATCCGAGATGTTCTCGTCGGCCTTTCCTCCTACCCGGTTCACTCCTGCCGCCGTTCTCATCGCGCTCGAGCCTGGGCCTCCGAGGTTGCCCTGCATGGCGGTTGAGTTAGCCCCTACGAGATCCTCGCCTCCGTCCTTGCCCAACTGGTAGATCTTCCACGCCTCGGGGGGAACGTTCGGGCTCTGCATAAAACCGAAGGCCTTACGCACGTCGCCATCGGGTGCGTTGACACCCCAAAATGTACCCATGCCCATCACGACGTTCTGCGTTGGCGCGTTGCCGTCTGCGGAGTTGTAGAGGATGGGCGCGTTCATCGGGAAGGCGATCATCTTCAGCACTTCATTCAGTACGCCTTGATCCATGCGCTGATCGCCGGCGTTCAAACGGCCGATGCCGAGGCCATAGCCAGAGTTGGGAATGTTCCACCAATTCGCCGCGTAGCCGAGCGCGTGCGTGCCGAGGCAATGAGGTTCGTTGCGAATCGCCTTCCGCCGTCCTTGATAGATCAAAAATTCGATCACATGATGCTCTGTCCAGTAGGCGATCTTCAGGAAGGGATGCTCGAAAGGGTTGTGGCTGGTTTGCTTGTTCTCACCGACCGCGTGCAGCACGACACTGGACTCCATGTTCATGGAGTTAGCTGTTTGAGTGGCAACCTGCGCATCGCCTTGAGGAGTGGAAAGGAAAAACTTTTTGAGATCCTCGTCGTTCGGGATGTCCTTATAGCAGGTGAATTTGCGCATCCGCTGAAGGTCTTCGAACGTTACAAAGTCCACGTTGATCTTGTGGTGGGCGCTAAGATCGGGCCGGTTCGGCGTGCGCCATTTTTCATCGTAGATCGTAGTGCCGAGCCTGCGGAATTCGAAGTAAGGCCAGCTCTCGATCACCTTGTCTTCGCGCACCTTGTAATCGTCGCTCTCCCATGTGTTGACGGGCTTGGTTGCGGCCGCGCCTGGAAGCGGCATCGCGTTGGGCTGTACAGGCGGGGTCTTGCGCACGCGCGTTTTGCGGATAACCTCTCGCTCTTCCCATCCGGGATCGCCTAGACCGGTACCCTGTAGCACCTGACTTTCAATGAGCAAGCTGAGCTGATACTCGAAGTCGGCGCGGTCGGAAAGGATGCTAAATATCTCCGTCCATGCGTCGATGTATTTCTGCGCGTTCTCGTCGCCGGCGAGCTTGCCGGTCGGCTCGAGCAGGAACGGTTGGTCCTCGGCGAAGATGCCGCGGCGCACTTGGTTCGACATCGTATTGCTGTTCTTGGCGATGTTGAATCGGCTGATGCGGGCGGGCCGGTTGGTCTGCATCCTCCAGTCGCGATCGTAGTTAGGCGATTGATAGAGGTAATCGACGTATTGCCACTCTGCGAGCCATGAGTTTGTGTCGAGCCATGCGGACGCACGCTGATAGTCCATCCATGCGATCGTTACGGCCGCGTCGTCGTCGAACGTCGGCGGCGCAATGCCGTCCGGGTCGAGCGTGACTTGATCGGTTTGGATGAGCGGTGTGAGCTGGTTGCCCTGCGGCATCCCATCGCCGCCCGGCTTTGCTGCGATCTCTAACGAATCATCCATCGAGGCCTCCCGGTAGCGGCGGCATGTTGAATGTCGCAGTGCGCTCGGTGGCTTGTATGTGCGCCACCGCTTTTTGCTGCGCCTGTTCGTCCACGGCCGGCATCCCCTGTTGATTTAGAAATGAGCTTATCAAAGAGTCTTCGCGGCGGCGGCGCTGCCACTCCAGCTCTTCCTCTGCGAGGTTTGCGCGCAGCTGCGAGAGCGGCACCATCGCGGCGAATTTGCTGACGCACTCGATGATGCCTTTCTCTTCGACTAGGCCAAAGTGTACGAATTGGCGACGGCACTCCTGGGCTTTGTTCATTGCCGTTGAAAAGAGTACGCGGCCCACCTTCATCATCGGTTCGAGTTGTTTGACTTCGTTCGATCGCCGCTCTTCGTTCTCTTCCCAATCCATCCACATGATCCGCACGCTAATGTTTTTCTTTGCGGCTTCGTTGCGGATGTGGCCAGCCATAAAATTGCTTCCGGGCGTCTCGAGGATCATCATGCACTCGGCCTGAAGGCGCTTGTGTTCGGTGACCATCTTCTCGGCGAGGCGGCTTGGTGTGTAATTGCCCTGCCAGCACTCTACGACGTGGATCCGGCCGTCGATGATGCGCGCGGCCGCGCCGGCCGCTGGGAGATCCTTATACGGCATCTGCCAGCAGGTGTACGTTTCTCCGCCGTAGGGGAGGATTCGGTCGGGATCGATCTGCGAAGTCTCCCACATCTTCTCATCGAAGGTTGCGATGTGGCCGCCCTGCGGATCGTTCTGCTGCTGGCACATGAAGCTCTCATAGTTCTCATAAAACTTGCCGCGCAATTCGCGATAGGTGAGGCCGGGGATGCCGGGAAAATTGAGAATGACATCCTCTTCTGCGGGAAAGTCTCCGGGCACCAAACGCTGCCCGCTCTTGACTGTGATCGACGAGCGAATCAGCAGCTTCCACATATCGGGATCCATCTTCTCGAGGATGTCGCCGTATAGCTCAAAAGGATGGTATCGGGTACCTCTGACATTGTTGTAGCCGCCTGGAGTGAGCGCGTTCTTGTTGGTGTGGTAGGTGTCGATAACGCCTTTGCGGCGCTCGGGCGAGGCGTGGATCCCGCTGTTGTTCGTCTCGGCCATGTCATCGGAGTTGAGGACGATGGGATGCCAGCCGGATTGCACGCTGAGCGGGGAAGTGAAGGCGATCGAACTGTCCAGCTCTCCACCCTTGCGCGTGGGCGTGTTCCACGTCTCGGCCTGCCCTTTGAACGGTTCCACCATCGTCACGACTTCGGGGAATAGGAGCTGGATGTCGGTCGGCTGGGCGTAATTGCTCTGCCAGAAATAACTAGCCTCGCTCTTCGAGATGGCCTTGGCGAGCGGCTGGGTTGCGGTTTGATTGAGAAGGGTGATCTCTTCGGGGAAGGCAGCAAGCCACTGCACATCGTCCACGCGCCCGAGAGTCGTTTTGAAAGTGAATCGAGGATCCAGATGCATCCGGTTTTTGATCGGGTGCTGGTCTTGGATCTTGATGTTGGGGTTCTTGCCGAAATACAGATCAACGGCGGGGCGGTGAAGGATCGGATGGAAGTCGCGGAAGCCCATCAGCTCGGCCGCAAAGAAGTGATCGGTAACAAAACGATGCCGCATATCCTCGCGATATGCGGCGTCGTGTTCGACTCTTTTGCGATCGATGGCCACCTGCTTACGCTCCTGGTGCGCCGCCGCTTGCCATCATGGCGCCGGGATCGCCGCCGCTGGTTGCATCGTCGCCCTCGGCCGGTTCGCCTGCGCCGGGATCCGCTTGCGCCGGGCCGTTCATGCCGAACTGCTCGGCGGAGTGCTCGCCTGCTTCGTCTGGAGTTTTGCTGGTGGCTACGTTGCGGCGCTCGGGTTCGCGGTGGCCGCCTCTCTTGTCCGCATAGGTGTGATGGTGGACGTAGGTGCCGTCCTCCGCCTCCTCGGTGCGGATCTCGACTAGGTGCTTGCGCTTCGGCTTGCCTTCGCCGCCCTTCTCTTCCTTTTCCTTCGCCATCTTGCCTCCTGGGAACGGCCGCATCCACTGCTCGGCCGTTCCCCGTCTACTGCTTTTTGGTGGAGTATGTGTCTGCTGCGGGTAAATGGGTGGGGGGCGAAGCTCTCGGCCAGGAAAACCCAACCCCCCGTAAATGACCATCCGGCTCCACTTGGCGTCCGATACCAAGCGGAGCGCGGGGGTCATGTCTAGCCGACGGTGAACTTTTGCACGTTGATCGTCGTGGGCAGCAACGCGGTTGCGGCGCTCGATGTCAAGCTCATGCAAAAGGACGGGAGGTTCGGGTACGTCGGCGGATTGGCGGAGGGGTTGCCGGTGTTGGCGAAGCCGGCGACGAAATTGGAAAGGGTGACCTTGGCCACGATCGTCTTGTTGACGTAGAACTCGATCGTGCCGGCGAGTACGCCGCTCACCGAGTCGAAGATGAGGCTCGCGTGGGCGAACCATGCGGCGACGTTGGGGACGGCCACGCTGGCACCGTTCTGAGCGATCGCGCCGCTCGATCCGAGCAGGTTGCCCGCTGCGATGACCGCGCCCTCGTAGATCTTGATGGTGACGTTGGTGGCGTTGGTCGTCTCGATGATGCCCGAGGCGAAGAAGTCAAAGACGGTCTGTTCAATCGTCGTGTCCGGACCGAGCGCGCACATCAAGGCGACGGTTGCCAGCTCGGGGCTGAGGATGAGAGTCTCGGCGGTGGAAACGATGGCTTGGGTGGCGGGGAGAGGCCCGGCCTGCCCAGCTTGCGTATTCATCGGGATCTGGTTGGGCACAGTGGCGGCCTGTGATACCGGGCCATTCGGCCTATCTGACAAAGCCATGTCGTTAGTCTCCTTGGGTGGGGCTGTCGTTCGCCGCAAGTTTACTCCGAATGGTTGCCTCGTCAAACCTTTTTATTTCAGCGGGCGTCAAGGCTCTCACCGCCCCG
>Ga0116230_10000672_pt1 | contig 30565 bp, 27 predicted proteins | sample S1TSphfallax_3_FD_88678 | JGI IMG/M metagenome (GOLD analysis project Ga0116230, IMG submission 88678) | Host-associated microbial communities from peat moss isolated from Minnesota, USA - S1T2_Fd - Sphagnum fallax MG | ecosystem: Host-associated > Plants > Peat moss > Unclassified | place... | reverse complement strand
ACATAAGCACCATATAAGTGTGACATAGGCACCATGTAATTGTTATGTTAGCATGGGTGTTATAAATAAATGTAAGGAATTTTTGGATGGAGAGCAAGCTTCACACCCCAAGCCCCGCAGGAAAATGTTAAATCAGCCAAAGAAATTGATTGCAGTTAGTACAAAAGAACTGCTGCGATTTTGTCCCCCAGTCTGCCCTTTGCCCCATTCATATTTTAAAAAACAAACTGGGTGATACCCGCACACGTTTTGCACCTATAACCTTGCATGTTATGGATGTTCCAAAGGGCACATAACATGCCCAGTGACATGTTATGCACCCCTAAAACCCAAAACATGTCTATAACATGCATAACATGGGCCCGAAACATGATTAGGTATCACAAGGTAAAAACAAAGGGGGCAAAGGGCAGGCTGGGGGAAAAAATCGCAGCAGTACTTTGTGTACTGACTGCAATCAATCTCTTTGGCCGATTTAACATCTTCCAGCCCCGTACCCCCACGTCCTGCCTCCCAAGCCGCCCTGCACCCTTAGTAGCCACACCCCCTAAAAATAACAACTGAGCTGGCCTCTATGGGTAGCTAATGAACTGGAAGCCAACAGAAAACTGTTTCCTGACCACTTGCCATCCATCCTTCACGGTTTAGGGTTAGGGTTCGGTTCACTGGTGCGTGCTGGTTCACTCTGGCCGATCTAGGCTGCAGGGTACGGCTTTTCTTTTGTTGACAAATATTTCATTTAATAAATGTGCATGTTTGTAACGAGCCGCCCCTATTTTCAACATAATAAACTTTTAAATTTTTTTGCTGGCTAGCCGCTATAAAGCCAAGATAAGCGAAATTACAAAAATAAAAGTGCTAAAATCAAGTGGTTTTAAAGCCATAATTTGAAAAAAAGAAAAAAATGCAAAATTTCTTCTCTCCATCGTTCATGATTCAAGTTAGTGTTTTGTTTAGCGATTTTGCACGACGACAAAAGAAGTCAAAATGTCACCGTGCGGATGCTAGAAAGGCTTTTATTGGATTGTAAAAGCAAAATTTGCCACCACATTTAAGACACTCCATTCATGGAGGTCGCCAGTACAAAACGGGATTTTGAAAAGTTTCTGCTTTCCTGCCTAACAAACCTCTAGCGACAATTGGGTCATTCCTGTGTTTGGGTGATCGCCGATCCACCTACAAAATTGAAAAAATAAACCCCTGGTTCAAGTACGTAACCAAAATTTAAAGGGGTTTTAACACTTTTTATTTTCATAGATAAATTATAGCCAAATTTGGCTAAATTTTCCCATGGATGATCGCCACTTTGGCTACATCACAAAATTGACAATAAAAACACTGACTAGGGTCAACTTTTAGGGTTACATTTTGAGCGAGCACGCACGCTGGCGGTTGCAGTCGCCAGTGCTAACGTCCTCGAGAGTCCGCGAAGTTTCTGGGATGCGCAAAATCGCGGCACGGAGTCGGCCTCGTGGCATAAATGCAAAAATTATCGTGTCTATCTTTCCATAACCGAGTAGATTTCTGTCAGATTTCCGGGTCACGAGGATCCATCCCTGTTCGAGATTCGACTCACATTCTCTTCTTATTCTTGTTTTTGGAAGTGAAAGGAGGGCTTCACTTGACCTGCTACAGAAAAAACTTTTCGGGCTGCCGCTGTTGCTACTGTGAATTGCTTGGAACTAAAGGCGGCGATTCCGTGCACGCTTCTTGTGTGGTACTTTACATTTCTCCTTCCTTTTCATCATATTCGTGTCCATCCCCTTCAACAACTAGTTGTCTCTTTTGTTTCGGTCGGAGGTGTCATTAGAGAGGTTTTCAGGGTTTTCAAAATATTGTTGTTGGTGCCTCGATACGCGTCTTGAGATATACGGGGGCTTTTGAAGGAAGTTTGATAGTTCTAGGTTAGTCTCTAACTCGCTCCGCGCCTTTGTCTCTCCCCCTGTTCAGAACCTAAGTTGGGAGGTTTTTGAGGTTCGTGGTCTTCGGAGGTTTTTGAACCCTTCTTGATCAAAGGGTTTCGGGCTCACTACCGTGGAAATTAGTTTGACTTCCAAAACTTGCGGGGTCGGGCTGGGGGTTTTGCAGAGAAGAGAATATTTCCGAGTTCTGCCAAATAATTTAAAGATGGCAGAGGAGACGACAGTTTTGTTGGTGACTGATAAGCCAAGCTTGCCAGGCACTGTGGTGATGTGGGCCATGCAAAAATTCGAGGACAAAGCTAAGGGTGGGAAAGGCATGACAGTGGTCACAAACATCTTGCAGGCTGGTCAGTTTATTCCCCCTTTCCTTTTTCTTCCTCTATACCTCACGCCATCTTTCCTCATGGATCAGGGTTTAAGCATCTGGACTCTGGGGTCGAGGAATAGGGTGCAGATTTAGGTTAAAGGTAGGTTTGAAGGATTGCAGAATTTTCACGTTCTGTATTCAATCAGAAATGGGGTTTGTGTTCAAGTGGACATGGAGAGGCGTATCCACCTCATAAAGCAGGCAAGCCGTAAGTCAAGATCTGTTTGATTAGGTCTACCTCAGATCCAATAGATTTGTGTTACAGTAGTTACATGAAACAGATGCTGGGCCACAAACATTAAGCAAATTAGCATCAAGAACAGGTAATCACAACCTGTCAACTAGCATGTCACAAAGGTTAGAGAGGAGGAAAGACTTTTCATTGTGCCTGATTCATCTTCTGATTAGTTGAGCTATTTAAGAACAACATTATTGCACTACTAGCAGGATGGATCTTAGTCCTTAGTTTCTCTTTCAACCTAATTTCAGGAACATCTGTATTTGGATCTTGAGTTTCTTTTACACTTTCAACTGTCCTACAATTCCTGTATGACTTACCTTTCTTGAGCAATTATTGAGAAAGATTAGTGAAGCACATGAATGAGGCTTACTGAGTGTAAGGAACATTGCAGGAGGGAAGATTGCAGCAGAATCCTTGTCTATCAATGTAGTAATTTCACTCGCAGCCACACCTGGCCATCACAATACTGCATGGCTGACAGAAGTAGCCCGCGTTTTAAGACCAGGTGGGGAGTTCTGGCTACAGGAGCCTTTGATGTCCCGTGATGTTGCACCTGAAGAAAAATCAGTAAGTGTTCACCCTAGTCTGGATATGCATTGGATGTTCAGCCCTATCCTCTTTGCTCTGTAAGTTCGGTTTTCAATTTTATCATTTAGAGTGCCAGGAAATCATCAGTTGATGCTCAGCTCCTCATCTAGAAATCTTCCAGAGAGTGTTCCTTTGGTAATACAGTCAGGTAGATATTTTGTGTAGGAGGTCAAGATCTTCTTTTTTTTCCCAATTCTCTAAGAAAGTGGTTCACAATTAAAGTTTCTAGAATATTTCTATGAAGTGTGAAGGTGGAAGTAAAATTATGAATAGGGGTTATTCCAGTTGTGTTACTCCAATTGAGTTTCATGTGAAGGTTATTCTTTTGCAAGGTTAAAATACTTGCTGTCACTGGAGTTTTGTCAGGTATTGTAAGCATGTTTAATCAGAACCATTGGCCATAATGTTGTTGTTGTGTGCAGCATCCAGGGTTTTCAGCACTTCAGACTATAACATTATTAGAGCGGAATTTGATCTTGTCGGGATTTCTGGGTTCAAAATCATTCGAGTCTGTTGAGGACATTGGCTTGGCAGAGTCATATCAGGCCATTACACCTGTTTCTGTGGGGTCTATTTCAGGGCCCCTTTTGAAGCCCATGGCAGTAAGCTATTGAAAGCCTCTTACAGAACAGTAAAAATTGTAATTTCAACAAAATTTGTTTTGTTGTGTAGGAAATCTATTTGCTTTGAAGATTTTAATTCCGTGCACCAAATCTCTGGAACTTGTCTTGTTTTTGGTACCTTTTGTCAAATCATACTTGGTAATTTCTCTTTTTAGCTTTGAATTCACTTGCATGAGTTGCATTGGAGAATGACAATGTCTTTACTTGAGTAGTTTTCTTCTTCATGTTTCTAGCTGATGATTTTGGTCTCTTGTTTTATTGCATTCACAGTTACAGGTGCAGAAGCCTAATTGGGAACTTGGATCAGCATTTACATTAAAGAAGAGGACACTTGCTCCAAAAGGTGCATTGCATTTCCTTTGCATAATTTTTTTATATGATAGTCAGTCTCAGTAGCCATCAGATGTCACACAGAGAAAAATACCAGTAAATCTCAGCCAAGTTTTAGGTTTAAATTATCTGCTGAGTATCTCAATAGAAACTTTTCTAATCTGTAGTACATGATCACAAACCCCTGAAGTCCATGACTGAGAAGTCTTGATTTCCAAGTTTGCAATGCCAGTTTAGGCTGTCAGGTCTAGTTGTTGGATTGGATCTCCAGTGGGATATTCTGAAGTTACAGACTTGAGATTGTTTTGTGCACATGTTCCTGCTACGCATGATTCCAGAGTGGTTGATGTACTTTGCCTCTGACTTCATAGTTGGTGAGCAAAATCAACTTTTAACAGCTGTTTTGTTGCAGATACAACTGCCAAGACACTGAACTCTGTGCAGAAAGAGGTTACTGTTCATAGCAGAGCAGCAGTGAAGTTCTCTTCAGAAGATGTCACTGATGATGTTATTCCTCTGGCCAAATCTTGGAATTGGAGCCCTGATGTTGACTTGGATGAGCTGATTGATGAAGATGAGCTTTTGACGGAAGATGATCTCAGGCGACCTGAGCTACCCGGTATGCTGTTTTCCTGTCCTGTACCTAACCCCCAATACAGATGAAATTCAGTTTATGATGTATACTGACTTGTGGGGTCAAGGTGTGGCTGATATAAATTAAGTGAACTTAGGAGAAGGGTATGTACAAAGACTCCTGGGCACTAAAAGGCACATTTGAATGCACTGCTCATGGAAAGCATTCAAGCTGTTCTAGAACGATGTGAAGTATAGAAATATTTACTCTAGGTCCTTTCAATGAACTGAAAGTTTTAGGACCACTACTCCTGGGCGTTCTGACTGAAGAAATGCCATTGACTAGGAGCTGTGGCTTTAATTTTAAACTTTACTAAGTGTGAGTAGTTTTATGTTGAAATGTCGGAGTGTCCACAAGTAGAAAAGTGGAGCAACCGTGTAGCTGATGTCTGAGAGGTTACCCTCTCAGTGGAATCTTTCACACCGATCCCTGGTTTCAAAGTGTGCTTCATCTACTCACTCCTTTGAGCTGTAGTTTTGGGAGCCCATGATTTGGAGTTCAGGGTCCATGTGTTGAGTTTGGATGTAGAGCTTGCAGTGTAGAGCCCTGTTTAGAATTGGGGAACACATTCACCTACTATGGACCATTACTGATGCACTAATCCAAGTTTGGTGGGCAATGTACTGCAGTGGGTGATGATTGTAGTGTAGAGAAGGTCGGGAAGAAAGCTTGCAAAAATTGCTCATGTGGACGTGTGGAGCTGGAAGAAAAGAAAGTGTCTTCAGTGCTTACAGCTTCACAAATCAACAATCCCCAGTCTGCTTGTGGAAATGTAATTTCTTTTCATATTTTCCATTTTTATTTCACTTTTAGTTTGCAGTTCATACTCATTTTTTTGAATCCAATTGTCTGGAATGGGAGGAAATGATGGTTCACAAGAGCTGGATGTTATAGAGACATGGTATTATAGAGGCTGACTCGCCCATATTAACAGCTGTAACTGAAATCCCTGTGCAGTGTGGACTTGGGGATGCATTTCGTTGTAATGGTTGCCCATATCGAGGACAACCACCTTTCAAACTTGGGGAGAAGGTAAATTTTTTGTTACAACCAGCTGATTTGTACAGTGCTCATAAAGAGGCAACTATAGAATCAACCAGAGGAGCAATTGTCATGTTCTTGTGTGCAGTGCTTTGTTTGATTTTGTTGTACTCTGTGGTCTTTCATCTTTTATGCTAAGTGTTCTCATCTTACTCAGTTTGTTCTCACAAAGTTGCTTCAAAAGTTTCTCTGCGATGTGATAGCATTAACCTGATACATGCATTTCTGGCCACAGATAACGCTCTCTTCATCACTGTTGGTAGCAGATGCATAGAGGAAAAGAGTCCAGACAACAGAATCAGGCTTTGAGATTGTTGTGGACATAAAGTAGAGGTTAGGATCCACACAGCAGCAATAGAATTTCAGGAAGTTGGAGAGGAAAAGAATGGTACACAATTTTGAATGCACTATCTGCTTTTCCATTCAACTGGGCAGTTAGGACGAATGTCCACATTCATTTTCAGATAGCTGTAAACACTTTGGGGAATTCTCCAATCACAGTGTAGTGAATCACAGGTTTTAATATTTTCTCATATTGCTTGTACAAATGTTGGCCATCATAATGCATAATTTTGCTGCCAAATGTTTGACACTGGCCTTTTCTTTGTCTGTGCTACAAGCTGCATATAATATGAGTGTTTTCAGCTTTTACCTGGTTTGTTACATGACTTTGAAGCGTGCTGCAAAAAACTATTTGATGGCATGTCAGACGTTTATGGCTGGATGAACGTTGAATAACAGACGTTTATCTTCTATCATAGAGCAACGTAGAATCGTCACTGTTATTCGCATGAACCAGGAGTTCATTTTTTGGGAACTTCATGGAACATTTTCTATTTTAGTTGTTGCTGAACTTGTCATAAGAGGCACAGTCATTAGCATTCTTGCCATCAGCTACTTACTTTAGTTTCTTTGAATTTCAGTAGTGAGATCAAATATTAACTATTGGGCAAGAAGGGAAGGCCAAGAAATGCCATCCAGAAACTCTAAATATCAGCACATTTCATCTGCCCTGGAAACGAGGATGAGCTTTGCATTGGCTCAATTTGAAAATAGGGCACACCACCATTACTCCTGGCTTTCAGAAGGCTCTTCAATTTGCCTTCATTGAACATTTTTCCCTTTCAATTCTGTTGCGTACAAATAAAACAGGGTTTGGCACACATAAGCCATGCACCCCTAGTGCCAAATCTAATGCAAAACAAAAAATGCACATGATTTCATGAGCCAGTCTGGCATGACAAGAATTGTCTGCGTACACAATGTGGAGTCATAGCCACCACAATATTGGCTGTACTCTCTGAGTCCATGCAGGGGCTCTTCCAGTACATGTGGAAGCCTCTTCCAGCACATTTTGAGGTTTCATGTGCTGCTTCAGAACAGCGCCTGACTACCTGATTTTGGGATTTATTGAAGCAATCTGCGATTTTCCAGAAAGCATACTCCTTCAGATTTGGGCAGAGGATCAGTGGAAATCCATTTTGACATCCATCACATCCAACTGCAGAATATCTGCTTCACAACCCAGGATTGACCCCACACTGCACAAACCACCCACGAACATCTTCAACCCTTGTTCATCTTCCACAAAGTATAAAGATGCACCCATGTTATTTAATTCAAACCTTTGCACCTGTCTGGTTGGTTGCTTAATGAAATCTATGAAATTGAACAAACAAATACAGAAAAACACCAGGTTTTCAATGACATCACATAAAGATGCCACGTCACAGCTTTTGCAAGTCTGGAAAATTGAGTTGCATACTTGGGAAAAGTACGTCCAAGATCACCATGCACAAACTCCTTGATGTATGTCCCAGCCTGCACTTGCCATCTGATCTCATGAACTACTGTTGTTTGTAAACGTCATTCAAAAGCATGCAGGCTTAGGGAGGGCTTTCACTTTCACCACTCAAATATCTCTGAATGGGAAAATGTCAGTGGATGGAAAGTCTCAACAATGACTCGAAGCACTAGCATTCACACATGTCACTTGCATCTCTTTTGAGTTAAAGCTGAGGAAAGGGTTTAGTTCCAAAATATGTGCTGAGATAGTCTGTACCTGAGTGCACAAGAACAACACAAAATAGTTTTGGGTGCCTTTGATTTCTTTGCATCTCATCCTGCATAACAGTATGAACAAAACGTGCAGAATCAAAGGAACAGCTACTCACAAACTCGCTCACTGCAGAACCTCAACCATCAAGCTGACAAAGTCAAAACCACCCTAGAAACTCTCATTCAAGTGAAGCCTTTAACTGAAAAAGCTAACAGAGCACACATAAAAGAGAGTTACTTGTGATGACAATACAAAAACAGATGGGACTTAGTGAAACCTCCACATCAAAGAAAAATGGTATGGATACCAGTGAATAGTGCGTGGTCGTGTAAGAGGGCTTCGTCGGTGCAACACCCTGACTGGTGTCTTTTGTTGGAGTTCCTGTTCACACCTAGCCCTGTTAAGTCTCAAGTCTTCCAGAAATGTTAAGAAGTACAAAAGTAACTGCACAGATAGATAAGAAGCAAGTACTCCTCAAAACTGGATACAAAAGGCTTTACTACATATCTATCTTCCCAAGAGGATACCATGTTCCTCACCAATTCTTTGAAACTTGATAAACATTTAAAATCAGCTTCTGTCACAGGGCGTGATAGCCAGACAACAGCCGCATACTCTTTCTACAATCAATAAGTAACCAAGAGAAGTCAATGAATGCCTCATAAGGAATGAAACCAATCAGGACTCTGTCATTTGACCTAGTAGTATTGGACTAGTACCATGCCTATGCTACTGCATTGGGAACATCAAACTTTCTGGCAAGGCACCTGAATGAAGACCCAATCTATTATCCACAATTTCAAAGGCTGGAATATTGCTGTCATGATATGTAGTTGCATAAAAGGTCAAGAAGCCATAGGAGGACATATACAGAGAGAAAGAGAACCTGCTTCTCACTTTCTCCTTCCCGCATAATTGCACATGCTTCAATACCAACCTGCCGAAGCTCCCTAACTTTAACCTGCTCTGGCCTCACCCACACATGACAAAGATCAATGTGACTCCCCTTTTTCTTCAAGTCCACTGCTGAAACAGTTTAAACAACCAGTCAGCCTCCCATATCCTGGCAAAATCTCACCTTCCCTTGCTCTCAATGAGAAACAAGATGACCACTGGTATGTGGATTCTAGAGGATGGCTTTGCAAATTAATCTAGTAATAGAGGTTGCCAAAGCTATGATGCACATAAAAGGTAGAGGTTGTACTTTGGAGATGCTGAGATCATGACATTTACATCATAGAGAACATTGGCAACTCAAAAGAAATATCTACATATGAGTTGAGGACTTCTTCAATAACACAATTTGAGGAAACCTGAATAGAATTGAGAGATTACTGACTAATAGGTTATAGATATGTCAGATTCCACAATGTATCAGTGAACAGCAAAAAGAAAATGAGACCCGACCCCAAAAAACAGAGAAAAGAGTCAGGAGCGGTTTGAACAACAGTGACGATCACCCACATGTTCAGTGAACTTCAAAAGCAACATGTATGGTGGTGAGCAGCTACTATAACATCTCCATTGACTTCATCAGCTACCAGCAGGAGGTAAATGTCATACACTACCCAAAAAACTGAGTTTCTGTCATGAGACCAGCAGTGACAACGAGATCATAGACAACATTGGCAGCTCAAGGAAAGAAGATAGTAAGCTCACCCAGCCTTCTTTGAGGCTATTAATATCTCTCTCTAGTTTTCTTATTTCTGCTGAAGATGGGATTACACGAGCATTTGAAATTTCCACTATGAATGGTCGCCCAGGTCCAAGCATGCGCACCTAACCACAAGATAGTATAAAAACCCTTCAATCAGTAATGCAGTGAAGCTCTGGGAAAATATCAGCAACAGGCAGAGACAATACACCAGTACTTCTCCAATTGAATTCATCAGTTACAGTGAAGCAGATCAATGCAGGCAAAGCCCACATTACAATGACCTAACATGTGTGCTGTTTTGCACCTGGATATAGGAGACTACAGCTTACATCAATGTCCTCACGGCCTGCTGCATGGAACTTGTAGCTGTCCCCTTTGTATGGAGGAAATACCACATCACCTATCACCTCCTGTCAAAATTTTCAGCAAAAAAAAATCATCCATATCTTTTATAGAAAAAAATTAGCTCTGCATGAATGTGGTGAATACATGGGTGTCTGAAACACAGAACAAAAGCTCACCTGAACTGACCCCTCTCCCATGCGTTCATCATCAATCATCCAACGACTTTGGCTTATGTTCCTTGAGTACTGCCAAAACACATTTTCAAAACAAATTGGGCAGCATATTTCTTTGACAACATGAGAATACACCAATCAACCCCAAAACATGAAGACATCACAAAGCTTTCTGAAAATAACCAAACCCATTCAAGTCAAGTGGACAGAATGTGACACACCTTGAGATATCTGCCTCCAACAAATACTGGCATGCGCCAGCACATGGTTGCCAACTCACAAGGTGTTATTGGCTGCATTGTACAGGATGAGAAGAAAATCAAATCTCTTGGTTGTCACCCTTGCCTTGTGACAATGAATTGATTTCTTACTTCAATCCTAACTAGTTCTGACGTCAGTATAATTTAGCACAAGTGAGAATTTCTGTAGAACTTACTTCCCACCTCTGATGTACAGGTGTTCCACTCTTTGCACATACTACTGTACTACCAAGAATCAAGACATGAGAGCTACCAAATGTGTAGGCAAATGAATGTCATTAAGTAGCCATTGTGAGTACAAAACTGTGACATTTTCACTATACACAATGCAGTCCACAACCTCTGAACTGGAAGAAAACAAAAGAAAGGGAAGAGATACTTTGGAGAAATACAAAGTGCTGCACAGTTGTAGCTACCATCACAAGCATAATACTTCAGCAAAGAAGCAAGCAAAGACTTTTGTTAGCGATCCATCAACATCTGGCATATGAATTCCAAACTGCTTATAGTTCATCAGCTTCATGGTTCCCAATTACAACTGAAGTCACTAAGGAATACTCACAATGCAGAATCATCTTCAGGTTCTACATTGCTTATGGACTGTTTTTCCTTCTCTCACTGCCACAAAGGACATCAACTATTATTAGGTACTCAGAAATACAAGGGATTGTCATGTGCCCCTATCTTCCATAACGATGAAACAATCTCAAAGCAAAAAGGTCAAAGACACTAACCTTTGAAGGAGGCCAAGTGAAAGTCCGTGAGAAGCTATCATAGCTCATTGTAGCGAGGGCTCTCATTACTGAAGTCAATGATTCGCCTGCTTCAGCTGTGCGAGCAGCTGCCACTGCTGCCAGACCTGCTGGTGGGCCTGAATCCACTGACCCTGGAAGTCACATCAAGCCTCTTGGAAATGTAAAATCTTCACATGACCCAAAACAATTCCCCTGTGCAACAAAAGAAACCAATTGCATATAATTTCAAAAGTTTGAAATGTCTACTCCAATGAGGGAAGGGCCTCAATGTAAACAGTATCCAGTCTGTTATAGACATGTCAAGTGGCAACAATCCAACAGATTGGGAAAGCATATACCAATTGACAGATTTTATTTTATTTTCAAGACAAGATGTGGACCTAACCATGTCGGCGGCGCTTTGCATCTCCCCCCACATGGCCACCAAGGAAGTCAAGCTCTGCCAAGGATTCAGGATGCTTATAAAGAAGTGCTATCCGAAACAATGAATTTGAATCAAACTTGGCACCCTACATGTACAGACAACAGGACAAAGATAAGACAACATTAGGGAGTAACTTAATAGCAGCATTTTGAGTTGAAACCCCACCCCCCTGCAACATGAGCTGATAAGGGAGCAGGGTCTCAATGTAAAGAAGTAGCAATATTAGATCATACCAGCAGCAACTCAAGTGGTGCAATCAAGGACCACTTCACTGCTTCCTTAAGAGTCACAATGTGGTCAGTCTCATGGTTGTGACTGAACAATGCTTCTTCAGGGTATTTCTGCTTCATGTAATACCTGTTCACAAACCAAATACTTATCCAAATTAACTTCAGATAGCATTTACTAATGACTCCAATGCCAACCACCAGCTTAAAGTGGCTTAAAACCCTATGAAACAGAGGGACATTAACACAATAACTTCTTGATGATGCCCTCGTACCCCAAGTCTGAGCTGTGATCTCAAGGTGCAGTAGTCCAAAGCATAGTATCTCTCCTTTGCCTGATCAGAATTCTGCTGTGGCAGGAATCTGCTTGCGTTCACTTTTGACTTTGTCCAAGCACCCAACTTAAAGAGTATTCTTGCAGTCACAACCATTCATCTAAGGGCTTTACTAGACATGAGAGAGAATTGTAGACACAAATCATCAAGGTAAGGGTTTTCATCAACCATAGAGCTGCAACTTCTGTAGTTGAGAATTCTGGAAATCACAGATTAGGGACAAAGGAAATGTTACCAAAGGGCTCGCTCTCTCACAACACAGATAGCTGGCAAGGACACCTCCAAGCAGAAGCTATCAAACTCATGGCCTTCCTTATGAGCTGCTTCCACAATTTTTTGTTTTGCTCCATAGCAATACCTCTGAAGTTCTGTTCCTGAAACTGATTCCTTATGCATGTTGTCATCTAGAATCTGCAAAATACCTAAGCAAACAATGCAGGGCTCCACAATGCCACCATCAATGGTATGAGCTGAGTTCTCTACAGCACACTGAGGTTCACTGTCAGTGCCCACTTTTGGAACAATCTCTGCACTGCCATTCATTTGGGCGCCAGAATCCAACATGGAAGCTTGGAGATGAGAGATGAGGAGGTAACAGCTTGGTATTGCAGCAGCAAAGTCAACACTGCGCATGTTCAGAAACCTGAACACACATCTTACACATACCTGCAAAATTTCCCGAAAACAGCATCTTCCTTAATGAAAGAGTAGAGCAGCAGTGTGACAGCAGAAAGAAGGATTAGCAGAAAAAAAGGCTCCAAGTCAAGAGCAAGGCCCCAGGAGGTTTTCTGCAGTGGAATTGGGTGGTTCTTGAATTTTATGAACAACCCCCAGTTCCAGTCCTAAGAAATAAATTAAAGAGGTTCTGGTTCTGGTTTGCAAAAAAGTGGAACCAGGAATCTGGTTCTGGGTCTTTAAACAAATTCAAAATCCCAGTTCTGGTTCTAAAAATCAGACCTGGTTCCAGGTAACCTGGATCAAAACCAGCAGTTAACTGCCAGTTCTAGTTTGGTTCCAATAATCAGACCCAGCTCAAGTTCAGATTTTACTAACTGGAACTGGGTACCCGCCCAACACTGATTTTTTGTCCAATTCCCAAACACACTACCTTTGCACAAAGAGATGTTGAGAAGATTTCTTATCACCTAGCTGGACCACCTCAGATAACTCCACTAAATTCAAAGCTCCAATGAATTTCAAAAAGAAAACCCGCCAGGCATCTCCAAAAGAACCATAATGTCCCAGAAAGATTACAAGAACGCTTCAAATTCAACGAATTTAGGTGCTGCAACTGCGGCCAAGGTTTAGGGTTTTAGCGCCAGGAGACAGACCACTTGTGAAAGCAACAACAGCAATTGAGACAAAACTAGGGAAGAAAAATTGTAGCCCATAAGGGAGGAGGAGGAAAAACGCACGCCGAGAGACAACAAGTCGGAGATGATGGCAGATGGCAACGAAGGCAGCAGCTTCAGAAGGGAATCCTCCATGATCGACATCCTCTTGGCTGCGCACAGCACCAAAAGCTTAAAAAGACGCAGTTGCTACAACAACACAGGACGAGTGTTGTCTTGTAGTCCTGTTGAGGTAAAGCGTAAACCCTAAGCCGCGTATACAGCAGCGATGGACGTGTATCGTAATTTGATGTGTACTTTGCACGTATCAAAATAAAATGTAATTATTTGCTCATATCAGACTGGTACTGGTATAAATGGCTTTTGTGAAAAAATTTAGACCTAGGATGCACACACTGGTAGGATGGTTATCAGAATTTTTTTTCACAATTTCGTATACCATAGTGGTTACATAAATAATTCATATTTGTTATTATTCGATTATCATATTGGTGACGTAAAAACCTGCCCTCGTTTTTCTAGCTAGCGTATTTTGACATCCATTCCATTGTGAGGCGGAAGGTGCCAGCCACCATGTTCCAGGTTCTTAGAATTATTATAAATAAAATAATCCACTTTGTCATGTATTTGAGTTGATCAATATTGTATGTAGTTCAAGGGCAGCTTCAACACATCGCTGTCCAATAATTAATTAAAGTTCAACTATAATATTCTCAAAAGACTACCTATTTTGAAAGTTTCAATGGCTTTCCAATAATTTAATTAGTGTGCAAGCTGCCAAGGTACTATGGTTCTATTCATTTCACCCTATAAATTTATTACACTCATAGAATTTATCCTAATTCAACTTAAATATTACTTTGCTATAAATTAATGGCACACAACTCAATAAACTTTCTTCCCTCCTGAAAATAAATAAACAACCCAATCAACATAATAAATAAAATAAAGCGCATAACCCAACAATACCAATAAACAAATTTACGCAACAATCATGAAGTTGATTAAGACATTAATTATTGCAAACATTGAAAAACTAATGGAGTAGCTCTCCTATTTGTTCAAAGCACAACATTCCACCACCTATGGGTCCAATAAATAATGTTCACCCTCACAAATTTGTGATTGTCAAATTATTTTTTCCCAAATTAACTAAGATCTCCCATGTGTGTTGCCCTCTTCCCCCATGACTACAATGGCACAAACAACTCATCAATTCAACCTCATATGAAGTTATAATGATTTTTCAAAATTAAATCTAAATATGAAATACGAAATTAATTTTTAGACCTAAAATAATTTTAATTTAAAAAACCATCAATAGATTTTAAATCACATCACATTGTGATATTTCATCATGACGTGTTTAGTTGTAGGGCAAAATGCAATGACACTAACTTGTGAGCATGTGAATGTGAGCAAATGAACACGAGCATGTGAGGTTGAAAAAAACATTTAATATTTTTTTTCCACATAAATAAAATATTTCACAAATATTTTCCTTGGCATGTAACTAAAATATTTTTTGTCACGTCATTGGAATTTTTTTTTGACATGGAAAAATCTTTTGCAATATAATATATGTACACAATTCATATACTTGTTATTGGACAACAATTTTCAAACCTTGTGATCAATACTGATGGGGATTAGGTGGGGATGGATGTTTATTTTCAATGTAAAATATTTTATCAATGTTAATTTGCATCAAATAATTTTAAATAATTATTGAAGGTTGGAAAACCTATCTTTCAAAAATCAACAATATAAATAATAAACATTTTCTTACATTCCACATTCATGAACAAAGTTTTTAAAAATGATAATAACACAAATTTTGTCACATGTAATGCATTTTTTGTGTGGACACATTACAACAAGTCTTGCATTTTGGAAAAAAATTCACTTTTTAATTAATAGTCAGCTTTAATTTTATACATTTATTTTTCAGATTATTATTTTAATATATATAATACTATAACTATTAAATAATACATAATGTAGTTGATATCATTTTGATATTTTATATTATTAAAATATCAAAATATTAATAAACTATATATTTACAATTAATTATTAATATTAAATTATATATTTCAATTATTAAAATAAAATATTTTAAATATATGTAGTATTATTACTTTTAATTTTAATTATAAATATATACCTATTACATACTAAATATTAATAGGTAGGTAAATAAATATCTAGTAAGTTTTAATAGATAGATATATAGGTAGGTAGGTGGTAAGTAATGGGTAGTAGGTAGGTAATAGGTGCTAGTAAGTAATTAACACCATGATTGCAACTACCATAGTCACCAAAACAACTATGCATATATACGGTGTCATATTTATATGGTAATATAAGTTAAAATAATGTGTTTGAAAGGATAAACATGACATTAATTGCAACATAGATGTGAGGAAAAACAAAAATCATTCAAAGTCAAATGTGATAGCTAGTTGTATGTAGTCATAGAAATGGTGGTTCCAAACAATAAGATTTCTAATAGTGATATATGTTTAACCCAAAGTTACTCAATAGCTTTTGACAAGCTTAGGAAATCATTCTTAGCCAACATAGTCGACAAATTAGAATTATAAAAACATGAGTTTTGAGAACGCAAGTGGAAAAAAGTGGTCAGAGATTGAGATTGACCCAAAGGAGGATACCTATGAATCATTAACACTTATTTATTACAAGGAGGCAAACCCATTGGTGCCACTGGTGAGAGTTGGCATTGAAACTCCGTCAAGAATGGGAAGATCCTAAATGACAACAATGACAAAATGCCAAAAGTCGTGATAAAATTTGTTAAAAATAATAATTTCTAAGCTAATTGGTACCATGGGACATCCTTTTAACTAGATGGTTACAAGTGGTAGACTTATCATCCTTTACCAAAAGATGAAACTAATGAAATTAGTTAGTTAAATGGTGGAAAAAGCAGATTTTATGTTTCAATTTTTATCAAGCTTTTAAAATTGAAACAATTTTTACAATTTTTTTCTTTTATCTGCAATATACATTATGCAAGAAAAGAAACATATTTTGTAACTTTAAACCAAAAAAAACTAAAGAACTTAAGAAAAACATCATTTGATCAATGACAATAATCAAAATCAATCTTCATTATAATCATTCATCTGAAAGCACATGGTCACTTGTACTTATATACAAAAACAGGGATAAAAATAATGACCAGTAACTAACCAATAGAAACATAACTACTAAAGTTATTAAAAAATGTAACAACTATGTGCAACTACATATCTAATAGCTCTAAATCACAATTATATAGATCAATTATATAGATAACATATCATTCCTTAACATTTACCTCTCCCCCCCCCCACCCCACCCCCCAGCACTCATAACCTAAACGACATCCTTGGAATCTATAAATATAACAAGTAAAATCTAAATTTGTTCTAATTCACGAGTTGTTGTTCGAATAAATTATATTTTCAGTTTTGGTCCTATCTGAACATGCACAAATAAATATGGTACAGTAGTCAAAACTTCAAATTCTACTGGAACTGAAACATATGATGATCCACCTCCCCTGAAACCTATAAGTTGGTTAGAATCAATGTGTGGTTCTATAGATGGATTTTACTGATCAAGTGTTCGAATTTGAGTTGACTCACAAATAGAACTCAGAGTAAGACCAGTAGATGAAAGCAAATAAACATGATCAAGGTAAGCAACAACATATGAAGCAAACTTGTGCTAATACAGAGCTTCATTAAGCATGCCTTGCACAATGATTTTTACTTTGTCCCACCAAGCCTCCCATTTTAAAGGTTTTTGCTGCAACACTTGAATGTGCATCAACAAGGGTTTGATTGATAATTAAGTCATTGTACTCCTTTAAATTGATGAATTACCATCATAGGCATCATGGTCTAAAGATTTTATACATGATCCAAAGATTAGATGTAAGATTACATGCAAGTGTTGAAGATGCTTCTTCCCTGCTTTCGAAATTCATGAAAGCCTCCTACAATTCAAGAAATCTGACCCAGTTACCGCAATTCATCAAATGTTTTTCCATATGCATTTAGGCCCAACCTTGTCATTATCGGAGATACCACAGTGCCAAATATAGAACTGCAACTCCTTGGGGTTCTGACTTGGTGCATGTGAAATACAAATGGAGATAAAGGTAACCAGACAAAAAAAAAATTGGAATATGTAAAAAAAAAGGGGGCCTTTTGATCCTGCCTGCCATTGTTGGCCACTTGTTTCTAATGCTCCACCACCTTTCACCAGTAATTGCCCAACCAGCTGACTTTCAGGCAGCAGCAGTTAGCAAGCCACTATGGCGGAGAAGGGCATCTGTTGATGGCTCTCTTCCACGGAAGTCCTTGAATACCTACACCACCAGAAAATCCCTTTTAAGCAAGAGTAGTGACAGCAGAGGGATATCCCTGCTTCTGTGAACACCCCAAAGGTGCAAGATGAGAAAGTTCAATGAATAGAAGATTGACTGCAACATGGTCTGGTAAAATACACTTCACCCAACCCTCACGATACTGAGCTTAACTTAGAGTTGATATATGAAGAGAAGAATAAACACATCATCCCCATTTTTCTCCAGCTCCACAATTCCTTCAGGACAATAGAAACAAAACTTTGTACAGGTGATCCAATCACTACCTTTGCAGGAGGCCGGCCCCCTCCAAGCCCTAGTACAGTCTCTCGAAAGCGTTTGCCAGTCTCTTTCACAGCCTGAACATGAACCAGAGTGTTGAAAATTAGAATTCTTCTGCTACTATTCCCCAGCAGGATGAAGCATCCACCCCCAAATAAAGTGCATTGCAAGACCAATCAAAGAGATCTCTTCAAGCACTTTGCTGTGTAGGAGAAAAATAAGTTGAAATGGATAAGCAAACATGAACAAAGAAACTACCTCCTCATTCTCGAGACCGACTTCCTCAAATGCAGAAAATGCATCAGCAGACAGCACCTCAGCCCACTGCAGTACCCCAGTAAAAGCAGCTTTTAAACAACTTGAGGCATGTAGCTTGTGACAACACAGTGAAAGTGGATGTGGTCATAAAGACAAATTCAATTAGAAGAACCACTACTCTTTGACCAAGAGAAGAGAGACAGAAATGAAGACAAGCAAATCACCTTGTAGCTGTAATATCCAGCAGCATACCCTCCTGCACATAATTCCTCTCTTAGAAAAAATTCAGGATTGTGGATGGGGGAACAGAGAGCAATGATGGGATTCACAGCTGCTAATACATTGAATTGGATAACCAAGAAACCCCTATTAATTGCAGTTTGAAAAAATGTCTCCACTGAAAAGGAGGGCCTGTCTCAGCAGGTAACTACCAGCAAAAATGTGGCTAAATCCACACAAGAATCGGCCTTCAGGTAAAGGTGGTAAAATCTGAGTTTTCTCTGCAATTTTGCAGTCCACATCAAAAATAGTGGTTGAACCGCCTGGAATGAACCTTGAGTGTAGCTCCAAGTCAACACTAGCAAAGTGAATCTGGTGATACACACAATGCTTATTGTAAGTTCACAAACAAGACCTGAACATTGGTACTGGAGAGAGATGTCCAGTTGACACCTTCCACTAAAACATCTCAGAATAGAGCCTCACAATGCAGCAATCTAACCAATAACTATAAACCAAGCCAGACAAAGTATTGAGAATTTGGCATGCATACTACAAATCAAGGTTGAGTTCTCAGACAATAATTAGTATCTACCTGGCGCAGCATATTGGAGGCTGCTCTGAATGTGCGAGCAGCCAAGAGCTTTGAATAGAGCTCCTCTGAAAGTTGTTCTCCTGTTTTGTAATGCTTAGCTATCCCCATCAGAGTTGCTCTATTACCACCACACAACATACAAAAGACATTAGCCTGTGAGGTCTCTAGATACCTCTAGATACTGAACCATAGGGGCTGACACAAGCATGTGTAGCTACCCCTGCAACAGGGAAAGATGGGGAAGCTGACAGAGCTTCCATTGGGCATGGCATCATGTATGAAAAATGTACTTTCGATCATACTTCTCTTTCCTCAATATTTTTTGTGCCAGATTGCTGCAAGAAGAATAAAGGATTCCCCAGATCTTGTAAACAACTTGCAGGAATGACACCTGTCCAACTAATGTCAATGCAAGCCAAGCAAGGGTAACTGCATCAATGTAGGGAGGAGAACTTGTCTACAGTCGCAAAGAATGAAGGTAAAGTAGAGTTAGGCACTGACTTGTGGTAGCACCAGTTCTCCATGAATTGAGAAGGGAGCTCAACAGCATCCCACTCCACACCTCGGATGCCAGCAACCAGGCCTTCATCTTGCCTAGTCAACATATGTTGCAGAGCATGCCCGAACTCATGGAATACTGTTTCCACCTGAAGGAGATGTTCAATTAGTTTGTCAGAATGCATTAATTGCAAAGCAGAATACACCAACCTAACCATGGTACTGCAAAAGGAAAGATAACTGTTTAGACTCTCACTTCACGGAATGTCATGAGGCTCGGATCATCCCCAACTGGTGGAGTCTGATTGCAGACCATATGGGCAACAGGCAACCTGACCAAGCTTCCCTTCAGGGCAAGTAGACGACTCCGGCCCAAGACCTCATCCATCCATGCACCTCCTCGCTTCTCAGATGGCCTTGAATAAGGATCAAAGTAAAAGTACGCTATAGGTTCTCCAGCTATATCATTCACTCTGTAGAACTGGACATCCTTGTGCCACACCTGCAAATTCACTGTGGATTCCTTTAAAGAAAGATACCTCTCTTTATCCATGACACACAATACCTTGCCAGGTGAACAAATCAACATTAGGCTTTCATGCAAATCAGGGAAAAATATTGCATACCGTGGCCAGGCCATCTGCAGGCTCTATTGCAACACCAAAGAGTGCCTTGGCAAGGCTGAACAAACCATCAATCACCTTTGGGAGTGAAAAATATGGCCGCAGCTCTTCCTACAACCCAGAAGCACAATATATTGTTTCACAAGCACAAAGTGCATCATCGCCATGACATTCACCATCCAAATTAACACAAGTACTTCAATAAAAACACCCAAGCAACCACTATTATGAATACACCATCTAAATGGTCTCCCTCCTCAGATAATACATAGTAGCACAAAAGTGCTGTACACAATACTTATCCCTGACCTTACTGATATATTCTTGACATACCACTTTTGGTGTGAAGTCTTGTACCAAAGATACTGCTCTATGGACATCTTGTACCTCAAAGCACCCACTAGACATCCACCTCCACATCAAGAAGCTCAAGCATGAAGCTCTGAAAAATGCCTAATTCGATTTCACTGCAAAAGTAAGTACAGACTTGTTTGTCACTGTGATACTGTAAGATGCTGAACACAAGAAATCACACCTCACTGATGCTGAATTTTGCTTCCCGCAACCGCTCACTCCAAAACATAATATCCCACTGCTTCATGGAATCTCCTTCAGCTGCACCCTGCTCCTTTGCAAATGCCTTTAGATCATCCATATCTGCATGCACCACACATGAACAGTCAAGCTATGCATCAGGGCTCTGACACAATTTCCACCTAGATTCCCCAAACATTTTCCATAACAGATAAAACACTACTAGCATTGCTTAAGAGTTGAGGTTCAATCATAATATTGTGGCAAATCTCCCACTTACACCATTTACATCTTGAATTTCCCTATGCTCAAGGTATATTGAACCCTTAGCACCAGAGTGGAACTAGTTCCTACTGCAAATTTCATCTGTGATCAGGCCCTGCTGGGTGTATAATCCCACAAGCACATATCAGAGCATTGTTGCAGCAGCAGCCACTCTCAAACTTCAGACTTATAATCAAGGGCATACAGGTGTACTGTAGGTATGATACAGCAAAGTCACCAGAATCAATGCAATAGAATGGGATAATTGAACATGTACATTGCACTAACATACACAAGCAATGCATGTTGTGGAAGCCCCACCTGCAACTGCAGGAGCCCATGAAGTAGACCGAAGCTGCTCCAGAAGCTCCTCTGCCCTTTCCAAAGTTGCCATCTTCATGGCCATGCTTACCTACCAATAGTTTATGCACGTCAATACTTTGAAAAAGAGACATGATGATTAAGCCTGCAATTCCAAGAATATAGCCCTCCACACTCCTCCAAATGTGTATATGTCCTTGAATCATGACAAAGCTTCTCCATATCTTCCTTTTCCTTGTGCCCCATCAACTCACCTCTGCATGGTTTTCGTATCCAAGAAGTCTAGCCTTTTTTCTACGCAGCTCCAAAATGCGGTTAATTATTGGAGTGTTGTCTAATGTTCCGCTTGAAGCCCGTGTGAGATATGCTAGGTAAAGCTCTTTACGAAGTGCACGGTTGCATGCATGCTGCATGACTGGCATGTAGCTGGGAGCATCCAATGTCAACATCCAAGGCCCCTTCTCAGCAGTTGCTCCTTCATGACCCTATCCACCAATACAGGGAGTAACATTAAAAAAGTGTCACTGACTTCAAAAAGCTAGGAAAAATAAAATCATATTGCATAAAACCACTTCAGTCAATTGTATTCCTATATCCTAGCAGACAATACCTCAAGTATATTTTCACATGATACAAGCTTAGCTGGATCCGTGCAGGTGCATCCTACCACCTACTACCCAGTAAGACCTCCTAGAAAATGCTGAGGAACTACTTCCCCCCTCCTGCCTCTCATAAAACTGAAGCCAAGAGCTTATTTCATACCTTAGAAGCAGCTGTTTGTGCAGCAAGGCCAAGCATAGAAGGAGGTAAGCCCTCAATTTCGTCTGCATTTGTGATGAGCTTCTCAAACTGCTTCGTTGCATCCAACACATTTTCACTGAATTTTGTTGAAAGCAGCATCAACTCCTGTAGTGGCAGATATCAAAGTCAAACTACAACAAGAAATAGTGGACCAAACCTTCTCCTGCTGATGATTCTCCAGCTTCTTTTCCAATGAAGTCTGGCTCTAACAGCAGCACCTTTAAGTGAGGCCTATCCTGAATGACCTGCTCTCTTTTCCTCCTACACTGTGCTCTGCTTCAGGGCCATCATGATCTATATTACACCAAGTGGCTTCCAAGCTTATTCTCATTAGAGCCATGAGGGAGGAGTTGGTCTTACCTGTTTGATCTCATTAAATTCCTTCTTTGCCTCACCCTCTAATCCAACACCATTCAGTGTTGCTTCCTTCAACTGAGCTGCAGCATAAAAGACACAGAAATCAATACTATTGGCTGGGTTTGGATGCCAGAGTCAACCAAAGAAGTAACTTCAGGTGAACAATAACAGACAGAACCATGTCAGAACCTCTCCTTTACACTATCAGAAGGGAGCCCAAAAACCAGATGGGGATCAAGAATAATGATTGGTCTCAAATATGCCCAAGTCATGTCAAAGAGAAACAATTCAAAAGGAGGATGTTTTCAGAAAAGGTAACTTAAATGCCACAGTGTTGCCATGGTTGCCCATGTTGAACATAACAATAAGAGGGCTCACTTTCAACAATTCTCTGCTGAGCCTCTGTCAGTGTACTCCAGACAGGACCCTCCTTAATCTGTTTGAAAGCCTCAAAAATTGGCTTGCTTTGACCAATTCTCAGTATGAAAGCCACCTTGTCTGGCTGCAAGGAATCATCATAGAACTATCTTTGTAAGTACTGAGAATTTCTCATACTTACAACTTAAATCAACCTGGATAAAAATGAGAGTGACCAGATAACAAGGTTACAAATACTTCAGATCTGATGACATAACAGAACCAGTCAGCAAGTATGAAAAAGAGGAAACCTAAACCTAAAGAAAATAAAGTCAACATGAATAAAAATGAGAGATGACCAGATAATAAGGTTACAGATACTTCAGATCTGATGACATAACAGGGCCAGTCAGCAAGCATGAAAATGAGAAACCTAAACCTAAAGAAAAGAGAAAGCAAGACCACGAGACAGAAATGAGGAGCAGTTTGGAAGACAGTAACAGTCACATGCATTCTCATGGACCTTCAATAGCAGCATGTATAGCATTGACCACCTACCATAACATACCCACTGACTGCGTCAGTTCCAGAGATGGTGGCATGAATGAAGGTTTATGTCAAACATTAACCAAGATACTGAATTTCTGTCACAAGAGCAGCAGTAAAAGGAAAGTTCAGCCATGAAGCTGGTTAGCTCAACAATGCCCAAAAGAGCAGGAGAAGACCAAGAAACCCAAAGACAAAAAGGAACACAAAAACAAAGACCAAGAGAAAGAAAAAGGCAAGAAAAATAAGATAATTGTAGCCACCCCCTGACCTAAGGAATACCAGGCAATACATCAAAGCCAAAGAACTGATCTTCTAAAAAGGACCACAAGTAGGAGCACAAAACCCAAGGACATAAGAAAAGAAAGCATTAGCTGAAGAGAACCATGGAGTCTTTGGGTTTTACAGTATTGTCAGTACCTGTACTGTTTCAACAGCTTCCCGAAGTTCAGGAGAATCTTTGACAGCCTTGAGATGGCTGACAGTGCCCCATGCAACAGTCAACCGATCCTTTATCTTCTCCAAGGGCTGAACTAAGGCTTCCCATGTAGGTTCCACTTTCTCCTCTAACTCATCAACCTCCTTCTCCTGAAGAAGAACAACAGCCATGTCCTCTACAACATTAGTCTTCAAGACACTCACTGTGCTACACCATCAGGAACTGCATAGTCCTCACAAGAGGTTATCAAACAGCATGTCTGGTAAAAAACTGCAAAATGCATTCTAAAACATTACAAGGCAAGAGAAGAAAAAAACTGGTGAAACTTTTTTTATTTCCAAAAACAACAAATTCACAACTGCAGAGATGGACAGTTTGCTCCTCAGACACAATGGCAAAGGAATCTATCGGTCTCAGAGTTCTATTTTACTTCAGATGGAGAAAACTGGTTCCCGTGGTGAGCTTATTACAGACCTATCTGCAGAAATGAGCAGATTTCCGTTCCTTGACAAGAGGTTTTCAATCAGGAATATAATCCAACGTCAAAACAAAATAAAAACTCACCAAATCTTGAAGAATCGTCTTGATACCAGGAATCACATGCTTCGCCTCCACAGCATCATATAGCGGAAACGGAGATTCCTGGAGAAGCGGATTCTCCAGCCGTTGTTGATGATCAGCAGTAGTCGCAACAGCCATCGCCCTCGCTTGCAAACTACGGCAGCCGCAGCCTCCACACTCCAGTCTCCTCCAATCACAGAAACCAACGCCACCCCTACTATTCGCACTCCTACTCAATTCCCGAAAGCCATGAAGCCCTAACTTCCTCCTCCTGGCTTTACAGAATTGTCCCAACGCCTCTTCCCCGCTGCGGATGCCACAAGCGGCCAATGCACGGACCCCGCTACACACGACCAAAGCACCGCTGCTGCAGCGCGAGAACAGTAACGCACGGGTGACAAAAGCAGAAGAAGCTCCAGCCGCAGAACACAGGGAAGAGGACGAGGGCAGCGACAAGGCCATCATCTCCTGCACTTACCGCTCCTTGTGTTCTAAGGAACGTTTATACAAAACCCTAACTGGACCTCAGTTCTCCTTTTCCATGACGTGGGCTCTAATTCATTCATTCCTTCTAAACCCCATGTAATGACCATGGTTAATGTTAATATGGCAACTAATGAAAAGGTAGGTTTTACAACCTACTAGTCTAGCCTGTGTCAATGGCCCAAGTGTGAACTTGTCACCCGACTAATTTTTCCTTTCAAAATCATTTTTTGTAATTTAACTGAATGTCCAATCACAAAAACTACTCAAAATTCAATATCTCCCACACCTTAAGTCTAAAAGTTTTCAATTCACCTTCATTAAATCCTACTCAATAATGTCAAATCATCCCCAAATTCAACTATCATTTTTAATTTCAATTTAAATGAATTTTCGACAAAAAAATTGTTCAATACTCCTTAACTCCTCCATCATAGGTCAAAACATTATGAAACCAAGTCAATGCACCCTACTCATCGAGGTATTTCCAATGATACCAAGAGCGTGACAAGACACAATGTGACAAACAAAACAAGTTGCTAACATGTAATGTTTATGCCCTAACATTCAATAATATTATTGTAAGTGTTATATTAAATGAGATATGTAAGTCATTATCCTTTCATCATTATTTTTGCTTTATTATTATTGTCAACATCTTTCAGAGAAATTTTATTTTTTACCTATGTGATGGTATTGTGGGACATAATCCAAGAGTTTGAATGCAAAATATATCGGTTTATGGTCAATCCAATAAGCTTCAACAACTCTTGACATGCATTGTTGAGTGGGTACATTTGTTCATATGTGATCAATATGGGATCCATAATTTTTTTTAGTTTAAATTCCATTGAATATTGGTCCACAAAACTTTGGAGTTCGTTTGGTTGTGTTGAGTTTTGATCAAACATGTGAATATTGAAATAGCCAATTATTATCATGGGACAAGAAATTGGCATTAGATCCAAATAAATTTAAAGGTGAATTATGAACATTGACAAGGATAATGTTGAAAGTCTATATATTGTTATTATATGAATAGCCTTTCTTGTATTTGCATTGAATGTTGCTACAATATACTTAGCTCCTAAAGATGTAAAAGTTTTCTGTGATGATAAGGTTATGAAATTGTCATATATAATCATTGCACCATTTCAAAATCTACATTAATGAGGTGCACATGGGCTACACACAAGGAAGTTGTAGACATTTTTGAAGTGGAACCAATAGACCTAGGGTTTGCATTTAAACAATTTAAATCACAAATGGATCTGCATTTATGAGTGGACCAAATTTTGACAACCAACCATAAGTAATATACATGACACTTGTAAAGTTATGATTTTGACCCGAAGTTACAAAAATGGATCTACATTTGTGCAAATTATATTTCAACCAACTTCAAAATATTCATGCTTATGTGGTTATGATTTTGACCCAATAGCCTAGATTTCTTGGGTCATGACTTAAAGAACATGAACAATTAATGAATTTTTTGTTGCATATGTTCATTGCAACTTGTAGAATCGTTTGTAGAATCGTAAATTATAGTTGCAAATTGACAATTTTCTTTCAGTGATAATGACATTCAAAATGACCACACAATTGTGACATGGGATTATGATGGAGCAAATATCATATATTTGTTAAGCAAGGAAAAAAGAAAATATTATGTGGATATTGCTTAATTACTAGAAGACTTGTTATACAAGGAGATCCTCATGACCTTTTATTTAAAGACTAAATGTGTGGTGGATGCAAAGCAAATGCTCATAGCCTAGGATCATGTAAGAGTGTGAATGTCAAATATCTCCCATGTGCATTTAAAGGCATATATATTTGTTAGTTGTCATACATATGCCTAAAAATTTGTTGTACAAGGACATCCCTAGGGAACTTCATGTTTATGACACACATAATATTTGAACACAATATGGGGTCCATTGAAACAATGTCAATAAAAGAAATGTATGATTTTGTTATGAATGTACAAATGCATGTTTATGTAAATAAAGGATAGTGGTATTCCCACATATTGAGTAGGTGAACCATGATTTTATTTTTCAAACATTTTTTAATTGAAAGTTTATGAAATTATTTTGAATGATTTTTTATAAACATAGGCCATAGTTCATCTATTGAAAAGGTATCCCTTCCCATTTCCAAAAGAACGTGAGGGAAAAAAACCTAAATAATAATAATAATAAATGAATTTTAAAAAATGAAATGGAAAAACTAAAGGGGGCAAGAAGGAGGAAAAATAAATATAAATTGTACAAATATTGTTCTAAAACCCAGTGTGTAAATATTAGGTATGCATCGATTAAAAGGGGAAAAACTATAAGGGGTAAGAAGGGGGAAAAAAAGAAGAGGAAGTAAGAAAAAGATTAAGGAAAATAAGGGGGGCAGGGGAATTAAACATGAGAAAAAAAATAAGAAGAAAAAAAAGGGGGGGATGCAAAAATGTATTAAATAAAGGTAGATAGAAAGGAAGAAGAATAAGGGTGGGCAAACAAAAAAAAAAGAAGAAAAAGATAAGGGCGGGGGAGAAAAAAATTAAAGAAGAAAAAGGAAGAAAGCATGCCCTATTGGTGACCAAATTCAATCGCCATCTGACTACATCAATCAAATTTGTTCACGATTGTCCAATGGTAATTAGATTTTATGCATGCCCATCCAATGACAATTGAATTTTAATTTAAACTTGAAAATACACGAGTAAAGAAAATGTTTTGGATTCACTTTTGACTTTTTTTTCCCCCATTTGGGTTTTGTGTCATTGGTTGCACATTCGCAATCATTGCATAAAACCTCAAGGGTGAGCTGATGTCTCTAAAATTTGGATTAGGGAGGGCAGGGGATTTTTTTGGCCTCTATGTAATAATTTGGAACACCCTAAATCATGACCTTTTGAAATTTTAATTGTTTCACAGTAATTATTGTTTGGAAAGTGTTTTGGTTTATTAAAAACCTTAAAGCTTTAATAATGTCATCTAACTAACCATGGGGGGGACAATTTAAACTTAACCCCCTAGACCTTTTTTATTTGGCACATGGTGATTTGCATGTAAGGCCTTCTAGTGGCCCATTGCCCAACATGCAAAAAAATGGCATCAGAAGTGTTTATATGTGACACAATGCATCCACCCAATTTCAAAAGCAATAAAAGCTTATAGATAATGACCTTAAACGAATTATCGCACAACGATTCCAATAAATTGTTTTAATTTTTTTCAAGGAAAAATCAATGACTTACCTTAACAACACATTTGTGAACAAATAAGTGTATGGCTTGGACAAGTACAAATAGATAATGGAAAACAATTTTTTTGTCGAATTAAGTAGTTTTTCAAAGTACACATAGTTGTTGAATTCAATAAGGTTTTTGGAATGGTTTGATTGTAAGTTTTAGATGTGACATCCAATTTGACACAATGATTTGAAATCTTTTACCCACAAAAAGACAAGGCACATTAGATGATGAAGGTGACAATGTTGTGGGATAAAGTGGTATGGTGGGCCAAATTCAGCAAAATAGTTTTAAATGAAAAAGATATGGTCGACATTGTGGATGGAAAAAAGGGATGAATTTTCTTTTCCAATCTAAAAGCCAAGGTGTCTTGTGAATTCCTAACACAACAATTGTGTAACCTTTGTGATTAGGTGGGGATAATTATGACGTTTATGGTGTGGTGCAAATTGAAAGGTTCAATTGCATTTAAAACACCAATGAATTGGTGGGGAAGACACCCAAAATGAATGATAAATGAGAAGTGTGTAAGCAATGTTTAGTTGCCATGTTATTATGCCCATGCAAACATTTAAGTGTCATCAAATTCATAGCCATCCATTCAAATAACATGGAGGTTTGCACATTGTGATGGAATGGGGGCATGCTTTGAAAAATGTTGAATTAAAACATGGAATATTCGCCCATTTTTTACAATAAAAAGGGCTAAGTATGGAAGGGTGAACACAATTTGCCACCTTTAAGCAAAATCATGTGAAACTAGCATGGGCATTCATGAACATGATGAATGTAATACGTCATTTTAGAATTTTGCATGATGATTTGTTAAAGGACAACATCATGTTACATTTTGCAATAAACAAATCAAATGTTATGTACATTGGCATGTGTGATTGGGGCAAAGTCGAACATATGCAAGAGGTGACTCCATTTTGGTATGCATTTGCTAGGGAACATGATCTCATCAACGTGAAGAAAATGTGTTGTTGGGTGGCCCCATAACTGTTTTTTTTTCACAACAATATCAAAAATTCAAATTACCCTCAACAAATGGCCAAACAACACCAAACAACTTTGTGGTCTGAGCATATTTGATGGGCAAGTTCACAATGTAATATGTGGTGAAGATTGGGATGTAGAATATTTTGTGGACAATTTAACCAAAATGTTATTTGGTAAGGTGTTCCATGACATGTATGAGTCGAATATAGAGGCATGATGTGCACATGTTGGTGGGCCCTCCATACAATTGGACTCCATTCGAAGAATGTTACCAAATGTAGCCATGAATTATTTGTACTTAATTCATATGAAGTTTGATGTAGTTTGTATGAATTGTTAAAAATGACACAATTTAAACTTGTTGATTTAATAAAACCAAGATTTATCAAGGATTCATGTTGCTATGTGTGATTATATTTGAAATTTGTGTAATATTGAATATTTTATTCATATTGTGATTCCTCTTTTTGCACATATTAAAAGCAATAACATGCATCCCATCATTTCATATCCTTAAGCTTTTCATTTTTTTGGTGTGGAGATTTTGGCTAAAACTATAATGTAACAATTTTTTTGGAAAATCAATTGAAGTTACATTTCAAAAATAAAATTTCCCAACTAAAGTTTTTTTTTTTTTCCAAATTTTTTGACAAAAAGAAAAAAAATTTGGCTCAAAAAACATTCGATGAAAACCTTGAAGAATGAAAGAAAACCAATGAAAAAATTATTATAATTTAAGAGCCATAGTTGTGACATTAGTGTCAATAATTTTAAACAACCCAATGATAATGTGTTTGGTTTCCCAATTGTTGGAAATAAAATTAACAACAACAAAGATGCCATGAACTCCTTTCAACATCTTTAAATAAAAAATGTAGGCAATTTATAAATATAAGCCAATGTTGGTTTCACATATGTTATCATTGTTTTCTCCACCAATGCAAGTAACACTTATTCCACAAAAAATTTGTTGCACAAGAAAACCATTTGTGGCCATAACATATATACCAACCTTTGGAGCCAAATGGATTCCATTATCTTCATAGGTAGAAACCCTTTAATCACAACTAACATGACATCCTTTAGATAACCAACTGTGTTTCATGATCAATTTTGAATTGAACAAAAGCTATAAAAAACCAAAAAATGGCAACTGGGTTTATAGGAGTTCATTTATTGACTGGTTCACAATCCACTAGACCATTTGATGGGCACTTTGTTTACTTCAAGACATATGTACTAATGAGAACAATGTGTTGAACATCAACATGTTTGTTCATGACTACTATGTGATTGTACTTATGATATCAATTGAACCTTTTGGTGACCTTGTCTGCAAGGATAAGTGTTAAAGGGTGAAATTGTTGCCCCTGATCATTATCATCTTTCAAAGGTAAACTAAGGGAACAAGGTCAACACTTTATCACTCAATAGAAAAAACAACTACCCTTATTAGTTCATTTT
>Ga0116230_10000670_pt1 | contig 30580 bp, 25 predicted proteins | sample S1TSphfallax_3_FD_88678 | JGI IMG/M metagenome (GOLD analysis project Ga0116230, IMG submission 88678) | Host-associated microbial communities from peat moss isolated from Minnesota, USA - S1T2_Fd - Sphagnum fallax MG | ecosystem: Host-associated > Plants > Peat moss > Unclassified | place... | reverse complement strand
TTGCGCAGCCTTGAGGACCGCACGAGTGCCGACACGCAGAACCTCGCCAGTCTGGAGGCGGCCCAAGCCACCGCGGGCGCGCGGCTCGCCAAGGCGCAGGCGACTCTGGAGAGGCTGCTGCCGGTCATGCAGCGCCTGGCGAGCCAGCCGGCGGCGACGATGTTCGCCGCTCCCGTGACTCCGCGCGATGCGGTGCGCGGCATCGCGATCCTGCAGGGCATCGCCGCCGAGGTCGAAACCGAGGCCGCCCGCGTCCGCCAGGAGTCCCAGGACCTCGCAACCCTGCTTGCGAAAATGCAGTCGGCGCAAAGCCGGCTGAGTGCCGCCATCGCGGCGCAGACCGCCGCCGAGCAAAACCTCTCGGCGCAGATCGACGCCGCGAAAGCCGCCGAAATGACGGAGGCCGACACCGCCGCCCGCGAAGCCGCCGCGAGTTTCGCCGCACAGCGCCGGCTCGACAGCATCTCAGCGACCGTCGCGAGCCTGGTGCCGCGCACCGGCCATCCGGCGGAACTTGCCCCAGGCGCCGGCGGCGCGCCGGTCGCCGGCCACGTCATCCAGGCGTTTGGCGCGCAAACCCTCGCCGGCCCGGCCCAGGGGGTGAGCTACGGCGCCGCCCCGGGGGCGCGGGTCACCACACCCTGCGCCGGCACCGTCATGTTCGCCGGCCCCTTCAACGTGTACGGCCTCGTCGTCATCACCGATTGCGGCAACGGGACCAGCATCGTGCTCGCCGGCATGGACCACCTGGACGTCGCGACCGGCGAGCGCCTGGCGCGTGGCCAGCCGGTCGGCGCGATGCTCGGCTACAACCGCGCCGACCCCGCGCACCAGCCGGTGCTTTATGTCGAACTGCGCCAGAACGGCACCCCGGTCGACCCGACCGCGTGGCTCGCCGGCCGCGGGTCTGGATAAAACGGAGCCGATGCTATCTAATGGTAGAGCGAATTTTTTGTTCGAGGGATTCTTTAGTATGCGGTTGCGTAGCGGTTTGATGGTTGGCGGTATCTTCCTCGCGGGCGTTGCCATGGGCACGCTGGCGCAGCCTCTGCACCGCGCCATCGGGCAGAACGCCCCCGATGACAGCACCTACCAGCAGCTCTCCCTGTTCGGCGACATCGTCACGCAGGTGAAAGACAATTACGTCATCGATCCGCCCTCCGACAAACTGATCTACAACGCCGTCAACGGCATGCTGGCCGGGCTCGACCCGCATTCGAGCTATATGAACGCCCAGCAATACGCGGACATGCAGGTGCAGACGACCGGCCAGTTCGGCGGCCTCGGGCTCGAAGTCACGCAGGTCGACGGCCTGCTCAAGGTGATCACGCCGATCGATGACACGCCGGGCTCGAAGGCCGGCATCAAGCCGGGCGACATCATCGTGGAAATCAACGGCCACTCGACCGAGGGGCTCGGCCTTGACGATGCCGTGACCAAGATGCGCGGCGCGCCGAACACGCAGATCACCCTGACGCTCAAGCGCAGCGGCATCAACACGCCCGTCCATGTCACGCTGACGCGCGAGATCATCAAGATCCAGGACGTGAAGGACCGGCTGTTCACGACGCCGGCGGGCGAGATCGGCTATATCCGTCTCGACAGCTTCGATGAGAACGCCGACCAGCATATCCGCGACGCCGTGACGAAGCTGCAGGGCCAGGCGCACGGCGCCATCCATGGCTACATCCTCGATCTGCGCGACAATCCCGGCGGCCTGCTCGACCAGGCCGTGGCGGTGAGCGATGATTTCCTGAGCTCCGGCGAAATCGTCTCGACCCATGGCCGGCATTCGCAGGACGATGCGGTGTGGTACGCCCAGGCGGGGGATATCACGAGCAACGCGCCGATCGTGATCCTGACCAACGCCGGTACGGCTTCCGCCGCCGAAATCGTGACCGCCGCCCTGCAGCAGAACCGCCGCGCCCTCGTGCTCGGCACCAAAACCTTCGGCAAGGGCTCGGTGCAGACGATCATGCCGATCGACAATGCCGGCGCGCTGCGCCTGACAACGGCGCTGTATTACACGCCGTCCGGCAAATCGATCCAGGATTACGGCGTGACGCCGGATGTGCAGGTCAGCGACACGCGCACCCCGGCCGATGCCTTCGCCGCCCTGCGCGAGACGGACCTGCTGCACTCCTTCACCAACCCGACCGGCCAAGCCGCGGCGCCGCTGCCGCCGGCGCCGCCCCTGCCCGGCATCGCCCGGCAGATCCCGGCCGTGCCGCCCGCGAACTGGCCGAGCTTCGATCCGACCAAGCCCGCCACCGACTTCCAGCTGCAGATGGCCCTCAAACTGATCGACACGATGTCACCGCCGGGGACCACGACGGCTTCCAACTAAGGCAGGACCGCGCCGATGAGCGACCTCCCCTACCGGCTGAACGTGGGTGCGGCGCTGTTCGGCCCGGACGGGCGGGTCCTCGTCGGCCGGCGTGCGGGCATCGCTGCTCCATCCTGGCAGCTGCCGCAAGGGGGCATCGACGCCGGCGAGGACCCGCGCGTCGCGGTATTGCGCGAGCTGCGTGAGGAAATCGGCACCGACAAGGCGGAGATCATCGGCGAGCACCCCGAATGGCTGCAATACGACCTGCCGCCGGCCTACGTGAACGAGCGCTTTCGCGGGCAATTCCGCGGCCAGCGGCAAAAATGGTTTGCACTGCGCTTCCTCGGCCAGGACAGCGACGTCGTGCTCGACGCCGATCCGCATCCGGAATTCGACGCCTGGAAATGGGTTGAACTCACCGCCCTGCCGGACCTTGCAGTTGCCTTCAAGCGACCAATTTACGAAGCTCTTGCGCGGGATTTCGCCATCTACGCGCGGCCTTGAATCTGGGAGACCGCCGATGATGAAGCTGACCGCCGCCGATGGCCATGAGTTCGATAGTTTCGAGGCGGGCGACGTCAACGCGCCGCGCGGCCTCGTGGTCGTGCAGGAAATTTTCGGCGTCAACGCGCATATGCGCCTGGTCTCCGAACGGCTGGCACGTTTCGGCTACCGCGTGCTCTGCCCCGCGATGTTCGACCGCGCGGAACGCGGCGTCGAGCTCGGCTACACCCAGGAGGACGCGCAGAAAGGCCTCGCCTTGCGCGCGCAAATCTCCGAGGCGGCGGTGATCCAGGACATCGAGGCCGCGGCCGCGGCGTTCGGCGACAAGCCGATCGGGATCATCGGCTATTGCTGGGGCGGTTCGATCGCCTGGATGGGCGCGACCAAAACCAGCGCCTTCAAGGCCGCCATCGGCTGGTACGGCGGCGGCATCGCCGCCCAGAAGGACGCATCGCCGCATTGCCCGGTGCAGCTGCATTTCGGCGAGGAAGACCACGGCATTCCGATGAGCGACGTCGAGGCGATCCGCGCCGCGCAGCCGGGCGTGGAGATTTTCACCTATGCCGGGGCGCAGCATGGCTTTGGCTGCGAGGCGCGGGCGAGTTACAATGAACGGGAGGCCGAGCTCGCGGAGTTGCGGAGTCTGGCGTTTTTCGCGGAGTATTTGAGGTAGGTAAAGGACCATGGGGGTTGGCGCCATCAACGCCCATGACCGAAAATTCCAAAGTTTTTTTGCTACTTTTTGTTCACAAAAAGTAGTATTTTCTTCTACCTAACTAAAAGCCCTACCAGCGTCCCCCCACCCAGCAACCAGAGCGGATGAATTTTCGTCCGCCACGCAAGCCCCGCACATAACAGCGTCATCACCGCATAGGCGATGCCCGTATCAGCCTGGCGCACCAGCACGCCCGCCGCCGCCAGCAGCAGCCCCGCGGTGATCGGCAGCAGCGCCTGCTGCACGATTTTTCGCCAGCGTGCGTCCCGGTGCCGGTCCCAGATTTTCGAGACGATGATGACGAGCACGCCGGAGGGCAGGATCATCGCCATTGTGGCGATGATCCCGCCCGCGATCCCCGCCATATGTGCGCCGATCACGGTCGAGATCATCACGTTTGGGCCGGGCGCCGCGTTTGAGATCGCGAAGAGCTGCGCGAACTGCGCCGGGGTCAGCCAGTGGCGCTGCGTGACGACATCGCGCGCGATCTGCGGCACCGTGCTGTTCACCCCGCCGATGGCGAGCAGCGAGAGCCGCCCGAACAGCACGGCGAGTTCCGGCAGAATGTTCATCGGTTGTTGCGCCAGGAGAGAAACAGCGAAACCGGCAGAATGATCGCCATGGTGGTGAGCAGCGAGAGCCGCAGGCCCATCACGAGCGCGAACACCGCCGCGGTCAGCAGGATGTTGGTCTGGTTCGTCAGGATCGGGGTGGCGATTCGCAAAGCGGTGCCGGCGACGAGGCCGGTTGCGGCGGCCGCCAGCCCGGCCAGCGCGTGGCGCGCGACCGGCAGGCCGCCGTAGCGCGCATAAGCGGAGCCGAGCGCCATGACGATGCAGACCGGGGCGGCGAGCAGGCCGAGGATGGCGGCGGCAGCCCCGGTCACACCGCGATGCCGCGCGCCGAATGCAAATGTCAGGTTGACGATGTTGGCGCCGGGCATGAACTGGCAAAGGCTGAATAAATCGTTGAACTGCGACTGGGTCATCCAGCGGCGCTCATCGACGATCATGCGGCGGGCGACGGGAAGCACGCCGCCGAAACCGATGATACCGGCCTTGAAGAAGCCGGTGAAGAGCGCTGCGTGGCTCAACCTCTGGTCATCTGGCTCACCCATGGTCAGCTATTATGACCGAACCAGCCGGCGCGCAATGCGAGGTGCTGCGGCACCGCGTGCGATCGGCTGCCGCACAAATGTCACGGAACAGCAACACAAACCATGTCGCCTTTATCACGGCCTTCAATTATTGCGAGGCCACGCGGAGGGTCTCCGCTGCCGCGCGGGGTGTACCCGCCGGACTCCAGGGGGCTCCCGCAGGGGACTCAAACAAAGGAACGCGATTGTGAAAATTTCCGCCAAACTCCGCCGCTCGGGCGTCGCCGCACTTGCCGTTGCCGCCGTCATCGGCACCGCCGGCATCGCGCACGCCGCCACCACGCTGGTCGAAACCGGCTCCAGCCTGCTCTACCCGCTCTTCAACATCTGGGTTCCGGACTTCTCCGCCGCCAACCCCGGCATCCAGCTGACCACCACCTCGACCGGTTCGGGCGCTGGCATCGCGCAGGCCGCCAAGGGCCTGGTGCAGATCGGCGCGTCCGATGCCTATGTCTCGGACTCGCTGGAGAAGAAGAACCCCACCCTGCTGAGCATCCCGCTCGCGATCTCGAGCCAGGCGATCAACTACAACCTGCCCGGCCTGAACGACAAGAACATCAAGCTCTCCGGTCCGGTTCTGGCCGCGATCTACATGGGCAAGATCACCATGTGGAACGACCCGAAGATCAAGGCGATGAACCCGGGCGTTGACCTGCCCGACCACGTGATCATCCCGGTCCACCGCCTCGACGGCTCGGGCGACACGTTCATCTTCACGCAGTACCTCTCGGCCTCGACCCCGGCCTGGGCGAAGACCCTGAAGTACGGCACCGCCGTCTCCTGGCCGGCGATCACCGGCGAGATCGGCGCCAAGGGCAACACCGGCATGCTGTCGGCTGCCGCCGCCAACCCGTATTCGGTCGCCTATATCGGCGTCAGCTACGCCAACCAGGTCGCCAAGGACGGCCTCGGCGTCGCCATGCTGAAGAACAAGGCCGGCAAGTTCGTCCTGCCGGACGCTGACACCGTGGGTGCGGCCGCCAACAGCGTCGTCACCGACACGCCGCCCGATGAGCGCATCAGCATGATCTTCGCGGACGGCGACAATGCCTACCCGATCGCGAACTACGAGTACGCGGTCGTCAACAGCCAGCAGCCGGATGCGACCACCGCCGGCGCGATCCGCACCTTCCTGAGCTGGGCGATCACCAGCGGCAACAGCATGCAGTACCTGAGCAAGGTCCACTTCCTGCCGCTGCCGGATGCGATCAAGATCCTGTCGCAGACGCAGATCGCCAAGATCCAGTAAAACGTCCCGCACACCCCCTTCCGGCAAGCGCCGGAGGGGGATTATTTTAAGGGCCATATCATGAACCTAAGCCCCTTCCGGATGACCCTGCTCGGTCTGAGCCTTCTGATCCCGGCCGCGCTTTGCGCGGTTGTTTTGTTTCTGTTGATCTATTCCGGCCAGGCGATCGGCTTCAACGGGCTGCATTTCGTCACCGACATCAACTGGAACCTTGGCGACCTTTATGACGATCCCGTCACGGTCAAAGGCATCCAGATCCCGTCGGGCGCCAATTACGGCATCCTGGTCTTCATTGTCGGCACGCTGCTGAGCTCCTTCATCGCCATCATTATCGCCGTGCCGCTCTCGGTCGGTGCCGCGATCTTCCTCGCCGAGGCCGTCCCCCCGCGGATCCGCCCAGTGCTGTCGATGCTGGTCGAGCTCGTCGCCGTCGTGCCCTCCGTCGTCTTCGGCCTCTGGGGCATCGCGGTGCTGATCCCCTTCATCGGCCACTACATCGCTCCCACCGGCAACGGCTACGGCCTGCTCGCCGCCTCGATCGTGCTGGCACTCATGATCACGCCGATCATCGCGACCACACTGCTCGACGCGCTCATGCAGGTGCCCAAGGAAAACCGCGAATCCGCCTTCGCCCTGGGTGCGACGCATTTCGAGGTCGTCTCCAAGGCGATGATGCCGATGGTCCGCACCACGCTGGTCGGCGGCATCGTGCTGGCGCTGGGCCGCGCGCTCGGCGAGACCATGGCCGTGCTGATGGTCTCGGGCGGCGGCATCAACATCCTGCCGACCTCGCTGTTCTCGCCGATCTCCACGATCGCCTCGTTCATCGTCGCACAGCTGGACTCGGCCGAGTCCGACCCCACCAACATGGCCGTGCGCAGCCTGGCCGAGATCGCGCTCGTCCTCTTCATCATCACGCTGGCGGTGAATGCCGGCGCCAAAATCCTCAGCTCGGGAGCGCTCCATGTCCGCAAGCGTCAGCATTAAGGCCGCCAAGCCCGCCCGCTCCGCGCAGGAAGTCCGGCGGATCATCGGCAGCAATATCGGCTGGGTCGCCTGTGGCTTCGCATTGCTATGCGTCATCGGCCCGCTCGTCGACATCGTCGCCGTCATCGCCATCCACGGCCTCTCAGCATTCTCGGGCAAGCTGTTCACCACGGTCACCAACGGCACCGGCGGCGGCCTGCTGAACGCCATCGAGGGCACCGCGGTACTCTCGCTCGGCGCCATGATCATCGCCGTGCCGATCGGCGTGGGGGCGGGCATCTACCTCTCGGAATACGGCCAGAACCGCCTCGGTTCCACCATCCGCTTCCTCTCGGACGTGCTCACCGGCACGCCCTCGATCGTGCTCGGCTATTTCTCCTACATCGTCTTCATCATCTCGCTCGGCTGGGGCTTTTCGGTCCTCGCCGGCGCCATCACGCTCGCGATCCTCATCGTGCCCTACCTCGCGCGCATCACTGAACTCGCGTTGCGCCAGGTGCCGACCTCGATGCGCGAGGCCGGTTTCGCGCTCGGCGCCACCGAACCCACCGTCGTGTTCAAGATCATCCTGCCGGGTGCGGCCTCAGGCGTCGTCACCGGCGCGCTGCTCGCCCTCGCCATCTCGGTCGGCGAAACGGCACCGCTGATCTACACCGCCGGCTGGTCCAACTACACCTGGGACGGCAAGCTGACACACGCGCCGATCGGCTACCTCACCTACGTGATCTGGTCCTTCATCGATCAGCCGTTCGCCGAATCGCACGCGCTGGCGTTTGCCGCGGCGTTTCTGGTGATGCTGGTGGTGCTCGCGATCAATGTCGGGGTCAGGCTTGTGGTGAAGCGCGCTTAAAGGAAAGCAAGCGCTTCTTTTTTGAAAAAAAGAGGCAAAAAACTTTTGCTCCTCTGGGTCATGGGCGCTGACGGCGCTAGCGCTCATGACCCGGCGTTATAAGTTTTTTTGGCTGCCGCAGCGCGCGCGAGAGCTTTTGTTCACAAACGCTCACGTTTACTTGCCCTTGCCATGTATCTCCGGCGCGATGGACCCATGGTTCAACACCGTCACCATCAACACCCCGCCCATGATGTTGCCGATCAGCGTGGGCACCAGGAACATCGTCAGATACTGTCCGAGGGATGCAGTCCCTGACAGCACGTCATACGCCGCCTCGCAGGAGCCCGCGATGATGTGCGAGAGATGCGCGAGCGCCACGACATAGGTGACGATGAACACCGTCATCAGGCGCGCGGATTGGGCGCTCGGCAGTATCCATACCATCAGCGCGATCAGCCAGCCGGCGAAGAAGGCGCGCAGCAGGGTGGCGGCAAACACCGGCGGGATTGCCTGCTGCGCCAGATCCTGCATCGCGCTGTTCACGTCGCCCGGGAAAATCGTCGGCACGTGCACGAGCGCTGCAAAGATCCAGGTGCCGAGCAGGTTGGTAATCAGCACGATCACCCAGAGCCGGGCCGCGTCGAACAAGGTTTTAAGATTACGCCGCGTCACGACGGGCAGGATGGCGGTCAGCGTGCTTTCGGTGAAAAGCTGCTGGCGCGCGAGCACGACCAGGATGAAGCCGATGGTATACCCGAAGCTCGCGATGGTGTGCTGGAGCACCGATTTCGGCAGCCCGGCCTGCAGCAGCGCCTCCGTCAGGAATGAAAACCCCATCGACAGACCGGCGGCGAGCCCGGACAGGGCGAGCGCCATGTTGGTGCGCTCGAGCTCCTGTTCGCCCTCGTCGCGAATGATCTCATGGATGATCAGCGCGCGCGGCACCGTGTGCCGTTGTGCCAGTTCCTGTTCCTCACGATCCAGATGGGGTGAACCCTCTGTCATGTCGTGCTTGTCGTCAGTTGCTTGTTCCGCCATGCTTTTACTCCGCAGCACGCCGGCCTGCTTGCGCAACCGACGTGAATTCTTTGCAAGAATCTCGAAAATTTCGAGGCCTTATCGAAGACGGAATTGAATTAGGCCCGCCGAATTTACAATTACAAGAGGCGCTTCTGGCCTATGTCGGCCGGACCGAGAATTCGTCGGGGACGGGAATGCCGCGGACTGGGATTAGCAGATTTAACATCAGGCAAGCACTGCTGGCGGCCTCCGGGCTGGTGATTTTATTGGCGGTGGGCGGCACCGTATACAGCGCCTGCGCAATCGATGCGGTCTCCGTCACCGCCGCGGATCCCGGCCCGGCGCCTATGCAGCCCGAGGACATCGCGGTCAATCCCGCCCCTGGCATGCAGGGCGATGCGGTCGCAACGCCGATGCAGATGCCGAGCGATCCCGGCCAGCAGGCGCTGATCAAGCGCGGCGAGTTCCTCACCGTGGCCGGTGACTGCCAGTATTGCCACTCCCTGCCGGGCGGCCCGCCATTCGCCGGCGGCCAGCCCGTGCAGACGCCGTTCGGCGATCTGGTGACCCCCAACATCACGCCCGACAAGACCTACGGCATCGGCAACTGGACGGACGCGCAGTTCTGGAACGCGCTGCATTACGGCATCGGACCGGGGCACTCGCTTCTCGTGTTCCCGCATTACCTCTACCCGCTGATGCCTTGGCAGGACTACAACAAGTTGAGCTACCCGGACGTTATGGCGATCAAGGCGTACCTCGATACGCTGCAGCCGGTCGCTTCCGAGGACCGGCCGAGCCAGATGCATTTTCCCTTCACGATGCGTGCCGGCCTGCTCGCCTGGCGCCTGCTGTTCTTCCGCGACCACCCGATCAAATACGATCCATCCTGGACCCAGCAGGAGCGCGACGGCGCCTTCCTGGTGCTCGCACTCGCGCATTGCTCGGAATGCCACACGCAGCGCAACCTGCTGATGGCGACAGAGCCGTCGCGCTATCTCGGCGGCGGCAAGATCCTGGCGCAGAGCTGGTACGCCCCTAACATCACCATGAACAAGGAAGACGGCATCGGCGGCTGGTCCGCTGGCGACCTGTTCCAGTTCCTCTACCGTGACGGCAACACGACAACCGGCGCGCCCTACGGCCCGATGAAGTCGGTCGTCGATGACAGCCTGAGCCACCTGCCGCCGCAGGCCGTGCAGGACATCGTCGCCTACCTGCAAGCTGCCACGCCGAACCTCACGAGCCAGATCCCGCCGGCGCCGGCCATGCAGCCGCTCGGCAACGGCGCTGAGCTTTATGCCGATAACTGCGCGCGCTGCCATGGTGCCGACGGCAAGGGGGTTGCCAACAACTTCCCCAACCTCGCCGGCAACGAGTCCGTGTGGGACGGGCCGCCCGAGGATATCATCAGCATGATCCTCGGCGGCTTCCAGCCCTGGCACGCCGATGACTCCGGCATGCCCGAATTCAACCAGTCGCTCTCGGATGACGAGATCGCCGCGATCTCCAACTATGTCCGCACCGCTTGGGGCAACCGCGGCATACCTGATGCGACGGGCGACATGGTCGGCTCCGAACGGCGCATGGCCTCCGACTGGGTGATGCTCGATACCGGGACGACGCAGGCGAGCCTGCAGACCGGCGGCAAAAGCGAGATATTCAACGACATCAACGGCAAGCTCGAGCTCTTCGGCGATCGCGACAACTGCATGCTGAACGGTGAGTTCACCGATGATGCCCCGGGTGCCGCCGCGAAATCGGTCTACCTCGTCGGCGCCTGCGCCAAAGGCGGCGGGGCCTTCCATGGCGAGGTGATCATCGATGGCAAGCAATACGACGCGCCGCTCGCCATGCAGGAGGAAATGACCGGGCCACATCTCACGGATGTGCTGCTGTTCGGCAAACTGCCGAACTCGGACGTACAGTTCAACGCCCGCATTGCTCTCTCTTCCCCCTCCGAGTGACGGATCGCCCGCAAATGAAGTCAAGCAGACGCCACCTCCTGGCCCTCAGCTCGGGCGCCCTGGTGCTCGCCGGCAATGCCGCGCAAGCCGGTACGCTCGGCCGGCCGCTCCCGGCCACCAGCCCGGTCGGCGTGCCACCTGCGAGTGCGAACGGCGCGCCGCAGGGCAGCACGCCGCCTGGCACACCACCCGCGGGCTCGCCGATCGACAAAGCCCAGGTCGGTTATCAGGACGTACCGCGGGATGGCAAAGTCTGTGCGCAATGCGTGTACTTCATCTTCAAACCGGCGGTCGGCAACACGCCGCAAAGCCGCTGCCGGATGGTCGCGGGCCCGATCAACCCGGCCGGCTGGTGCGAGATCTGGGCGCCCCGCACCGTAAGCTGAAGGCGCCAGGCGGACGATTGTCAGCAGCGTTGCTTATGCACCTGATACGCACTAACAATACAGGTTATGCGAAATAATTACCTGTGTGCACCGTCTTTCCCCAACCTTAAATTTTTGTGAAAAACGCAGAACAGCCTGGCGTAGCACCAGCCAGCGCATGGCGTCGCCGCGGCGCATGACTTAAGTACGTGAATCTCACCTTCTTACGGCTGCGGAGCCTGGGGCTTTGATAAACGAACCGCTTGACAATCCACATGCCGGCTGCCGGAATTGCCATGGCAGGACCCTCGAATTCCCGTTCACGATGGCATTCCAGCCGGTGGTTGACATCGAAAAACGCCGGATCATCTGCCACGAAGCACTCGTCCGCGGCCCCGCCGGCGAAGGTGCTGCGACCATTCTCGCCAAAGTCGACGATCATAACCGCTACGCTTTCGACCAGTTCTGCCGCGTCAAAGCGATCCAGCTTGCCGCTGAGCTCGGCCTTACGAGCCGGCTCAACATCAACTTCCTGCCGAACGCCGTGTACGACGCCGAAGCCTGCATCCATGTAACGCTGAAGGCGGCCCAGAAGTACCAATTCCCGCTCGACCGCATCACCTTCGAAATCGTCGAGCACGAGGACGTCGTGCAGCTGACGCATTTGCAGCATATTTTTTTGGCCTACCGCCGGCACGGTTTCGAGATCGCTTTGGATGATTTCGGCACCGGCTATTCCGGCCTGCAGCGCCTCGCCGAGCTAAAGCCCGATATCGCAAAACTCGACCGCGCACTCGTCGCCGGCTGTGACAGCGATCCGACACGCCTCGCTATCTGCCGCAGCGTCATCAACCTATGCGACGAGCTGGGCGTGGAGCTCGTGATCGAAGGCGTGGAAACCGCCGGTGAAATTGCCGCCCTGCGCGCGATCGGCGCGCGCTTCATGCAGGGGTTCTACTTTGCCCGCCCGGCGTTTCAGGCGCTGGTCACGGAGGCCGATATCCCGTGGTTATAGAGCAAAAGTAAGCGCTTCTTTTTTGAAAAAAAGAAGCAAAAAACTTCTGAAACTCTGGGCCATGGGCTTTGGCCGTTGAACGCCCATGCCCGAAAATCATAAAGTTTTTTTGCTACTTTTTGTTCACAAAAAGTAGTCCTTACTTAGCCTCCTGTATCGCCTGCCAGACTGCAAACGGCGTCGCCGGCATCGGCATGTCCGTCACCCCCAGCGGCCGCAGCGCGTCGATGATCGCATTGATGATCGTCGGGGTCGCCGCCACGGTGCCAGACTCCCCGCAGCCCTTCACGCCCAGAATATTCGTCACGCACGGCACGCTTTGGTCGATATTGACATCAAAGCTCGGGAAATCAGCGGCGCGCGGCATCTGGTAGTCCATGAACGAGCCGGTTACGAGCTGGCCGCTTTGCGCATCGTAGCGGCAGATTTCGTGCAGCGCCTGGCCGGTGCCTTGCGCGATGCCGCCATGCAGCTGCCCCTCGACCAGCATCTGGTTGATCGCGTTGCCGACGTCATCGGCGGTCGTGTAGCGCTTGATTTCGACCACCCCGGTTTCCGGATCGACCTCGACTTCGGCGACGTGGCAGCCGTTCGGCCAGCTCGAATTCTCGACCGTATGCGTGGCCTTGATCCCGATCTGCTTGCTGGGCTGCTGCCCGGCGAGGTCGAAAATGCCGACCTCACGATCGGTCCCGGCGATGCGGAACGCGGCTTTCTCGAACTCGATATCGGCATCGGCGGCCTCGAGCGCTTCGGCGGCGAGCGGCAGCGCGGTCTTGATCCAGGTATCGGCGCCGTTGGCGACCGCGGAGCCGCCGACGAAGGCCGAGCGCGAGCCGTAGGAGCCGGGGCCCTTCACGATATCCGTGTCGCCCTGCACGACGGTGATGAGGGCAGGGTCCACGCCGAGTTTGTCTGCGACCAGCTGGGTATAGGCCGTCTCCAGCCCCTGCCCCATCGCCTGGGTCGCGGAGTTTACGATGACGCGATGATCGCCCGTCACCGTCACGTCCACCGTCTCGGTGAAGGCGTAAGCGCCGGTCCACTCGATATAGGAGGTGATGCCGCGGCCGAGCTGTTTGCCGCGCGCCTTTGCCTCCGCACGGCGGGCGGCAAACCCGTCCGCGTCCGAGGCCGCCAGCGCGCGATCGAGGAAGTGCGCGAAATTACCGCTGTCATACACCTCGCCCATCACGGAGGTGTAGGGCATGGCCTCCGGCGGGACGAGATTGCGCCGGCGTATCTCAGCGGCATCCAGCCCGGTCTGCGCGGCGGCCGCATCCATCAGCCGCTCGATCAGATAGAGCGACTCCGGCCGGCCGGCGCCGCGATAGGCAGCGGTCGACATCGTGTTGGTCAGCACGCCGCGGACCCGCACATGGATCGCCGGCACATGGTAGGTGGCGGGCAGGATTTTCGGCCCGAGGACCATGGGGATCAGCAGGGCGACCGGCATAATGTAGGCGCCGACATTGGCGAGCGTATCGACCCTGAGGGCCAGGATCTTGCCCTCGGCGTCGAGTGCGAGTTCGGCGTGGGAGAACTGGTCGCGGCCATGCACGGAGGATGAAAATTCCTCGCCGCGCTCGGCGATGTAGCGCACCGCGCGTTTCAGGTGGCGCGCCGCGAAGGCGGTCACCGCCTCCTCGTCATGCACCGAGGCCTTCATCCCGAAGCCGCCGCCGATATCCCCGACGACGACCCGGATGTTCTCCTCCGGCTCCTTCAAGACCTGCTGCGAGAGAAAGTCGCGCACAAGGGTCGGCGCCTGGCTCGCATTATATATAGCCACGCGCTCACCCTCGGGCATCGCCAGAATGCTGCGCGGCTCCATGGCGTTCGCCACCAGGCGCTGGTTCATCACATCCAGGCGCACGACATGTGCTGCCGCCGCGAACGCCGCTTCGGTCGCCGCCGGGTCGCCGTGCACGATCTCGGCCGCGATGTTATCGGGTGCCGCGTCGCACAACGCGACGCGGCCGGCCACCGCCTCGTGCATGTCAACGACGGCGTCCAGCGTCTCGTAATCCACGATCACCAGCTCGGCCGCGTCCATGCCGGCCGCCTTGGTCTCGGCGATGATGGCGACGACCGGCTCGCCGACGAAGCGCACCCGGTCCTTTGCCAGCAGGTAGCGCGGGGGCCCCGCAATGTCGCTGCCATCGGCGCGCTTGAACATCGGCAGGGTACCGATCGGCGCGATGCCGGCGGCATCGAGGTCGGCGACGGTGAGCACGGCGATGACACCGGGTGCCGCCTTGGCCGCCTCGACATCGACACCGCGGATGATGGCGTGCGCATACGGCGAGCGCACCAGGACCATATGCGCGACATTGTCGGTCGCGATGTTGGCCACGTAGCGGCCTTTGCCCGTGATCAGCCGCTCATCCTCGACCCGGCGAATATTGCGGCCAAAGCGTGTCATGGTGTTCATGCAGGTTTGCTCCCTTTGCAGCAGAGCGTGCGGCGACCAAGGCGCGGCGTCAAGGCTCTTTTAGAACGCGTGAACGCCTTTCGACGCTGGCGCCAACATATTTCTATCGCACGATAGAAAATGGATTATTTCAAACGCAGCTTGGCGCGGCCGTGATCGTTGCCGGCATCGACCAGTGTGGCCAGCAGCACCATGAACTCGTCGCGCGCGCGCGGTTCGAGCGCGCCGATCGTGCGCGCATGCGCGCGAAACACCGGGTCGCGCATGCGCGCGAGCAGGCTCTTGCCGCGCGGCGTCAGCGTCAGCAGTTTCTGCCGCCGGTCGAGCCGGCTGGTGATGCGTTTCAGCAAGCCGCCAGCCTCCAGCCGTGCGACGACGTTGGCAAGCGTCGCACGATCGACGCCGATCTCCTCGCTGATCTGCGACTGGTCGAGCCCCGGCTGCAGTGCGATCACCGACATGATGCTGAACTGCACGGGTGTGACATCAAAACCCGCGCATTCCTCGGCAAACAAGGCAAGATGGATTTGATGCAGCCGGCGGATCAAAAAACCCGGGCGCTGCGCCAGATCGCGCTCAAAGAAATTAGGATCGGTCTCGGTATCCATGTCCCATAACCATGCCCTGAAGGTGCTTTTAAAATTGCCCGATTGCTGATTTACCATGCGTCATGGGCGGAGAAAAGGCGAGGTTTGCGATGGCCGCCGGTCGATGCCATGAATGTCACAAACTGTATCGCGCCACGCTTGTATCATTACAAAAAGTCGCTCAAAAAATGAGAATTTTGCGCGCAGAACGATGAGCGTGCACATCAATGATGTTGGGCTTGAGGATCAATTCGTCTCTGTCGGATCACATCGTCTCAATCTGTCAAAAAGAGGGGAAACTGGCGCCTGGAAACGCTTAACAAATGGCAAAAATGCAACTGTTTGCATTAATTCAAGATAATGCGCTGTCAAAATTACGCGCGCCACAAAGGCGATCGTCCGGCTAGAAAACGCCCGCAAGGGTTGATCAGGGAGCCCAGGTTGTATACCGGAGATGCAACATTCGAATCGAATCATTTGGCTTCCGCCAGCATCCGTCCAGAAGATCGTTTAACCAAAACGCGGCGTTGAAACCACGGCCGCCGGCGTATCGAGCAGGGACACCGCGCAATGAGCTACGTGGAATTGGCATGGAAAAACCGTCGATGGATTTGATCCGAGAGCCTGCCGCCCTGCCGACGCGCGCCGCGGCGGCCAGCGCATGAACTGGATGGACCTGACACAGGCGGAGCGCGACGCCGCCTATAATAACGCCGCCGCCGTGCCCGATAGCGCCGCACTCAACGCCGCACGCCGTGAAGCCTCCGTCCTTTACCGCAACGCCCATCCCTACCATCTCGACGTCGCCTATGGCGACAAGCCCCGGGAGATGTGGGATTTTTACCCGGCAGCGGACTCGCGCGCCCCCTGCCTCGTCTTCATCCACGGCGGCTACTGGCAGCTCAACCGCCGCGAGGATTTCGCCTGCATCGCCGAAGGTGTCGCAGCCCATGGCTGGAGCGTCGCGCTGCCCGGCTACACGCTGGCCCCGCAGGCCACGTTGCGCGACATCGTCGCCGAAATCCTCAGCGCGCTCGACTGGCTGGAGGCGCACCGTCACGCTTACGGCATGCTCGGCAAAATCATCCTCTCGGGCTGGTCGGCCGGCGCGCAGCTCGCCGCCATCGCCCTCGCCCATAATGTCGCCTCCGCCGCCTTGTTGATCTCCGGGGTGTATGAGCTGGCGCCGCTGCGCGACACCTACCTGAACGAGCGGCTGAACCTCTCCGACCGGGAAATCGCCTACTTCTCGCCGCTGCGCCAGCCGATGGTGAACCGGCCGGTCACCATCGCCTACGGCACGGAGGAACTGCCGGCCCTGATCGAGGACGCGCAAAAGCTGCACACAGCGCGCCAGCTCGCGCGCTGCGACAGCACGCTCCTGCCGGTCGAGGGCGCCAATCATTTCACGATCCTGAGGCAGCTGATGTCGCCGTTAGGGGTGCTGACCGCGGAGGCGCTGAAGCTAGCGTAAGTAAAGCAGGGAACGTGGGGCCGTGGTATCGCCAGAGCCCCGGCCCAGAGTCATAGACGTTTTTTGCTTCTTTTTTTCAAAAAGGAAGCGCTTGCTTACTTATTTATTCGCGTGCGCCGCCGCCACACCCAGCAATCCCGGATGCGGATGCGTAATCAGCTTGACCGGGATGGCCGCCATCAGGCGCTCGAACCGGCCCTTCGCCGTAAAGCGCTCGGCAAACCCCGATTGCGGCAGCAGGTGCGCGATGCGCGGCAAAATACCGCCCGCGATCACAACCGCCGCGCCGCCCTGCGCCAGCGCCAAATCCCCCGCCACCGCGCCGAGGCTGAGGCAAAAGCGCTGTAACGCGGCAACGGCCAGCGGGTCGGCGCCGTTGATCGCCTGGGTCCAGAGGGTGGCGTCGTCCTGGATCTGCACATGCCGGCCTTCGAGCTCCGCCAGCGCCTCGTAGATGTTCTTGAGCCCCGGCCCGGAGACGATCCGCTCGATCGATACCCGCCCGTAGCGCTTGCGCAAAATGCCGAGGATGGCGTCCTCCACCGCATCCAGGGCCGAGAAATCCGTATGCCCGCCCTCGCATTCGATCACGAAGGCCTGGCCGCCGCGGCGCAGCACATGGGCGACACCGAACCCGGTGCCGGGCCCGATCACCGTGATCACGCCCTCGTCCGGCAATGGCGCATCCGCCCCCGCGATGTGCAGCAGATCGCCAGGCGCGAGTGCGGCCACCGCATGGCCGACGGCGCCGAAATCGTTGATCAAGGTGAGGTCGTCGACATCGAGCTCGCGCGCCAGCGTGGCGGGACGGATCATCCACGGATTGTTCGTGAGCTTGAGCACGTCGCCCGTGATCGGGCAGGCGACCGCAAGCGCCGCGGCGCGCGGCAGAGGCCGGCCAAGATGCCGCCCGAACGCCTCCCAGGAGGTCGCGAGGCTGGCATGCTCGTGCGTTTTCAGCGTGACGGGCTCGTGGAGTTTTAAGACGCGGCCCTCGGCGATCTCGGCGATGGCGTAGCGGGCATGGGTGCCGCCGATGTCACCGGCGACGATTTCAGTGGGTGGCATGGGGAGAGGTTAGCGAACGGGGGCGGGCAAGGCCAGGGCTCTGCCCTGGACCCGCTGGGGCCGAGCGGCCCCAGACCCCAGGATTTTTTCGGGGGCGTAACCGAGAAATTGTGGCACCAAACAGGTTAGGGGTCTGGCGCCCCTCGCCTTCTCAAACCGAAAAATACTTGGCCCGAGGATTGAGCACCACAATCGCACTCGTGCTCTGCTCCGGATGCAACTGATACTCATCCGACAGCGACACGCCGATCCGCTCGGCGTCGAGCAGCGCCAACAGCTTGTCCTGGTCCTCGACCTTCGGGCAGGCCGGGTAGCCGAACGAGTAGCGCGAGCCGCGATAGGATTGCCCGAGCATCTTCTCCATGTCCCGGTCGTCCTCTCCCGCAAAGCCCAGCTCGGCGCGGATGCGTTTATGCGTGTATTCCGCCAGCGCCTCCGCCATTTCGACCGAGATGCCGTGCAGGTACAGATAGTCCTGATAACGGTTATCCTCGAACCACTCCCGCGCGATCTCGGAGGCGCGCTGGCCGACGGTGACGACCTGCAGGCCGATAACGTCGCGCGCCTCGTCATCCACGTCGCGGAAGAAGTCGGCGATGCATTCGCCGTCCTCCTTCGGCTGGCGCGGCAGCGAGAAGCGCGCGACCTCGGTGGTGCCGTCCTCGGCGAACAGCAGCAGGTCGTTGCCCTGCCCGGCCGCCTTCCAGTAGCCGTAGATCGCCTGCGGTTTGAGGATTTTCTCCGCCTCGCACAGATCCAGCATGCGCTTCATCACCGGGCGCAGCTCCTGGCGAGCCCAGCCGAGAAAATCGTCCAGCGACTTGCCCTGCTTGCGGAACCCCCACTGGAACTGGAACAGCGAGCGCTCGTTGATGAACGGCACAATCGCTTTCGACGGCGCCTCGATCAGGCGGCTGCCCCAGAACGGCGGCGTGATCACGGGCTCGCTCTGCGTCAGACGCCGGCGGCGCGTCTGCACCGCCTTGATGTCGACCGGCGCGAACGACGCGGCGTCGGCCGTGCCGAGCTGGCGCTTGGTGTTTCTGGACTTGCCCTTGCGCTTGGACTGGATGACGGCGAGGTAGTCGTCGAACCCGTTGCCGGTCACCTTGTCCATCAGGTGCAGGCCGTCGAACGCATCGCGCGCGTAGGCCACGCGGCCCGAGGCATAGGCCGCCACGCAGTCATCCTCGACATAGTTGCGCGTGAGCGCGGCGCCGCCCAGCATCACCGGGATATCGAGCCCCTGGCGGGACATCTCTTCGAGATTTTCCCGCATCACCACGGTGGATTTCACCAGCAGCCCGGACATGCCGATGGCATGCGCGCGGTGCTGCCTGGCCGCCTCCACCATCTCCGCGAGCGGCACCTTGATGCCGAGATTGATGACCTTGTAGCCGTTATTGGTGAGGATGATGTCGACCAGGTTCTTGCCGATGTCGTGCACGTCGCCCTTCACGGTGGCGAGCACGATGATCCCGCGCTCCTCGCCCTCGACGCGCTCCATCATCGGCTCCAGATACGCGACGGCTGCCTTCATGGTTTCGGCGGATTGCAGCACGAACGGCAGCTGCATTTTCCCGGCGCCGAACAGCTCACCCACCACCTTCATGCCGTCGAGCAGCACGTTATTGATGATATCTAACGGTTTGTTGGTTTTCAGCGCTTCGTCCAGCTCGTCCGACAGCCCCTTGCGGTCGCCATCGATGATCCGGTCCTTGAGCCGCCCCTCGACCGTCTCGGCCCGTTTTTTCTTGGTCGCGTCAGCGGCTTTGCGGTCGGCGAAAATTTCCAGCAGTTTCTGCAGCGGATCGTAGCCCTCGCTGCGGCGATCGAAAATCAGGTCCTCGCAGACCTGCACCTCTTCGGGCGCGATCTGGTGCAGCGGCCGGATTTTCGAGACATGCACGATGGCGCCGGTCATCCCCGCGCGCACCGCGTGATCCAGGAACACCGAGTTCAGCACCGCGCGCGCCGCCGGGTTGAGGCCGAAGGAGATGTTGGAGAGCCCGAGAATGATCTGGATGTCCGGGAATTTGTCCCGGATCATCTTGATCCCTTCCAGCGTCCATTGGCCGAGCTTGCGGTCATCCTCATTGCCGGTCGCGATCGTGAAGGTCAGCGGGTCGATCAGCAGATCGGACTGCGGCAGCCCGTATTTGTCGCAGGCGAACTCCACCAGGCGGCTTGCGATGCGGAGCTTATCCTCCGGCTCCTTCGCCATGCCGACCTCGTCGATCGTCAGCGCGATCACGCAGGCGCCGAATTTCTTGGCAAGCACCAGCCGATCCGTCGCGTGGCCCTCACCATCCTCGAAATTGATCGAGTTGATGATCGGCTTGCCGCCATGCAGTTTCAGCGCCGCCTCGATCACCGGCGTCTCGGTCGAATCGATGACCAGCGGGGCATTCACGGACGATGTGAACCGGGTGATCACCTCGTTCATCTCGGCGATCTCGTTGCGGCCGACGAAGGCGGTGCAGATGTCCAGCGCGTTCGAGAATTCCGCGACCTGCTCGCGGCCGACGGCCACGCAGCCATCCCAGTCGCCGGCCTCCTGCAGTTCGCGCCATTTTTTGGAGCCGTTGGCGTTGCAGCGCTCACCGATCGAAAAGTAGCTGTTCTCCTGGCGCAACGCGGTGGCGCCGTACAGGCTCGCGACGGAGGGGACCCAGAGCGGTTTGCGCAATACCGGCGCCGGGCGCGGATTGCCGAGGCGCCTGAGCATCGCATCCAGCGCCTGGATATGCGGGGTGGATGTACCGCAGCAGCCGCCGATCAGGTTAACCCCGTCCTCCGAGACGAACCGCTCGACCCAGCTCGCCATCTCCTCGGCGCCCAGCGGATAATGCGTCCTGCCGTCGACCAGTTCCGGCAGGCCCGCATTCGGTTGCACGGAAATCATCCCCGGCCAGTTCTGCGCGAGGAAGCGGACATGCTCCGCCATCTCCTGCGGCCCGGTTGCGCAGTTGAGCCCGATCAGCGGGATGTCCAGCGCATGGATCACGGTCGCCGCGGCCGCGATGTCCGGGCCCACCAGCAGCGTGCCCGTGGTCTCGACCGTGACCTGTACGAAAATGGGAATATCGCTGGCAGCCTCCTGCCGGGCCCGCTTCGCGCCATTCACGGCCGCCTTGATCTGGAGCGTGTCCTGGCAGGTCTCGATCAGGATCGCGTCCACGCCGCCCGCAAGCAATCCCTGCGCCTGGACGTACAGCGCGTCCTCCAGCGGGTCATACGGGATATTGCCCAGGCTCGGCAGCTTCGTGCCCGGCCCGATCGAGCCGACGACGAAGCGCATCCGCCCGTCGGCAAAGCTCTCGGCCGCCTCGCGCGCCAGCTCGCCCGCAATCTTGTTGATCTCGAACGCCCGGTCCTCGAGCTGGAATTCGCCCAGCGTGATCGGCGATCCGCCAAAACTGTTGGTCTGCACCATGTCGGCGCCGGCCTCATAATAGCCGCGATGGATTTCGCGCACGAGGTCGGGCCGGGAGAGGTTGAGCACCTCGGTGCAGTTCTCCTTGTCCCAGTAGTCCTTTTCGACATCGAGGGTGAGCGCCTGCACGCGCGAGCCCATGCCCCCGTCGCAAAGGAGGACGTGACGGGACAGCGCTTCGAGCAGATGGGGCTTGGTCATGTCTTTTAGATACAACGCCTGCCCCCTATGTCCAGTTAATGCGCTCTGGCACTGATATGCGGATCGAGCTCGTCTTCGGCGGCGAGCCCGGTCCGGAGGACGCCGCCCTGGTGGAAGACGGGCACGCGATGCCGGAAACCGGCTACGCCGTGCGCTTCGCGCTGGCCGCCTTTGGCCACGCGCCGGGCTGCGCCTGCTGCACGCTGCGTGGGCCGGCGGCCGACGCGCTCGGCCGCATGTTCCGCGCCCGCGCAACCGGCGCCGCGCCGTTTTTCAGGCGCGTGATGGTGTGCGCCTCGGAAGCCGGCGTAGCGGCTGTGCGGGAGGCGGTGGCCACTGATGTCGTCACGATGGCAAGATTTAGGGCAGAAAGCGCTTCGTTTTCGAAACAGCCCTTCGCGGGCGGCGGTCGCAAAAAACCTTTGTCCTGACACGAAGACGCGATGCCGCCAGCCCCGTGGCCCAGCAAAGCAAAGTTTTCTGCTACTTTTTGTTCACAAAAACCAGTCTTTACATCTTAAGTCGCGCCGCCGCCGCCGCAACGCATCGTTCAAAAACGTCGAGGGCGTCAAACGGCCGGCTCACCCCGTCGGGCGGCAGTGTGATCGGCAGGCCGCCGCCGTATTCGGTGGCGCCGGGGATCATGAGGTTGTCGGCGAGGCCAAAGCCTTCGATGTCGAGGCCGGGCAGCGGGTCGGGCACCCGCGCGGTCTGCTCGTGGCTGCGCTCGGCGAAGGGGACGGCGCTGTTGGAATAGCCGAACACCGGCCGGCCGCGGCCGAGGAACCAGCCGAGCTCTACCAGCGTGCCGGCATCGGCGGAGGCGCCGCGAAAGGGGGTGAGGTTGGCGATGATGATGTCGCACGACTCCATCATCGCGATGTCGTAGAGGTAGATGGCGCGCCAGGCTTGGTCCAGCGGGAGCGTCATGATCCGCGCGATGTCAGGGTTGTACGGCGCCCGCCCGGTGATGCCGTATTTGGCGCAGATGGCGATTTTCGCGGCGGCATTGGCCTCGGCATCGGGGAGAAAAACGTCCGGGCCGGCGAGATAGGCTTGGGGCATCAAGCGAGCTTTCGTAAGGAGTAAGGTAAGCGCATCTCTTCTGGAACAAGCCTCCGCCGCCGACGCAAGCCTTCTGTGTCATCGACTTAGACGACGCCAAAGCCCAGAGTCATAAGTTTTTTTGCGACTTTTTGTTTACAAAAAACCAGGCGCTTACTGCCTCTCCCGCACCGCCTCCATCAACCCCGCAAACGCCTCATCCAGCGTCTTCCCGCTTGTATTATAAGCAAAATCCGCCTTCGCGTAGAACGCGGCCCGTCCTTCCAGGATCAGGCGCAGATCATCCATCGCCTCCTTGCTCCCGGCCATCGGCCGGAGGTCGCCCTGGGCGATGACCCGGTTCATATGGTCCTCGGGCTCTGCCTGCAGCCAGATCGTGAAGCAGTTGTTCAGCAGCAGGTCGAATGTCGCGGCGTCCGCGACGATGCCGCCGGCGGTGGCGATGACGCAGGTGCGGTTGGTGGCGAGCGTTTCCTCCAGCGCCTGGCGCTCATAGCGGCGGTATGCGTTCGGACCGTACAAAGCCTGGATTTCAGCCGGCGCGCAGCCGGCCAGCCGGGTGATCTCGACCCCAAGCTCGATGAACGGCCGGTTCAGTTTTTCCGCGGTCTTGCGTCCGAGCGTCGATTTGCCGGCGCCGCGCAGCCCGATGAAGGCGATACGCGCGTTGCGCTGGGCCGAGGGCATGCTGCCGTTGAACAGCTCGGTCAGTGTGCGATGCGCCTCCTGCAGGTCCGGCTGGGAGCGGCCGCCGAGGAGCTGGCGTATCATCAGCCATTCCGGAGAGCCGGTCGTCTCGTCGCCGAGCAGTTCGGCAAGCGAGCAGTCGAGCGCGTTCGCGACCTGCTGCAGCACCAGGACCGAGACATTGCCGATGCCGGATTCGAGGTTGGCGAGGTGGCGCTCGGAGACGTCCGCGGTCTCGGCCAGGATGCGCCGCGGCATGCCCCGGCGCGCGCGCAGCAGTTTGACGCGCCGGCCCAGGCCCTCCAGAAGCGGGTCCTTGCCGGTAGCGATCGCTTTGTTTGATATATCCAAACTCATGCCCCGGTGTACCATTTCGCTCAAATCGGCAAAAGGCTTCCCGGCATTTTATGAATTATATTGCACAAATTGAGAAGCCCCTTTATGCATTGGACAATAAAAATGGAGGGAAGCGCCATGGATGCGTGGGTGCGGGCGCCGGCTGACGGGAACGCCGCCGACTATTTTCTGGACCGGCACGTGCGCGAAGGCCGCGCCGACCGGCCCGCGATCGCCGATCCGCAGCGCGCCCTTACCTATCGGCAGTTGCTGGCGGAGGCCCAGAAATTTGCGGGCGGACTGCGCCAGGCGGGCGTGCCGCGCGCGGCGCGGATTGCGTTGCTGCTGCAGGATACCGTGGATTTCCCGATCGCGTTCTGGGGCGCGCTGCGCGCCGGCGTCGTGCCCGTGCCGATCAACACCCTCCTGCCGCCGGACCTCGTCGCTTATATCCTGGCCGATTGCCGGGCTGAGATGCTGGTCGTCAGCGCCTCGTTGTCAGACGCCCTGGCCCCGGCTCTGGCGAACCTGCCGGACCTGCGGCTGGTGGTGCCAACAGGAGCCGCGCTGGCCGCTTTCGGGGCCGGCGAGCCAATGCCGCCGGTTGCAGCGAACGCCGATGAAGTGGCGTTCTGGCTTTACTCATCGGGCTCGACCAATCTGCCGAAGGGCGTACGGCACGTGCATGGGAGCCTGCGCGCGACGGCAGATACCTACGCGAGGCAGGTGCTGAAAATCCGCGAGGATGACGTCGTTTATTCGGCAGCCAAGATGTTTTTCGCCTATGGGCTCGGTAACGCGCTGACATTTCCGATGTCGGTCGGCGCGCAGAGCGTCCTGCTGCCGGAGCGGCCGACGCCGGACGCCGTACTGACGCTGATGGCGGCGCATCAGCCGACAATTTTTTGCGGCGTGCCGACGCTCTATGCGGGGCTTTTGCAGGCGCCGGGCCTTGGGGCGGGGGCGGGGTCCGCGCGGCTGCGGCGCTGCATCTCGGCCGGTGAAGCGCTGCCCGCGCATATCGGCGACGCCTGGCGGCGGCGCGTCGGCGTCGATATCCTGGATGGCATCGGCTCGACCGAGATGCTGCACATCTTTCTCTCCAACACCGACGAGCAGCTGCGCTACGGCACCTCCGGCGTCGCCGTGCCCGGCTATGAATTGCGCGTGGTGGACGAGCAGGGGCGCGATGTGCCGGACGGAGAGCCGGGCGAGCTCGTCGTCAAAGGTGAAAGTGCCGCCGAGGGTTACTGGAACCAGCGCGCCAAGAGCCGGCGGGTTTTTGTCGGCGAATGGACCTACACAGGCGATAAATACATCCGCGAGCCCGACGGGTTCTATCGTTATTGCGGGCGCACCGACGACATGTTCAAGACCGGCGGCATCTGGGTCAGCCCGTTCGAGGTGGAGGGCGCGCTGGCGTCGCATGAGGCGGTGCTCGAGGCGGCGGTCGTGGGCCGCGCTGACGGCGACGGGCTGATGAAGCCGCGCGCCTTCGTCGTGCTGAAGGACGGCTTTGCCGCGGCACCGGCGCTCACCAGGGACCTGCAGGATTTCGTGAAGGCCAGTATCGGGCCATGGAAATATCCGCGCTGGATCGAATATTGCGAGGACCTGCCAAAGACCGCGACGGGCAAAATCCAAAGGTTCAAGCTGCGACAATGACATTGGAGGGCCTGGAGGCCGCCTGGTGGGGGCCGGCGCCGGATCTCGCACCCACGATCGTGCTGCTGCATGAGGGGCTGGGCTGCGTCGCGCTCTGGCGGGATGTGCCGGAGCGCCTGGCCGCCCTAACAGGCTGCGGGGTGCTCGCGTATTCCCGCCAAGGCTACGGCGCGTCGCCGCCCGCCGCATTGCCACGCCCGCTCACCTACATGCATGACGAAGCGCTGGACGTGCTGCCCCGCGTTATCGAGGCGGCACATCTGCGGCACTTCGCCCTGCTCGGGCATTCGGATGGCGGCTCGATCGCGACGATTTTCGCGGGCGGCGTGAGCGATGCGCGGCTGGCAGGTGCCATCCTCATCGCGCCGCATTTCTTCGTCGAGGATGTGTCGGTCAGCAGCATCGAGGCGGCGAAGACGGCGTATGAGACGACCGATCTGCGGGCGCGCCTCGGCCGTTATCACCGCGACCCCGACAACGCGTTCAGGGGCTGGAACGGCGCCTGGCTAGACCCCGGTTTTCGCGACTGGCGGATCGATACCTACCTGCCGCGCGTCACGGCGCCGTTGCTGGTGTTGCAGGGAGACGCGGACGAGTACGGCACGGCGGCGCAGCTGGACTGCGCCGCTAGGCTCGCCGGCGGCGCGGTGGAAACAATGCTGATCCCGGGGGCCAGACACGCACCGCATCTCTCCCACGGAGAGAACGTGTTAGAAATAACAACCAGGTTCCTGAACGAAACGCTGCTCTTTGCCCCATGAGATGCCGCGGCCCATAACAAAAATCCCCAAAGTTTTTTTGCCACTTTTTATTCACAAAAAGTAGCCCTTCCTGTTACTGCACAATAATGCCTATATTGACTAAACCTTTTTATGCATTATACTGCATTTATATTAGGGAACGGACAAGACCATGATCATCGATTTTCGGACCGAGCCTAGCCGCTACCGGCACTGGAAGCTGCACTTCGATGGCCCTGTGGCGCATCTCGTCATGGAGGTGGACCCGACGGCCGGGTTGTTCGAAGGGTATGAGCTGAAGCTCAACTCCTACGATCTTGGCGTGGATATCGAGCTGCACGACGCGGTGCAGCGGCTGCGCTTTGAGCATCCGGAGGTCGGCGCCGTGGTGCTCCGCTCGGGCCGCGAGAACGTGTTCTGCGCCGGCGCCAATATCCGGATGCTGGGCAGCGCTTCGCACACCCATAAAGTGAATTTCTGCAAGTTCACGAACGAGACGCGGCTTTCGATCGAGGATGCGACCGAGAGTTCTGGGCAAACCTATGTGTGCGCGATCCGCGGGACGGCGGCCGGCGGCGGCTACGAGCTGGCTTTGACGGCCGCCCACATCATGTTGATCGACGACCGCAAATCCTCCGTCTCGCTGCCGGAGCTGCCGTTACTGGCGGTGCTGCCCGGCACGGGCGGGCTGACGCGGGTCACTGATAAGCGCCGCGTGCGCCGCGACCTTGCGGATGTGTTTTGCACGACCGAGGAAGGTGTGCGCGGCAAGCGGGCGGTGCAGTGGCGCCTGGTTGACGAGTTGTTGCCGCCATCTGCCTGGGTTGAAGGTGTGGCTGCGCGCGCGCGCGATTTCGCGGAAAAATCAGACCGGCCGGCGGGTGCCTCCGGGATTGCGCTGACCCCGCTCGAGCGCGGGCTGACCGAGACGGCACTCACCTACCGGCATGTTGGCGTCGCGCTGGAGGCACCGACCGGCCGCGCCGTGATCACCATCCATGGCCCGACGGCGCCGGTCCCGGAAACGGTGGAGGCGGCGCAGGCGCTGGGCGACAGGTTCTGGCCGCTCGCGATGGCGCGGGAACTGGATGACGCCATTCTGCATTTGCGCCTGAACGAGCCCGAGCTTGGGTTGATCGTGTTCCGAAGTGCTGGGGATAGCCGCGCCGTGCTCGCGCATGATGCATTCCTTGAGCATCATAAAAACCATTGGTTGATGCGCGAGATCAGGCATTTCCAGAAACGCGTTTTCAAGCGCGTGGACGTGACCTCGCGCAGCCTGATCACGCTGGTCGAACCTGGCAGCTGCTTTGCCGGCAGCCTCGCTGAACTGGTATTCGCCGCCGACCGCGCGGTGATGTTCGATGGCGCGGACGCGCGGCTTATGCTCGGCCCTGCGAATTTCGGCCCGCATAAAATGGGCAACGGCCTCACGCGTCTCGAGACGCGTTTTCTTGGTGAGCCGGAATCCGTCGCGCACGCGCAAGCCCGCGCCGGCGAGGCGCTGGATGCGCAGAGCGCATCCGAGCTTGGCCTCGTCACGCAGATTTTCGATGCCACCGACTGGGACGACGAGATCCGCATCATGCTCGAGGAACGCGCGAGTTTTTCGCCCGACAGCCTGACTGGCCTCGAAGCGAACCTGCGCTTTGCCGGGCCCGAGACGATGGAGACCCGCATTTTCGGCCGTCTCACCGCCTGGCAGAACTGGATTTTCATCCGCCCGAACGCGGTCGGCGCGGAGGGCGCGCTCAAACGCTACGGCTCCGGGCAGCAGCCAATCTACGACCGCAACCGCGTCTAACATTCAGCCGGAGACACACACCATGCCCGATGGCATCAACATCGACTATGACGGCCTGATCCCCAACAATGTCGACCTCGCCGGGGATGCGCGCGTGCGCAAGGCGCTGGAGACCTGGCATCCCGGCTATATCGACTGGTGGAAGGATATGGGGCCCGAGGGCTTCCAGGAGTCGCTGGTGTATCTGCGCACCGCGATCGGCGTCGACCCCAAAGGCTGGGCGAAGTTCGATTACGTGAAAATGCCTGACTATAAATGGGGCATTCTGCTGGCGCCAAAGGTTGAAGGCCGCACCATCCCTTTTGGCAAACACAAGGGCGAGCCTGCGTGGCAGGAGGTGCCCGGCGAATACCGCGCGATGCTGCGCCGGCTGATCACGGTGCAGGGCGATACCGAGCCCGCCTCGGTCGAGCAGCAGCGCCATCTCGGCGCCACGGCACCTTCGCTCTACGATCTGCGCAACCTGTTCCAGGTGAATGTGGAAGAGGGACGGCATCTGTGGGCGATGGTCTATCTGCTGCACAAATACTTTGGCAATGACGGCCGCGAGGAGGCCGAGGAGCTGCTCGCCCGCCGCTCCGGGCACCAGGATACGCCGCGCATGCTGGGCGCGTTCAACGAGGCAACGCCCGATTGGCTCTCTTTTTTCATGTTCACCTTCTTCACCGACCGTGACGGCAAGATGCAGCTCGAGGCCCTGGCGCAGTCGGGTTTCGATCCGCTCTCGCGCACCTGCCGCTTCATGTTGACCGAAGAGGCGCATCACATGTTCGTCGGCGATAGCGGCGTACAGCGCGTCGTCGAGCGCACGGTCGAGGCCATGCGCGACGCTGACATCACCGACCCGCACGACATCGCCGCTATCCGCGCGCTCGGCGTGATTGACCTGCCGACGATCCAGAAGAAGATCAACCTGCATTTTTCGCTGACGCTCGATCTGTTCGGCAACGAGATCAGCACGAACGCCGCCAACGCCTTCAATGCCGGCATCAAGGGCCGCTACCGCGAGGACAAGCTGGAGGACGACCACGCGCTGCTGGACGCGACCTACCCGGTCCTGCGCCACGTGAGCGGCCAGTTCGTCACCGAGGAGGTGCCGGCCCTCTCGGCGCTTAATCTGCGGCTGCGCAACGACTATGTGCAGGACTGCATCTCCGGCGTGACCCGCTGGAACCGCGTGATCGAGAAAGCCGGGATCGGCTTCAAGCTCGCCCTCCCGCATGTCGCCTTTAACCGCGCGATCGGCGAGTTCGCCGGCATCCACACCGACATCGACGGCAACATCCTGGACGAGGCGGTGTGGCAGGCCGCGCGCGATGGAATGCTGCCGAACGACGACGATGCCGCCTACATCACCTCGCTGATGGTGCCGGTGACCGAAAACGGCAAATTCGCGGGGTGGATCGCGCCGCCAAAAATGGGGATCGATAACAAGCCGGGCGATTTCGAATACGTCCAGATCGTCGCCTGAACGGATGAACGCGCTCGTCAAGCAGCATCTGATCGACCCGGAGGTTTGCATACGCTGCAATACCTGCGAGGCCACCTGCCCGATCGGCGCGATCACCCATGACGCCAACAACTATGTGGTCGATCCCAACACCTGCAACTTCTGCATGGATTGCGTGAGCCCCTGCCCGACCGGCTCGATCGACCACTGGTTCGTGGTGCCGGAACCCTTCTCGCTGGAGGACCAGTTCAGCTGGCTCGAGCTGCCGCCGAAACCGCCGGAACCGGCTCTCGATCCGGACGACAGCGAGGCGGCCGCCTTGTTGGACGGCGCGCATGCGGCAACCGGCGGCCGCGTGCCGCCGCCGCCCTCGGCCGCCAAACCGCAGATCAATGTCTTCAACCGTGACGCGCCGGCGCGCGCCACGGTCACCGGCAATCTCCGGCTGACGGCGGGTGAGACGGATACGCGCCATATCATTCTGGATTTCGGCAGCCGGGTATTTCCCGTGCTCGAAGGCCAGAGCATCGGCGTGATCCCGCCAGGGACGGACGCCGCCGGCAAGCCGCACGCGATGCGGCTGTACTCGATTGCGTCCGCGCGCGACGGGGAGCGTCCCAACACCAACAACCTGGCGCTGACGGTGAAGCGCACGGCCGGCGGCCTTGCCTCCAACTGGCTCTGCGACATGGAGCTCGGCGCGACCCTCGACGTGATCGGCCCGTTCGGCGCCACCTTCCTGCTGCCCGCCGCGGAGGACGCGGACATACTCATGATCTGCACCGGCACCGGCGCTGCGCCCTTCCGCGGCTTTACCGAGTATCGCCGCCGCCACGCGCCCGGCATCCACGGCCGGCTGCACCTCTATTTCGGCGCCCGCACGCCCGAGGAACTGCCCTATTTCGGCCCCCTGCAAAAACTGCCCGCCACGCTGTTACAACAGGAGCTCGTCTACTCCCGCCTGCCCGGCCGCCAGCGCGAATACGTGCAGGACCGCATGCGTGCGCGGGCCGAGCACATCACCGCCCTGCTGCGCCGGCCGAACCTGCACGTCTTCATCTGCGGGCTGCGGGGGCTCGAAGCTGGCGTGGAGGCGGCGTTCACCGATATCGCCGAAGCGGCAGGCATGGATTGGGCGACGCTGCGGGAGAGCCTGCGGACGAGTGGCAGGTTCCATGTGGAAACGTATTGAGGGGCAAGAAAGCGCTTCTTTTGTGAACAAAAGAAGCAAAGAACTTTGCTCCTGAGTGCCTGGAACTGAGCCAGATCCCACGGCCCCAATGAACGGAAATTTTCTGCTGCTTTTTTTCGGAAAAGAAGCGCTTCCTGCCCCACCCTTGCCTGCCCCTCCCCCCGGTGCCATTTCAACCCCATGACAACTCCGCACGACCCGGTCGGCTGGCACGGCACGACCATCCTCTGTGTAAGACGCAACGACAAAGTCGCGATGGCGGGCGACGGCCAGGTCAGCCTCGGCAACACCGTCGTGAAGGG
>Ga0116230_10000669_pt1 | contig 30581 bp, 27 predicted proteins | sample S1TSphfallax_3_FD_88678 | JGI IMG/M metagenome (GOLD analysis project Ga0116230, IMG submission 88678) | Host-associated microbial communities from peat moss isolated from Minnesota, USA - S1T2_Fd - Sphagnum fallax MG | ecosystem: Host-associated > Plants > Peat moss > Unclassified | place... | reverse complement strand
TGCCCCCAACATTGCCCCCGACAATGCCGTCCTGTCAATGGACCTGCGTTGCCGTTGACGGACGCGATTCGCACGTAAAGTCTTGTTTTCTATGACTTCGAATTTACGCCGCCGGACGCCGGCCGACACGCTAAGACGTCCGTGGATGAAGGGTTGGTGGGCCCGCTCGGACTCGAACCGAGGACCAAGGGATTCACTTAAGCCCCAACGTTTCCGCTGGGAGTGGACTATCTCTTCACCCCCCCCAGTCTGCATAGACCCTGAGGGGTGCGGGACGCTCTTCTAGCCTGTCATTAAGCGCAGCTCTAGCGCTCAGGTAGTCTCTGCACCTTCCGGCGGTGTACCGCCGGCTTGGCTCAGGGTTGCCATCAGCCGCGCTGTTAAGGGTTCCCTGAATTCATCCCGTCCACTTCGCGCCTTACGACGCGAAGGCACCATTACTGATGAGTCCCCTGCTCTAACCAACTGAGCTACAGGCCCGACACTTCTTAACTTTAACATGTGAAGGGGTCGCCAGCGGCGCCTTATGAAAATCCTAAATATTCGAAAACTCGACGTAACCCCCGGTCCGACGGGTCGGCCCCTGCCTAAAGGAAGCGCCCATTTCGCCGATGTAGAGGTACGAAGCGACACAGCGCCTCTCTCCGCTGGGCATATGAGATTCAAGGCAGGAACAGGCGTCAATGGCTAGCACTTTACCCGACATGAGCGAACTTGCAGTCCTGATCCACTCCGGGAAATACTCGGAGGTGGAAGGCAGGGCTCGGCGCGTCATTCGCCATCACCCGAAAACCGGGATGATATGGAAGGCTTTGAGCGTTTCGCTGCGGATGCAGGGAAAGGACGCGCTGGAGGCTCTTCAGCAGGCGACACTCTTGTTGCCTGAAGATGCCGAAGCGCATAGCAATCTCGGCAACGCTCTGCTCGACCTCAAACGGCTTCCTGAGGCGGTCACATGCTACCAGCGGGCTCTGTCGATCAAGCCGGATTTCGCCGAAGTCCACGGGAATTTGGGCACGGCAATGCGTGCACTCGGCCGGCTCGAGGAAGCCGTCGACTGTTACCGGATGGCACTCGAGTACAAGCCGGACTTCGCCGTTGGGCACAGCAACTTGGGCAACGCGCTTCGCAGCCTGGGTCGTCTCGAGGAGGCCGTTGCCAGCTACCAGCGGGCCCTCGCGATCGATCCACGCTATGCGGAAGCGAACAACAACCTGGGCAATGCCCTGCTGGATCTGGGCAGGCCCGACGCTGCGGTCGAGTCCTACAGTGCCGCCGTCGATCTGAAACCCGATTTCGCCGAGGCACACAGCAACCGCGGCAACGCACTGCGCAGTCTCGGCTGCCTCGACGAGGCGGTGGCGAGTTATCGGCGAGCTCTGTCCTTGAAGCCGGACTTCGCCGGCGCCCACAGCAATCTCAGCGACGTCCTGCGCGAGTTGGGCAAGTGCGAGGAAGCCGCGGCCAGCAGTCGCCAGGCCATCGCGATCGATCCGCAGCTTGCCGGCGCGCACTTGAGCCTCGGCAACGCACTGCTCGATCTCGGTAGACTCGAGGAGGCCGCCGCAAGCTACCGTCGCGCGCTCGCGCTCAATCAGCGTTTTTCGGAGGCGCACATCAACCATGCGATGGTGCTCCGGCTCCTGGGGCGGCCCGAAGACGCGGCGGCAAGCTGCCGCACGGCGTTGGCGATCAACGGCCGCGCCGCCGCGGCGACGGTGCTGCTGGCGGAACTGCAGACCGATGGCGGTCACTTCGCGGCGGCCGAGAATTCGTTGATGGCGGCCGTGGCAGCCGATCCCGATTGCCTCGAGGCTTGGGCCGCAATGGCGCACTTGCGCAAGATGACGCCCGGCGATGGACAATGGCTCGATCAGGCTCGAAGGCTCGCCGAACGGCGTCTGTCACCGCGCCGCGAGGTGTATCTACGCTATGCCATCGGCAAGTACTTCGACGACATCGGCGATTTTCCCAGCGCCTTCGACAGCTACCGCCGTGCCAATGATCTGGAAAAGTCTTTTCGTGAAGCCCATGAACCTCAAGGAATCACCGAGACGGTTGACCGCCTGATCGAAACTTTCGACAACCGCTGGGCCGAGCGAGCGCGCAGTGAGCAGGTGCGCATCGACGGTGGCGCCTCGGCGCGTCCGGTATTCATCATCGGTATGCCGCGCTCCGGCACCTCCCTCGCCGAACAGATTCTCGCCTCGCATCCCCAGGTCTTCGGCGCCGGCGAACTCATGTTTTGGACCGAGGCGACTGCGAACTTCGGCTCGTTCCCGGCTGCGGGCGATTCGCGCGCGCGCCTACTGGCGACGCTGCGCAACGACTATCTGCGTCTCATCGGCCGGCTGTCCACGAGCGCTATGCGGGTCATCGACAAGATGCCGGGCAATTTCCTGTCGCTCGGTCTGATCCATGAGGTGCTGCCACGAGCACGGATCATTCACATGCGCCGCAACCCGCTGGACACCTGCCTGTCGATCTATTTTCAGCAGTTCAAGACGGGGCATTCCTATGCGAACGACCTCGAGGACCTGGCCCACTACTACCAGGAATACTCGCGGCTCATGAGTCACTGGCGCTCGATCCTCGCCGCGGACACCTTGCTCGAAGTGCCCTACGAGGGCTTGGTCGCGGCGCAAGAGGATTGGAGCCGCAAGATGGTGGCCTTCATCGACATGCCGTGGGACGCACAGTGCCTGGATTTCCATCGGACCGACCGTAGTGTCATGACCGCCAGCAAGTGGCAGGTACGCCAGAGGATCACCAAGACCTCCGTCGACCGTTGGCTCAACTACCGAGATTACCTGGGCCCGCTGCGGATCCTCACGGAGTGACCCGCCGCTGCGCGGAGGCCCTGGTATCGTAGCCTCGATATGAGGCTCCCCCCGCGACCCGCGTTTCCCATCGATGAGGCGCTGCCTGCCTTGACCGAGGCGCTCGGCCGAAGCACGCGGGTGCTGCTGCAGGCTCCGCCGGGCGCCGGCAAGAGCACCATCGTTCCGTTGGCGTTGGCGGACAGTGCCTGGTTGGGGGCGAAGAAAATCTTGATGCTCGAGCCGCGGCGTCTTGCCGCCCGTGCCGTTGCCAACCGCATGGCAGAACTCCTCGGCCAGGCGGTCGGTGGTGTCGTCGGATATCGCACCCGTCTCGATGTCCGTGTCAGTCGTGAAACCCGTATCGAAGTGGTCACCGAGGGCATCCTCACGCGAATGTTGCAGGACGAGCCGAGTCTGGATGCCTTTGGCTGCGTCATCTTCGACGAGTTTCATGAACGCAGTTTGAATGCCGATTTGGGTCTCGCGCTGTGCGTCGAGATCGAGTCCAATCTGCGCGCGGATTTGCGGCTGCTGGTGATGTCGGCGACGCTCGATCTTGAGCCCCTGTCAAAGCTGCTGGCGGGCGCGCCCATCGTCGCCGCGGCCGGACGCAGTTTCGCGGTTGAAACCCGCTACGTGCCGAGACGTCCTGAACGCCATCTCGATGTTCAACTGGCGGAACTGATCCGGGGGGCGCTGCAAGCGCATGCCGGCGATATCCTGTGTTTCCTGCCGGGCGCGGCCGAGATCAATCGACTGCGGCGGGCTTTGCAAGCCGCCGTGCTGCCGGCGGAAGTCCGTGTCCTACCACTCTACGGCGAGCTGTCGGCGGCGGATCAGGATGCCGCGCTCAAATCCGCGCCAGCCGGCCAGCGCAAGGTCGTTCTCGCCACGACGATCGCCGAGACCAGCCTCACCATCGAGGGTGTTCGGGTGGTCATCGATTCCGGACTGCGTCGCTACGCACAGTTCGATCCGGCGACCGGGATGAGCCGGTTGGTGACGGGACAGATCTCGCAGGCGGCGGCGGATCAGCGTCGTGGCCGTGCCGGCCGCCTCAGCGACGGCGTGTGCTATCGGCTGTGGTCTGAGGGACTGCAGGCCAGCCTGGCGCCGCAAACCGCGCCCGAAATCGTCCATGCGGACCTCGCACCGCTGGCCTTGGAGCTGGCCTGTTGGGGGGCGCTCGATGCCAACAGCTTGACTTGGCTCGATCCCCCACCCCCGGCGCCGCTGGCAAGGGGTCGGGATCTTCTGCGGCAATTGGCGGCGCTCGACGCCGCGGGACGCATCACGCCGCATGGTCGTCGTCTGGCTGCCGTCGGTGCTCATCCCCGTCTCGCCCACATGCTGCTCGAGGCGGAGCGATTCGGGGCGACCCGCCTCGCCTGCGATCTCGCGGCGCTGCTCAGCGAACGGGATATTCTCCGCGCGCCGCCCGGTGCCCGGGATGTGGATCTGCGGCTGCGGCTGAGCGTGCTGCGAAATGCCGTGCGCGATTTACCCGCGGGCATGGAGATCGATGCCCGGGCGCTGACGCAGGTGAAGCGCAGCGCGGACAAGTGGCGGCGCGAATTTGCGCAGGGTCGAGATGAGAGCGCCGACCCCGACACCTGCACCGGCCTGCTGCTCGCGTTGGCGTACCCAGACCGCATCGGTCGAGCACGCGGCGCGGACGGCCGCTATCTCTTGGCGAGTGGCCGGGGAGCCCGCTTCGCCGAACCGCAGGCCCTGGCCAAAGCCGAATTCATCGTCGCCGCGGAGCTCGATGGCGCCGACCGGGACGCGCGGATTTTTCTCGCAGCTCCAGTGCGCCTGCAGGACGTCGAACTGTTGCATGCCGAGCGGATTGCGGCGCAGGCGATCATCCAATGGGACGAGCGCGAACAGGCGGTTCGCTGCCGTCGCGAACTGAAATTGGGCGGCTTGGTACTGCGCTCAGCCGAACTCTCCGACCCCGATCCCGCCGCCATCGAAGCGGCGGTGCTGACCGGCATCCGCCTGCTCGGCATGCAGGCGCTGCCCTGGAACCTTGAGCTTCGGCAGTGGCAGGCACGCGTGCAAGTGATGCGCGCGCATGGCATTGCCGCACCCGACGCCTGGCCCGACCTCAGCGACGCGGCGCTCCTCGCCACGCTCGACGAATGGGTGCCGCCCTGGATCGTCGGCATGAGCCGCCGCGACCACTTCGCCCGGATCGATCTCGAGCACGCTCTCTCGATGCGGCTCTCGCGCGCGCAGCATACGATCCTCGAACGCGAAGCGCCAAGCCACTTTACAGTGCCTTCCGGGTCGCGAGTGCGGATTGACTATCTCGACGGCCCGGTGCCGACCCTGTCGGTCAGGCTGCAGGAACTCTTCGGTCTGGAAGTGACGCCGAGCGTGGCCGCCGGGCGCCTGCCGCTGCTGCTCAAATTGCTGTCGCCGGCGGGGCGGCCGGTGCAAATCACCCGCGACCTCGTGAGCTTCTGGAATCGCGGTTATCATGAGGTAAAACGCGACCTCAAAGGCCGCTATCCCAAGCATTATTGGCCGGATGACCCGCATTCGGCGGTACCGACCCGCCGCGCGCGGCCGCGCGGCTGATGCATCCGCTTCACGGGCCGGATCGAATAATCGCAGACGAGTTCAATGACATGACCAGTAAAACCGCCCTCAAAACGCTATTTCTCTGCATACTGGCAGCGATGATTTTCATTACGGCTTTGGCCAGCGGCCACCAGCCCGTGCAGCAATGGGGTGGCCTGACCGCGGGCCCCGACCGGTATTGGACCTGGGCCACCCTGATGGATGCGTACTGCGGGTTCCTGACATTTTATGTCTGGGTGCTGTTCAAGGAATCGCGCTGGCTGCCACGACTCGGCTGGTTCGTGGCCATCATGCTATTGGGCAATATGGCCATGGCCACCTACGTGCTGGTTCAACTCATGCGCTTGCGACCCAACCAACCGGCAGCCGATATTCTCATCGCCCGTAACGCCTGAAAAAATCGTAGTCTCGACTTAATTTCCGTCATTCCAAGGTATTGAACGCCCATGAACGCCACCACGATGACCCCGTCCGTCTCGCTGTCGATGCGCCTGTTGGAGCGCAATTTATTGCCGGACTTCCTGGTGCGCCTCGGCATCCGCAGGCTGCTGCGGGCGAGGCTCGACGAAGAGGATCGGGGCGGTCCGGAAGCTGACCAACGGAATTTGATGAAACTGATCGCACGACTGCGTCAAAGCCCCATTGCCATCAACACCGGCGATGCGAACCTGCAGCACTATGAATTGCCCTGCGCATTTTTCGAGCTCGTGCTCGGCCCCCATCTCAAGTATTCCTCCGGTTATTACCGCCAGCCGGGACAGACATTAGCGGAGGGCGAAGCCAATATGCTGGCTTTGACGGCCGAACGGGCGCGCCTCAAGGACGGTGATCGTATCCTCGAACTGGGCTGCGGATGGGGCTCATTGTCGCTGTGGATGGCCGAGCATTATCCGAATTCCGCGATCACTGTCGTGTCGAATTCGCGCACCCAAAAACGTTTCATCGACGCACGCGCCGCCGCACGCGGCCTGACGAATCTCAGCGTCATCACCAGTGACATGAACCATCTCGCCTTCCCTGAAGGGACGGCTTTTGATCGCGTGGTCTCGGTGGAGATGTTCGAGCACATGCGAAATTATGAGATCTTGATGAACCGGATCGCCGGCTGGCTTGCGCCCAGTGGGACCTTGTTCGTCCATATTTTTACGCACCAACGCTATGCCTACCCTTTCGAAGTTCGCGACGAGAGCGACTGGATGGCGAAATATTTTTTCACCGGCGGCATCATGCCGAGCGACGACCTGCTGCTGTATTTTCAGAATGATTTACGGATCGCCGAACACTGGCAGGTGGGCGGCGGACATTACAGCCGCACCGCCGAACAGTGGCTGCAAAACATGGACGCCCATCGCCGTGAAATCGAGGTGATTTTGAGCGAAACCTACGGCGCCGACCAGCTGCGCCGCTGGTGGGTTTATTGGCGGGTGTTCTTCATGTCTTGCGCGGAGCTATGGGGCTACGACAAGGGCCGCGAATGGCTGGTCTCGCACTATCTTTTCGCCAAACCCTAGACCTGGCAGCCATGATCACAGCGGTCGCGCTCGATCTGCAAAGTCGCATGATCGATACGAAAGCGCTTTTTCAGGAAGGTGGTCAGCGAACCCAATAGGGCATCTTCCGCGTCCCGGTCAGGCACCACCAGGTGTGCCGTGAGGGCGACACTGGTCGTCGACAATGCCCAGATATGCAGATCGTGCACGTCCGTCACGCCGCGTTGACCGGCGAGGAATGACATCACCGCCTTGGAGTTCACGCTGGCGGGCACGCCGTCCAGCGACAGATGGACGGAGTCGCGCAACAAACCCCATGTGCTGACGAGGATCACCGCGACAATCAGCAAGCTGACTACGGGGTCGAGCCAATTCCAATGGGTGACCAAGATCAAAGCGCCGGAGAGCAGGACCCCGGCGGCGACGGCCGCGTCCCCCAGCATGTGAATGAAGGCACTGCGGCGGCTCAAGTCATCGTGGCTGCCTCCATGCAGCAACCAGGCACAAATTCCATTGAGTACGATGCCGACCGCCGCCACACCCATCACGGTGACGCCCGCGACGGCGGGAGGCGCCGCGAGACGAGCCAACGCTTCCCAGGCAATGGCGCCGCAGGCCACGAGCAGCAGCACCGCGTTGGTGAGCGCCGCCAATACCGACGAGCGCCCCAATCCATAGGTGAACCGTCCCCCGGGAGGCCGGCGTGACAGGCGGATAGCCGCCCAAGCGCAGATCAAGCCGAGCACATCGCCCAGGTTATGACCGGCATCGGCAATGAGCGCGACCGAGTTCGACAAGAAGCCAAAGCTGCCCTCGAGGATGACGAAGACCACGTTCAGTGCCACCGCGAGTCCCATGCGCAGGTTGATGCGGTCGGCGGTGAGCCCATGTGCATGCCCATGGCCATGCGCATGGCCATGCGCGTGGCCGTGGTCGTGGTCGTGCGCCCGATCGTGCGCGTGCCCGTGCTCATGGTCATCCTCCGCCGGATGGACGGGGGTCGAACGATGATTATGTTCCATTCTCTGCGCCATCCTTGAGTTGCTCGAATGTCTGCAGACGCCAAAGAGCGGGGAAAAAGATGCGCGCCCACAAACCAGTGACCAACAATGTTACTACTCCGCCCAGCACGATGGCAGGAACCAGTCCAAACCACGCCGCTGTGAGCCCCGATTCGAACTCACCCAACTCGTTCGATGCGCCGATGAACACTGAATTCACGGCACTCACACGGCCCCGTATGTCGTCGGGCGTCTCCAGTTGCACCAGCAGCAAGCGGACGAAAACGCTCACCATATCCCCCGCTCCCATGAGTACCAGGGCCACCATGGCCACCCAGAAGACATGCGTCAGGCCGAATATCACCGTCGCCGCCCCGTACAACGCGACCCCCGAGAACATCGTCATGCCCACCCGCCGGTGGATCGGTTTGATCGCGAGCAGCAATGCGCAGAGGCCGGCGCCGATCCCGGGAGCCGCCCGCAAATAGCCGAAAACATCAGGTCCCGCATGCAACACATCCTGGGTGAAGGCGGGTAGCAAGGCGGTCGCGCCGCCGAACAGCACGGCAAAGAGGTCGAGTGATATCGCCCCCAATACCGTCTTGCGCTGCCACACAAAACGCAGGCCCTGCAGCAATCGCTCCACCGACACGGCCGTCCGACCAGGCCGTGACCGAGGCTTCACCCACAGCATCAGCAGCAACGCCAGACAAAACAGGGCCGCAGCAACGCCATACACCCACTCGGCGCCGCTGTTGATGCGGGTGGTCGACTGCCCAAAGGCATAAACGACGCCCCCCACGCTCGGCCCGGCAATGGTTGCTACTTGAAACGAGGACGAACTGATCGCCACCGCGCTGCCGAGCGACCGCTGTGGCACCAGGTTGGCGACGAAGGACTGTGCAGCTGGCGTGAAGAACGCTCGGGCGGTGCCGAACAAACCTAGCGCGGCGAATATTGGGGTCGGACTTGCCACACCGCGGACCGCCATGACGATGAGCAGCACCCCCACACCCAAGTAAACCGCCAGACAGGCCGCAATGATGCGGCCTCGATCGTATTGGTCGACGACATGCCCAGCGAGCAGCGACAGGCATAGAAAGGGCAAAAACTGCGACAACCCGATCAAGCCAAGGTCAAGCAACCGACCGGTCAGATGATAGACCTGCCAGCCGACGCCGACGATCAGCATCTGGGTGGCAATCGCGCCGAGCAGCCGTGCGCCGAGATACAAGCTAAAATCCCGTTCGCGGAGCACCGCGAAGCCGCCTGCGGCTGGCATCAATGCGCGTCCAGGAATCGCTCGACCAGTCGCGCCACCTCGGCCGGCCGTTCGATGTGCAACATATGGCCGGCATTGGCGAGCCGTTTGATTTCGATCTGCGGAATGATGCTGCGCCAGAATTCCTCGTCGGCCTCCGCGGCGAGCTTTGCGGTCAACTCGGAATCCTCGGCCAATAGCAGCAGCATCGGCGCCCGGATCTGGCGCCAGCAAGCCTCCGTATCCTCCCGCTGATAGCGCAGGGGACTCGGCCACATGTGTCGGCTGTCACCGCGCAGCTTGACGCCAGTGCCATGCGGTTCGCTCCATGCGGCGGCGACAAAATCGGCCTGAGCCTCGCTGAACTTCGGGTATCGGAAACGGATGACGGCTGCCAACTCCCTCTCGGACGCGTACACCTTGAGGGGCGGCGGGGTCTTGATCGCATCCAACCAACGCCGCAAGTGAGCGGGTGCATCCACCGGCCGGGTGGGCGGCAAACCGACGGCATCCAGACTCACCACGCTGCGCACCCGTTCCGAACGCAGCCCCGCATAGCAGCCGGCGATGTTGCCGCCCATGCTGTGACCGATCAGCGCCACCGGTGCGCTCGGTGACAGCACATCGAGCAAGGCCTCGAGATCCGCATAGTAGTCCGCAAACCAATAGCCCTCCCTGGCCCAGGCGCTGCGCCCGAAACCGCGCCAGTCCAAGGCCGCCAAAGGACGATCCCGTTCGAACTCGTCGATCATGAATTGAAATGTCTCGCCGGTGTCCAGGAAGCCGTGCAGCAGCAGCACGGGTGGATCCGCCGCCGAGGGCGGCGGGCCCCAGCGAGTGACGTGCAGGTCGAGCCCGCGCAAATGCAGCAGCTCACGTCGCGGCGGCCGCGCGATCCGGTAGGGCGTCATCCGCTGCCGGGAGCCTCGCCACCGAGGAACATGTGGTAGGCCGGATTGTCGGTCTCCTCGACGAACGCATAGTGCAATTCGTTCAAATGACTGCGGAAATCGGCATGCGTCGCGGCGGGTATCTGAATCCCCGCCAAGACGCGGCCGTAATCCGACCCATGGTTGCGGTAATGGAAGAGGCTGATATTCCAGCCCGAACCCACCGCCCGGAGAAATTTCAGCAGCGCGCCGGGACGCTCCGGAAATTCAAAGCGGTAGAGGTGTTCATCGCCAAGGCCTCGCGCCGGGCCGCCCACCATGTAGCGCACGTGCAGCTTGGCCATTTCGTTGTCGGTCATATCGCGGACGGTGAAACCCGCACGATCGATCGTGGCGATGATCGAATCACGCTCGAGCGTGCCGCCCGTCAAGCCCAACCCGACGAACACCTGCGCCGCGCGACTGTCGGCGTAGCGATAATTGAATTCCGTGACGCTACGCCGGCCGAGCAGCTCACAGAAGGTCAGAAAAGATCCCGGCTTCTCGGGAATTTCAACCGCCAACAACAACTCCCGCTGCGCGCCCAAGTCCGCGCGCTCCGCGACATAACGCAAGCGGTCGAAATTCATGTTCGCGCCGCAGTTGATGGCGACGAACAGCCGTCCGGAGCAACGCTCGCGGGCAACGTATTTTTTGATGCCGGCAACGGCGAGCGCGCCGGCGGGCTCGGCAATCGCCCGAGTCTCCTCGAAGATGTCCTGAATGGCCGCGCAAATCTGGTCGGTGGTCACCAGAATCATCTCATCGACATAGGCTTGCGCCAGCCGGAACGTCTCCGCGCCGACGCGCTTCACGGCCACTCCGTCGGCAAAGGCGCCGACCCGGTCCAGGGTGATTCGCTCACCGGCGCGCAGTGACTCGTACATGCTGGCCGCATCCTCCGGCTCCACTCCGATGATCTTGATCCGCGGATACAACGACTTGACGTAGGCGGCGATGCCAGCGATCAAGCCGCCGCCGCCCACCGGCACGAAAATCGCGTCGATGCCGTCGCCATGCTGTTGACGCAAGATTTCCATGGCGACCGTGCCTTGGCCGGCGATCACATCCGGGTCGTCAAAGGGATGCACGAAGATCAAGCCGCGCTCCCGTGCCAGGGCATAAGCGTGCTCGCAAGCCTGGTCATAGTCTTCGCCGAAGAGGACGATCTCGGCGCCCAAGTCCGCCACAGCTCGAACCTTGATGTCCGGGGTGTTCTGCGGCATCACGATGAGCGCGCGGATGCCGCGCGTCCGGGCGGCGAGCGCCACACCCTGCGCGTGATTGCCGGCCGATGCGCAAATCACCCCCTGGGCGGCACTCTCGGGCGTCAGCTGGGCGATTTTGTTGTAAGCGCCTCGGATCTTGAACGAAAACACCGGCTGAAGATCTTCCCGCTTGAACAAAACACGGTTATCGAGTCGGCGGTAGATACGGGGTGCAGTATCGAGTGGCGTTTCGATGGCGACATCGTATACTCGGGCCTGGAGGATTCTTTCTAAGTAATGATCTTGCATGGGTGGCTTCGATTGGGCGCGCCTACATTAGCTCATGCGCCGCCGCCGCGGTATGGCCCCTTGGGCCGCACTCCCGATTGAGTAACGTCAGCATGATACGAATTGTCAAATGGTCTCTCGTCGGACTCTTGCTCGCCTCGCAAGCCGCTTTCTCGCTCGCGGGCAAGCCCGTCAGCACGGACAATGTCGAGGCGCGGCTGGTCTCTGAGACCAGTGCCATCGGCGCGGGCCAATCCATCTGGGTGGCTCTTGAATTCAAGATTCGGGACGGCTGGCACACGTATTGGCGCAATCCCGGGGATTCGGGTCAGGCGACCACCCTGACCTGGCAGCTGCCGCCCGGGTTCACGGCGGGCGACATCGTCTGGACCGTGCCGCATCGCTTCGAGTTGCCCCCTCTGGTCAACTATGGTTATTCGGGACATGCCGTCCATTTGGTAAAAATCACCGCGCCCGCGGATCTGCGGCCGGGTACCGATGTAGTTCTCAAGGCCAAGGCTAGCTGGCTGGTGTGTGCGGACGTTTGTATTCCGGGAGATGCGAACGTCGAGCTGACGTTGCCTGGCACCGCGGTACCCGGCGGCCTCGATCCCGCCGCCGCTGGCTTGTTCGCCGCGGCGCGCAGCGAACTGCCGGCGCAGGCGCCGGCGGCCACCCTGGCAACGGTGCGAAAGGGTCAACTGGTGCTGACGCTGGATCGCCGCTGGGGACCGGCGCTGCCGTCGATCGACTCATTGGCGTTCTATCCCTACGCTGACGGCGGCATCGAGTATGGCGCACCACAGGTTCTCACGCGTGCGGCGGACCACCTCGACTTGTCCATCAAAACCGGCTACCAACCGCCGCAGCGCGGCACCGTGCAGGGCGTCCTCGTGGCCACCGAACACAGCGGCGCCGGTACGATCGAGGTGCCGATGGAGATCGCTGCCGTTTTCAACGGAGCGCCACCCGCAGTGTCGAGCGCAACCGCGGCCTCGACGGCAGGGTCCACGGCGGCTTCCACCGGGGCGCCCAGTACGGCGCCACGGCTGTTGACGCTGGTCCTGCTGGCGCTCGCCGGCGGACTCATCTTGAATCTCATGCCCTGTGTATTTCCGGTGTTGTCGATCAAGGCCATCGGCCTGGTGGAGCAGGCGAAAAAGCATCCGGCGGCGGTGCGGACCAAGGGACTGGTTTTCGCCGCCGGCGTCGTCAGCTCGATGCTGGTCCTGGCCATCGTGTTGCTGGCGTTGCGCGCCGGCGGCGAGGAGATCGGCTGGGGCTTTCAGTTGCAATCGCCGCTGTTCGTCACGCTGATGGTGTATCTGCTGCTTGGGGTCGGCTTGAATCTATCCGGTGTTTTCGAGGTTGGCGGCGGGCTTGCCGGGGTCGGCGATGGACTCACCCAAGGCGACAGCTATCATGCTTCGTTCTTCACCGGGGTACTCACCACCCTAGTGGCCACTCCCTGCACCGCACCGTTCATGGCAGCGGCCGTTGGCGCGGCGCTCACTCAATCATCGAGCGTGGCACTCATCATCTTCGCGAGCTTAGGCGTTGGTCTGTCGCTGCCTTATGTGTTTTTGTCGTTCGCTCCCTGGATGCGCCGCGCCCTGCCCAAGCCCGGCGCGTGGATGGATACCTTGAAGCAGATTTTCGCCTTTCCGATGTACGCGTCTGCGGCATGGCTGCTGTGGGTGCTGGCGCAGCAGGCGTCCTCCTTGGGCTTGGGAGCAGCGTTGGCCGGCGCCATCCTGGTGGTGATGGCAGCGTGGGCTTATCAGAAATCCAGGACCAGCCGGCGGTGGGGTCGCATCGTCGGGGTCATCACGGCCACGCTTGCCCTGGCGACGGCCTTGGCTCTGCCATGGCGGTTCGCCGCGGTGGCGACGGCATCCGCGGCCACGCCGGCTGTCGCACAGACGGCCGACGCCTGGCAACCCTACGATGCCGCGAAGGTGGCTGCATTGAGCGCGTCAGGGCGCCCTTTGTTGGTCAATTTCACGGCGAGTTGGTGCCTCACCTGCCTGGTCAACGAGCGCAATGCCTTCGCCGACGCAGCGGTGCAAACCGAGTTTCACGACAAGGGAGTGACGCTCATGAAGGGCGATTGGACCAACCGGGACCCCGCGATCACGAAAGCGCTGGCGGCATTCGGGCGCGCCGGCGTGCCGCTTTACGTGCTGTACAATTCGACGCCGGGTTCGAGCCAACCGCGGGTGCTGCCGCAGCTCCTGACGGCGAGCATCGTCCATGATGCCTTCAAGGATTTGCCTGACCAGAAGGCCCAATGAACTGCGTTGGGTGGCGAGCATGGACCGAGCTTTAGCTGCAACCGTCAACGTCATCGATTTTCGCCGCCAGAGCATGGTGCTCGAGTGGCAATCGAACGGCGGCACCTGGACGGCCTGTGACGAGCCCCCGGTTCTGGTGCATGGAGTGGCATTGATTCGGGCAGCGCAACCGAACATTTGCCTGTTCGCACGCGACAACCAACTGCAGCTGCAGGTGGGCGGCGAGCGCTTCACCCTGGCCAAAGACTCGCCGCGCTTGAGTTGGAGCCGTGATCGGGCCACCTTCGGACTGAGGCGGGAATTTACGGTCACGAACGAGACGGGTGTGGCGCTACAACATACCTACTGGAATGGTCAGGGCGACGACTTCTTCACGTGGTTGACGACTCGCGCGGTCAATCCAGAGTGGCGCATGACGACGGCGCGGCACTGGTCCGAGGGCGTACACCCCAACGCGCTGCGCTCGAGCTGATGCGAGGCCATCAACGCCGGGCCTCCAGAAACGCGCCGATCTGGTTCGCAAGACTGTGGGCAGAAGCGTTGAATACATCCGCGACGGTCGCCTCGATCTCGATGAACTTCGCCCGCGGGAGAGCCCGTCGAATGTTGAGGTCAGGATCATCGATACCGCTTTTGAGGCTGAACACGAGGCTCTCCTGGGTGATTGACGGGAAACTTTCCAACGGCGGCACGGAGACCAGGGCCAGACGGCGCACCAGGGTCGGTTCCGCCGCGGCGAACTCGAGCGCCGTGGCGGCTCCCGACCGAAAACCCAAAACGTCGATCTGGCGCAGCCGCAGCTCCGACGCGAGATCCTTGACCGCCAGCGCAGCGTCCAGGGCCCGCTTCGAAGGCGCCGCGTCCGACTCCCCGAACCCGGGTAGATCGGGAGCATACACTGAGCGATTAGCGGCGACCTGCGGCAAGAAGTTCGCGAAGCTATGACTCGATCCCTCGCCGCCATGCAAACAAAACAGCGTCACCTCTTCATCGAAGCCACCCGTCGTCGGAAAAGCCGTACGAACATGCAGTTGCCCGAAACGGCAGTCAAAATAGGCACGCCGCATGCGAACGGCAGGAGTGGACAGTTGGGGCTTCGTTTGTTTGGCCAATGATTTCTCCTCGGGGCAGCATCATCCGGTGCAAGGATAACCGACCCGTTCGTGTCGAATCACAGCCGTCGCTGCGAATTCGGATTATGACAAATGTGGTTTTTTTGATACATTAATTTTTGCATTTCTTTTCAATAAAGCTAGCGAACGATTTCGGCTGACGCTACAGTGTTGCTCGGGCGCAATAGCTAGGGAACGAATAAAGAGATCAATCGTCGCCGGAGCGCAACCGATGCTCTGCGATCAAGGCATGGGGACTTTTCTGAAAGCCGGGCTTGCCCGGCTTTTTTATTGGACTCGATCCCACACACGCGAAACCGTAAAGCCACTCGATCGACCACCCTCGAAATCGACCACCTCGATCAACCGCCGGCCGTCGTCCGCTAGACTGTAACGCTGTTCGAACGGCGGATCCTCGTCAGAGGGCGCTTCCGACTCGACCACGAGAGTTCGATCGTCCCAGCCACAGACCGGCGGCGGTCCATCGCCGCGTGGGTCGGTGGCGGCAGCTCGACCGCTGATTCGATGGGAGCGACCCGGCTGGTAGACCTGGGTAAACCCCCCCGAGGACAGGGTCACGACGCCGCCCTGCTGCTTGATGTCCAAATCGTTGCCGGGCCAGTGTAGCCCGTCGCGCAGCGCGCCGACGGCGGGAACAGCGGGTCCCATCGGCGTGCCACCCATGCCGGCAGAGCCGCCTCGGCCGCGGCCACGGCTTGGCCCACCGGACGCGCCGCCGCCTTGCACCGCGGTCGACTGCGCCGCCGACTGGCTCATGGCCACCCGCTGCGGGTCATCACTGTCTGCTTCGTTGAGTTTCCAGTGGCCGCTGAGATCGACTCCGGACGGCGGACTTTCCTTGAGCTTCGCCTGAACGCAGGCCGTCAACAAAAACACGGTAAACAACCAACCGACTCGCATGGCCCTACCTCGAAACGCTCCATCGCAGCGAGGAAGCTTAATCGTCAGCCGGCTTTGCGGTCCATTCTCGCCACCCAGACTCGGCCCTCAAACGGTTGAAAACACACTTTCAAGGGTTGGCTGCGACGGATCACCTGTGTCCCGCAGGTAATCTTGCCGTGCGCAAAATCGGCACAAATCAAATCGACGAGGCTGGCGGAAGGCTCAACCTCATCATCGGGTAATGGCGCATGCGCAAAGATTCGTGCCTGGATGTCGTCGCGTCTTGCCGCGACTCCCAACACCCCGCGCTTGAACCGATCGAGCACCACCAGCACCGAGCTCAATGCATTGTCGGTCATGTCGCAGGGTCGGCCCATGTCATTGATGAATCGCAGATGCAGCAGGCCACCCACCGCGCGGCGCTCATCGTGTAGACACAGGGCCAGAGTTCCGTTCAATTCCGCGGTCATGAGCACGGGCTCAGTCGACACCTGATAGGACTCTGGCGAGACCACCAATTCTGCAGTATCTGATAAAACCAAGAGTGCGCCCTTTGCTGATCGCTCCATGCTGCGCCGGGGCATGCCGGTTGGCTGCCGAGCGATTCACGTTTCCTTGATGTGGCGAACCTCGGGGCACGCGGTTATGCTGGGCGGCCATGTACCGCTATGACGCAATTGACAAAACGCTCGTCAACGAGCGGGTCGAGCAGTTTCGCGATCAGACTCGACGCTATCTTGCCGGCGAATTGAGCGACGATGAGTTCAAGCATCTGCGCCTGCGCAATGGTCTGTACCTGCAGCGGCATGCGCCGATGCTGCGGGTGGCCATTCCCTATGGATTGTTGTCAGCCGCGCAGTTACGCGTCTTGGGATCGATCGCCCGCCGCTACGACCGCGGTTACGGCCATTTCACCACCCGCCAGAACATCCAGTACAACTGGCCGAAGCTCGAGCAAGTACCGGATATCCTCGCGGAACTCGCCGCCGTCGAGATGCATGCCATCCAGACCAGCGGCAATTGCATCAGGAACACCACGTCGGATCATCTGGCCGGAGTCACGCCGAACGAACTCGAGGATCCGCGCCCATGGTGTGAACTCATCCGCCAGTGGTCGACCTTCCATCCCGAATTCAATTACCTGCCGCGCAAGTTCAAGATCGCGGTGACTGGTGCGCCGCAAGACCGGGCGGCATCGCTGGTGCACGACGTCGGCGTGCACATCGTGCGCGGACCGGGTGGCGAGCAGGGTTTCGAAATCATCGTCGGCGGCGGCCTCGGGCGCACTCCCATCATCGGCAAGGCGCTGCGGGAGTTCCTGCCCCGTCGGCACCTGCTGTCTTATCTCGAGGCCGTGCTGCGGGTCTATAACCTCGAGGGTCGGCGCGACAATCTCACCAAGGCGCGCATCAAGATTTTGGTGAAAGCGTTGGGCATCGAGGAGTTTCGCCGCCGCGTCGAGACCGAGTGGGAATCGATTCGCGATGGCGCGCTGGACGTCAGCGACGATCAAATCGAGCGCCTGCGGAGTTTCTTCACGCCACCGGCCTATCGGGCTCTCGAGGACGAGGATCCCGCTGCGGTCGCCAGCCCGGCGTTTCAGGTCTGGTATCGCCATAACACCAAGGCTCACAAGGTGCGGGGCTATCGAGTCGTCTTCATCTCGTTGAAAAAGCCGGGGGTGGCGCCGGGCGACGCGACCGATGCGCAGCTCGAACTCATCGCCGATCTCGCCGACCGGTACAGTTTTGGCGAGGCGCGGGTCACCCACACCCAGAACCTGCTGCTGGCCGACGTCGAGCAGGGAAAGACCTTCGAGCTGTGGCGCCTCCTCGATGCCGCGGGACTCGCGACACCGAACATCGGTACGCTCACCGACATGATCTGTTGTCCGGGACTGGATTTTTGCAGCCTCGCGAATGCCGGTTCGATCGATGTCGCGCGGCTCATCAACGAGCGCTTCGACGACTATGACTATTTGTACGACCTGGGAGAGCTCGAGGTGAAAATGTCAGGCTGCATGAATGCCTGTGGCCATCACCATGTGGGGCACATAGGCATCCTCGGCGTGGACAAGGGCGGCGAGGAGTGGTACCAAATCACGATCGGCGGGGCAGCCGGCGCGGACGCCTCCTTGGGCACGGTGATCGGACCCTCCGTGCCGAAAACCGAGGTAGCGGAGACCATCGCGCGGTTGCTGTCGGTGTACGTCGAACAGCGACTCCCCGAGGAGCGTTTTCTGGAGACGGTACGACGGCTCGGCGTGAAGCCATTCAAGGAGCGAGTGTATGCCGCGCCGGCTGCTGCGTGACCAACACATCGTTCTTGACGATTGGGGTTATCCCGGCGAACCGGAACCCGTGCGCGGCCGTATCATCGGGCTCGATGAGTGGCTTGCCGACCCCGAAGTCTGGAGCCCGAGTTCAAGCCTCGGGGTGGTGCTGAAACCCACCCACCGGGTCGAACTGCTGGCGCCAACGCTCGCCCGTTTCGACTTGGTCGCGGCTGAATTTAGCGGCCCCACCGAGGGCCGAGGTTACACACAGGGGCGGCTACTTCGCGAGCGCTACGGATTTCGCGGCGAATTGCGCGCCGTCGGCTATGTCCGCCACGACCAGCTTTTCCTCCTGGCGCGGTGCGGCTTCACCAGCTTCGAGCTGCCGGAAGCCGAATTCGCCACTGCGGCGCGGGCTTTCTCGACTTTTTCCGCCGAGTACCAACCCAGCAACGATCTAGGCCTGCAACAGACTCTCGCCCACCGCTCTGCGTCTGTCTGAATCAGGCCCCGAGCGCCTCGGGGTGGTCGCGCAGCGGCAGTCCCTAGGGATGATCGCGCAGCGGCACGTTGAGATCGGCGACGAACCGATCCACATCCTCCTGGGTCTCCATCCGCTCCGCTTCACGGACCAACTTGCGCGGCAGATGCGGCGCCAACAATTCGATGAATTCATACATATAGGCTCGCAGCAGCGCGCTGCGCCGGAATCCCACCCAGGTGGTATGACTGTCGAACAGGTGGGACGCATCCAACACCGTCAGATCGGCATCGTTCACCGGATCGATGGCCAGCCGCGCGAGAATTCCCACCCCCAGGCCGATCCGCACATAGGTCTTGATGACATCCGAGTCCCGCGCGGTCAGTGCCACATCCAGCGACAGCCCGGCGGTTTCGAACAGCGCCGGCAGGGACGAACGACCCGAAAAACTGAACACGTAGGTAACGATCGGATAATCCGCGAGCTTCTTGAGCGTTAACTTGCCGGCACCGGCGAGTGGATGGCCGCGCGGAACCACGACGGCGCGATGCCAGCGATACAGCGGCAGGCGAACCAAGTGGGGGAACAGCTCCTCGGAACCGGTGGCAATGGCAAAGTCGACACGATCGCGGGCCACCATCTCGGCGATCTGCTCCGAGGTGCCCTGGTGTAGATGCAGCCGCACCTTCGGGTACTTGATTCGGAACGAGCGGATGACCTGCGGCAGGATATAGCGCGCCTGAGTATGCGTGGTGGCTATCGACAGCGTTCCACCGTCTGCCTTGCGTAATTCCGCCGAGGTCCGCCTGATATTCTGCATCTCGCGCAAGATGCTGCTGGCACGAGAGATGATTTCCTCGCCCGCCGCTGTGGTCCGGGTGAGCGCCCGCCCCTCGCGCTCGAAGAGCTGGAAGCCCAGCTCCTCCTCCAGCAACTTCAGCTGGCGGCTCACTCCAGGTTGTGAGGTGTGCAACTGACGAGCGGCCGCGGTAATGTTCAAGCCGTTCTCGTGTACCGCAACGAGGTAACGTAGTTGTTGGAATTTCATGGATCTAGGGTTTATCTTTGATGCTAATCATGCAGGACGGCGCAAGCCAGCGCCAGCAATAAAACCGGCGCCGCGGTAGGCGCCAGCGCTGCAGCCCGGCTGACCCTATGCCATCATCTCGGCAGTGACTTACTTCCCCGCGTTTTTCAACCTCCAGAATGTGCAGGTGCTCATCGTCGGAGGCGGCGAAGTGGCCTCGAGAAAGGTCGAGTTGCTGCGGCGCTCGGGAGCGCTCATGACCGTGGTCGCCCCGCAGCTCTGCGCCGCGGTCGCGGAGTTGGGCGCCGCCGGTCAGCTCACCATCGTCCAACGAGACTTCGAGCCGGGCGACTTGGACGGCGCCCGCCTGGTCATCGTCGCCACCTCCCGCCGGGCGGTCAATCGCTGGATCGCCAACTTGAGCGAGGCACGCGGCATTCCGGTCAACGTGGTCGACGACCCCGAGGCCTCGCGTTTCATCGTACCCGCCATCGTCGATCGGGACCCGGTGCTGGTGGCTGTTTCCACCGGTGGTTCATCGCCCGTGCTGGCGCGGCGGCTGCGAGAGCGGCTGGAGGCGGCGCTACCGAAGCGCCTCGGCGAATTGGCATTATGGTTACGGAGATTGCGCGAAGCCACCACCCTGCATCTCGAGGGCATTGCCGAACGACGCCGGTTCTTCGAGGCCATCGTCGACGGGCCTGCGGGACGCCGTTTCATCGAAGGCGACGCCGATGGCGCGGAGCAAATGGCGCAACGGCTGCTGTCGCAAACCGCGGCGGCGCCGCGCGCGGCGGGCGCGGTGGCCTTGGTGGGAGCCGGCCCCGGCGACCCCGAGTTGCTCACACTGAAAGCGCTCAGGGCGCTGCAGGACGCCGACGTGATTCTCTATGACCGCTTGGTCTCTGATGCGATCTTGGATCTGGCGCGTCGCGACGCCACGCGTCTCTGTGTGGGCAAATCCGCCGCAGGCCGCGGCACCAGCCAGGAGGAGATCAACGCGCTGTTGATCCAACATGCCGCGGATGGGAAGCGCGTGGTGAGATTGAAGGGCGGCGATCCGTTCATGTTCGGTCGTGGCGGAGAAGAGTTGCAGGCTCTCGCCGCGGCGGGGATCGATTTCTCGGTGGTGCCGGGGATCACGGCGGCCGCAGGTTGTGCCGCTTATGCCGGAATTCCTCTGACCCACCGCGATCATGCCCACGCGGTGACTTTCGTCACGGGTCATGCCGACCGTCACGGTGTCGAGCCCGATTGGCGTGCACTGGCCGCTCGCGGCGGGACGGCCGTGTTCTACATGGGCCTGGCACGGCTCGATCACATCACGGCGAAGCTGCTGGAGCACGGCGCCGACCCGCTGCTACCCGCGGCCCTCATTGCGCAGGGTACGCTGCCCACACAACGGGTAATTACCGCGACCTTGAGTACGCTGCGCGACGCGTTGGTCGGCGTGGGGCTCGAGTCGCCCGCGCTGCTCATCGTCGGTGAGGTCGCTTCGCTGCACTCGACACTGGCGTGGTTCACCCCTTCGCAGGGGGGCTCGATCCCGACTTCAGCCCACGGCTTCGGCGAAGCCTTTTTCCTGAATCCACCGCGGATTGAATAACCGGGACTGATACTTGGCCCCGCCGTCGCACAGAATGGTGACGATGGTGTGGCCTGGCCCGAGCTGCTTGGCGATACGCACCGCGGCAGCCACGTTGATCCCGGCCGTGCTGCCCAATAGCAAGCCTTCCTCGCGCAGCAAGCGATAGACGAAATGCAAGGTTTCCGCATCGCTGATGCGCAGCGCATCATCGATGGGCGCTCCCTCGAGGTTGGCGGTCACCCGCCCCGTGCCGATTCCCTCGGTGATCGATGAGCCCCCATCGCTCTTCAGCTCACCATCCTTGACGTAGTGATACAGCGCGGATCCGGGCGGATCCACCAAGACGATGCGCACTGCGGCGGACTTCGACTTGAGAAAGGTCGCCGTACCGGCGAGTGTGCCGCCCGTGCCGGTGGCCGCGCAAAAGGCATCGATCTTGCCGCCGGTGGCGCCCCAAATTTCAGGGCCCGTGGATTCGAAATGCGCGTTGCGGTTCGCCGTATTGTCGAATTGGTTCGCCCAGATGGCCCCGGGCAATTCTTCGGCGAGACGGCCTGCGACTTTTTGATACTGGTTCGGATTGCTGTACGGTACCGCCGGCACCTTGCGCAACTCCGCTCCCAAGGCTTCGATGATCTGGTACTTCTCCGCCGCTTGATTGTCGGGCATCACGATCACGCATTTGTAGCCGCGCGCGTTGCAGACATGCGCAAGGCCGATGCCCGTGTTGCCGGCGGTACCCTCCACCACGGTACCACCCGGCCGCAGCACGCCGCGCCGCTCGGCATCGAGCACGATCCACTTGGCCGCCCGATCCTTGACCGACCCGCCCGGATTCATGAATTCTGCCTTGCCGAGGATGTCGCAGCCCGTCTCTTCGCTCAAACGCCGCAGTCGGATCAGCGGCGTATTGCCCACCGCGCCGGTAAAGCCCGCGCAGACGTTCGATCCCACGCTCGCATTCATCCAAAGCCTCTACAACTCACGGGACAACAGTGTGCCGGACGCATTTTGACCGCATCATGACGAGTGGTCTAGCAAACTCGATGAATAGAAAAAAGAATCCCCGGACCAGCCGGGGAATTCGAGTGGAACAGGTGCGAGGTAAGAACCCAGCACGTCCGTCTTCAGCAGATACGCGGCACAAAAGTGTCCTGCGTTCGGCCTTCTATCAGTTGTTGCAGTTAAGAAACGCGCATCAATTTACCGCTTCTCGAAGTCGAGTTAGGATAGCACTTGGGAAAGCAAAATCCAATAATTTACAATCTCTTTGGCAAGTTTCTTAACCTGACAAGCAACTTTTTTGCGGCGCATCACACGCGCTGGGATTGTGTGACATCAGTGCAACAGGCGAGTGCGATCGATTGCCGGCAGCGGCCGCCCGAAGGCACGCGCCGGTTTGCTTTTACCCGGCGCACGCTTAATATCGTGGCCGGTCACGAGATTTGCGCCGTATGAAGTACTTGCACACCATGGTTCGGGTCACCGATATCGACGCGTCGTTGCGCTTCTATCGCGATGCTTTGGGGCTTGCTGAGCTCTCGCGCCGTGATTTCCCTCAGGGGCGCTACACCTTGGTATTCCTCGCGGCCCCGGGCGACGAAGGCGCCCAAGTTGAATTGACCCACAATTGGGACCCCGAGACCTATGCGGGAGGACGGAACTTCGGCCACTTGGCCTATGCCGTCGAGGATATTTATGCCACGTGCAGTCGTTTGGCTGAGCATGGCGTGACCATCAACAGGCCACCGCGCGACGGCCGAATGGCCTTCGTTCGATCGCCCGACAACATCTCGATCGAGCTGCTGCAACGGGGATCTGCGCTGCCGCCGCGGGAACCTTGGGTCAGCATGCCAAACACCGGCGCATGGTAAGGCTCCGCCACCGGGCGAGCTCGACCCAAGCGGCAGCCGGCGTCGCCTAGAACATCCCCGACGGATCGGGCGCCTTGACGTCGACCAAGCTACGCGACGGGATATGCTCTCCCGTAATCATGTCTTGATAGGCCTGCCCGGGGCCCACCATCGGGTACACACCCGCATCTTGGTCGATCATCACTTCGAGGAATGCGGGTCCCGGAAAGCGAATGAATTCCTCGACGACGCGGGCGACGTCCGCCTTGCGCTCCAGGCGGACGGCATACTTGAAGCCGTCGGCGAGCGCCGCTTTGACGAAATCCTTGGTATGCAAGCTCTTGTCACTGCCGGAGAGCCGGCCCTTATGAAAGAGCTTCTGCCATTGCTTGACCATGCCGTCGCCGCAATTGTTGAGCACGACCACCTTGACCGGCAGATCGTAGGTGGTCACCGTCTCCATCTCGCCGATGTTCATCCGGATGCTGGCATCACCATCGATATCGATGACGAGCCGTTTGCGCTCCGCGAACTGCGCGCCGACCGCAGCGGGCAATCCAAAACCCATGGTTCCCATGCTGCCGGAGGTCAGCCAAAGGCGCGGGCCGCAAAAGTCAAAGTACTGCGCCGCCCACATCTGATGCTGGCCCACACCGGTCGCAATGATGGCCTGCCCCTGGGTCAGCCGATTGATTTCCTCGATGACATAGTAGGGCTGGATCAGCTCGCTGGAACGGTCGTAGTTCATCGCGTAAGTCGAGCGCAATTCCTCGCAATGCCGTAGCCACGGCGACCAATCGCGAACGAAGCCCGTGCGCTTACCGTACTCGAGCAGGGCTTGCAACGCATCCGTGAGCAACCCGACATGACTCCAGTCCACCCGCTTCACCTTGTTCACCTCGGATGCGTCGATGTCGAGGTGCGCGATGAATTTGGCCTTGGCCGCAAATTTGCCCGGATTGCCGGCAACTCGATCGTCGAAGCGCGCGCCCAGCGCCATCAAGAAATCGCAATCATCGACGGCATAGTTGGCAAAGGCGGCCCCATGCATGCCCAACATTCGCATCGACAACGGGTGTTGGGTGTCAAATACACCGATCCCCATCAATGTGGTAACCACGGGAATCTGCAAGGCCGTCGCGAAATCGCGCAAGGCCTGCGACGCGCTGGCATTCACCACACCGCCGCCGGCGTATATCAGGGGTCGTTCCGCAGTGGACAGCGCGGCGAAAAAGCTGGCGCAGGCCGCCTCCGGCAATTTGCTGGTTTCAAGCCGGCTCATCCGTTGCCGGTAGCCTGGAATCGGCAGGCGGCCGGAACCCTTGAAGACCCCGGTCCAATTCTGCACGTCCTTCGGGATGTCGAGCACCACAGGGCCAGGGCGCCCGGTGCGTGCGATCTCGAACGCGGTTCGCACCGTCGCTTCCAATCGATCGGGATCGGTGATCAAAAACACATGCTTGGCCACCGCACCCATGATGCTGGGAACCGGGGCCTCCTGAAACGCATCCGTGCCGATGGCGGTGGTGGGAACCTGGCCGCAGATCACCACGATCGGTACCGAATCGGCCATGCAGTCGCGGACCGGCGTGACCATGTTGGTGGCGCCCGGCCCCGATGTCACCACGGCGACGCCCACCCGGCCGCTGGCGCGGGCGAAGCCGGCCGCCATGAAGCCGGCACCCTGCTCGTTGGCCGGCACGATCAGCGGCATGGCGCCCTTATGCGCCTGGTTATAGCGGAAAACGGCATCATAAATCGGCAATATGGCGCCGCCGCTGTAGCCGAACAGGGTGTCCACCCCCTCGTCTTCCAGCACCTGCACCAGGATGTCGGCGCCCGTCATGCTCCGACCGGCCAACGGATGGGAGCGCTGAGTCAACATGTCATGGCTGTCTTTCACCTGTGAAGACTAGCATTTTCCGCCCTGGCGCCCAAGTGCCGCCCCCCGTATCCTGTCGCGCCATGCGACACATCATAGCCATCCTGCTGCAAAACGAAGCCGGCGCACTCACCCGGGTGGCGGGCCTCATCTCCACTCGCGGCTACAACATCGAATCGCTGTCGGTGGCGCCGACGGACGACCCGACGGTGTCGCGACTGACTCTCGTCACGACCGGCTCCGACTCGGTCATCTCCCAAATCAACGCTCAATTGCTCAAACTCGTGGACGTGGTCGCAGTCGATGATCTGACCAGCGGCGATCATCTCGCCCGCGAACTGCTGCTCATCAAGGTCCAGGTGTCGACACCGGGCAGCGAAGCAATCAAGGCCCTCGCTGCCGAAGCCGGCGGCCGAATCCTCTCGGCGAAGCCGTCGAGCACCATCGTGGAGCTCTGCGGTACCGAGACCGAGGTGAACGACTTCATTACGGCCGCGAGCGACTGCGGCGAACTCATCGAGGTGGTGCGCAGCGGAGTGCTCGGCATATCGCGTGCCAATCCGCGAATCCACCTGGTCAAATAGGCAGGCGAAGATGACAGAAATTGAGGTCAGGCCGGAACATGTCGGCGACCCGACCACCCGTAATGTCGGGATCTTGGTCGGTGTCGTCGGGATCCTGCTCTCGGTGGTCACCATCGCCTCGCATCGGGCGCATACCGAGGCGGTGATTCACCGCACTGAATCGAACGACCAATGGGCGTTCTACCAGGCGAAGAAGATCCGCGAGACCACCTCGGACGTGGCGGCGACGCTGCTGCAAGCGCTCGCGCCGGACCCCGGGAAGGCCGAGGCGGCGATCGGCAAGCTCGACGCTGCGCGGGATAAGTACGCCGCGGAAGCCAAGGAAATCATGAAAGAGGCCGAGGCCAAGGACGCGGAGCAGAAAATCGAGGAAAGCCGCGCGTTGCGCTTCGACATTGGTGAGGGCTTGCTCGAACTGGGACTGGTGTTGTGCTCGCTGTATTTCCTGGCGCGCAAGAGTTTCTTCCCCCTTCTCGGAGTCATCGCCAGCATCGCCGGAGTCGCGATGGGCATTTGGGGCTGGACTCTTTGAGGCGAACCGGCCGGTGGCCCTGCGCTGCCTGCCTCGCGCTGCTGGCGGCAGCCGGGGCGCTCGCCGCCGATGGACCGGCAGACTCGCGGGTCGAAGCACGCTCCGCCGATCTACTCGCGGTGGGGGTGGTGCATGGCGACCGGATGTCCATCCATGTGAGCCGTGTCGTCGACAACGCGCCGGTGCGCGATGCCGCGCTCAGCGTATTGTTGCGTGGAGTGACCCATCCCGCCGTGGCGGAGGCGGACGGCAGCTATACGATAGAGGCCGGCGATCTCGCCGTGCCGGGTACTGCAGAGGTCGTCTTTGAGATTATGCCGAGCGGCGGCAGCCGCATCGATTTGCAGGGGGAACTCAAGGTGGCGGGCGGCGCGGTTTCCGAGGATAAGAATAGCGCGAGACAACTATGGTGGTGGGTGCTGAACTTCGCCGTGTGCGGCGGTTTTCTCATGCTCTTGTCACGGCGCCGCAAACCCGCGGCTGACCGCGGCAACTCGTGAGTGGCGCAGCCGGTCAGAGCGTTCCAAGCTAGAGCGCTGCGTTGTCGCTCTCGCCCGTCCTGATGCGCAGCACCCGCAGTATATCGGTGACGAAAATCTTGCCGTCGCCCACCTTGCCGGTCTTGGAAGCACCGACTATGGCCTCCATGACCTGTTCGACCAGTTCGTTTTTCACGGCCACTTCGATCCGAGTCTTCGGTACGAAGTCGACGACATACTCGGCCCCGCGATACAGCTCCGTGTGCCCGCGTTGACGCCCGAAGCCCTTCACTTCGGTTACGGTCATGCCGGAGACCCCAATTTCCGACAGCGCCGAGCGAACGTCGTCCAGCTTGAAAGGCTTGATGATGGCGGTGATCAATTTCATACGAAGACTCCACGGAACGCGGACCATCTTATCCGGATGCCCGGCATTCTACTACGCCACTTCCAGGCGCGATAAGAAGCGCGGCATCGCCCCTGGTAATATAGTCTCCACCACCCGCGAGGATGCTCATGGTTTCGACGATACTCATAATAGGCGCAGGCCAGGCGGGTGCCCAGGCCATTGACACGCTGCGGCGCGAGGGCTACCGGGGCAGGCTTATTCTGGTGGGCGACGAACCCCATCTTCCCTACCAGCGGCCGCCGCTCTCCAAGAAATTCCTCGCGGGTGAAATGTCGGCGGAACGGCTGGCCTTCAGGCATCAAGCCTTCTATGACGATTACGGCGTCGAACTCAAATTGGGCCTGCGTGCGCTCAAGTTAGACCCAGCGGCCCGGCAGGTCACGCTGTCGAACGGCGAGACGCTCGGCTACGACCGCTTGTTGCTCTGCCTGGGCGCGGCTGCCCGTCCTCTGACCTGCCCCGGCGCCGAGCTTGCGGGCTTGCACTACCTGCGCTCGATCGCCGATGTCCCCGCCATCCAGGAGCGACTCAAGCCGGGCGTTCGTGTGGTCGTCATCGGCGGCGGCTACATCGGTCTCGAGACCGCCGCAACGGCGCGAAAACTCGGCTGCACCGTGCACGTGCTGGAGATGGCAGACCGGGTGATGAACCGCGTCGTTGCGGCGAATGTGTCCGAGTATTTTGCGCATGAACACCGCACTCAGGGAGTGCACATCGTTTGCAATACCCGCATCCTGCGGCTCGCCGGTGAAGGCCGAGTCGAGCGTGTGGTTTGCGCTGACGGCAGCAGCTACGAAGCGGATCTCCTGCTGGTCGGCGTCGGCGCGATCGCCAACATGGGGATCGCCAGCGAGGCTGGCCTTGCCTGTGATAATGGCATCGTCGTCGACGAATATTGCCGTACCAGCGATTCGGCGATCTTTGCCGCGGGTGACTGCACCTATCATCCCTCGTTGCGCTTCGACATGCGGGTGCGGCTCGAGTCGGTGGACAATGCCTTCGAGCAGGCGAAGACCGCGGCACTCAATATGCTCGATCGGCCGACGGTGCACGACCGCGTGCCCTGGTTCTGGTCCGACCAATTTGACAATAAGCTGCTCATCGTCGGCCTGTCCCAGGGCCATGACCAGCAGGTAACCCGCGGCGACCCCGCCTCACGCAGCTTCACCGTCTGCTATCTGAAGGGTGGCGAATTGTTGGCGGTCGAGGCCGTCAATCATTCCAAGGACTACATGGCGGCGCGCAAGCTCATCGCCGAACGCGCCCGCCCGAACTTGGACCGCCTGGCCGACCCACTCGTGGCGTTGAAAGACTCCTGTTGATGCCGACGCTCCACTTCGACCAGGCGGACGGGTCGCGGCTGACGATCGACGCCCCGCTCGGCGTTTCGCTGATGGAAGCCGCCCGACAAAACGCCGTGCCCGGTGTCATCGCACAATGCGGAGGGGCCTGCGCCTGCGCCACCTGCCATGTCTATGTCGAAGGGTCGCGGGTGGCCGCGCTCGATCCGCCCGAGGACATGGAATTGGGCATGCTCGAGTCGGCATGGGAGCCGCGGATCAACAGCCGCCTCGCCTGTCAGGTAGCGGTGACGGCGGCCCTCGACGGACTCGTGGTCACCGTGCCATCGGCACAAGCGGTCTGAACCCGCTGGCACGACGGCCGGACGTGCTAGCCTTCGAATGAAATCACCACGAGGGATGCAGCGCAATGTATGGATTGGCGATTCATGGCGGCGCGGGCAGTTTGCCGCGTGCGGAAATGTCGAGCGCCCAGGAGGCGCGATATCGCTCCGGACTGGATGCGGCATTGAGCAGGGGCTACTCCATCCTCGAGGCAGGCGGCAGCAGTTTGGACGCAGTGACCGCGGCGATTGTTCAGCTCGAGGATGATGAGCTGTTCAATGCCGGACGGGGCGCGGTGTTCACTTTCGACGGCCACCATGAACTCGACGCGTCGATCATGGAAGGCACGACCCTCAAGGCGGGAGCCGTCAGCGGTTTGTTGCACATCAGGAATCCCATCGAGCTGGCACGGGCGGTCATGGAGAACTCGAGTCATGTCATGCTCGCAGGCGTCGGCGCGGAGGACTTTGCATTGAGCAGGAATTTCGCGCTGGTGAGCCGCGACTATTTCTCGACGGCGGAACGTTGGCGGCAGCTCGAGCGCATCCGCGGCGGTGAGGCCGGCTTGTCGCCATTGACCATCTCCCACGTGGGCACCGTCGGCGCGGTGGCGCTCGACGCGCGCGGCGGCCTCGCGGCCGGCACGTCCACCGGCGGAATGACCGGCAAACGTTACAATCGGATCGGTGATTCGCCGATCATCGGTGCGGGCACCTACGCCGATGATCGTTCCTGCGCAGTGTCCGCGACCGGTCACGGTGAGATGTTCATCCGTGCCGCGGTGGCGCACGACATCAGTGCCCGCATGCGTTACGGGCAACGGGACCTTGCGACGGCGGTGCGCGAAGTGGTGTTCGGCGAATTGAAGACCCTCGAAGGCGAGGGCGGCGTGATTGCGATCGATCGGCAGGGAGCGATTTGCATGGAGTTCAATTCCGAGGGAATGTTTCGCGCCTGCCGCAGCAAGGGTGCGGACGCCGAGATTCATATCTACCGCACGGACTAGCCGCTCTGCCGGCTCGAGCCGCTCTGCCGGCTCAAGCCGTCTTGCTCATCCTCCGCCGCTTGTCGAATTTACCGGTGCGCAGATTCTGGTACTCGGCCTCCATGATGACGACCTTGTTCCGGCCATGCTCCTTTGCGCTGTAGAGCGCCTCGTCGGCAAGCTGGACTAGCCCCTGGGGGGTGCGATCTGCGCCTGGAAGGGCAAAGGCGGCGCCGATGCTGACCGTCAACCGGTTGGCGACGGGCGACGCCTCGTGCGCGACGCCGAGCTGGGCGATCGCGCGCTGAATCCTATTCATCACGTCGGCGGCGTACTCGCGGGTGCAGCCACCCAACACGACCGCAAACTCCTCACCGCCGTAACGGGCGACGAAGTCCATTGGCCGTCGGGCGCATTGGCTCAACGCCCGGGCGACGGCACGTAGGCATTGGTCGCCCGCTTGATGCCCGTAGCGGTCGTTGTAATGTTTGAAACAATCGATATCGACCAACATGACGGCGACGTGCACGCCGTCACGCACGCCCTGCTGCCAGATCCGGGCGATTTGTTGGTCGAACATGCGGCGGTTGTGAATTCCCGTGAGCCCATCGCGTGCGACCATGTCCTGCAACAAGGCCGCTTCGAGAAAGCGCAAGCGGCTGGTTTTCTCGTGCATATAGACGACCGAAGCGCAGAACACATTCACGGCAGCGAGACTAAAAAAGTCGTAGGAAAGATCAACGATCGGCAGGGCCAGCGCGGTGCCGGCCGCGACAAAGGCCAGCGTCAGGAAGACGTTAACCGCGAGCGCCCGGTAGAACAGCAACCCGCCCATGAAATAAATGAACAGGGTGGTCAATATCAGCGCCGGAAACAACGTCTGCACGCCATCCTGAGCTGCGCGGATTTCCACCAGCACCATGCTCGAACCGGCAACCAAGACCGCGGCTGCCGCAATCAGCAG